>Ga0187889_10001075_pt1 | contig 30612 bp, 23 predicted proteins | sample June2016WEW_7_10_2_FD_132992 | JGI IMG/M metagenome (GOLD analysis project Ga0187889, IMG submission 132992) | Peatland microbial communities from SPRUCE experiment site at the Marcell Experimental Forest, Minnesota, USA - June2016WEW_7_100 | ecosystem: Environmental > Terrestrial > Soil >... | reverse complement strand
CCGAGATCGACTACAGAAAGCTCCTCTTTCTTGGGTTGAGTCTTTACAGCTACGGTTAGCTCCCTTTCCTTGGGCTGAGTCTTCACGACTGCAGGAGTTTCTTTTTTCTTTGGCTGCTCCTTCACAGCTGCAGAAAGCTCCCTCTTCTGGGGTTGCTTCTTCACGGCAGCAGCAATCTCCTTCTTCTGGGGTTGTTTCTTCACGACTGCAGGAGTTTCTTTTTTCTTGGTTTGCTTCTTTTCGACTGCAGCAAGCTCCCTTTTCTGGGGTTGCTTCTTCACGGCAGCAGCAATCTCCTTCTTCTGGGGTTGTTTCTTCACAACTGCAGGAGTTTCTTTTTTCTTTGGCTGCTTCTTCACAGCTGCAGGAAGCTCCCTCTTCTGGGATTGTTTCTTCACGGCAGCAGAAATCTCCTTCTTCTGGGGTTGTTTCTTCACGACTGCAGGAGTTTCTTTTTTCTTGGGTTGCTTCTTCACAGCTGCAGTGAGATCCCTTTTCTTAGGTTGCTTCTTCACAATCTTATTTATTCACCGCGTCTTTCAATAATTTGCCTGCCCTGAAACGAGGAGCCTTGCTTGCCTTGATCTTTATCTTCTGCCTGGTCTGCGGATTCACGCCTTCTCTGGCTGCCCTCTTGGCAACATCGAAGGTTCCAAAGCCTACTAAGGTTACCTTATCGCCTTTCTTGAGGGCACTAGCAATTGACTCTGTGAAAGCATCTACCGCTAGTTGTGCTGCTGACTTAGATATCTTTACTTTGCCTGCCATAACATCAACTAAATCTGATTTTGTCATAATATCCTCCTCGTATGTATTGAATTGATATAATGGAGACCGACTGCAGATTCTCTCAACTTATTTTGGCCTTTGCCCAAGCTACTACTATTTTCCGAGACATCTCAAGAGTCCCCGGGAGTCTTGACCAATCAATAAGCATAACAACCTACTCGGCCTTTTCTCTCAGCTTATATTTCCCTTTGCCCATGTATACCAGATAGTCCTTCCCATTGGGATAATATTTCCAGGAGGTATGTTCAGGTGCTGTCGATATGACAGTCGTGTTAAAACTATTCTTATTCAGCTCAGGGTATTTCTTGATAGCCTGATTATATAGATCCACCGATGAAAAGACTCCCTCGCCCGATACTTTGGAGACCTTTTTCGCTGTCTCTAATACGATGTCATGGATTGATTTCCTGGCTTTCTTCTTTACAGGTTTTCCCTTCTTGGCAGGAATAGTCTCGATCGGCAAGGATACGGCAGTAGGCTTTACCTTGATGTTTTTCACAACGACCTGTGCCTGATCACCCTTGATCTCCAGAGCCATATTGACCATCAGAACGAACTTCAGACTCTTTTTCCTCATGGGAACTCCTCTTGATATAATATTTGATTCTATAATTAATACAGTTACTTTGCAAGGTTGATTATAATATTTCTATCTTCATGTTGTTTGCGGGATTATACTTTAGGCCACGTCAATCTTATAACAAAGTATTCTATGTCTTTTGTAACCTCTTATCTTTCCAATATAATTCAGTAATGGGAGCCAATCAATTCATGAAAGTACGGCCCGATAACTGAGGCCCCCGATGAGAGGGGCTTCTTTACTTTTCATGGGCATATAGTCAGTAAACATGATGTTGTGCATTCAAACCTTTTATTGAGCATGGACCGGCTTGATGATCTCGGGTGAATCGTTTTGAGGACTGTTCACAAGCTTGGAAATCTCAAAGGCCTCCAATTCATCATGAGGAAAGGGCTTGATACATTTCATGAGATTGTTCGCTGATTCAGGGAGTGGGTTCAGCCAGATTCGGTAAATATCCGGCTTTAGAATAGCAGGCATCCGGTTATAGATTTCACCGATAAGGGGGTTGGCATCGGTTGTGATTATGGTGCTTGAGACGATGGTTTCTCCAGTTTGCTCATTGGTCCAGTTATCCCATAAACCTGCAAAGGCAAAGGGCTCACTATTTCTCATCCGTATAAAGTAGGGCGTCTTGGTCTTGTGCTCCTGTTTCCATTCGAAGAACCCATCACTCAGGATGATACAGCGTCGCTTTTTAAATGACTCCCTGAAAGAAGGCTTTGTCGCTATAGTCTCAACTCGGGCATTGATCATCCTGTACCCGATTGTCTTATCCTTGGCCCAGAACGGTATGAGCCCCCAGTGAGTAAAGGTAAGCTTCGGGGTGGGCATGTTGAGAATGGTGAGAATATCTTGGGTTGGGGCAATGTTGTAGTGCGGCTCGAATCTCTCTCGGACCGTATCATCTATCTCCAGGTCGAGGATGCTGACCTTTATCTTCTCGGGATCAGCGATCTGTATGAACCTACCGCACATCGTATTCTTCACCTCCTGATGATACACGTATAGATACCAGGATGATTAGAAAAGTCTACACAGTCATTGTTTTCTCTTTTGCGGGCTTACTGAAATCCATAGTACGGCTGGTTGAATAATGCCTGCGTGGTAACTAAGGGTCATTTTTATATACGCTGTATGCTGAAAAAATGGTTATGGGTAATGTATTGTTGAGTTTTGGTATAAAACAGTTTCTCAATCTCCTATGGCTTCAATCTTAGAGGTTATTCATCGATAAGCAGGTTTAACTTTGACAAAGTGATCTCACATCTCTATGACACTGACAGGGATGGACATAGGGCCGATTGAGTGAGGACCTTCTTACATGGAACGGCATGAAATATAAAATAACAAATTACATTATTAAAAATCCGTAACGCGAGCCCAGGTAAATTACTGCTATGCCCCAAGCCATATGTTAAAACGACAGACACTGAATCAAATGAAATCAACCTTAAGGGCCCTGCACTCGAGAAATTACCGGCTCTTTTTCGGCGGTCAGGGCATATCCCTCATGGGGACATGGATGCAGCAGACAGCCATGAGCTGGCTTGTCTACCGGATCACCGGGTCTGCCATGATCCTTGGCGCCATCGGCTTCACAACCCAGATCCCCATGCTGTTTTTCTCACCCATTGCAGGCGTGTACGCAGACCGTATGGACCGTTACCGTCTGGTGATCGCCACCCAGTCCTGCGCCATGCTGCAGGCCTTCGCACTCGCCTTTCTCACCCTGTCGGGGTTGATACATGTGTGGCATCTCTTTATCTTAAGCTTCCTTCTGGGAATTATAAATTCTTTTGATATGCCTATACGCCAGTCATTCGTCGTACAGATGATCGAAAACAAAGCGGACCTGGGCAATGCCATTGCCCTGAACTCATTCCTCTTCAACGGCGCAAGGCTTGTGGGGCCGTCTGTTGCAGGCATCCTCATCGGCATGACGAGTGAAGGAACCTGCTTTCTCATCAATGGCTTCAGTTTCCTGGCAGTACTGGTTGCCCTGTTGTCCATGAAAATCGAGAGGCGCGAGATAGTAAGGGTAAAGGACAGTCTCATCAATGAGCTGAGAGTCGGATTTAACTATGTCCGGGATTTCATTCCCATCAGGTATATCCTGCTCAACCTGGCGCTCATGAGCTTCATGGGGATGCCTTATGCCATTTTGATGCCCGTCTTCGCCAAGGACATCCTCAAGGGCGGACCGGAGACACTTGGATTCCTCATGGCTTCCACAGGCCTTGGTGCCATTGTCGGCGCACTATTCCTGGCATCGCGGAAGACGGTCCTCGGGCTTGAACGCCTCATCGTTCTTTCTTCTTTCCTGTTTGGTACAGGCATCATCCTTTTCGCCATATCCAAGTCCGTGCTTATCTCAGCGGTCTTGTTGACCGTTACAGGGTTCGGGATGATGGTGCAGATGGTCGGGAGCAACACAATCGTCCAGACCATTCTCGATGAGGACATGCGGGGGCGAGTCATGAGCTTTTTTGCCGTTTCATTTGCCGGCACAATGCCTTTCGGCAGCCTCTATGCAGGCTCGGTGGCTTCTTCAATCGGCGCCCCCATGACACTTACCATCAGCGGTTTTGTCTGTGTTGCAGCGGCATTGTTATTTTACCGGAGGCTCAGAGCCATGCAGGAGGTCATACGACCCATCTACGATAAGATGGGAATCCTTCCCGGATCGCCATGGCCTTGAACACTTACGCGGCCTTGGAGCCTACTTCATTCAGGCCGAACTTGTTGCCCTCCGTGAATGCCTGGTGAGCGCAAAAGATACGTTTGACAATATTTCTCAACAGGTCTTGAATACCCCATGAACAAACTGACAAAAAGGGAGATAGATATGAACCCAAACAATCCGGATATTATAGAAATCAACCCTAACAGGCTTTTGAAGATAAAATTCCCGAAGAAGACAATCATCTTTGTCGTTATCATTATCTTAGGGCTTCTATTCTTGAATCCTATTGCAATGGTCCCTGCCGGGCATGTGGGCGTGAAAGACTTCTTCGGTTATGTTTCATCAGATACACTTTCTCCGGGCTTAAGGCTTGTTGTCCCATTTACTCGTGTTGTCGCTATGTCGGTGCAGACCCAGGAGATAATGGAGAAGGCTGAAACCCCATCCAGAGAAGGGCTCATTATAGACCTTGAAGTATCTCTTCTCTTCCGAGCCGATCCGGATAAGGCTGCAGAGATCTATAAAAAAATCGGCAGCGACTACACGAAAGTGGTTGTGGAACCGCAATTCCGATCGGCAATACGCGAGATAACGGCGTCCTACGACGCAAAATCGCTCTACTCCTCCGAACGCAACAAGATCGCCGGTGAGATGCAGGATATGTTCGTGCAGCTCACCAAAAGCAAGGGCGTGATATGTGATCAGGTCCTGTTAAGGAAGGTGGGATTGCCGACTGTCATCGCTAATGCAATCCAGGAAAAGCTCAAGAGAGAGCAGGAAAGCGAGCAGATGAAATTTGTCCTCCAGAAGGAACAACAGGAGGCTGAACGCAAACGCATCGAGGCCCAGGGCATCACGGACTTCCAGAAGATCGTTTCCCAGGGGTTAAACCCTCAACTCCTTGAATGGAAGGGGATCGAGGCCACCGAGAAGCTCGCTGTGAGTTCCAACACGAAGATCGTTGTCATCGGAAATTCGAAAAACGGCCTGCCCCTTATCCTTGGTGGAGAAAAGTAAATAAAACAGGAGACAAAAGGCAGAATGCCTTTTGTCTCCTGTACTCTTCTTATCTTAAAAAACTAAAAATTTATCTTTCCAGGAACATCCCTATCAGCGTTCTTTCCGTTGCCGAGCTGCCCTTCCCAATTAGCCCCCCATGTCCAGATTGAGCTGTCCGTCTTGAGGGCAATGGTATGTTTATAGCTGGCATGGACCATTGCCCAATCCTTATCAGAGCCCACTTGAATGGGGGTCATCTTGTCCTTTGTCGTGCCGTCTCCGAGCTGGCCATAATAGTTGTTTCCCCATGCCCAGAGGGTCCCATCACTCTTCAGGGCAATGCTGAAATCATTCGCTGCACACACGGCAATCCATCCCGTTGTAGTGCCAATCGGGGTGGGGGAATATTTTGAAATAGTAGTGTTGTCTCCAAGCTGGCCATAACCATTATTGCCCCACGCCCAGAGAGATCTGTCGGACTTGATGGCCAGGGTATGATCTCCGCTTGTACTCACGGCAATCCAATCCCTATCTGAGCCCACTTGGACTGGAGTATCATCTGCTACATGAGGAAAGTCCCCGTACTGGGGGTTATATATAAGCCCCCATTCCCAGAGCGTTCCATCGGACTTGAGTGCGGCATTATGTTCCACACCTGCACTTACCATGGTCCAATTGTTGTCCGATCCAACTTGTATAGGTGTGGAACTATTACCGCCCCATGCCCAGAGCGTTCCGTCGGTCTTGAGTGCAAGAACAAACCCACTTCCAGCGCTCATGATGTCCCAATCTCTCTCTGAGCCGATCTGTACAGGAGTATTGATGATACTCACGGAGCCGGTCCCTGATGCGTTTGAGCCCCAACCCCACAGAGTGCCGTCTGATTTGAGTGCCAGCGAGAATGTGTCTCCGGCACTTACTGCAACCCAATCGGTATCCGTACCTATCTGAATCGGTGTATTTCTGTTCGACCAGGTTCCGTCCCCGAGCTGGCCACTCAAATTGTATCCCCATGCCCAGAGCGTTCCATCAGGCTTTACTGCAAGTGAGTGATCCACACCGGCGCTGACAATGAGCCCTTCCGTCTTCGCCGGGGAACGTACACTGATAATCCTCGTTTCGCTCGAAGTCGCATCCTTTGAATCTTTCACCATTAAAGTGACCGTATAGGTCCCTGGTGAATTAAACGTGACAAAGCCGGGATCCTGCTCGTTAGAATTGGGCGGTCCACCACCAAAATTCCATTGATAGGTGTAAGGCCCTGTGCCGCCGCTGACTGCACTTGCGAAATTAATCGATTGCCCTTCGGTAATTATCACATTTCCTGCAGGGGAGGTGATGCTAAGAGTAACCGCTTCTTCTGCTGCTGCTTTGTGACCTGTATGATGTTTGTTGCATGCGCAGAATAAGAACAGACAGAGAAATAATGGGATGATAAAGGTCGCAATGCGGATACTTCTCATAGAACCTCCCGTTCCACCATGTGCACTTCATCAAAATGATCCAAAAAACTTTTTATCTGTATAATAATATATAAGAGTTCTCTGTTATCGGACAAGTCCTTGTGATCTTCCCCGCTTTTCATGAGTATTCCAGTATTGCCGTAATGATATTTTATAAGCAATAATTATGCTATGAAGCGACCCCGAGTTTTTTCAGTATGTTATCAAAATGATCCACGGAAACAGGCTGAATATATGAGAAAAGTCTTTCCACTCAGGGAAGGGTTTTACTCCTATCGAATAACGCGGCTATTACTTTGTCAAATTGTAAGTATCTCACAAAAAGACGGTTTAAAAAAAGAAACCCACCCTTCCCTCAACCTCATCCACATACAGCTTCTGGTCATCATTGATGGCTGATTTGTAATTTATGGACATCATAGTTCTTCTTGTAATCATTTTGCCCGCTGTTATATCAAAGGGTATGAACCATTTTGAATTCCTCCAGTCATAACGAATCTCGGGTGCGAAAGTGACGAACCATAGGTCAGGGAGATTGATGTTGAACATGGGCTGGATGATGGTCTGGTTGATATGTGAATAGCCGCTATAACCTGCTACATCAAAGGCTTCCCGGGCCATCACCGCACACCAGGCCCCTTGCATCCAGCCACTCAGATCATACTTGAACCCCGCAGACGGCACGAGCTGGTACCTTCCTGTTCCCAATTCTTTCTTCGATGCAGTCGGGGGTATATATTGCGCCCCGACTACATACGTCCACTTGCCCTTTGTTGGGGCAATGAACAATGCCTCGGTAAAGACTTCTCCGAAGCCATTTACTGATTTACCTTCAGGATTATTCGGGCTGATTCCCTTGGTCCTGATATAGGGAAGTTCGGCGCTCAGAGATACCATCCAGCCTCTCCTCAACTCAAAAGGCAAACCAGCGTGCAATGTCAGTGTGCTGCTGCTGGCGTCTCCGATCATATCATCGTATCTTAAGAGCGTATCAAAACGACGGACAGGCCTGGTGAAGTCCTGGCCGTTATTAACCTCTTCATCCGCCGCCCTTAGGGGTATTATACAAGGCATGGCCAACATAAAACACACAATGACGAGTACCTTTGCTTGCAATCTCATCCGCACACCCCCTCTTTTCATATCGATATGAATTAATTTGTTTATCAGGTACTTGATCTTAATACAAGATCTTCACATTTTTCACATAATCACCAATATCCTCCATAATGGCACAAGACGTTATCAACTCGACGTACTGGGCTTGAGGCCCTGGAACAAGGAATATCCTTCTTTATCAAATCCTTGATATCTGGTGCCTAGCACCTATCTCTCATATTACACATGTTAATTTACTCTTGCTCGACATCCCATTTGCCGATAATGAGAGAGCATGGAAAACATGTTCAGCATTGAGGAGTTCCCGTTCCCATTGGTGATGATGGATGTGCTGGAGTCTCAGTTCACCGGGATCATCTTTGTCTCTACAGATCAATGGAAGAAGGGCCTCATCTTCAAGGACGGCAGGCTCTGTGCCATACAGTCCAATAGAACCGACGAGCTGCTGGGAAATATCCTTGTCGGAATGGGGATGATCTCAGAAGATGAGAATACACGGTCGCTCGACACCTCTCGTCTGGAGCGCAGGAAGCAAGGTGTCATCCTCCTGGAGATGGGCCTAGTCCAGCCCCTCGAGATCAACGAAGCACTTAAGGCACAGACAGAAAAGCGCTTCCTGGATATCTTCTCTTGGGAGAACGGTACAGCCCAGAAGGTCCCAAAGGGGGAGATAAATAAACAGCCTGAGCTCAGCAAGATTGAAATGGCCCACCTCATCCGCAAAGGCGTGATGGAACATACCCCTTTTGCAAATATTATCACTGCACTCTCCCCCTTTGCTGATGCCATACCCAAAGTGATGGTGGACACCCTGCCGGGAGATACCGGCATTGACCTGGAAGATATCCGCCAGTATACGGTCGCCGAGATCCTCCTTCTTGGACAGGATCCCTCACGTGCTCTGCTCAGTCTCTTCTGCACCGGAGATGTCAGCTTCGAGGAAAGTAAATATAAGGCGCTCATTGACACACTAAGACACAAGCTTAAGACCATCAAAGACCAGGATCCCTTCGAAGTCCTGGGCGTTGACAAAATGATATCCGATGGCGGCCTCAAGAGGGCCTATATCAAGATCGTCAAGGCCAATCACCCCGACACGTATGCCTATGCCGATGATCCCGAGGTGAAACTGCTCGCCAACGAGATCTTCACCGAGATCCAGAAGGCTTACACCAACATAAGTAAATTGCGTGAAGGCAAGTCCATCGAGGAGCCGCAAGGCATCGATGAGAGCCTCCAGGCCGAGATCCTGTTCAGTAAGGCCACCGAGCTGTTGAAGGCCAGGGACTATCAGAATGCCATTGACAACTTCAAGCTCTGTGTGAAGATGAGGCCTGAGGAGAAACTCTTTGTAGAGTCTTTTGTGAAGACCTTGTTCCTCAGACTGCAGAACACAGGGGCCGGCAACCCCCTGGAGATCAAGTCGGCCATTCGAGACGGGTTGAATCGCTTTCCCGGATCGGACACCCTCTGGGTGATCTATGGCTGGGTCTTGAAGAAAGAAAGCTCAAAGAAAGCGATCGAGGCCTTTGAGAAGGCCCTGGAGATCAACAAAAACAATGTCGATGCCCAGAGGGAAGTACGCTTGTACCAGATGAGGGGAAAACCGGTAACACATTAAGTTCGGCTGTCAACCACAAGGTTTCATAGATCTCCTGCTTTTTTGATATCGAAGGTCAATATTCATTTTTTACCTCGTAAACTATAGTCATGAGAACTTAATCACTTCAGGAGAGTCACTGATCACCCTTGATGAAATCCGAATCCTGACTGTCGTCTTCCGACTCCTCTGAAGCATCCTGCCTGTTCAGCATCACCCTTACCTTGGGGGGCAGGTATGTCATATCTAAATCGGTCTTTCCAATTCCCTCCAGGATCAGCCTGTTCTTTTCACGGTAAGGCGCCTGTTCATCGAAGATAACATGAACACGCCCATCCAAACGACAGACCCCGCCCTTACGGTTGAGTTTATCCTCAATGACATCAATGCCTGCAGATGACGCCGTCTCATAGAGTAAAACGAAGAGTTCCCTTTCCTTGCGATCGTACATGTGGCTCCTGTCAACTCCTGCCGAAATCGTCTTCAAGGCGTACAATATCGTCTTCTCCGAAATACTCACCTTGCTGGACTTCGATGAATACGAGGGGTTCATCACCGATATTTTCGATACGGTGTTGAGCCCTTAAAGGGATGTCGATGGATTCACTCATGGCGAGCTTCACCTGTTTCCCGTCTACCGTTACGAGTCCTCTCCCGGCAACCACGACCCAGTGCTCTCGCCGCTTCCGGTGATACTGGAGGCTCAGCCGCTTACCCGGCCATACGGTTATCCTCTTGACCTTGTGGTCCGGCATGTCCTCCGAGAGCACCTCGTAAAAGCCCCAAGGTCTCTGCTCTGTGCTCCCCTTATCCTCCATGGTAATCCCCTTTATGGCGCAAAGATAACTTCAGAAAGTGATGCGATCAAGAAAAAAAGAGGAGGCGCTTTCCTGCGCCCCCTCTCTTGATAAGATTCAGGGTCGGTGCAACTGATGTATTGCTTTTTAGGCCTCTGTGCCTTCGGCCTTCTTTGGCTTGAGGTCTATTCCTGCGGCCCTGGCCACAAGGACGGCGATATCCGCCGACTGGAGCTTCTCGCCGAGCTCAAGCTCCTTGATGCCGTCGGTGAGCATGGTGAAGCAGAACGGGCATGCGGTGCAGACCGTCTTGGCCCCGGCATCCAGGGCTTCGTTTGTCCTCTTCTGGTTGATTCTGGTGCCGAGGTGCTCTTCCATCCACATCCTGCCGCCGCCTGCGCCGCAGCAGAAACTCTTGGCGTGGTTGCTCGCCATCTCCACCATGGGGCTCGTGCTGATTGCTTTGAGGATATCGCGCGGCTGGTCATAGACCTTGTTGTAACGGCCCAGGTAGCAGGAGTCGTGGTAGGTAATGGGCCCGAGGTCGCTGATGCGTTCCTTGATCTTGATCTTGCCGCTCTTGATGAGCGTATCGAGGATCTCGGTGTAGTGGTAGACCTCGAAGTTGCCGCCGAGTTCTTTGTAATCGTACTTCAGGGTATTGAAGCCATGGGGACACAGGGTGATGATCTTCTTCACATTGTAGCCCTTGAAGGTCTCGATGTTGGCCATTGCCAGGGCCTGGTAGATATACTCGTTTCCGAGCTTCTTGGCCGAGTCGCCGCAGCAGCCCTCTTCGGTGCCCAAGATTGCATAGTCAAGGCCTGCCGCCTCAAAGATCTTCGAGAGAGCCAGGGCTACGCGTTTGTTCAGATCGTCGAATGCACCTGCACAGCCCACGTAGAAGAGATACTCTGAGCTGCTCTTCTCGGAAAGCAGGGGAATACCCTGGTCCTTAGCCCAATCGGCCCGTGTATGGGCGCCGATGCTCCACGGGTTGGAGTTATTCTCCATCCCCTTGAACACACCCATGAGTTCGGGGGCGAAGTCGGACTCCATCATGACCATATAGCGCCTTAAGTCCATGAGCTTCGGGAACTGGAGGATATATGACGGACAGGCCTCAACACAGGCCATACAGGTGGTACATGCCCATGCGGTCTCTTTCTCGATGGAGTCACCGATGAGTTTGGGTCCGGTATATTCCTCATCCGGGATGATACGATAGTTGCCGTCCGCATCGAGGGCGAATTTGGCCTTCTCTTCGATGTAGGTCCTGATGTTCTGGATGACATCCCTGGGCTTGAGCGGTTTGTCGGTATTGAAGGCCGGGCATACCTCCACGCACCTGCCGCATCTCATGCAGGCCTCCTGGTCGAACAGGTCTTTCCAGGAGTATTCCTCCACGTTGTGGATGCCGAAGGTCTCTGCGCACTCGAACATCTCGGGAGGCATGACCCTGATGGGGGGTACCGGTGCCGTGGACCTGAGGAAGATGTTTGCAGGTGTCATGAAGATGTGCATGAGCTTGGTATAGCCCACGTATACGAAGAAGGTGAGCGCCATAAGCACATGGAACCACCAGAGCAGATAATGGACCCCCCTGATGGAATGCTCGCTCGCGCCCGAGAAGATATACGCCACGATCCTGCCGCCGGGAGAGAACCACACATACTTGTACATGATGCTCGTCGGATTCAGCTCAACGGCCTGCATCCTCAAGCCCTCTATGAAGAAACCGGTCACCAGGATGGCAAGGATGAACCACAGAGTGATGTTGTCCTCAGGCTTATTGTCCAGCCATTTCGGTCTGATCACGTATCTCCTGTACAGCGCCATGAGGATGCCGATGATGGCCAGCATCCCGAACACGTTGGCAAAGAGCTTCATGATGAGATAGAAGGCCCCTTTCATGAACCAGATGCCCGTGATGGGGAATAATATGTCCGCCTGGAAAAACACGATGGCGGTGGTGATGGTCAGCGCAATGAACCCATAAAAGATGAATATATGGAATATGCCCTGATAGGGTTCTCTGAGGATCTTCCTGTGTCCGAACACATCACCGAATGCAAACCAGAATCTGCCCCATGGGTCGTCGAGCCTGTTGCTCTCCGAGCCGGTTGCCTTCATCATTACCTTCACGCGTGTCCAGAACCCTCCTTTGTAAAGAGCCCTGCCTAACAGCGCGAATGCCGAAAGGGCGAGTATATAGAGGATAATCTGTTCCGTATAGGAACCAGGACTTAAGATGTTCCAAAAGACTTCTCTGGTAATTTCTCCCTTTGGACCGTGCATAGCCCCCCCTGAAAAAGTGAATTGTATGCATGAGGGGCGGACGATGCCGCCCGCCCCTATTTACCCTTATTAGCCTTTAATCTTCTTGATCTCTTCGATCAGAGCCGGGACGACATTGAACAGATCATCCACTATGCCGTAGTCGGCCTTTGTGAAGATCGGGGCCTCGGCGTCCTTGTTGATGGCAACGATCACCTTGGAGGTGCCCATACCGGCCATATGCTGGATGGCACCTGAGATACCGGCCGCGATGTAGAGATTCGGGCTTACGGTCTTACCGGTCTGGCCGACCTGGTAGGAATGATCCCTCCATCCTGCATCCACTGCCGCCCTTGATGCACCTGTGGTGGCAGCCGGACCGAAGAGGTGAGCGAGGTCTTCGAGCATCTTATAGTTCTCAGGACCCTTCATGCCTCTGCCGCCGGATACGATGATCTCGGCCTCGGTCTGGTCGGGCTCTGTGGAAGCAGCAATCTCAAGCGACTTCACGGTAACCCTGATCTTGCCGGCGTCCAGGCTTACGGCCACCTTCTCAACGGCACCGGCGCCTGCGACTTCCTTGGCACCCAGGGCATTCGGCCTGACCGAAATAACCTGGGGATTCCCCGTCGCCTCAACCAATGCATATGCCTTGCCGGCATACAGAGGCCTCTTGGCAATGACCTTGTCGCCTTCCTTCGTCAAACCGACACAGTCGGAAATGGCGCCGACATTGAGTCTGGCTGCCATTGCCGGAGCGAAATCCTTGCCCTGTGCCGATGCACTGCAAAGGATCACACTCGGCTGCACCGTCTTTGCAACCTGAACAAAAGCCTGGACAAAGGCCTCGGGATTATAGTTCTCGAACTCAGGTCCATCGACTACATAGATCTTGTCCGCGCCGTACTTCGCAAGCTGGGGAGCAAGTGCTTCAGCACCTTTGCCGATAATGCATGCGCTGACCTCACCGCCGAATTCCTTTGCCTTGCTGGTAATTTCAAAGGCGCCCTTCTTGACTTCGCCCTTCTGAACTTCTGCGTAAATTAGTGTTCCTGGCATGGCTGTCACCTCCTCACCTTAGATGATCTTAACTTCTTCATGCAAGGCCTTTGCAAGAGCAGCCGCCTTGGCCTTTGCATCGTCGCCCGCTATGATCTTGCCAGCCTGGCGGGCCGGAGGCAAGGACATCTCCTTAATGGTCGTCATGGGGCCTGCATTCACACCGAGCCCGGCGGCGTTTTTCACGTCGACGGGTTTCTTCTTGGCCTTCATGATGCCGGGAAGCGAGGCATACCGGGGCTCGTTCAGACCCTTCTGCGCCGAGAAAACCGCCGGAAGAGGGACATTCAGAATCGTCTGGCCGCCCTCGACCTCGCGGGTCACGGTGGCGCTCTTCTTGTCGGCAGCGGCCTCGAACTTAAGCACCTGGGTCACTACCGGCAGCCCGAGCAGCTCGCCGACCATGGCCGGGACCTGGCTGCAGTCATCATCAATAGCCTGCTTGCCAAGGAACACTGCATCATAGGTAAGCCCCTTAACTGCTGCCGCCAGCACTGCCGCCGTGGCATAGGGATCGGCCTTGTCGTAGAATGCAGCGTCGTTGATGTGCACTGCGTTGTCCGCACCCATGGCCAGAGCAGTGCGGATGGACTCGATCGCCCTGTCCGGGCCGAGCGTAACGATGGTCACGGTGCCTGCATTCATCTTCTCCTTCTGGCGGATTGCCTCTTCAACGGCAAACTCGTCGAAGGTAGAGATGACCCACTTAATGCCGTCTGTTGCGATTGATGTACCTGCGATCTTGATCAATGTCTCGGTATCAGGTACCTGTTTCAGACATACAACAGTATTCACATTAAACCTCCTTCCTCTTTGTGTTTTTATCCTTTGGGCATTTTTCTCTTAGGCCCTGTTTCTCCCTATAAGCTTACATATCCTTAAAGACCGGTTTGCGCTTGTTCTGGAAGGCATCGGTCCCTTCTTTCCCATCCTTTGAGATGACGACCCTTGCAAAATTCTCGATCTCGATCTCCAAACCTTCATCCGGGCCGACTTCAAGACCCGAGGATACCGCATCGACGGCGGCACTTACGGCGAGCCTGCCTTTGGCTGCAATGGTCCCGGCCAGGACGTGCGCCTCATCCATGAGTTTATCCTGGGGAACCACCTTGTTCACGAGACCGTTTGCCAAGGCTTCCTCAGGTGTGATGTGGTTGCCTGTGAGGATCATCTCCAGGGCCTTGCCCTTGCCGACGGTCCTGGCCAGACGTTGAGTCCCGCCGAACCCCGGCATAATGCCTAAATTGATCTCGGGGAGGCCCAGGCGTGCCCTCTCGGATGCAATACGCATGTGGCAGGCCAGGGCAAGTTCCAGTCCTCCGCCAAGGCAGAACCCGTTGATGACACAGATGACGGGCTTTACGGCCCCGTCTATGGTGTTCATCATGAGGTGGCCCTTGTGCGCGTAGTCTTCCACCTCGTGGATATTTCTCAAGCGCTGGATCTCGCTGATATTGGCGCCTGCGACGAATGCCTTCCCTTTGCCGGTGAGAAGGATCACGCGGACCCGGTTGTCGGCACATGCCGCCAGGACGGTATTCGTTATGTCGTCTACGGTCTTGATGCTCAGCACGTTCATGGGCGGATTCTCGACCGTCATGAGGGCAACACCGTATTCATCCACCTCGTATGTGCAGTTTGCAAAGATACTTTTCCCCTCAAGGAGCGAGGACAAGATCGCAGGTGCGGTGAAACGCTCCGGGCCGTACTCGGCAGCAAGAGCGCACATGATATCATTGATCATGGACCACGTGGCCTTCTCCTCGGCGAAGTGGAGCGGGCCCCAGGAGACCTTGGTGGGAAAATTGGTGCCGTAGACCATGCCCGTGTCGCAGTCGTGGGCGGATGCAAGGCCTTCGGATACGATCATGAGGGCCTCCCTGATCTGCACGGATATGAGCCGCTCAGGGGAGAATGCAACCCCGCTGACACCGTTTTTCTTCCACCAGCTTTTCAGGAAGGTATCCGCCTCCTTGGAAGGCGTTTTCCCCTTGCCGGAATACGTATAAAATCCTTTCCCGGTCTTCTGGCCGTACATGCCCTTCTTCACCAGGGCCTTCATGAGATCCGGTGTTGGTGTCCTTAAACCGAACGCCTCTTCAAGTGATTCGGACGCATGCACGCCTACATCCAGGCCCACGAGGTCCCACAGTGCAAAGGGGCCCAGGGGCATGCCGAATGCGACCATGGCCTCATCGATCTCTTCCATGGTGGCCTCGCCGTCCATCAGGGAGAGCACTGCCTCGTTCAAGTAGGGGATGAGTACGCGGTTTACGGCAAACCCGGGACCGTTCTTCACCTTGATGGGTATCTTGTCGATGAAGAGCGTGAATTCCATCATGGCGCTCAAGGTCTGAGGAGAAGTATTCTCGTCATAGACGATCTCCAGAAGTTTCATCATGGGCACCGGATTAAAGAAATGCAGGCCCACGAACCGGTCCTTCTTCTTGAGCTTACCGGCTATTTCAGTCAAAGAGAGCGAGGATGTATTTGTGGCAAGGATCGTCCGTTCGGGGCAGAGTTTTTCGAGCTCGGTGAAAATGACCTGTTTGAGCTTCATGATCTCGGGGACCGCCTCAATTACCAGATCCACCTCGCCGAAGAATTTTTTGTCATACTGAACGGACCCGCGCAGGAGATTCTGGCCGGCTGAAGCCTTCTTCGGGTCCAGCTTGCCCTTGGCTACCAGCTTGTCATACACGGCCTTGGAGGTCGCAAGGGCCTTATCAACGAACTTCTGCTCGACATCCTTGATGAAGCACTCGATACCCACCGAAGAAAGGACATGGGCGATCCCGCCACCCATGGCCCCACCACCGATGACAGCGGCCTTCTTAATCTGCATGGCTTAAAAATCTCCTCAAAGCGATTAATTATTCTCCTTCACAAGCCCGTTGAGGAAGGAGTTCCCCACCATTGTCGCCACTTCATGGACATCGAAACGCTTGCGCTTGGCTGTTACCAGGTATGTGGAAAGCTCATCCAATGAACCAAAGATAATCCTGGCGCAAAGCTCGGGCTTGAGGTCTTCCCTGAATACGCCCTGCTGCTGGCCCTGGGCAACGATGTCCGCAATGATATTGAGATATGCGAGAAAATGCTTGTTCTTGTATTCCCGCATGAATTTATTCGATTGTCTGAGCTCGACCTGTATAACCTCTGCCAGGGCCCTGTCGGCCTCTACGATGGTGAGATGGTTGTCGCAGAATTTTATCAGTTTCTGGCGCGGATCGTTGATGGTATCCAAATCCGTCTTCACTGTCTTGATAATCCTGGTGAGCTCTTCTTCAAAAAGTGAAATCAGGATGTCGTCCTTGTTCTTAAAATAGAGGTATATGGTTCCGTCAGCCACATGGGCCTCACGGGCGATCTCAGACACCTTGGAGTTATAGAAACCTTCCATTGCGAACACCTGTTTTGCAGCATTCAATATCATGCGATATTTTTCTTCACCCCTCATTTTAACCCTTCCTTATCGCGCATGATCTTCATGGCATGATTGCTTCGTTGTACGAACCCATAAAATAAAACGGTTAATAGGGGGCTCAGGCATGCCTGAGCCCCCTTGTTCTTCAAACTGATCCTACTTTAACTGCTTTCTATTCTCGACGAGGGTATCGACAACGGACGGATCCGCCAAGGTGGACGTATCGCCGAAGTCTTTGAAGTCATTTGCAGCAACCTTCTTCAGGACGCGGCGCATGATCTTGCCGGAACGGGTCTTGGGGAGCGCATCGGCCCACTGGATCTGGTCGGGAGTCGCGATGGGGCCGATCTCCTTTCTCACGTGAGCGATGAGTGTCTTTTTGAGGTCATCCGACTTGGCCACGCCGGTGTTGAGCGTGACGTATGCAAAGATGCCCTGGCCCTTGATATCGTGGGGGAAGCCCACAACTGCGGCCTCAGCAACATTCGGATGAGAAACAAGGGCGCTCTCGACCTCGGCGGTGCCCATACGGTGACCGGACACGTTAATGACGTCGTCCACGCGGCCCGTGATCTTGTAGTATCCGAGATCGTCGCGCTCAGCGCCGTCACCGGTGACATAGTAACCCGGGAACTGAACGAAGTATGTCTCTTCGAATCTCTTGGGGTCCTGCCATACGCCCCTCATGATGCCGGGCCACGGCCTCTTCATAACGAGGTTGCCCCTGGCGACACCTGAGAGCTCCTTGCCGTCGTCGTCAAGCAGTGCGGGCTCGACGCCGAAGAACGGTACTGTCGCCTTGGCGGGCTTGATATCGATGGCTCCGGGCAGCGGAGTGATCAAAATGCCGCCGGTCTCGGTCTGCCACCAGGTATCCACGATGGTGCACTCGCCGCGACCGATGAGGTCATAATACCACCTCCAGGCCTCGGGGTTCAGCGGTTCGCCCACGGAACCGAGTATCCTGATTGAAGTGAGGTCGTGCATCTTGGCCCAGGAGTCGCCCTCTTTTGCAATGGCGCGGATGGCGGTGGGTGCGGTGTAGAAGATGTTTACCTTGTACTTCTCGACCACGGCCCAGAACCTGTCATAGGCGGGGTAGCTGGGAACGCCTTCGAACATGATGCTGGTTGCGCCGTTGGCCAGCGGGCCGTACACGATGTAGGTATGGCCGGTGACCCACCCGATGTCAGCGGTGCACCAGTAGGTGTCTTCCTCATGGTAGTCAAAGATAAGCTGATGGGTCAGTGCTGCAAAGACCAGGTAGCCGCCCGTGGTGTGCACAACACCCTTGGGCTTTCCGGTGGAACCGGATGTGTAGAGAATAAAGAGCGGATCTTCGGCGTTCATCTGTTCAGGCTCACAGTACATGGGGACCTGCTTCATTTCATCATCCCACCAGAGGTCCCTGCCCTCTTTCCACGCTACTGGCGTACCGGTCCTCTTCACCACGATCTGCTTGGTAACGGAGGGGCACATTTCACAGGCCTTGTCCGCATTGTCCTTCTGGGGCACGGCCTTGGCGCCACGGTAGGTGCCGTCACAGGTGATGAGCAGCTTTGAATCGCTGTTCTCGATGCGATCCTTCAGGGCGTCGGAAGAGAAGCCGCCGAACACGATGCAATGGATGGCGCCGATGCGTGTGCAGGCCAGCATGGAAATAGCCAGCTCGGGGATCATGGGCAGGAAGATGGTAACCCTGTCGCCCCTTTTGACGCCATTCTTTTTCAGCACGTTGGCGAACTTGTTGACTTCACGATACATATCGGCATAGGTGAATACTTTCCAGTCGGAGGGATCATTGCCTTCAAAGATGATGGCGGCCTTGTTCTTTCTCGTAGCAAGCTGACGGTCAAGGCAATTGTAGCTGACATTGAGCTTGCCGTCTTCAAAGAACTTCACATAGACCGGCGGTTTAAAGGAATAGTCACAGATCTTTGTCGGCTTCTTGAACCAGTCAAGCCTCTCGGCCTGCTTTGCCCAGAACTTATCGGGGTCCTTAATGGACTCCTTCCACATCTTCTCGTATTCTGCCTTGCTCTTGATGTAAGCTTTTTCCCTTACCTTCGGGGGTACGGGAAACAACTGTTCTCCGAAATCTTTGGTCTCCTCAGCCATGTAATGCCTCCTTCTTCTAAAGAATATAATTTGCTTGGCATCCACCATTATATATCCAAAGTAATAGTCAAGGTCAAGGAAAAATGAATGATCATTCATATCTTGTTCCGGTGCCTTTGTACAGTCCCCTTACAAGCGATATTATCTGTGTTATATAGAGCGCAGCTAACGGATTTCACAAAAAGGAGCCGGAATGAGAAAGATTATATCAATTTTATCTTTCATGGTGTGTCTGCTTGTCTCCGAATTGGCCTTCAGCATGGAAATGGTAGTGGAAACAACAGGCTCTCAAGAACTGGGCTCTTTGAAGACAGGAATTGAAAGGATCGTGGTCCTTGGTGAAAGAATCGTCACGTTCAGGAACAGCCAGGGTATGGCTAGACTGGTGTCCGGAGGGAAAAATTGCCGTACTCATCCTGAAAGACAAGGACACCTATGTGCAGTTTCTCGGACTGTAACGGCCAAGTCCAATTTGCATTCAAGTGCCGCCTCGGTATCATCTTGAATGCAAAATGGAATAAGACCGGCCTTACATGGGCCAGAGGCCCTTTTTCGGCTTCTTACCAGCGTCTTTCGATCCGGACTGTTTTGACGCCTCTTCTTCCAGCTCCTTGTCCTTTATAGACATATCCCTGCTGAAATCAGGGCAGTGAACGCCCGCACCGGGTTTAAATTTTTTATTACAGTCGGCTCTCCATGCACATATGGGGCATAATGATCTGTCGCTCATGGTGGTAGTAATAAAGGGCATTTCGTATGTTGTCAATGAAAAATGGAGTGAATGCACAACCTTTCAGGCATAGGTAAAAAATGATAGAGTTTTAAGTTTTAGGTTTTAAGTTTTAAGTATTTTACTTTACACTTTACACTTTACACTTCAAACTTCATTCCATTGATGGTCACCATGGAGTACCATTTTCTCGGTTGACACAAAAATCGGCCTACGTTAGTAGTCATATGATAGTCATATAGTCATACAAGAGATCCATCAGAAGGAGGTAATCGAAGTGTACAAATCTTATGATGATGCCTATAGGCTATCCCTTGAGGACAGGGATGGCTTCTGGTCGGAGGCAGCTAAGAAGATACAATGGGAGAAGAAGTGGGACAAGGTACTGGATGATTCCAAGAAGCCCTTCTACCGCTGGTTTGCCGGCGGCCGACTCAATACCTGTTACAATGCTATCGACTATCACGTGGAAAACGGCCGAGGCGACCAGGTGGCCATCATCTATGACAGCCCGGTGACCGGGACCGTCCGGAAGATAACCTATAAGGAATTCTTACATGAGGTTTCACTGAACGCCGGCATGCTCAAGAACCTGGGTGTAACGAAGGGCGACCGGGTGATCATCTACATGCCCATGATCCCTGAGACCATGTTTGCCATGCTGGCATGCGCCCGCATCGGGGCAGTTCATTCCGTGGTCTTTGGCGGTTTTGCGGCCAACGAGCTGGCGGTCCGCATCGAAGACGCCAAACCCAAGGTCATGTTCTCGAGCTCCTGCGGCATCGAGCCCAAGGGCGCCATCCCCTACAAGCCCCTGTTGGACAAGGCCATCGAGCTGTCATCCCACAAGCCCGAGAAGTGTGTGATACACCAGCGGCCCCAGGTGAAGGCCGAGCTGATAGCCGGCAGAGACATAGACTGGAATGATGCATTGAAGGGCGCATCTCCTGCGGGCTGCGTCACCGTGGAGGCTACGGAGCCGCTCTATATCCTCTATACCTCCGGCACCACCGGCAAGCCCAAGGGTGTGATGAGAGACAACGGCGGCCATGCAGTCGCGCTCAAGTGGAGCATGGAAAACATCTACAACGTGAAGCCCGGCGACGTGTACTGGGCAGCCTCGGATGTGGGCTGGGTCGTGGGACATTCCTACATCGTGTATGCACCGCTGTTCTACGGATGCACCACGATCCTCTACGAGGGCAAGCCTGTGGGAACACCTGACCCGGGTGCATTCTGGCGGGTCATCTCACAGCATAACGTAAAGGTGCTCTTCACGGCTCCAACAGCCTTCCGCGCCATCAAAAAGGAAGATCCGCAAGGGTCTTATGTCAAAAAATACGACATATCATGTCTGAAGTACCTGTTCCTGGCAGGGGAGCGTCTGGACCCGGACACCTACCACTGGGCAAGCGACCTGCTGAAAATCCCGGTCATCGATCACTGGTGGCAGACAGAGACAGGCTGGGCCATTGCAGCCAACTGCATGGGTATCGAGCAGCTGAAAATCAAGGCAGGCTCCCCCACGAAACCGGCTCCCGGCTTTGATGTGCACATTATCGATGAGGCCGCCAAGGAGCTGCCCAGGGGCAAAGAAGGAATCATAGGCATAAGACTCCCGCTGCCGCCCGCCTGCCTGCCCACGCTCTGGGAAAACGATGAGGGTTTCGTGTCATCATACCTGACCGAGTACCCGGGATACTATGCCACCGGAGACGGCGGGTACATGGACGCCGACGGCTATATCTACATCATGGGCCGGGTTGACGACGTCATCAATGTGGCAGGACACCGGCTTTCCACCGGCGGCATGGAGGAAGTGGTGGCCAAGCACAAGGATGTGGCCGAGTGTGCGGTCATCGGGGTGAACGATGTGCTGAAGGGCCAGGTACCCATCGGTTTCGTGGTCTTGAAGGCCGGCGTCAGCAAACCCAATAACGAGATCACAAAAGAAGTGGTGAACATGGTGAGGAATGAAATCGGTGCGCTGGCCTGCCTTAAGGATGTGGCGGTAGTACCTCGTCTGCCCAAGACACGCAGCGGTAAGATCCTCCGGGCGACCATGCGCAAGATCGCTGACGGTCAGGAGTACAAAACCCCATCCACCATCGAGGACCCTGCTGCCCTGCAGGAGATCCAGGGGGCTGCGGTAACGCTCGGTTATCCGAAGAAGTAAGCTTAAGCGGAATGAACGGGGGCGGATCGTACCGGCCCCGTTCTTTTTTTATTTTAATGAAAAGAGGAGATATCATGTCTGAACAGAAAATGGGTAATCCTGCTGTTGTCGGTCTCGCCGGGTTCGGTATGACCACGTTGATTCTTCAGTTCCACAATGTCGGTTGGTGCGGCGCCGGGCCGGTTCTTGTGATGGGCCTCATATTCGGAGGGCTTGCACAGATGATTGCAGGTCTGCAGGAGATCAAGACCGGCAACAACTTCGGATACAGCGCATTCACTGCATACGGCGCCTTCTGGATCGGGATTGCGCTGATCTTCCTCTGTAATCAATTTAAGGTGTATCCTCTATCCCCGACGGACCTCGGATGGTATCTTGTGGGATGGACGATCTACACAGGTATCATGTGGATCGGCTCCATGCGGGTCAATAGCGCCCTGGCGATGACATTCACCCTGCTGTTTGTCGGGTTCATACTGCTGGATCTTGCATCTTTCGGCTATCCGGGCCTCAAGACGGTTGCAGGATACGAGCTCATGCTCTGTGCGCTCAATGCATGGTATGTCATGGCACATGCGATCTTTGCCGACGTATTCGGCAGAGACGTGCTCCCGGTAGGGAACCCCTGGATCAAATAAGCCGATAGTGACCGGTGATCAGCAACGAGATAGGTCGCGGGTTTTTATGTTAAGGGGAAATGTCCTCATGCCCGGCTGCATTCAAAGCAGGGGGTCGAGTGCATCGAGATAGCGGTCCGTAACACCGCGGAACTTTTCAAAAGCTTCCCGTGCTCGAAGGCCTATCTCCTCCATGCCCTGTTTCTTCTCGAAGATGGCGACCGCGGCATTTGCAAGTTCCTGGGCGTTCCTGACCACGACGGTAAAGTCCTGAACTATATCGAGTGCCCAGGTGAAATTATCCATGTGAGGGCCATGTATAGTGGGCACGCCCCAAGCGATGGGTTCAAGGATGTTCTGGCCGCCGAGGTCCACGAGTGACCCCCCCACGAAGGCTGCGTCGCTCAGGCCGTAAAGGATGAAGAGCTCGCCAAAAGTGTCCACGATGAGGAGGTCCACATCGGTCCCACCTGCGCTCCGCAGCCCCCATTTGATATTCAAGCCTTGGGCCATGTCCTTGATGTACTGAATCCTGTCCGGGTGTCGCGGCGCAATGATTGCATAGAGACCGCGGACCCGGGAGGCTATCCGTATGATGGCGTCCACGACCTCCTTTTCCTCACCTTCCCTCACACTGCCCGCAATGAAAACCGGCCTGTCCGTGATGCCGAGCTCACGGCGCAAGGCATCACGACGGGTCTTGTCTCCGAGAGCAACTTGGGCCAGCTTGAGGTTGCCGAGCACCTGCACCTCAGAGGCACCAATACTCCTGAACCGCGCAGCATCATCCTCAGCCATGGCAAACACCTTCACATCGGCAAGGATATGCCCGAACACCCCTGCGAACCGCCTGTAGCGTTTATAGGCACGTACCGACATCCGGGCATTCACGAAGATCACTCTCACGGCACACTTCTGTGCGGAGAGGATTAGGTTGGGCCAGATCTCGGTCTCCACAATAAGGACGGCCTCCGGCATGATCTTCAGCAGGTGCCTTCTCATGGCCCAGGGGACATCGAAGGGAACGGCAAAAACCATATTCATTCCTTCTGTCGCTTCAGCCATCTTTCTTCCCGTTGCGGTCATGCATGACATGCAGATGAACAGGTCCGGCCTGGAGGCCTTGAGCGCCCCGACCAGGCCGGAAACCGCCTTCACCTCGCCCACGGAAGCCGCGTGAATCCACAAGGTCTTTTTCCCTGCAGGGACTTCCGGCAGCCTCAGGCCAAGCCGCTGCAGGAGTGTCCCCTTGAAGTTCGGGTGCCTCCGGAGGAAAAAAGCCAGGGGCCACACCGCAATCGATCCGAGCAGACGATATATCAGGATCATGAGGGACGCCATTGGGTGAGGAGCCTTTCACGGTCTTGCGGGGTGTTGATCTCGAAGAATTCGCCTCGAGCGATGATTACCCTGATGGATATGCCGTTTTCCAGAGCCCTCAGCTGCTCCAGCGATTCGGCCTGTTCAAGATAAGATGGCGGAAGGCTTGTAAACCTGAGGAGGGTATTCCGGGAAAACCCGTAGATACCTATGTGCTTGAGCATCTCCACATGCCCTGTGTTGCGGAAATAAGGGATGGGAGACCGGGAAAAATACAACGCATTACCCTTAAGGTCACACACCACCTTTACACAGTTCGGGTCATCTTTATCCTCCGGTAAGGCCCTTGTTGCGATGGTGGCCATGGCGGCTCCGGCTTTAAGCTCTCGGACGAGCCCTGCAAGGGCATCGATGTCGAGGATCACCTGGTCGCCCTGGACATTGACAACATAGTCGGCATCCAGGCCCGAGATTGCCTGGGCAACCCGGTCGGTGCCCGAAGGGCACTCGGGGCTTGTCATGACCGGCTGCCCGCCGAATGCCTCCACGGCATCCCGTATTCTCGCATCGTCGGTGGCAATGAGCACTTTGTCGATCTCCCCGCAGGCAGCTACCTGCTCATAGATCCTCATGATCATAGGCTTCCCTGCGATATCGACAAGCGGTTTGCCGGGAAAACGCGACGATGCATAACGGGCCGGGATAACGGCTACAACACTCATGTCAGCTCAGATCCACGCCCGCATTGACGGCATCAAGGGCCCGCAGGTGCTCCTTGTATGACCCCTCGTCATAGAGGACCATGCGCACGAGCTCAATATCCGTGGTTCCTTCAAGATACCCCTTTATGGCTTTTATGGCCACATAGGCCGCCTTGTCCACAGGATAACCGAAGATCCCGGTGCTCAGGGCCGGGAAGGAGATCGACTTGATCTTATTCTTGTCTGCAACTTTAAGCGAGTTGACATAGCAGGCCCTCAAGAGCAATGCATCGTTCTTCGTGCCGTGATAGACAGGGCCCACGGTGTGGATAACGTACTTGTTGGGCAGGTTGTGCCCGAGAGAAATCTTGGCCTCACCGGTTTCACATCCGCCCAGTTTTTTACACTCCTCCCACAAACCCGGCCCTGCTGCGCGATGTATGGCCCCTGCCACACCGCCGCCGGGCGCAAGCTGGGAGTTGGCTGCATTCACCACGGCCTCGGTGTCCTGTGATGTAATATCCCCCACCATGAACTGAAGCCTGGACTTGCCGATCTGGATCTCTTTCATCTCCGCCCTCACACCCTCGTAGCGGGCAACTCGTTCTCTCCATGCGTATTGTGGTTATCTGAACTCTTCATTATCTATACCGTATTCATCACCAAAGCAATCCTGCCATGAATGGAGGAGATCATGATGACGAACAAAACCGGGCATAGGCACATGAGCGGCTGATTGCAGGTTGGGTAGAGGCATAAAACCCGACCCGCTCAGCATTTGGTGCATGATGGTTTTCCTTGTCATAGAGCCACCTGGGGCGGGCTATCCATCTACCTTGACTCCCAAAATATTGTGTGCTACCCAAGTGAAGCTCGTGTGGGGCCGTAGCTCAGTTGGGAGAGCGCTTGAATGGCATTCAAGAGGTCGAGGGTTCGATTCCCTTCGGCTCCACCATGATTCAATCCCTCTCCCAACTTATCAATCGTGCAGTTTTTGTGCAGTTGGTTTTTCATTCAATACACCATCCAGCATATCGACCGCTTTTACCTTGTGGCCATGATATAAAACCTTATATTATTGTCAATCAACCAAGTTATTCTTATTGCCCGGAAGGGTAATCTGTTTCCCCATTTAGGGAAAATGATTTCTATCTTTATGAGCTTGCCTCGCTGCGGAAATTATAACATGCTGAGATATATAGCATGCTTTATTTGCATGATTCTTGCTATAAAGTAATCTGGTAAGCCGATCTGTTGTCTGCTTAGATTACATCACGAAGAAAATCATCTGTGCATATCATAAAGATGTAATTGGAAGGCACACGTTATTTCCGGAAAGGGAGGATATCTGTTGCGTGTGTTGAAATGTGCTGCATTGGGCTTCTCATTCGGTTCAACAAGCAGTCGAGCATGGATCCTGCCTTATCTACCCTGCCACCATTTTGTGTTGCTCAGGATAATGGGAATACCGGATGGCAGCGGGGCATTTCTCATTACTGTTTATTGTCCTGCTTGAGCAGCCTTTCCGCAGTTGAGACAGAGTGTTCCTGATCGACTTGCCACAATATTATTATGAGGAAAGGGGGTATTATGAGGAGAAAAACACGTATAGTATGTTCAGTGCTGGTAGTTTGCGGGATACTCACGTCTCTTCCTGCGGTGTCCTATGTGACATGGATCTTGGCCGACCTCATGAGTGTCGTTTCACCAAAACAGTTACAGACCCTTGACTACCATCCAGTGGAGATCGTGGTATCCTTCAAGAATGGCGCCATAGCTAACACCTTTAAGGCCTCGCTCAACGGGCATGATATCACTGGTGAATTCCAACCCATCCCGGGCGGCGTACATGCTTATGTGACCCCGGATGATGGGTTGAATTGTTACATCATTGGCAAGAATTCGGTGGTGTCAATGATCAATTTCCTCACCACGAGTATTCAAGGTAACGGGTACAAGAAAGACATAAATGTCACCGAGTTCAATGTCAAATACTACCCGGTTAAGACTGTCCGTGACAACGTGGGCGTATGGTTTATCACCGGGGGCTCACTTGGTGATGTCATGGAGTCAATGGGGTATGCGGTGGCCACCGACAGGCTTTGGCAAATGGAGACATACCGCCGCACCGCGAGAGGCACGCTTGCCGAGATATTCGGCTCATCTTATTTGCCGAACGATATCTCTGTGCGGACTATCAGCTATTCCGATCAGGAACTGTCTGATGGGTTTGACGCCCTAGACAGGGATGAACAGATAGCCATTGAATCGTATGTGGAAGGTATCAACAAGCGTATCGACGATATCAAGGCGAACCCCACGCTACTGCCGTTTGAGTTTCTGGCCCTCGGATTCACACCCGCTTACTGGACCGAGGAAGATATCCTTGCATGGATGACAGTCTTGCTGAGAGATTTCGACTGCGAGGCGTTGGAGGTGGGCCAGATCCAGAACGCGGCACTGTTCCAGGCGCTGACAACCCAATATGGTTTCGGGGTGGGATATGGCATGTTTAACGACCTCAGATGGTTGAACGACCCGAATGCACTTACCTATATCCCTGCGGTCAAACAGAAGGCGATGATGGCGACCCCAGCCCTTGCTGCTCCCAGCGCCTCCGCTCAAGCACCTGCGATCCAGGGGGCTCCGGCTGATTTCAAAGGGGCATATGAAGACCTGTCCACCCAGAAAGATACCGTCACAAACAATCTTAAGAAGATCAACGCATTCGTAAAGATGGGGAGTTATGCATGGTCTATCTCAGGCAAAAAGACGAGAGACGGCAAACCGATTATTTACTCCGGACCCCAGATGGGGTTCTCGGTTCCTGCAATCGTGCTCGAAGGCTCCATAAGAGGTGGCGGCCTTGATATCTCGGGCATGTCAGTCCCTGGTATCCCTGGCATCATCATCGGCCGGACACCGCATCATGCATGGTCCATGCAGGTGGGGCATGCACATACGGTTGATTTTTACGTCGAATCTGCTTCGAATGTCACCCTCAACCGCGTAGAGACCATACATGTCGCCGGTAAGCCTGATTATACGCTTCCCGTTTACCGTAGCAAGCATGGGCCCATAGTCAACCAAAGCCCTCTCCTTTCCTGGAAGTACTCACACTGGGGATATGAGTTCAAGACGGTCAAGGCATTCATGAATCTTGCACGCGCACAGAGCATGGATGACTTCGGCAAGGCCATCGAGGATGTCGCAGTAAGCCAGCACTTCTGTTATGCAGACAAGGGTGGGAATATCGCCTACTGGATGTCAGGCCGTGACCCGGTAAGACCTGTAGGTGAATGGCGACTGCCCCAGGGTTTATTAGGTCCTCCTCTTGAATGGGATGCCTCGGTTCTCATCCCCAGGTCAACGAATCGCAATAACGCCCAGGGTTATTACTGCGGATGGAACAACAAGAGCAACCCGGGCTACAATGACTCTATCAATAGTCCTAGCTACTTCTTCGGGCCGTTTGTCAGGGCTCACGTGATTAATGACTATCTTTCCACCAATAACAACCTCACCTACGAAGAGGTGCGGGACCTGGCCCTTTATATTGCAACCACCGATTCTTTCGGAAGCGGCGGCATCCCGTGGGATTTTGTGGAGAAGGATTTCACTGATGCTGTGAACAATGTGGGCCTCACCCCTGTAAGAAAGGCGGCACTCGACCTGCTTTCGGCGTGGGACGGCCATTTTGTCGATGGAGGCCCCTCGGAATGGCGTCAAGGCGTAGACCGTGCCGATGCCTGGATACTGCAGGATGCCTGGATTCGCGAGGTCATCAGGCTCACATTCGCCAATACGCTCCCGTTCTATTTTGATGCCAACAATCCGGTAGTCATATATCGCCTGTTCAATGTACTTCTCCACAATCTGGACGGCAACTTCAACACCTATGATTGGTTACCGGCTCAGACCCGGGACAACACTATCGTGCAAGCGCTCGATAACGTGCTTACAAGTCTTGACCTCAATAAACGGCCGTGGGGCACAGGGCAGCGTGGGGAGATCGTGCTTACAGATAGCTTCTTAGGTGGTATGGTCGTCGATAGTATACCATATGCTGAACGATCAACGTACGCACACTGCGTTAAGCTCGGGCCGGGCGGTCCCATTCGGATCGAGAGTATGTTCCCGCTCGGTGAATCGGGTAACATACTCTTTAACGGCTCTATACCGGTAATCGATCCAAACTTCTTCAGCATGATACCGATATACGATCCGTTTGAACCGAGGCCATTCCCTCTGTTCAACTGAAAGCCTCTTCCATACTAAATTACACCGGCCCTGCCTGTTACCCGGGCAGGGCTTCTTTTATGTTCATGAACAGGGGGAACGTAGAGATTTCATGACAAGACTGTCACGTACTTTATCATTTTGGGCCTTTGGAAAAAGTGAAGATATCGTGCAAAGATTATTTTAAGGAACCTTTACTCTTCACCCCGCCTTGAAAGTGTTTATTTATCGCAGTAATTATCATATAAGATAACGTTTTACATGAGCGGCCGACAGAGGCCGGAGGAGGTCAGCACAATGGAAGGGTTGAATAATGGATTGAATACGACCTTCCAAGTCGTCTGAATCCTTAATGGTTAGCCATTATGTGTGCCGGCTCGTTGCCTAGAGACTTGACTCTCATAGTTAGAAACGATTCTTCGTCATCTCGGCCAATTCCTCCGCATAGAACGAGTCTGGGGGGACAAAGAAATCAAAATGTTCATACAGGGGGTGCGTTAAAGCCTTGACCGCATCAGGCAGCAACTCGCGAATGACCTGTTGAGCAAAGCGACCCTGTGTGCGAACCACGCTCTCCGTTGAGATGTAGCCTCCGGGGATGAGGCGGCGCATGTTGTGAACGAAGAGTTTTCGATTTGCTATCCCGTTCCACTCGCACTCGACCAGAAGTTCAAAACCTTCATCAAACATCACCGAACCGAGATCGACTACTCGCAGGAGAAATTCGCCAAGGCGCCATACAGGTAGTGTGGCTTCGAAGAGCGTTCCTGCTTCACCGACCCTCCTGATGGGATCCAGTGAGTCCTCCTGATAGCCACGCAGGAGATAGAAGTTTCCCTTGGGATCGATTCGCCAGAAGTCGGCGTGACCGACGTCGGGGTAGTTGGCGTGCCCAAGCCATGCCTCGATACACCCGGCGACAAGCTTCGGCCTTGTTGCCTCTTGATGTAATGTTACGAAGACTGGCCAGCCTGTGTAGGACCGCGCAGCTTGGTTTGCATCGATGATGGATCGTGCATCAACATTCTTTGATACGCCAAGAATCCGAGCCGCGAAGGCGAAGTGCCCGAGCTTGATATGAGCAGGGTGTTCTGTCTCAAGCGACTCGTTTAGCGATTGCCAACGGACCTTTGCGGCTTCAGCGAAGTCCAGAAGTTGCTGTTGTTCGTTCGGGGGCGACGGTTGAACCAGATCAGCTGCGGCTGGAAGGAGACTGCGAACGAGTCCAATGATCTCTTCACGTTGGTTTAGGAGCGCATGCCGCAATAAGGCATCCCATTCGGCGGCGTTTAGTGGCCCCCGACTCTCTGGTCCCGGCGCCCGAATATAATAGACATACTGTTTAAGGCTTCCGCCTGGAGTCGCGCTGTCCGAACGTACTGGCACCTTTGATTGCCCTGTAACGCGAACTAGCGGGTACTCGTCGCCAGTGACCGGGTGCTTTTGCAAAGTGACCTCAACGTGAAAGGCCGGTTCAGCTCGCCGCTTAAGGATAGAGTTAATTGCGTCAGTGAGGTACGGTTTCAGTGACGATGGTCGTGCTGGATCAGGGACCAGTTTTTTGTCCTGGTCTTCACGATACCCAAACAGCAAGAAGCCACCACCGTGGTTCTCAAGTGCGATGAGGGCTTTTGCGATAGTCCCTTGCGACTCTGGTTCGCTCATATCGAGCCACTGCTTAACTTCGAAATCAAGTGTCTCAGTTGGACTGAGTAGCCAGTCTTCAAAGCGCGAGTTGATATCTCTGTTTAGCACGTGCTTGTCCTTGAGCTCTACGGGCAGTGATTGTGATAGCTAACTAGTGCCCATCCGGAAAGTATAGTTAGTTGAAATAATTGAGTAAAAGAGCATTTTCTCATTGGAGATTTAGAGAATATCTGCTATGGTTATCATGCAACACACTGATATTCCAAAT
>Ga0187889_10001067_pt1 | contig 30753 bp, 23 predicted proteins | sample June2016WEW_7_10_2_FD_132992 | JGI IMG/M metagenome (GOLD analysis project Ga0187889, IMG submission 132992) | Peatland microbial communities from SPRUCE experiment site at the Marcell Experimental Forest, Minnesota, USA - June2016WEW_7_100 | ecosystem: Environmental > Terrestrial > Soil >... | reverse complement strand
TAAGCCATTGCCTAAATCACACTAGCGGCTTGACCATTACAAATTGGCAAATGCCTGGGGAATGCAAAACGTCGCCTGTCTCACTTCCCCCGAGCCTGCGCGGGATTGGACAGATAAGCACCGCAGGACTCGCGCACAACCAGGTGCGGAGTCAGCAGGAGCGTGCGCGAGGGTTTGTCCGGATCAGAGATTCGCGCCAGCAGGGCATCGAAGGCGATGGCCGCTATGTCACGGCACGGCTGATGAATCGTCGTCAATGACGGTGAAATAATCGTCGCGTAGTGCACGTCGTCCAATCCAACTACCCGCAGGTCGCGCGGCACGCGGACGGCAAGTTTAGTCAGGCTGCGAATCAGTTGGGCCGCGGTGTAATCATTGCCGCAGATCACGGCATCGAGCAAGCGGCCCGCCGATAGCTGCCGGACGAATCTGGCGTCGTCGGTGTCACCTTTCCAAAAAAACGGGGTTGGGACCTCCAATTTATGGCTTAAAATCGCCTCTCGAGCACCGGCAACACGGGCGTCTATCGTGTGCGCGCAATGAGGATAGGCGACAAAAGCGATGCGCTGGCTGCCCAGCTTGATGAGATGCTCGGCGAGAGTGTGGCCTGCAAGGAAGTTATCGATGCCGACCAGATCAAAGTCGCTTCGCTCCGGAAAGGGTCCAATATCACGGTCCAGGAGCACGACGGCGCATCCGGCCTCGTGCAATTTGGTGACCAAGGTGAGATTAGCGCTGTATCGAAGGTCAGTCCGCTCGAATGGGGCGAAGAATACGCCGGCGACTTTGCGCTGGATGACTTGGGCACAGAATTCCTCGGCGTCGCGAAGGCTGGCTTGAGCGTCCGAGTGTGGATCGGCGTTGCCCGTCCACCAAAACAGGTAGCCGGCAGCCCGTGCCAGGCGGGCCAGTTCTCCCGCAATGATCTCGAAGATTTCCATCCTGCCAACCCCGGGGATGAGCAGTCCCAATTCCCGCGACCCGCTTGGCGGCGCGGTATGCGCGGCCTGAGCCAGAAATGTCCCGGCGCCGGCCCGACGCGTCACGAGGCCCTTGGCCTGGAGGTCGCGCAAGGCGCGGACCACAGTGGGTCGCGAGGCCCTGAATCGACTGACCAATTGGGACTCGCTGGGGAGCCGGCCGGTGTTGCGATACTGGCCGGCCCCGATTTCAGCGGCGAGCGCAGAGAATATCTGGCGATGTTTGGTCTCCGAGGGCATACGCGAACGTGTTATTGCCACGCTGTAAACCTGATAATCCAGGTTTCTGGCGGACGTGTAAAGCCGAATGTCGCCGGCCATGACCTGCCTGTGTATTCTAGCCCGGATATTTCGCAGCCCGGCGTAGCCGGAACCAAAGGCGAGGGGGGATTGGTGGATTAATGGATTGATGGGGCCGGGGATGGTGCTCCGCGCTGACAGGAGGAATGACCAACGGGCGTGCAAAAGGAGCGTGACGTTGCCGGTGGAGACGCGGATGTTGCGTCGTGAAAAACAAAACAAGTCCACCAAGCAACGTCACGCACCCATTTGTAGCCCAACACGCTGCGGACGTCATCGGGATTCTTTCCGGCTGGGACCGCCTGCGGCTCCGGGGCACCCTGCGAGCGCTTTGCCAGCCGACGGTGCGGTTGCGCTACCTCTTCGTTTGCCAGGTGCTCCTCAAAGGGTTCAAGAACTACGCCCTTGGACTTACCCAGCGTATCCTCCAGCACGCTGAGAGGATGGCCAAAGGGGCGCAACGCCCGCCACCGCGCTACTCACTGCGCGCGAGGAGGATACGGACAAACTGACCAAGTTGGCGGCCTGAAATCCTTCGCGAAAATGAGAGATTTCTATATATAATGGTCTAAACACCTCATTGAGCATGTGGAGTTGGACGCGGTGTTGACTCGCGGCCGGAGTTTTTCGCGTCAGAGGAAACGATGGGGCTATTCATCATGAATGTCTTTGCTGTCTTTTGTCTTGGCTGAGGTGCTTACGCATTGCTCGGCTTACTTCTCTTCAGTCCAGGCAGACTGGAGTTCATGGACCCTCAGCGAAATAAACTTAATGTCACCGCCTTCGGCCAAGAACTCCAAGGGCATATCCCGCGGTTCGGGCAGGCAGCAGAACGACGCCGACGCCTTGCCACCCTGCGCGAACAACTCCATCGAGGTCCTGTCAACAAGCACCTCGAACTCCAGGCACCCGTCCACAGGCTCAATCAGAATATCACGCCCGAGGAGATTGAACATCTTCTTCTCAAGGTCGTAGCGCATATTGATCCCATGAATGAAAGCTCCTATTGCCTTGCCTGAATCAAGCTGAACCCGGGCGCTGATAGCGAAAAGGTCATGATGCGTGGGCACAACAAGACGCTGACCTTTCTTGATCACACAATCCTGCCAGGCGTGATCCTTGTCATACAGAGAGCTGAGCTCCTTGACCGGCACCCTGCATATGCGCATGCCCTCGCGATAACTGCGCAGCGATAGCTCGACAGGGAACGACATCTGTTGATTGAACGGCATTGCGGGGTAACGCCCGCCCCTCATCCAGGATATCTGGATCCGGCGACCGTCAGGTGTGTCGCTCCAGGTCTGGGCTGCATAACCGTTGGAGCCATATTCGGACCGGCATGCTTCCTGTTCCGGCACGAACTTTACGCCATCAAATGAACCAACGAGGTAGACGCCTTCACCGCCCCAGAATATCCACTTGGTCCTAGCAGAATTACCATCAAGTGAAAGCGGGAAGAAGTCCGGGCACTCGCCTGTACCCGGCACGACAACATCGCACAGCTTTTCCCATTTCTTCAGGTCTGACGAAGCGAATAGCGCATAATCGTTGCCGGTGAGATATAAGGCCATGATCCATTTTGTCGTAGGCTCATGCCAGATAACCTTCGGGTCACGATTAGCGTCGATGATATGGCCCAGCACCGGATTGTCCGTGTATTTCGTCCAGTTCCTCCCGCGATCGTTACTGTAAGCGATTGCCTGCTGCACCGGCTTGCCCCCTCCCCCCCTGGTGTATATCGCAACCAGCGTATCCTCGTCGCCCGCCTTGAGTCCGGCCGTATTGCGCGCATCCACAACTGCTGATCCGGACCAGATCCATCCGTCGGCATCCGGCTTGATCGCGTGATCGATCTGCTTCCAATGCACAAGGTCGCGGCTGATCGCATGGCCCCAGGTATTCGGCCCCCAATTAATGCCCTGTTCATTGTACTGGAAGAAAAGATGGTACTCACCCTTGTAGTACACGAGTCCGTTCGGATCATTCAGCCAGTTCGTTGCCGCGCTGAAGTGGAACTGAGGCCGAAGCGCTTCGTCATACACAGGCACAGGTACCGCGCGCCGTGCCGCAGGTCTGGCCAAAAAACCAGAACCCGCATCTCCCGCAGACAAACGATTCTGAGCAAACACGCAAATAGGAGCGGCCTCTTGGGGAAATGCGACTTTTGGCAGGACTGTCATGATCAACATCACGCATACAGTTATGGTTTTTTCATAGTAGCGCAGTGCATGAGATGATCGTGCTTTCACAGGCAGTCGAATGAGCTTAACGCTACGCGGCTTTTCCTCACGACGCCGACTGGTTCCATTATCATAAGATTTAATTCAGTAGTCTGACGTCATTTCCCTGACCGTGTTCAAACTTCGTTGAGCTTTTGTTGGCACACTGGGTGCGGTCAAATCAAGAGCGCGACCCGAGGGACTCGCACAGCGATCCTCCAGCGGACATGAGAATCGCGACTTATTCGACTACTCGGGGCGACATCGCGCCGTCCGATTCGCGGGGGCTGATCATCCGGCTCAAGCCATTGTTAAGCCCTCCGGTCAGGGAGAGACCGCAAGTTGCTTTGACGATACGCGCTTGCAGCCGCCGTACCCGTCGTTCGCATCCGGCCCAGTCAATCTGGTCCCAGGTTTGAGCGGAGACTGAGGAGGCACACGCAGCTTGGCTGCGTTCATTTGGGTTTTCCTCATGGGACGGTTCTGCCTAACTCTCTCGTCAGTGATGACCCGCTGGGAGTCGGGCCGCTTTCGCGGAGAGGTGGCCCCAAGAAGCCAGTCTCTTGGCCCAATTCGAGTTGGGCAGATTATCTTGTCATTTCCATCGTCAAGCCCGAAACGCTTCTGGCCTGGAATCGCCGACAGAAGCAGAAGAAATGGACCTTCGAAAACCGTTCGAGGACGCCTGGGCGGCGCCGCAAAGCCGAGGAAAGCGTCACCTTGGTCGTCCGCCTGGCGGGGAAAAAGACTTCCTGGGGTTACAGGCGCGTATATGGCGAGTTAAAGAAACTCGGGCACCAAGCCTGCCCAAGCTATGTGCGCGACGTGCTCAGGCGCCATGGACTGCCGCCGGTCCGCAATCGCAAGGGCCTCTCCTGGAAGCAGTTCTTGCAATCGCACCTGGAGGTGACTTGGGCGACGGATTTCTTTACCGAAGAGGTTTGGACCCTGGGCGGGCTCTTGAATCATTACTCACTCAAGAAGGCGGCCTGACGCCTTGGAGCCGAATCGCTTACCCCGGCGGACTGCAGAATGGCGAACTGCTGCTTGGTGGCCAACCTCGTCCAGGCACTGGACCAAAGGTGCGAAGCGAGGGCAATCCCCAGGCAAATCTCCCTCCAGATCAATCGCCTTTTGCCTGTGCCTTCCCCGGCAAGGGTCAACCATCTCCTCCCGGACCGATTTCCGCACCGTGCGGGATGCTGCGCGAGGCGGGCAAGCGGAACCGGCGCGCCCTGGTGGAGTTCCTCGAGCTCCACGCCGCCGCGATGCCCCGCACCATGCTCCGTTACGCCATCGAAAAGCTCCCGCCGCCCGAGCGACGCCGATGGCTGGCAGGCGAACGCCGTTCAGCCGCACTGAGTCTCCAGGATGGAAAAAGGTCGGGATCCCGCGTCGCGGCCGCCATCCCTTCCCGCCCGGTTGAACGGAAAGTCAATTTCGCCAATTTCCGACCAGGGAAGGCCCGCCCTCTCCGTAGTAATGAACAAACCTGGACCATATTGGACAAATCGGCACCCAGTTGACATCCGCTTTTCCCGAGGCGTAACCAAGGTTAGAGATCATGCCCACCGAGAACTGGGTCAGGTTGTCGTGGTTGTCGCGCTGGAGTTCCGCCTCATTGAATGGCGGTAACTGTTCAGGTCGGATCGTGGGGCAGACCTCTGGTCTGCCGGTTGTCCGGGCCTCCGGTCCGGATGTCGACGCCGTTAGGTCCACGGAGCCGGAGGCTCCGTGGACCGGCAGACCAGAGGTCTGCCCCACACCTGAACAGTTACGTTTCTCCATGCGCGCTCGACACGCGCCGGGGGGCAGTGTAAAAGCCGGTCATGAAATTGCGTCCGGTGCCACTGCTGGCTTTCCTTTTGACGATAAGCGCGACGGGATCTGGTGGAGATGCTCCGGCGGCGGCAAAGCCCCGCCTGCCCCCTCTCGATCAATGGCTGCGCGGTCCCGCGCGCGTGGAAATTCGCAACGAGGTTTCGGGCGCCAGTGCGGCCTTCGAGACATCCCTGTTTGCGGAAAGGGAGGAAACGATCGAACCGCTCGCGCTGAAGTTCTTGGGAACCTGGGCTCCGGCCGGCGAGGGGTTGGAATGGAACCTGGAGTTTTCCGGACTGAGGCCCCGAGTCGGCCACACGGTAGTAATCGAGTTGCCGATTCTCTCGGCCAACCGCCTCGTCTTCACCCCCGGCGAGCGGGGCGTAATGTTTCTTGCCACCTACCCCGACTTTGTGCCCGTGCCCTACGCGCACCTCGGTTGGGAGGATCACCGCTATTACGTCCTGCCGCTCATTTCGGTCATGGAGCCGTCATCCGACTCCGCAGTAACGGTTGCGCTCCCCGCGGACGCTAACATTCCCCACCTGCAATTCGATTGGCAGAACGCCAGTACCCTGCGCCTGCGGCTCGAGCACCGCGGCATGGGCGGGGCTAAGCCTTCCTCATTGCGGCTGTTGTTCTTTGCGCACCGGGCGGATTATCGGGCAGCTCTGAAAGCCTACAGCGACCGGTTCCCTCGGTATTTCAAACCGGTCCAGCCCCGGGGCCAGTTGGAGGGTGCGTTTTGGTATCACCATATTCAGGACCATCCCGATTTCGGGGAGATGGCCCGGCAGAACGTGCGGTTTACGTGGGCCAGTTTTTGGTTCACGCACCTCGGCGATTACCTCCCCGACCAAGCGGAATGGTATCCCTACACCTATGCCAAATGGTGGAATCTGCGCCAGCCGATGGATGATGAAAGAATCCGGGCCTTCATCCGGGAAATGCACCGCCGGAAGATCGGCGTGTTTGCCTATTTCAACGTCACCGAATACGGCGGCTACGGAGGCAGGAACGGCAACGCGGAGACCGCCGACCGCCTTTTGCGCGAAAGGTTCGCGGATGCCCTGATGAAAGGTGAGCAAGGGAAACCTATTGGCACGTGGGAGGGAGCGCTGGCAATGAACGCGCGGAGCAATTGCGCCCTCTTCCCGTCGTTGGCGGACCAACTCCAACGGCATGTGAAACGGCTGCCGGAACTGGACGGCTTCGTGGTGGACCGGTTGGATTGGGCGAGCCGCCTGGATTACGGTCACGACGACGGGTTGACTATGCTGGGGGCGCGGAGGGTCGAGAATATGGCCGGCCCAGTGGCCGAGGGTCTTGCCGAAGTCTGCCGCCAGGCGCACGCGGCCGGCTGGCGTGTCTATGTCAACCAATTCTGGCGGATCGAAGTGTTGCGCGATAACGACGGATACTGTCACGAGAGCGATTTTGTCCGCGGGCTCGGCTACCTTTCCCCGTTCCGGCCGGCTGCCGCCTGGCATATGGAGAAGCCTTATGCGGGCGACCTGCTGCCATTCGAGGCGCAGTTGAAGCGGCGGCTGCAATTTGCCGTGTTGCCTCAGATGATCGCGCACCAGTTCCCCATCGCGCAACAGGCCGCCAATCCGAACGCGGCGGACCTGCTCGAGATTTATGCGCCGCTTTTCGCCACGCTCGACGGCAAGACCCAGGTCCTGCAGCCGCATTGCGTCAGCGTTTCGGGCGCCAATGACTGCAACCTGTTCCTGGACCGTTCGGGAAATCTCGTCGTTCCGGTTACCTCCCGCTCCCGGTTTCTCGCGCGTCGCTCCAGCTACGGTGACCAAGCGGAGGTTGTCACGATCCGCCTGCCCGAAGCGCCGCCGCTGACCTGGGCGAAAGTCATTTCAGCGGATGGCCCGCCTTACCTGGGCGAGTTGAAAACTGTCGCCGGAGTGGTCGAGATTACGCTCCCGCACCATCAGACGGCTTCCATGGTAGTCGCCGGCAAAGGGGCCGCTCCTCCGTTATCCGGCCAGGTGGAGGAACAGCAGCGCCTGATGGCCCTGCGCGACCGTTTGTTCCCGCACGGGGAAACCGGCGCCCTGGTTGCGACCCTGCTGCCGCGCCCGGACCTGGGCGATGTCAAGCTCGGTCGCATCAAGGTTCGCGGGACCCATTTGGGCGCGCCAGGGAAGGTGACGGTCTCAAGGGATGAGAGCCTCCTGGGGGCTCTTCCTGAAGGAGAGAACGGGTTTGGCTGGCCAATTCCCGTCGGCGGTCTTGCCAGTGAGCCGCCCGTGGTTTCCCTCACCTGCGGTGACGAAGGAACCTGGTTCCTCGTCGAGGCCATCGACTTTCTCGTGCAGCAGCCAGACGGCAAATGGGTTTATGCGGCTTCCTGGACACCGTCCGAGCCGGTGGTCTCCTCGGGCAAAGACGGCGCCTGGACATATCGGCTTCATTGGCGCCAACCGGAAGAACTGGTGCCATCCACGGCTCGCTACGAAGGACGCGATTCCAAAACCGCCGGGGCCTGGAAAGGCAAATATGGCGTGTGTGCGGCCTGGATTGCGAACGTGAACGGGATGGAACCTCAGAACGGTTACCGGTTGCAGGTGGATGGGGCCGCGTTTGCCTGGGACAGCGCGGCGCGCGACGCGCGTGCGTTGGAACCGCCGGGGGCGGGCATGGCTGCACGCCAGGCCACTTGTTGGTTTGGGACCGATGCGGTCTGCTGCGTCGTCACGCCGCCCGATGCCAAACCTTATCGTGTGAGCATCTACCTGTTCGACTATGACCGCAACGGCCGCGCCAACCGCATTCAGGTTTCCGACGAAGCGAGGGTCCTCGACAGTTGCGAAATCTCCGCGCAACAAAACGGGCAGGGGACCTACATTTCATGGACCGTAACCGGCCCGGTGAGAGTGAAGTTGACGAAAAAAGCCGGTTTCAACGTTACGCTATCCGGTGTGTTGATTGATCCGTGCAATCCCCGGTAGGCTGGCAGGCTCGACAGGTGTTCCGGTTTTGCCCCTCGGGCATGGAAACTCAGAAGCCCAACCCAGCCAAGCGATGTCGAGTATAGATTCATGTCGCGGGGACGCTGCCTGGGCGAGGCGATGCGGGGTTGGTGATGGTGTTAACCATGGCCCAGAAATTCTCCATGGGTGTGTCGAGTTGGACGTGGTGGGTCGGGCCGAGGATGAGTCCGCCACCTTTGCCGACAGTTTCGAGGCGGGCCAACACCTCGCGGGAAACATCCGCCGGAGTTCCGAAAGGAAGGGTATGCTGTTCGTCAATCGATCCCCAAAAGCAAAGCCGGTCGCCGTAGTCCCGCTTGATCTGCGCGGGATCCAGGCAGGGGGGCTGGAGTGGATTGAGCACATCGATGCCGATCTCGATCAGTTCCGAAATCACCGGGCCGATCACCCCGTCGGAGTGGTAGGCGACCTTGAGGCCGCGGTTGAGGCGCTTGAGTTCGGCAATGAACCGGCCCATGCGCGGTTTGAAGAAGCGACGCCACATGGCGGGGGAAATGATCATGGCAGACTGGCCTCCGATGTCGTCGCCAGTCCAGATCATATCAACCCCCAGTTCCACCAAGCGCTTAGCGGCAGCGAGGTGATACCGATAGGGAATATCGAGGATGGTGTCGGCCAGGTCAGGGTCAGCAACGAAATCCAGCATCAATTGTTCGAGGCCGCGCAACGCCCAGGCGGTCTCGAAGATCGTCGTGACCGTGACTCCTACGATGAAGTACTCGCGGCCATAATCGCGGATGAGTTGCTGGGCGTCGCGGTACAACTCGGGGCGATGGGGGTCGGGCGGGCAATAGCGGCTGATGGCGTCGCTGTCGGCCAGGGGGTTGGAACCGATCTCGGTGTAAATGCCGTTGCCGAAAGGAGTTTTATATTCGGAGACTCGCCAGCCGACACCCCATTCATCGACGTAGTCGTGGTCGGACTGGTAATAGCCGTTGGCCCAACCGACGCTGGTGAGCAGGAGATCCTCGCCCAGGGCACGTTCGAGTTGGTAGGTATTGCCGCCGCCGTGGGGATTGTGGCCGGGTTTGTCCTCCAGGCCCATGTCTTTGCGCAGCCGGCGGGCAAATTCCGGTGTGAAGCTGACTTGCATCGGGCAGCGGTCGGGCGGTTCCCGGTGCAAGGCGGTGAGGACTCGTGCTCGAGGGGTCACAGGTTACCAGAAGATGATATTGAGCGCGATCACCGCGGCCACAACGGCCACAGCGAGAGTTGCCGGCTGTTGGTACCAGCTTGTCCCAGGATGTCTCTCTCTGGCGGTCAATGAATACACCAAGCCGCGCAGTTCTTCGTCGGTCCGGGATTCCGAGGTCAGCAACGAGATGAAGATGGTGGTGGAAAAACAGACTGACCACGACCAGATGGCCGTCCAGAAGTTCTGTGCCATGTCGCCGGCATAACGGTGTACAACCAAGGCCAGCCAACCCCCTTTCATCAGGGTCGTTGCATGCAGCGGTGCGGTCAGGCCATGGTGCGCCGCGGCCCCGACGATGCCGGCCACCAGCCCCCAAAAAGCTCCGTTGGCTGTCGCCCGCTTCCAGAACATGCCTAGCAGGAACGTCGCGAACAGCGGAGCGTTCACAAACGCGAAGATAAGCTGGCAGAAGTCCATGATGTTGTTGTAGCTCGCCGCCAGGTAGGCCGTCCCGACGCTCCCCACGACACCAGCCACCGTCGCCGCGTGGCCCATCCAGAGATAATGCCGGTCCGACCGGTCGGGGCGGATGTAGCTTTGGTAAATGTCGTAGGTCCAGACAGTGTTGAAGGCTGTGACGTTGCCGGCCATGCCCGACATGAATGAGGCCATGAGCGCGGTCAGCCCCAGGCCCATGAGGCCGCTGGGATAATACTTCATCATCAGCGCCGGGATGGCCATGTTGTAGTTCGGGCTGCCGTCCTTCTCGAGCGGCAAAAAACCGGCCCCGCCGCTATTGACGTGCAGCGCGATGGCGATCATGCCCGGGACGACCAGGAGAAAGGGAAACAGCATCTTGGGGACAGCCGCGATGAGAGGAGTGCGCCGGGCGGACAACATCGAGTTGGCTGCCATGGCGCGTTGGACGAGCAAAAAGTCGTTGCACCAGTAGCCAAACGCCAGGACGTAAGCCAGCCCGAAGGTCAGGCCGATCCACTCGACTCCCATCGGATTGGCGCTCGCGCTGTGCAACGGCTGCCACACCCGCGTCAGCGCGTCAGCGGCATAACCCTGGCTGGCAGCCACGGTCGCCATCTTGGCCTTTAACCCTTCCCAGCCGCCAATGTCCCGCAGGCCGAGAAAGGCCAGAGGCAGGAAGCCCGCGACAATCATGAAGAACTGGAGGACCTCGTTGTAAATCGCTGAAGTGAGCCCGCCGAGAAAGATGTACACCAACACGATAGCGGCCGAAAACCAGAGGCTGAAATGAAAGTTCCAGCCCAGCACCAGTTCCAGCAGCCTTGCCAGCGCGCACATGGCGATGCCCGAACTGAAAACGGTCATCAGCGCAAAAGACAAGGCGTTCAACCCCCGTGTCTTCTCGTCGAATCGCAGCTTGAGATACTCCGGCAGCGACCGGGCGCGCGAGCCATAATAAAATGGCATCATGAACAGCCCCAGAAAAACCATCGCCGCGATGGCGCCCGCCCAATAAAATTGGCACGTGAGCATGCCGTACTTGGCCGCGGAGGCCCCGGTGCCAATCACCTCGACCGCACCGAGATTAGCCGACATGAAAGCAAGCCCGCTGACCCAGGCCGGAATCGATCGGCCAGACAAGAAAAAATCACCGCTGGTCCGGATGAGCAGCCTCAGGGCGAAACCGATTCCCACCACGAACAGGACATAAGTGGCCAGGATGAGCCAGTCAATCGGCTGGATGTGGATGCGTTGCATTGCGGTGAACTTGTTCAAATCGGTACAAGCATTCAGCGGCGATCGAATATGGAGCGCTGTGCTTCACGGTATCCAGGCCGACGCATCTTTCCATGCACACAGTCCCTTTCCGGCCGCCGAATTGTAGGCGGGGGCAGGCGGATTGCAAGGACTTTGAATTCGGGGACGGCGGTTCCGAATACCCCCTCTCGCCGCCGCCCGCGACCGAGAGCACTGGAAAAGTCCTTGGTGGACCCGGAAAGTCAGCGCGGCCCGGGCAAAAACTGACGGCCCCTCAACCCGAAGAATGGGTAATTCGGAACCGTCGGATTCGGGGACGGCGACCTCCGCGAATTTCGAGGAGAAGACCGCCGAAGGCTCTCAAGCTCGTAGAGGGGGTCAGCACCCGGCGCCAAATCCCCACATTGTCCAAGGTGTGGGCGCTGAAAACGCTATAGGCGCCCATGGGGTCCTGGCCAAGGGTGATCGGACTGCCCGTGTCCAGTGTGCCGAGGCGGGCCGGCGAATCGGTGGCAACGCCGTTGGCCGGGCCGGGATTGCAGTACATGCCATTATGACAAAGCCTCAGACACAACTGTGGCCGGCAGTGCCGCTCCTCTTGACCGCTGCGCTTTGGCACCCGTAATGCTGGGAGGATGCCGAGTTGAACCGGTGGCTGGGCGCCCGGTCCGCCGGAGATCGTGAGTCGCGACCGTGTTTTTCAACCGGGCGCTATGAATGTTATGCCATTGTGCTTGTCGAACCGGGCCAAAAGGCAACCCGGGGCCGTGCCTCTTTCACTGGTCCCCTTGGTCATCATACGGGTTACGACAGTACTACAATGAACTCACGTCAGCCTCCAATTCTCGCCACCGTCTTGCTCTGTCTGGTCGTCTTGCGCTCATCGGCGCCGGCCTTGCGGGCGGTCGATTATTTTGTCTCAGGTTCGTCCGGACAGGACAATAATCCGGGCACTTCGGCGCTGCCCTGGCAAACGCTCCAGAGCCACATCGCGAGCCTCCTGCCGGGGGACACCCTGAATATCGAAGGCGGAACCTACTCGGGGTTTATCGTTGGCTGGGACCCTGATGGCCCTTACGGCGTGCTTTCCGGCACGCCCACGCAGCCCATCACTATTCGAGCATCGCCTGGCACACCCGCTACGAACGTTGTCATCACCGGCAAAACCAACAAAACTCAATACGCCATCGGCCTGGAGCCCGGCTGCGGATGTCTCGTGCTTTCGAATCTCACCGTGGACGGCAGTTCGGGCGGTTTCGCCAAGTACCCGAATCGCGGGGGCGGGATCAAGGTGGCCGAAAGTTACGACTGCCGCATCGAGGGGTGTGAGGTTCAAAATGTCGATTATGGGTTTGGCGTCCTCGCCGACAATGCGACCAACGTTCTTGTCCGGGGGAACACGATTCGTAACACCGGCGCCCATGGAAACGGCGACTACGGGCACGGCTTGTACCTTTCGGGCAGCACCACCGGAGCGGTCGTTGAGGGAAATGTGATTCAGGACAATGCCTATATCGGGATCCATATCAACGGAGACCTGAGCGAGGGAGGCCTCGGCCTGGTCACCGCCTCGCTCATCATGGATAACCGCATCTTCGATAATGGCCAGAATGCCATCATCGACAACAACGTGATTTTCAACTACCAGGACTTCGGCATTTGTCTGTACTGCATCGATGCGGCCGAAGGCAGCAAGAACAACGTGATCGTGAACAACACCATTTGCAGCGGGACCAACACGGCCACGGGGGCCGCGCTGCGCATCCTGGATGCCAGCACGGGCAACACGGTGTTCAACAACGTGCTGCTCAGTTCCGCCGGGGACGCCTACCGGATCAGCACCGACAGCCTTGCCGGGCTGGCCAGCGACTTCAACGTAATGGACGTGGGCGCCCGGATTCAATCAGAGGACGACGGGTCGGAGCAGTCGCTCGGGCGAGCCGTTCCATCTCGACCGACGGCGTTACGGACAGGGATCAGCCCAATCCACGCTGGAAGGACGGCTTTCGATTTGCCCGGCCGGAGTCTGGTATGGTTAAAGACCTGTTTGCCTGCCGAATGCGTCACGGCCCCCGGGCGTGCCAGGTGAGCCACACATGAAAATCGTTGGCGATCATCTTGCCGAAGTGGCTCAGCAGAGCGGCGATGGAAGCCGCGTTGACCTCTTTGGGCGTAGCGCTCACAACCGGTACTATTACTCGGCGTTCCTGAGCGTGCGTCACGCCTTGAAAACAATTGACGACAAATGGGCCACACCCACACATCAGGCTGTGCCGGAAGTCCTCCGCGGCCAAGTACTCAACCGACTCAAAAGGTCCATAAAGTCCGCCGTGACCAGCGGACTGATCTCACGCGCGGAAGGCAACGATATGCAACGGAGGGCGGCCAACGCGGCATGTGAATTGTCCAATCTATTGGCGTCTGCGCGGAGTTCCTGAAGCTGTTCGGCATTGAGGATCCCGTGGTGACTCACGGTGAAAGTGAGGATTTGCCCGCCAATCCAATGATCCTCCGCAGGCTCAAAACTCACGCCCCTGTTACGACCGAGCGGCTTGCCAACGAGCTTCGGTCAATGCGGTCGATGGTCCCGAGCGTGCGTTGGCTACAAGGGAAACTTGACACGCTGCGGAAGCAGGGGCTGGTCACCCGATCAAGCGAAGGTGCATACTCTTTGACCGAAGGGGGGCTGAGTGTCGTGCCCCACGGGAAGCAGCGTTCAAGTTCGGACGTCGAGAGGGCGCTTGCTTTCGGGAGGCGGAGGTGGCAAGAAGGCTCCTGAAATGGCGGTGGGCTATCGCGAGGGCGTGCATTACGCCCGTTTGCGAAGGTCTACCACAGAAGGGGCGCCAGCCGACAGGCGGTTGCTCCTTCGGATCAACCGCCTGTCGGCTGGCTGATCGCACGAAAGCTCTTGAAGCTTTGCTCTTCCCGTGAACCCGCCGCCATTTCTAGTTTCCTTTGCAGCCACCGAGCAGCTCCTCGGGGCACTTCCTGATGAGGTCCGAAACTTGTACGGCGCGCCTTTTGAGGCCCTGGCCCCCAGGGGATTGCCTCCCGTTGTATCGATTCGGTGCCTGGCAACCCTTTTCGGCTACAGCTCAAAATTCACTGGCGCCATGTACCGGCGTTCCGAGAGGTACTACCGCGCGTTTTCAATCCCCACGGGGAAGAAGCAAAGGACCATCCACGCTCCAAAGGGTGCTCTGAAGGTCATCCAAAAGTGGTTTGGATTTTATCTAGCAGAAACCTTCAAGTGCGGCGACTGCGTGTATGGCTTCGTCAAGGGACGGTCGGCAGTTGAGGCGGCATCTTCGCACTGTGGAGCAGATTGGGTTTACTCCCTGGACATCGCCGATTTCTTCCCCAGCACGCCTTTGATCAAAGTGAAGGAGGCCTTGAAAGAGCCCGGATACCCGGACCACGGAGCTGAGCTGGTTGCCATGCTTTGCTGCTACAACGGGACACTGGCACAAGGTTCACCGGCGAGTCCCGTTCTTTCCAACCTCGTGTTCTGCCACGCAGATGCGGAATTGGAGGCGGTCGCAAAGCATTTTAAGGTCGACTTCACACGCTACGCTGATGACATCGTTTTTTCTGGCACGGGTGAATTCCCTGCGGAGTTGAAATCGGAGATTCGTACAATCATCGAGTCAAATGGATGGACGATCGCAACGCAGAAAGAACGCTTGGCGAAACGCCCCAACCGGCTGAAGGTGCATGGACTTCTGGTCAACGGCCCGGTGCCTCGACTGACAAAGGGCTATCGCAACAGGATCGGGGCATTCGGGCACTTACTCGACACAGATAGAGTCGGCCCAGGAGACGTTGAGCGACTGCGGGGGCATCTTTCCTATGCACATTCCGTCGAGCATTACCACTAGTTGGCCGGTCAGTCAGTTGTTTGCCAGAAATCCGCCCTGTGTGGCTGTCGAGAATTGGCTGTTGGATTGGCAGGGATCGGTTATCTTTGGGGGGCCGGCAGAGCGATAGTCGCCCGGCTCGGCGGCAGCGGCGGCGCAAGACAGGAGCCCGGACGCGCTGGTCCGGGCATACCTGGCCGGCCCGTGGGGCGGATGCGGGCGTTGGCCCTCCGGCGAGGCTGCTCTGGCGGGACCAGTGGCAAGAACCGATGAACAGACTGCTGTTGATTGACGACGAAGCGGACGTGCAATACTCGTTCCGGCGGATATTCGATTCGCCGGAGATCGAGCTGGCCACAGCGTCCAGCGGTGAGGAGGGCTTGAAGCTCATCCCCAAGTTCCAGCCGGACCTGGTGCTGATGGACATCCGGATGGGAGGCATTACCGGGCTGGAGACGCTGCGGCGAATACGCCAGATGGATTCGAAGCTGCTGGTGATTCTGATGACGGCCTACGGGACGACGCAGACGGCCATCGAGGCGATGAAGCTCGGGGCCTACGATTACCTGCTCAAGCCGTTCGACGTGCCCAAGCTCAAGGAGATCGTGGGCAACGCGTTCAAGGCGGCGCGGGACATGAGGCAGGTGGTTTCCTATCAGCCGCTGCTCGAGAAAGAGGATTACGAATTGGGGATCGTGGGGCGGAGCGAGCCGATGCAGCAGGTGTTCAAGTTGATCGGTCAACTGGCCGTTTCCGACGCGACGGCGCTGATCACGGGGGAGAGCGGCACCGGCAAGGAACTGGTGGCGCGGGCGATCTACCATCACAGCAACCGCAACGGGCAAGCGTTTTTGGCGGTGAACTGCGCGGCGATTCCGGAGCAACTGCTGGAGAGCGAATTGTTTGGGCACGAGCGGGGCGCGTTTACCGGGGCGAGCTTGCAGCGCATCGGCAAGTTTGAACAATGCAACCACGGGACCTTGTTTCTGGACGAGATCGGGGACATGACGCCGGCGACGCAGACCAAGGTGCTGCGGGTGCTCCAGTCCGGGACGTTCGAGCGGGTGGGGGGCAACCAGCCTATCCAGGTGGACGTGCGGATCATTGCGGCCACCAACAAGGCGCTGGAGCAGGCGGTGGCGGCGCGGCAGTTTCGGGAGGACCTTTTTTACCGGCTCAATGTCGTGCGCCTGCACCTTTCGCCGTTGCGGGAGCGGCGCGAGGACATCCGCCTGCTGGTGAACTATTTCCTTGAAAAGCTCGCGCGCGACCAGGGGTGCGCGCCCAGGTCCGTCACCCCGGCCGTCATCAAGGCCCTGGAGCAGTATCACTGGCCGGGCAACGTGCGGGAGTTGGAGAACGCGATCCGGCGGGCGTTGGTGGTCGCCAAGGGCGATGCGGTTTTGCCGAGTGATTTGCCGGCGGAAATCACCGGACAAGGCGTCGGGGCCGGGGCGGGCGCGCCGCTGGCGGCGGCAGGCTCGGAGGCCCCAAGCGGGGATGCGGCGGTCCTGGCGCGCCAGTTATTTCAATGGGCGCGGCGCGACCCGAAACACAGGGTCATTGCGGCGGTGGAGCGCGAACTGGTCATCCAGGCCCTCAAGGAGACCCACGGCAACCAGGTCCATGCCGCCAAGCTGCTGGGCATCACGCGGGCCACACTGCGCAAGCGCCTCGACAAATTCGGCATCCAGCGTGAGTTGAATATCACCTGAGTGCGGCCCACTACTCCTGGGTTGCTTTTTGGCCATTCTCTGTTAATAAATCGGCGTGATCGAGCCGAGCCTGCTGCTCCTGGTACCGGCCTACAATGAAGAGCAGCGTATCGAACCGGTGTTGCGGGATTATGCCCGTTACTTTGAGCGCCACTACCGGGGCAAGTTCCAGCTTGTGGTGGTGCTCAACGGATGCCGGGACAACACCCGCGGGGTGATCGAGCGGGTGGCAGCCGAACATCCGGCCATCGGGTTCCGGGAATTCCCGGAACCGATTGGCAAAGGCGGCGCGCTCATCGAGGGGCTCAAACTGGCGCCGCTGGCAGACCTGATCGGCTATGTGGACGCGGACGGGGCGACGCCGCCTCGGGCCTTCCACGAGTTAGTGAAACGGAGCGGCGAGGCCGACTGTGTTATCGGCTCGCGCTGGCTGCCCGGGGCGGTGCTGCACGTCGAGCAAAACAGCAAGCGGCAGTTCGCCAGCCGGGTGTTTCACGCGATTGTCGAGCTGTTCTTTCAGATGCACATCCGGGATACCCAGTGCGGAGCCAAGGTGATGCGTCCGCAGGCTATCCAGGCCATCCACTCCACCTTGCGGATTGCCGACATGGCGTTCGACATCAATCTGCTATACTCCCTCAAGCGCGCCGGCTATCGCGTGTTGGAGGTCCCAACGGAATGGACGGACAAGTTCGGCTCGAAGGTCACGCTCTTTCGGACTTCGCTGGTCATGTTTCTTTCGGTGCTGCGCATCCGCCTCATTTACTCGCCCTTTTACAATTGGCTCCGGCCGTTGCGTCCGCTGGAGGGCTGGGTGTACAGGAAGCTCCGGGCGCCCCAACCTCTGCCGGGGCCAGCGAAGGCGGGGGGAGCGGGGGGAACGTGAGGAGCGTGTGGAGCGTGTGGAGCGGAGAGCGTGGCGAACGCCGAGGGCCGGGCCGGGGAGTCACTGAGGGCTCCGTGGGATGCACTACAGACGGACGGCCCCGGCCCTCTCCCCATCGGATGGGGAGAGGGAGAGTGGTCGGTCGCCACGCGCTGTAGGGCAACTCGAGGACTGAGTAGTAGAATGCGGCGCTGACCTCGGAGGGGCGGATCAGAGATTCTTCCGCCAAGTGTCCGGGTGGCGGTGGGAAGCAACGTCGAACGCTCAACGGAGATTCTTCCATGGAGGGCGGCACGCATCCTTCGGCTCTTGCGAGGGTCAGCCGGGCCGATGGGTGGGATAATTGTCGGTCCAGGTGAACCAGGCGCAGAGGGCCAGGAGCAGGAGGTTAACGACGCCCAGGGTTTTGAGGACCATGACGAGGGTGGCGTGAAAATGGGTGAGGGCGAAGATATAGGCCAGGGCCAGGACACAGAGCCAGGGGACGATTCGGAAGGAGGAACGGGCGAGCAAGGCGTTGATGAGGACATTGGCCAGGGACAAAGGGACCATGGCCGCGGCATACCAGGGGAGCAGCGAGGAGGCGACCTCGACAAATTCCTTGCCGTTTACGATTCGGACGACGATGGGGCCCAGCAGCGACAGAGCGATGGCGCCGACGATGGACAGGATGGCTGTGCCGCCCAGGACCAGGCCCAGGATATTGGTTTTTTCGGCCTTGGCGCTGCTGTGGACAATGCGCGGGAACATGACGGTGGCCAGGGGGACGACCAGCCACATCAAAGCGCGCGCGAGGGTGCCGGCGCTTCCGTAAAAGCCGACCTGGGCTTCGGGGAAATAGGCCTTGACGAACATGGTGTCCGCAGTGAAAAGGAACTGAAAGATCCAGCAGCCGATCATGAGCGGGACGACCTGGGGGAGGAGGCTGCGCCAATCGAAGGGCCGAGCCGGGGCGCGCCAGAGGGAGCGGGTCTGCCAAATCGCAATCAGGACGGCGGCTATCATGCCGGCCAGAACACCGGTCATCATGCCCGCTGCCAGGCCGCCCAAGGCCAGCACCGCCAGGGCCGCGACGGCAACCCGGCCGATGGAATTGCTCATTACGCTCCAGCCGAGCCACAGGAAATTCTGTTGTCCCTGCAGCATCCCCTGAAACAAGGGTATCCAAAGGGCAAAGAGCAGGACCAGCACGGCAACCCAAAGCCCGGCGGGGTTGCTGACTTTCCAGCGAGCCAGGATGCAGTCTTGCAGGATCAATACGACTACGACGCCAATCAGCCAGAGGAGGAAAGTTCCCAGCCAGACCATGCGCGTCATGCCGGCCAACTCCCCTTGTTTGTTGGTTGCCAGGGCCTTGGCAGTTTGTTGGGCCATGACCATCTGCAAGGGGGCGGCGGGAATGCACATCACCAGGGCCAGGAATGTGACAAACAAACCGTATTCCGCGGGCCCGGTGGTCTTGGACAGGAGATGCACCGCCCACATCAAGGCCCCACCGGCCACATTGGCGACCATGAGCCAACCGCTCTGGCGGAAGAACGTGGCGCGGTGGTCGGCTGCGGTCATGGGCCGACGGTCAGTTTGTTCCGAAAGCATGTGATCTCCGGGTTACGGCCCGCCGGCTCTTTCGCGGGCTTTAAGGATCTTTGCATCCAGGTTAAGGATCTTTGCATCCAGGGATGGGCCCAGGACAGGCAGGCGTTTCTTGAGGTCCCCGTAAACGTTGAGCGCCTGCGGCCAGTTCTGGACCTCGCCGGGCTCCGTCAAGAGGGCGGCCAAGTCGAGCCCGGCCTTCTTCACCCAAAAAGACTCGGCCTGTTCGCCCTCGCGGAGGTTTTTGTCGTAAAAGACAGCCATGTACTTGTTGAGGGCCGATTCGAGGAGCGCCTTTTTTTCGGGACCAGTTTTCTGTTCGGCTTGTTTTTGAAGGACAACGGCTTGGCCGACCAGGGCCATGCTGCGGGCGTTGACATCGGCGTTAGTCATATCGATGACATGTTGGCAGGCCTGGAGGGCGTTGGTCAGGTCGTCATATTGATGGGTCAGCGAAGCCCACTGGAGGTGGCATAGGGCCTTTTGGCCGTAGGCCAGGAAGACCTGCCGGTTGGTAGGATAGTCCTGGCAGATTCTGCCGAAGATTTGAATGGCGGTGCCATAGTCCTCGACGCGGTTGGTGGATTCCTGGCTCATCAAGGTATCGCCGTATGCGAACATGGCCTGGAGGCGCAAATCGCCTGGATACGGGGCGTCGTTGATGAGGTTGGTGAAGTAATTGATGGCGACTTTCCAATCGGCCAGGAGGAAGGCCGCGCGGCCGGCCATCATGCGGGCTGGGTAGCTCAGTTCTGAGGGGGGAAAGTTGGTGTCGAAGATTAACTTGAACGTGCGCTCTGCCTCAAGGTAGGCGTGGTTGTTGAAATGGCAACTGCCGATCCACCAGAGGGCCAGGGGGGTGAATTCGTTGGTGGGAAAGTGGGCGATGAAATTGGTAAAGAGCAAGAAGGCATTGGTTTCGTTGCCGGACAGAGAGTAGTCGAGGGCCAGCGAGTACTCGGCTTGGGGCCGGGCGGTGGAATTGGTGTAGCGTTCGAGCCAGCGGGCGCATTCCCGGATGGCCTCGGGCAACTTGTTTTCCTGCTCGTAGGTCCGCACGACCGCCAGGCTCATCCGGGGCAGGAGTTGGGCGTCCGGGGCGCGTTGGGCGAAGCGGGAGAAGAGGTCGCGGGCGGCGGCAGGATTGCCGTGGCGGCTGATGGCCTGGGCGGCAAGCAGCGTGGCGCCTTCGGTGTGGAAGCCGTTTGGAAACCAGGCCAGGATCTTCGACAGGGCGTTGCTGGCGGCGGCAAGATCGCCTCCGTCCAACCCGGCGCGAACCGCCTGGTAAAGGGCGGGCTCGAACAAGTTGGTCTTGACTTCCGGGAGGTTGGCGTAGCGCTCGACAAGGGCGCTGTAATTGGTCAGGGCGCCGGGGAAGTTTTTTTGTTCGAACTGGGCGTCAGCCAGCTTGAAACGAGCGGTGGCCTGGTCGAGGGAGGGCGGCAAACGATCCAGGGCGGCCTGGCAAGCGGCCTGGCATCCGGCCCAGTCCCGTTGTTGCCACAGGCACCAGCCGAGATCCAGTTGGCCCCTGCCAAGAAGGGGGCTTTGTGGAAACTTCTTGACCAGGTCGGTCAGGGCCTTGATGGCGCCCAGGAGGTTGGTGTTGAGGGCGGGGGCGTTGGTGGCGGTGATGGCCACGCGGTTGGTAGCGGAGGCGGCGGCCTGCTGGCGAAGGCGCAGTTCGCCCAGCATCAGGAGTGCGAAATCAGCCGGCGGGGCAGAGGGGTTGTTGGTGGAGAACTCCTCGAGCGTCTGCGCAGCCTGGGCGAGCTTGTCGCGGGCGAGGAGGAATCCTGTGATTTTCTCCAGTGCCTGGCGCTGGCGCTCGGCAGGGGTCCCGGCGGCAAGATTATTGGTGTAAACCAGCAGGGCGTCATCGCCCCGGCCAAGCCGCTCGAAGAGGTCCCCCTGGAAGGCGAAGCTTTCCGCCAGCAATCCCCGGTCTGCGGAGGCGCGGGCGGCGCCGAGCAGATTGGTCGTGTATGGCAAGGCGCTTTCCGGGCGTCCCTGCGCCAGCCGGATGCGGCAGAGCAGAAGCTGCCGTTGCCAGGCCAGCTTCGGATTCATCTGGACTCGGGCCAGGGATTCAAGAGTGGCATCGGCGGCGGCGTAATCCCCGCGGGCGAACAGTCCTTCGGCCAGGAGCAGGCAACCGCTCTGCACGACGTCGCTGGCCGAGTTGGTGCGGGCGGCGCTTTGAAAAACGCCCTCCGGTTTTTGGAGCAACTCGATGACGCGCGGCCAGTCCTGGCGTTTGGCCCAGGCGGTGGCCTCGCCGATGGCGGCCTCGATGCGGCAGGAAGAGTCGCGGAACTGGCTGACGAGGTTCGAGAATGCGCCGCCGGCCGCCGGGTAATCTCCCTTCTTGAGGCTGGCTTGGCCGAGCCACAAGAGGTACTGATCGGCCCATCTGCCGGCTTGGCCCTGATGAGCCAGGAGCAAGTCGATGGCGCCGTCGTAGTTGGACATCTGGTATCGGGCCAGGGCCTGGTAGAGGAAGGCCTCGGGCAGGCGGGCCGAGTTGGCAAACTTCCGGCTGAATTCGGCGAAGCCGGCTTCGGCCTGCTGCCAGAACGAGTCGTGAAGCTGCCTGAAGGCGGAATTGAACGCGCCGGTTTCCCCCGGAACCTCCGCTGCAAGGAGCGGTTCGGCGGCCAACAGCAAGGACACGGACAAAATCCATCGGCGCAAAACGGCCATAGAGGCACGATTCTAAACCGTCGGGAGCGGCAGCGGAAGGTGGAAATTCAGCGTTTGCGGTTGTAGGCGGAGAGGGCGAATTTTGCGGCGGCCAGTTCCAGGGCCCGGTTGTGGAGGGTCGGTTCGGGAGAGAACTCGAGCCATTGGACCGGGGGGTCGAATGGGGCGGCGGCGCGCATGGCCTGGTGCCAATCGGCCCTGGCCAATCCCACGGGGGGCGGTTGCACGGAGCCCTGGATGAGCAGACCTTCGCGCGTGCGGCGCTGGGCCGCCCCCGCTATTTTGCGCCCGCGCCAGAGCAGGTCCGACTGCTCGTAACCGCTGAAGCACTGGCCTGCCTGGGATTTGCAGCGGCAGGGGGCCAATTCGACGGCCAGACCAAGCCGGCAGAAGGCGTTTTGTATCCAGGAGTGCGCGCCCCGGTAGCTCTGAGCGGCGCGGAGCCCATACCAGGAATGGTTGGCGGGAAACACCAGGCTGTAAGTCCAATCGGCCTCATGCGGGACAAGCCCCCCGCCGGTGGGCCGGCGGACCAGCGGCCGCAGGGACGTCAGGGCCTCGACCTGGGCGTACTTTTGGAAATAGCCGAACGAAGCGGCGCGCTCGGTCCAACTGTAAAAGCGCAGGACCGCCCGGCCCAGGGAGGGCGCCGCCTCGAGCAGAGCTTCGTCCAGGGCCATATTGAAGGCCGCAGACCCCGAGCCAGAGTCGAGCAGCCAGGCTGTGCTCATGACGTTTTGAACCGTTCAACGCGTTTGACGCCGAGCCTGGGGCAGAGAGATTTGACCTCGCAATGGGGGCAGTCGGGATTGCGGGCATGACAGCGGCGGCGTCCGTGCCAGATAAGCCAGTGACTGAACAGGGTCCATTGGTCCTGGGGGACGAGGGACATGAGGTCCGGCTCGATTTTGGCAGGGTCTGTCCGAGCACTCAGGCCCAGGCGATAGGCCAACCGGCCAACGTGAGTATCCACGACCACCCCGCAATTGATGTTGAAGGCATTGCCCAGGACGACGTTGGCCGTCTTGCGCCCGACACCGTCGAGCGCGGTCAGGTCTTCCATGGTGCCCGGGACCTGGCCGCCGTGCTTTTCGACCAGGGCCTGGCAGCAGGATTTGATGTTCCTGGCCTTGTTGCGGAAAAAGCCGGTGGTCCTGACGGCTTCTTCCAGCTCGGCAATCGGAGCCTGGGCAAAGTCGGCGGCGGTGCGGTAACGGTTGAACAACTGCCCGGTGACGAGATTGACGCGCTTGTCGGTGCACTGGGCAGAGAGGATCGTCGAGATGAGAAGTTCCAGCGGGTTGGAATGTTTCAGTTCGCAATGGGCGTTGGGATAAGTTTCCTGGAAGCGGGCGATGAGGTTCTCGACCCGTTGGGCCTTTGCAACCCGAGATTCGCGAGGCATGGCGAGGGTTATATCTTTGAAAAAGCAATTTAACCGCAAAGAACGCAAAGATCGCAGAGAAGCAATGGGTTGTGGTGCTGCCCGCGTCGTTTGACGGGCGATGCTGAGGCTATCAGTAAGTGCTTATCTTTGGGGTCTTTGCGCTCTTTGCGGTTCATGAACTGCCGGTGTTAGAGTTACTGGGTCTGCCGGGGCGGCGTTGGCGCGGGCGGGCGGGCGGGCGGTGTGTAGGCTGGGGCGTTGGGGCCGAGGACGGTCGTGCTTTTGGCGAAGCCGGGCAACGAGGGATCCAGCCAGCCATGCCACCAGCAAAGGGCCAGCAGCACAATGGCAGCCAGAGCAAAGTAAAGTTTCCAAGGATGATGTTTCTCGGCGAACAGGTCGGTGAGGTCGCGCTGGCCGCCGGCGGGAAGGGAGGCGACACGGGTGAGGGAGGCGCCGAAAGGGACATTGATTCTGGCTTTTGCGTTCACGGCCCAACCGTTGGCATCGAGGATGGGGCCGAGGTTGCGCCGGTGGAGCTTGAGCCAGGCCAGCAACATCGAAGGGCCGGAGACAATGAGCACGAGGCCAATGACTCCCAGGGGCATCAGCCATTTCAGGCTCAGGAAGCCCAGCAGGATGCTGCCGATCATGCCGCCCAGGCCGGCGGCGCCAACGCTCAGAGCCGCAATCAGGCCCGGATCGAGTTTCCTGGGCGCCAGTGGTTGGGGGCCCTTGGCCAGGGCAATCTCAACCTTGGCGGCGGTGTCTCTCAGCCTGGCAGCGGCAGCCTCATCGGCCTCTGCGGCGCGTTTGGCGACCTGCTCCTGGATCATTCGGACGGCCTTTTTGTAAGGGGCCCAAAAGGCCTGCCGGATGCTGATGGGGTTGTCCACGATTCGGGTAATGGTGGCATCCCAATCCCGGCCTTTGCGGTCGTAAAAGACGCCGTTGCGGCCGACCATCAGGTTGTCGGAGTCCCCGTCGGTGAAGGCAGCGACAATCTGCGTATGTTCGCCAGTGCCCTTGCGGGTGCAGTCGCAATAGGCCAGATAAGTTCCGGACAGGCCGGCCATGACGGCGTGTTTGGCGGCGTCGGCGACGGTGAGGCACAAGTCGCAGCTTCGCTGGTCCAGATAGAGAGTGCCGGCCTGGAAAATCGCTTTTTCTTTGCGGCTGTAGAAGTCGCGGAAACAAACGAAGTTGTTGACCAGCTTGTAAAGATCGCGATAGCAGCGGGTGAGCCGTTCCACGGCGGCGATGGCGTCGGCCTCCGGCTCGAGGGCCTTGTCCCTGGCGATGAGGGCGGTAATTGCCTCCCTGCTCTTGCCGTCGAGGATTTCACGCACGCGCTGAGGGCCCAGCTTTTCGGCCGCCATTCCCGCCTTGGCCCGGGTCCAGGCCTCGTAGGCCGCGAAGCGGCCGCTGATCATGGCCCAATCCGTCTCGCCCAACGCCGTCTTGGCGTTGAACATCGGCCGGACCACTTGGGCGGTGAAGGCAGCCATGGCCTCGGCCCATGCGGGGTTGAGCCCCTCGGCGAGCGGGAGCGGCCTGCTGGCGGCGACCTGCGCGAGGGGGAACCCGGCGATTTCGGCGGAACTGGCGGTCAGTTCTTTGGCAGCGAAAGCCAGGTAGTCTTTCTCCTCGCGGTTCAAGGCGTTGACCGCGCGCGGGTCGAATGCGGCCAGGCGGCAGCGGAGGAAATAATCGTCCACCTTGGCCTTGACGGCCATGAAAGCGGCGGCGGCGGCGGTCGAGCCGTCGGGCCCCAGAATGGCGTCGTTGTCTTGGGCCTTCTTCCACCAATCGGAATAGGCCCGGGCCTCGGCGAAAAACTGATCGAGCTTGGCTTGGGTGATGCCCGGTTTGCCGCTGCGATCCGTCTCGGCGCCCATGCACGCGATGACGTCTGCGATGACCGCCCTGGTGACGGCGTCATCCTCAGCCGAGTCCGCCGGCACGATGCCGTCCCCGTTGAAATGGGTCTGAGCAAAGATCTTCCCGGTATCCAGAGTGTCTTCGACAGTGATGACCGCCGCATTTGGCTTGCCCAGGCTGGCGAGGATCTGACGGGCCGAACCGAGGATTTGTTTGCCTTCCGGGATGGCATCGTTGATGGCGCCGAGGGGCAGTTCGGCCGAGCCCTCGAGCAAGTCGCCGGCGTTCTTGAGGCGCCGGCAAGCCCATTTTACGGCCTCGATAATCTCGGGCGCGCGGATACGGCCATCCTTGTCGGTATCGATAAGCGCCAACGTCAGGGAATCGAACTCCAGGCCGGTTGTGGGGCAAGCCAAGGCCACCCAGAGCTTCTGGTCCAGTTGGTCCAGCGCCATGAGATCGCTCCCGGCATCCAACCGGACCTGATCGAAGCCGCCTGCTCGAAAAAACTTCCAAGTATGGCCTGGGTCCATATTGGAATTCAAGGACTCTAGACCAATTCGGGTTCCTGGATGCGGCTGGGGGCGGGGGCCAGGGGGGTGCCATCCTGGGCTTCCGGGTATTCGAAGACGGCGCCTTGGTAATTGCGGATGACCACGCGGTCGGCGTTGCGGCTGAGGATGTAATCAGGATTGATAGGGACCTTGCCGCCGCCGTTGGGGGCGTCGATGACGTATTGGGGCAGGGCATAACCGGTGGTGTGGCCGCGCAGGCTCTCCATGATTTGGAGGCCTTTGCGAACGCTGGCCCGCAAGTGGGCCGAGCCCGAGATCAAATCGCACTGGTAGAGGTAGTACGGTTTGACGCGGCACATCAGGAGTTTTTGGACATGGGCTTTCATGACCGCCGGGTCGTCGTTGACCTTGCGGAGCAGGACCGATTGGTTGCCCAGGGGAATGCCGGCATTGGCCAGGCGCGCCAAGGCGTCGCGGGCTTCGGTGGTCAACTCGCGGGGATGATTGGAGTGGATGCTGACGAAGAGCGGGTGGTATCGGCCCAGGACGGCACAGAGTTGCGGGGTAATGCGCTGGGGCAGGAAGATGGGGATGCGGGTGCCGATGCGGAGGAACTCGACATGCGGAATGGCGCGCAATTGGCCGAGCAGAAAGTCGAGCCGCTCGTCGCTCAGCAGGAGGGGGTCCCCGCCGCTCAGCAGCACGTCACGGATTGCGGGATGGCGGCGGATATAATCCAACTGACGGTCGAACTCGGGATGGAAGTCGTAGCCGGAGGCATTGCTGACGAGGCGCGAGCGGGTGCAATAGCGGCAATAGGCGGCACGCCGATCGGTCACGAGAAAAAGGACGCGGTCGGGGTAGCGGTGGACCAGGCCCGGCACGGGTGAATGGGAGTCCTCCCCGCAAGGGTCGCTCATCTCCCACGGAGCGGTGAGGGTTTCCTCGAGGCGGGGGATGACTTGCCGCCGAATCGGGCAATCTTCGTCGGCCGGGTCAATGAGATTGAAAAAATAGGGGGTAATGGCCAAGGCAAGCTTTTGATTGGCCAGGGTGGCTCCGGCGACTTCCTCGGGCGTGAGGACCGGCATAAGCCGTTGGAGTTGCTGCAGGCTGGTGATGCGGTGCTTGAGCTGCCAATGCCAATCTTCCCAGTCCGAATCCGGAACCTGGCTCCAGAAGCCTCGCCCGGCAGAGTGGAATTCTTTTAATGAATAGAGTGGGCGACGCGATGGTGGCTCGTCGCTGCTCCCCGATGTGGTCGTGGTAGTGGTCTGCATTTTTTCCCGTCAATTTTCAGCGCACTATAGGTTTGATCGTAAAGCTGTCAAGCCAGGGAAGTGGGAATGGCTGGGTTTGGGACGGCATAAATGGTTTGAGGGCAAATGGTTACGATGGCGCGCAAAAATATTTCGCAAACGGGTCACTGAGGCGCCGGTTGAGTTTGGGTCTGAGTTTGAGCGGGGGGGGGAATCGAGCTTCTGGGCGGGGCGCAGGGCCAGGCGCCGAGCGTCGAGGGCATCCAACTGCATGAGGGCTGCCGCGGTGGCGTGTCGACGGGCGGCCTTCTTGCGGAGGCCCAGGAGGAGGCCGGTCTTGTCGCGGTGGTTCAGGTAGGAGGCAATGACTTTGTGGTAATCGTCGACGAGGGAGACCAGGTCGCGGGAGACGCGGGACTGGACCGTTTCGAGTTCCCGCAGCTTGGCTTGGAGCGCCAGGGCCTGCGGCACGCGGTCCCAGTCGCGGATGATGTTCTGGAGAGTGGCTTGGGCATGGAAGGGCAGTTCATCAGTGGCGGTGCGGACCTGGATGCCGGAGCGCACGGCTTCATCGAGTTTCTGCCAGCTTTTGTCCGCCGGCCAGGTTTGGGTCATGTCATATCCGGTGAAATTGGCGACCTGCAATGCCCACCATTTCTCGATTTCGAGCGGTCCAGCGAAACAGGTCTCGAAGGCGCGCAAGAAGGCGAACTGCCAATTGTAGTGCTGGGGTAATTGGGCCAGGAAAGCGCGGAGGCAAGCGCGGCCGTTGTTGAGATGCAAGAGACTGCTGACGAACAACTGGGCGCTGCTGCGGTAGAGTTCGCCCGCCTCGTCGGCCAACTGGGCTGGGGTTGGCCAGCTTAGGTCCTGGAAGGTCAGCGGCGGGTAGCTGGTCAATTGTTGGTGGGCGCGATCGAGCGGGTTTTGCCAACGGCCATCCGCGAAGGCCGACGTGAGGGCAAGGCCGGACAAGACGGGACCAACCGGAGTCTGGATTAGCTGGGCCGGGGACGCCCCATGGGTTGCGGGGGGCGGGAGGATGATTTCCATCTCTTTGGAGACCAGAAGCTGGCGCGAGAGACCTTCGACCAGCCAGGCCGGGACGTCGGCGGAGCAGGGCCCGGGCGAGCGATTGGCCAATTCGAGCAGCAAGACCTGGGTCACGGCCCGCACGTAACGCTCGCGCTCGATGACATTGGGCAGGAGAACATGATACTGCCAGCCATCCTTGAACCGCTCCGAAGTGATGAGGGCGCCATCATCGGCGCTGGCCGCCGGATAGAGCGTGACGAAGATCTTGCCGCGCCAGGGTTGGTTGGCCTCCAACTCGTGCCAGAGGTTTTGTTTGATGCGCTCGGCAGAGATGGCCAGCAAGGCCGGCTCGAGGTGGATGAGGCTCTGATTGGTGGCCAGGATGGGGTCCGGTTCGGCAGAGCTGGCGGCTTGGACCAGGAATTGGCCGGAGCGGCTGCCGGCGGTGAGCGGGCTGGGCGGCAAGAACTGGGCCCGCGCGGAGCCGGCGAGCAAGCTCCAGCAAACGATCATCCCTCCGAGCCCGACAAAGGTTGCGACCAAGGTTGCGACAAAGTCTTCCGTTCGCCGGTCTCTCGGGACAGGCTCTAATCTAGGATGCTTTTGCACTCGAGGTTGACTTGGTCTGGGGCTTGGCAGCGGTTTTGGGTTCGGGGCCGGCTTTGCTCTCCCCCGCCGATGGGGTTGCCGAGGGGGTTGCCGAGGGGACGTCCTTCTTGGCGGCCTGCTTGTACTGCTCGCTGCGATAATCAGTGGCGTAAAAGCCGCTGCCTTTGAAGATGAACCCGGCCCCGCCGCTGATGGCTCGCTTGACCTTGCCCTTGGCCCAGGGTTTCCGAGGGCATGATTCTTCCGGGCAGACAGCTAACGGTTGGTCCGACATCGGTTGGGACTTCTCGAAGGAGTGACCGCACTTCTGGCAGATATACTCGTATGTCGGCATGACCGTTGTATCTAATAGACTCAAGGCCGGTGCTGGTCAAGCCGCTCAACCCCCGATGCAGCTCATCGTCCGTGATGGGGGGACGAACTCCGGTTGGCCGATGTGGTGACGGGGTTCTTTGTGCCAAACCACCCCTTTGAGCCATTCGGCTAATTCGTCGTCGGAGGCCCCGCGGCGCAGCCCGGAGCGGAGGTCATGTTCGGCAACGCTGAAGAGGCAAGTGCGGATTTTGCCGTCGGCAGTGAGGCGGAGGCGATTGCAATGGCCGCAGAAGGGCTCGGTAACCGGAGCGATGAGGCCGACCTCGCCGGGTCCGTCAGCGAAGGCCCAGCGTGTGGCCGTGGCGGAGGGGTTTTCAGAGGCAAGGGCTTGGAGGTTGAAGCGGGCTTGGAGCCGGGCCAGGACTTCGCGGGCGGGAACGACCATTTCCTTGAGCCAGGCGCGCGCGGAATCCAGGGGCATAAACTCGATGAAGCGGCAGGACAAGTTCTGGTCACGGGCAAACTGGGCGAGGGCTTCGATTTCGTGGTCGTTGAGGCCGCGGATAATGACGGCATTGACCTTGAGCGGGTGGAAGCCCAAGTCCTGGGCGAGGCGGATGCTGTGCAGCACCTCGCGGAGGTGGTCGCGGCCGGTGATCTTTTTGAAGTTGTCGCGGTCGAGGGAATCGAGGCTGAAGCTGATGCGGCGGAGACCGGCGGCGCGCAGGGCCAGGGCCTTTTGGGGAAAGAGAAAGCCGTTGGAGGTCATGGCCAGGTCGGTAATTTCCGGGATGGCGGCGAGGCGGGCGACGAGGTTCTCGACTTCGTGGCGCAGGAGCGGTTCGCCGCCGGTGAGCCGGATTTTGCGGATACCCCACCGGACCGCCAGCCGCACGACGCGTTCGATTTCCTCAAAGCCCAGGAGTTGCGCCTTGGGCACCCAGTGTTGGAGGATCGGGGCTGGATGGGGCATCCTGGCCCAGTGGCCGCGGTAAAAATTCCGGGCCGCCTCGGATTCGGGCAGGCAATAGAGGCAGCGAAAGTTGCACCGATCCGTGAGGCTCACGCGGAGGTCCCGCAGGACACGCCCGTGCGCATCGATGAGCTCGCGGGCCTGGCTCACTTGGGAGGGGCATTGGTGGCCGGCGGCCCATTGGGGTTGGGAGGCGGAATGATTTTGACACCGCCTTCGGAAGTGACTTCGACGTTGAGGTCGTAGTTGGGTTTGGGAGGGGGAATGACGGTGACACTGCCGTCGGAACCGACCTCGACGTTGAGGTCGTAGCTCCCTTTGGGGGTCCTGGAGAACAAGCGCAGCGGGTTGATGCCCTCGAGGAGTTTCTGGGCGCCCTTTTGTTCGCTGCCCGCAAAGAGGCCAGCCCGAATCCATTCGAGCCGGCGCTCCATCGTGAGTTCTTCTTTGAGCTTGGACACCTGGGTGCGAAGAATAGTGATATCGTTGAATTGACGTTCCAGCTCGGCTTTCTCGGCGATGAGGTGTTTGAGATTGGTCTCCAGAAGGGCCTTGTCTCCTTCGGAGGCGGCGAGTCTTCTTTTGGTGTCTTCGATTTGAAGGGTGAGGTTGGTAATGGAGGCGCCCAGTTCCAGCGCGCGCTTGTCCAGGGCCAGGTTCTGGCTCTCGAGGTCCGCAATTTTGGCGTCGCGTTTCTTGACTTCTTCATCCTTGGCCTTGAGCGCGGCCTCGGTTTTCGCCAGATCGGTGCTCGCCTGGGAGAGATTGGCGGAGACCTGGGTGAAGGTGTTGGTCAGGTCGGAAAAGGCCCTTTTT
>Ga0187889_10001060_pt1 | contig 30882 bp, 23 predicted proteins | sample June2016WEW_7_10_2_FD_132992 | JGI IMG/M metagenome (GOLD analysis project Ga0187889, IMG submission 132992) | Peatland microbial communities from SPRUCE experiment site at the Marcell Experimental Forest, Minnesota, USA - June2016WEW_7_100 | ecosystem: Environmental > Terrestrial > Soil >... | reverse complement strand
GGCGCGAGCGAATCGAAGTCTGCAACCGATGGCGCGTCGAGGAGAGCTGGTGGAGCCGACCGATCGCCCGTGACTACTTCAAGGTCGCCGGCGGGAGCTGGCTGGCACTCCTCTATCTCGACCGGGTCGATTGGACCTGGCACCTCGAGCGCCTCTACGACTAGCTGTTGCTCCCTGGCTTCGCAGTTGCCGGCTCCACCCGGCCGCTGGCCGGTATAGAACTGTTGTTCTATTATGGTGACTTACCCCCGACAGGACACCGAGAATCAGGGTGGCCGCTTACGCAGAGCTCCATTGCCACACGCACTTCTCGTTCCTCGACGGTGCCTCGGCGCCCGACGAGCTGGTGGGGCGAGCCGTCGAACTTGGGATGTCCGGGCTGGCGGTCACCGACCACGGCGGTCTATATGGCGCCGTCCGCTTTGCGACCGTGGCCCAGGAGGTGGGGCTGCGGCCCATCATCGGGGTAGAGATAGAGCTGGCCGACGCGGCCGTGCCGGATTCCGCGGGAATTGTGGTGCCGGGCAGAAGGCTGTGGCGTGCCGGCCGCGGCCGCCCGGCGGGGGACCATGCCATCGCCGGGGCCACGGTCGAGTTTGGGGCGAGAGGCCGCGTTCTGGCGGGAGCGGCGCCACTCCCCGATGACGCGCGGCGCGGGGAGGGTCTGCCCGCCCGGCCGCGCCCGGCTCGGGCCCGCCTTCCCGGCCATCGCGACCCGGTGAAGGAGGACCTGCGTGGCGTCGGGGACGGGCAGCGCGGACCGCATCTCGTCCTGCTGGCACGGAACGCGGCGGGCTATCGCAGCCTCTGCCGGCTCGTCAGCCGGGCGAATCTCGCCGGAACGAAGTCGATGCCGCGCTTCAGCCACGCGCTTCTGGCCGAGAACACGGAAGGGCTGGTGGCTCTCTCCGGGTGCCGTGAGGGCGAGATCGCCCGGCGCCTGCGGGTCGGCGATCGGGACGGGGCGCAGGCCGCGGCGGAGCGCTATGCGCGGCTCTTTGCGAGCCGGCGGACCCGGACCGATTCGATCGCCTCTTCCACGTTCTTCCTGGAGCTGCAGCACCACCTGCTGCCCGACGACGACTGGCTCGTGGCCGAGACCGCCCGCCTGGCCGGGGAGCTCGGCCTGCCGGTCGTCGTCACTAACGATGTCCACTACGCCTACCCCGAGGGCCGCGAAATGCACGATGTCCTGACGGCCATTCGTCACGGCCGCTCCCTCGACGAGCTACGCGATCTCCGGCGCCCGGACGGCGAGTCGTTCCTGAAGGGTGTCAGCGAGTTGATGGCATTGCCGCCCGGTCGTGGCGCTTTGGACGGCGGCACGCCACGAGGTGGTGGGGCGCTCGAACTTGCGGGGGCGGACGCCCGTACGGCGGCCGCCTGGGTTGAGGGAATCGGTAACGCCGGTGAGCTGGCCGCCAGCTGCACAGTCGACCTTGGGTTCGAGCGCTATCGTTTCCCCGGCTTTCCGGTCCCGAAGGGCCACACTCCCTTCTCGTACCTGGAAGAGCTGTGCCACGAGGGCGCCCGCCGCCGGTATCACCCCATCTCATCGTCGGTCTTGAAACAGCTGGTTCATGAGCTGGACGTCATCGAACGGACCGGCCTGGCCGAGTTCTTCCTGATCTGCTGGGACCTGATGCGCTTTGCCAGGGAGCGGAAGATTCCGGCCCAAGGTCGGGGCAGCGCGGCGGACTCGATCGTCACCTACGTGCTCGGTATCACCCGCGTCGACCCCATCCGGCACGGCCTGCTCTTCGAGCGCTTCATCAACGAGGGTCGAACGAGCTACCCCGACGTCGACATCGACTTTTCGTCCGAACGGCGGGAGGAGGTCATCCAGTACGTATACGGGCGCTACGGCCCCGAACACACCGGGATGGTCTGCAACCTGGTCACGTATCGGGCGAGGTCGGCCGTACGAGAGGTCGGCTACGCGCTCGGTTTTCCGCGGCCGCTGGTCGATCGGGTTGCCAAGGCGCTCGAAACCTACGACTCGGTGATGGTCCGGCGCGACCTCGAGGCCGACGGCGGCTTCGGCCAGTTCTTCGCCGATACCGTGGAGCGGGAGGCCACCGCGGCTGGGGTGGCTGGTGGTGACGTCTCGGGCTGGGGGGACGCCGCGGCGGGAGCCGGCATGACCGGCGGGGAAGTGGCGGGAGTCGGCATCAAGGGCGAGGCCACGACTGGTGAGGCGGTCAGGCGGGCGGCCGAAACGGCGGAAAAGCGGGGCCTGACCGACCGGATGGGCCAGCTCAACCATCCTCGCGGTGGCCGGATCGGTGGTGGCAGCAGTGGCGGCCAGCCTCCCCGAACCCAGTTCCCTCCAGATACAAGGGGCGAGCGTGTTATCCGCAGATGGGAGTTCGGAACGGGACCCAGACTCTCTTTGGAGAGCTCGAATCCGCCCTTCTCACGCCCAGAACTCGGAGCCGCGGCGTCTTCGGCGGGCAGTGTTCGCGGATACCACAATCACCAGGCGTATGCGACGGAAACCGGCGTTGAGGGCGCCGGTGTGGCCCGGGGCCGAGCCGTACGAGCCGCCGGACCGGCCGGCCGACCCGGCGAGACCGGAATTGTCCGGCCGGAGCCGCATTCGGGCGTGGCGCGGGTCCAGCCGCGGCCCGAGATGCCGGCCGAGATCCGGCGCGGCTCCACGATCGGCATGCCGGACTGGGAGCGCTGGCTCACGTTCTGCGCCCGCATCGACGGCTTTCCCCGGCACCTCTCGATCCACAGCGGCGGCATGCTCGTGACCGCCGCGCCGCTGATCGACATCGCGCCGCTGGAGCGGGCTACGATGCCGGATCGCGTCGTCGTCCAGTTCGACAAGCGCGACGTCGAGACGCTCAAGCTGATCAAGCTCGATCTGCTCGGACTGGGGATGCTGGCTGCGATCGACGAGACGCTCGGACTGATCGAGAGCGACTGCGCAGCCTCCGTCGACCTCGACCGGCTGCCGGAGGATGTGCCGGAAGTCTTCGAGATGCTCCGGGTCGCGGACACGGTCGGGGTCTTCCAGGTCGAGAGCCGGGCCCAGATGCAGACGCTGCCGAAGTCGAAGCCGGCCAACCTGGACGACCTGGTGGTGGAGGTCGCGATCATTCGGCCCGGGCCCATCCAGGGCAACGCGGTTCATCCGTACCTGCGCCGCCGGCAGGGGATAGAGCCGGTCACATATCTGCACCCCTGCCTCGAGCCCGTCCTGCGCGAAACCCTCGGAGTGATCCTGTACCAGGAGCAGGTCATGCAGGTCGCGATCGCCGTCGCCGGCTTCAGCCCGGGCGAGTCGGATGGTTTCCGGCGGGCGATGGGGACGTGGCGCTCGAACCTCGAGATGGAGAAGCTGCACGCCCGTTTCGTCGACGGCTGCCGGGCCACGAATGGGCTGACCGACGAGCAAGCCGAGGAGCTCTTTCGGCAGGTAGCCGCCTTCGCCTCGTTCGGCTTCGCCAAGAGCCATGCCGCGGCCTTCGCCCGCACGGCATACGAGTCCGCGTTCCTCAAGCTCTTCTACCCGGCGCAGTTCACGGTAGGGCTGATCAACGCCCAGCCGATGGGCTTCTACCCGGTGGAGGTGCTGGTCAACGACGCCAAGCGCCACGGCGTCGCGGTTTTGCCTGTGGACGTGAACGCCTCAAGCTACAGGACGACGACGGAGTGGGTCGGGCGCGGCGGCGAGCCACTCCCCGAGGGAGCGGGAATCGCGCGACGGCCGGCCGCGGTGCGCTCGTCGGGCTGCATCGTCCCGTCGGCCGCGTCCCGGGGCCGCTGGACGCCCGAGACGGCGACCGGCTACGGCATACGCCTCGGCCTGGCGCTGGTGAAGGGGATCGGCGACGAGCATGCGGAGCGCCTGGATGCCGAGCTTGCCAGCGGCCCCTACTGTTCTCTGGCGGACGTCGTGGCGCGCACGGAGTTGCCGGAGGAGGTCGTCGAGCGCCTGATCAGGGCCGGCGCGCTGGATTCGCTGGCTCGGCCGCGGCGCGAGCTGCTGTGGCAGCTGCGCGAGGTCATGGGCTCGACGCCGGGCAGGGCCGCCGGACGGCCGATGGATCTGCGCCTGCCGCCCACGCCTGCGCCCGAGCTGCCGGCGCTGACGGAGCGCGAACGGCTCGGCGACTCCTACGCCGTGCTATCGCTCGACGCCCGCCGGCAAGTGGTCTCGATCTTCCGGCCCGCCCTCGATCGGCTCGGCGCCGTCACGGCCGCCTCGCTGGTGGATCGCGGTCCCGGCCCGGTCCGTCTCGGCGGCCTGGTCGTCACCCGCCTGCACCCCATAACGGCTCGTGGCACGGTCTTCCTGGCCCTCGAAGATGAGACGGGCATGGTCAACGTCACTCTCTGGCCGGACGCGTGGGCGCGGCTTCGGGGAGTTGTGCGACGCCACGCGTTGCTCTACGTGGACGGCATGCTGCAGCGCGAGGCGGACGTCGTGAACGTGGTTGCGCGCGACATCAAGCCACTCCCCGCGGTGGCGGAGGCGGCCGGTGGACCGACTCACCCGGAGGGCGTGCGGGCGCTCGGCTACAGCGGCATGCGCCGCGGCTGAGTGCCTCGGCGCTAGCCTCGTGTCGCCGGGCGGCGCCGCTGTGGCGACCGCTGAGACGGCCGCCCGCCGCCGGATCGAGAGGGCGTCCGGGTCCGCGGCCCCGAGGTGAATGCCAGGAAGCGCTTGTACCAGCCCGACAACGCGCCCATCAGGGCGCCGAATGCCAGTGCCGACGGCAGCTGCTGGGCCGCGAGAGCAAGCAGGTTAATTGAGGTACCCAAAGCCTCGGGCCTCACCGCAATCACCGCAATCAACGTGACCGTCGCGACGAACGAAGCGATCAGGCCGGCCAGCCAGGTCGATCTGGGGGCTAGGAAGCCGGCCAACATCGACGGCAGCAGCGGGACTGGGAAGAAGATGAATTGGAGCAGGAAGACCCAGATCGAATCGTTGACGTCCACCTGCCGAATGACCGCGTACGCGCCCGAGGCCAGGCATAGCAACAGTACCGGCCAGATCGCGTTCGACCGGAGGACGACACCGACGTTGCGAACGTCGTCGAGGTAGTGGGGCTGTCGATAGGCCGCGCGTGCCGCGGCTACGATGCCGAGGCGAGCGCCCGGCGTAGCCGCCGGCCCCGGCTTCGGGCCGATAGCGCGTGCCGTTGTGGGGCCGGACCCGCCCGCCGCGCCATCCGGGCCTTCGGCGGCTGCAGCTTCCGCCTCCTGCTGCTCCAGCAGATACGCGCGGTACTTGCGGCGCGCCTCAGCTCTGTCGGTTCTCTTGGCGCGGGCCACGTGGTCTCCTAAGGGTCGGGTTTCATGAGTGCGCAAGCGACCCCAGGTGGGGCCCGCGCGGTGGTCGGAATGGTAGTCGATGGCGGAGCTGGCCACAGGCCGCTCCGCGTGCCGCTAAGCCCCAGATAAGCGGGCGCCAAGTCACTGGGCGTAGAACTGGACGGCTCAATCCCGCCGGAGAGGCTGCTTGAGGTGTCGAATGCCTGCTCCGCGCGGGGTCTTCGTTCCGCTGGTCTTGTTCCTGGTTGCCGCCGCCATGGCCGCCGCCGTCCTGCCTCCCGGGCTTGCCGCTGCCGTCCCAACCTGGGCGCCGTCGAGCGGCCTCGTCCTCGCGGAGGTCGTGACCGGCGGTGCCTCCGCCTCGGACGAGTACGTGGAAATCTCCAACGCGGGTCCGACCGCCGTGGACCTCGGCGACTGCGAGCTCATCTACGTGACCGCTTCCGGCGCAACCACGACTCGCAAGGCCAGCTTCGCCGAGCCACTGCTCCTCGTGCCGGGCCAGCACCTGCTCGTGGCCAACGCCGTGGGAATCTACGGACCGCTTGCCGATGTTACGTACTCCAGCGGGCTTGCGGCTGACGGAGGAGCGGTTGCGCTTCGCCGCGCCGACGGGACCGTCGTCGACGCCGTCGGGTGGGGCACGGCCACGAATACGTATGTCGAGGGAGCGGTTGCCCCGGCTCCGCCGGCGAAGTCCAGCCTCGAGCGTTTGCTCGGCGGATGGGCGGGCAACACGCAGGACACCAACGACAACCGTGCCGACTGGTTCGTGCAGTCGAATCCGATCGCGCAGTCGCTTGCGTCAGAACCCGCGCCGGGCTCCTCGGCAACACCCTCCGCCACGGCGACACCGAGCGTGACGTTGGCGACGACGCCGTCGCCTGCAGAAACCGACAACGCGACCCCCGACCCGACTGCCGCCGCCACATCAACGTCCACGCTGGGCGGCTCGCTCGACCCGAGCCCAACGCCGATCCCGAGCAAGTCACCGCCGGCCGAACCTACGGCCACTCCGACCGCGGGCTCGACATCATCCGCGCCCGCGCCCGCGGCCCCGTCCTTGACTCCGACACCTGCTCCGACCCCTCAACCCCCCAACGGCGCGACGCCCAGCCCGACCATCGTCAGCCCCTCTGTGTCGTCCTCGCCAGGGAAGCCGGCCCCGGACCTGGAGACGATAGCGGCGGCCCGCGCTCAGCTACCGGGCGCCCGAGTCCATGTCGCCGGCGTCGTGACCGCTGAGGCCGGCCTCCTCGGCGCGGACGGGCTGCTGGCGGTCGAGGACTTGTCGGGCGGCATCTTCGTTCGCGTTTCGACCCCCGCGGACGGGCTGACCGTTGGGCGATCCGTCGAGGTGGACGGCGTACTGGCCGCGCCATACGGCCAGCTCGAGGTTCGCGATCTCGTTTCGCTGACGATGGGGGAGGAAGGCGCAGACCCGGCCGCCGCTCGAGCCGAGCTGACCGACATCGGCGAGTCAACGGAAGGGTCGCTCGTCGCCATCCGCGGCACGGTCGACTCCGTCACGACCGACAGCGGGCGCTTGACAATCACGATCGGAGACGGTACCGCCAACGTGCGTGTCCTGGCCGACCCGCCGACCGGCCTGTCGAAGTCGGATGTGACAAAGGGAGACGTCGTCCTGGTCACGGGCATAGTCGGCCAGCATGCGACGGCCACCGGCCGGCTCGACGGCTACAGGCTGTGGCTGCGTCGCCGTGAAGACCTCCTTGTGAGGGCCCCGATACCGACCGATGCTCCGAATCCAGGGTCGACGCCTTCGAAAACCCCCGTTTACGGGGACCTGGCTTCGGCCCTTGGGACCCGCGGCGCCGCCGTCGACGTGGAGGCGACCGTCACGGCGACGGCCGGTCTGCTCGACATCGGCAACCCGACGATTGTCGTTGACGACAGCACGGCCGCTGTGGCGGTCATCCTGCCGGATTCGGCGGCCGTGCCACCCGTGGGCATGCGGGTGCACGTGACCGGCAAAGTCGGCAGATGGGAGGGCGGCCCGACCGTGACGGCCTCGAGCCTGTCGGCGGAGGGCGAGCTGCAGGCCCTGGGGCCACGGACGATCTCCGGCCCGCTCGACGGCTCTCTCGAATGGCAGCTGGTTCGCGTTTGCGGCCGGATCGACGGGTTCACTCCGGCGGGCGCTCGATGGCGCGCCGATATGCTCGTCGACGGCCACCCGGTGGTCGTCCTGGGCGAGCCGGCTGCGGCCATCGCCCTGACCAAGGCTTCTGTCGGGCGCCTGGCCGTCGCAACCGGCATAGTGCGCCGTTCCACCTCGGATTCGTCGGTCTTCCAGCTTCTGCCGCGGACTGCGCTCGATTTCATCCTTGGGCCCTCTCCGGAGGCACTCGGCGCACTTCGCGCAGTAGGTTCGATCGGTTCCGGCGCCTCCAGAAGCAGCGGCGATCCCTCCGCCGTGTCCGGATCTTCGAAAGTCGAGATCGGTTTGCTCTCCGCGTACGTCGGCAAGACGGTGACGGTGGCGGGCCTGGTCACGGAGACGGCGAGTGACACGGCCACGATCGACGATGGGACCGGCCAGGTCCGAATCGGCAGCCCGTCGGCCGCCGACGTCCTCACTATGCTCGAGCCTGGCGATGCCATCGAGGTGACCGGGCTCGTCCAACAGGACGACCTGGGGCTGATCATCGCGGCGGATCCGGCGTCGATCGTCGATCTTCCGGGCGAAACCGCGCCGACTGCAGATAGTGGCCTGATCGGTCTCGTGGCCGGTGCGCCGACGCCTTCTACGGCGGCGTCTGAGGCCGCAGCCGCCTCGATCCGTCGGGCCTCGCCGAGTGCCCCTCCGCCCGACGTCGTGGCGCTTCTGGCCGTCCTGCTGATGATTCTCGTGGTCGTGCCGGGCGCTGTTATCTTGGCCCGACGTGGCGGCAAGCTTCGCCGGCTCCCCGTCGCGAGTTCGTTGCCCAACCCGCGAACCTCGCCCAGATGTTGCCGCGACGTCTCAGGTTCGGCCGCGGAAAGGGACGTTAGGCCCCAGACATGCTCTTCCCGCCTCGTGGGCCACGTGCGGTCACGGCTTGACGCTCAACTTTCGGGCCGTCTATGCTCCTGTCAGGTGCCCAGCTTTGCGCACCAACTATCGAAGCACAAGGTACTGCCGAACGCGACCGTTCCGGGCGGCCCCACCGTTGTCGAGTATGTCTGCGGGGGCCTGCCAGGAAGATTGTCGGCTACATCCCGGGATTCGGCCGGAGTTGGCCGCGGCCGGTATCGATCGGCAAAGCCCGCTTCGATCGTCGCCACTCATCGCCATCAAGTACGCTTGCGCAGTAAGGCGCGACCACTGATCTCCGGGGCCTCGCCCCGTCCTAACTGGGAGGCTTGGAACAAATGGCTGAGGGCTACTGCGTCAAGGACAAGAAGAAGGTCGTCATTCAGAACGCCCAGAAGATCACGATGAAGAACGGCAAGCCGGCGACCCAGGGCATCTGCCCGGACTGCGGCGGCAAGGTTTTCCGCATCGGCGCCTGAACGACACCAGACCGGACGGTCATTCGCCGCGACCCCCAGCCGAGGCTGGGGGTCGCGGCGTTTCTGGCGCCATAGTGGCTTCGCTGCGGGCGCAAGGATCTTGTCCGAGGCGTTTCCGCGTCGCGACCCGAGCCGACGCGTGCCGACCGGGTCCGACTCGTGACCTGACCTGCCGAGCCTAACCCGGTGTTCGGGCGCCCGCCTCGGGACCCTTCTGGGACCTTCGCCATCGGTTCCGATGACCCGGGCGTGATGGCTGGCCCTCCCAGCCCGGTCGGAGCAGCCGTCTCGAACGGGCCGAGCGGCCCGCAGGAGCTCGAATCCCCTTTGTTAGAATTGACGGGCATCCCCACCAAATCCGAAACCGCGAGGCTTTCCCCTGTCACTACGACCGGTCCTCGCCCTAGACCTGGGCGGGACGAACATCCGCGCCGCCGTCGTCGTGGACGATGGTTCCCGCTTAGCCCTGACCAAGGGGCCCACACCGATCGCCGCCGGCCCGGCGGCCATTCTCGATGCCTGCGAAGATGCGCTTCGCCGTGTGAGGAATGAGGTCCCGGAGGACGTCAAGAACGCGATCGTCGGGATCGGCATTTCCTGTCCCGGCCCCGTCGACCCCTGGCGCGGCGTCGTACTGCAAACCCCAAACATGGGCCCCGGGTTCGTGGACGTGCCCATCGCCGGCGAGCTCGGCCGCCGGCTCGGCCTGCCGGCCTTCCTTGAGCGTGACACCAACGTGGCCGCCCTTGGCGAAATGGCTTTCGGTGCCGCTCGCGAGTGTCTTGATTTCATCTATCTGACCGTCTCGACGGGCGTCGGCGGTGCGATCGTGTCCGAGGGCAGAATCTTCCACGGCCCGGACGGGACCGCCGGCGAGCTCGGCCACACGCCCGTCTCGATGGAGGGCGTCTGCGGCTGTGGCGGCGTGGGCCACCTGGAGGCCTTCCTGGGCGGCGCATCCATGGCCAGAACCGCCAGAGGAACCGTCGCCGACGGGACGAGCCCTTTCCTGGCTGCGCGCGCGGCCCAAAAGGGCGTCGAGGCCATCGAGGCGCGCGACATCGCCGAGGGCGAGGATGCCGGCGACGCCACATGCCAGGCCATCATGGAGCGCGGCCGACGCGCCTTCGCCGTCGCCTGTGTCGGCTTTGTCGACGCACTGAACCCAACCCGGATCGTGATCGGCGGCGCGATCTCGGACGCTCAAGGCGAGCGGCTCCTCGGTCCGGCGCGGGCCGAGGTCGCCGCCACCGCTTTCCGCACGCCGCGTAGCCGGGTCAAGATCGTCCACGCCGAGCTCGGCGGGGACGTCGGTCTGGCCGGCGGCCACCCACTCGTGATCGCGCGTCTCGGCGACCCGGCCTGGCGCGGCGGTCGGACCACTCATCTTTCCGCGAACGGTTGACCGAGCGCGGCATCGATCTTCTGGAGGACAAACATGGCAGTTCGTGTCGGTATCAACGGTTTCGGTCGCATCGGCCGCCAGTCGCTGAAGGCGATCCTCGAGCGCGCCCCCGGGCTCGAAGTCGTCGCGGTCAACGACATCGTCGACGTCCCGACCAACGCCCTTCTCTTCGCCCACGACTCGACGTACGGGAACTTCCCCGGCACCGTCAGCCACACCGACGACTCGATCGTCATCAACGGCAAGGCCGTCAAAGTGCTGCAGGTCGGCGATCCGGCCCAGCTGCCGTGGAAGGACCTTGGCGTCGACATCGTCATCGAGTCGACCGGCCGCTTCACTGAGGCCGCCAAGGCCGGTGCGCACATCACGGCCGGCGCCAAGAAGGTCCTGATCAGCGCCCCGGCCAAGGGCGAGGACATCACGATCGTCCTTGGCGTCAACGAGGCCAAGTACGACTCGGCCTTGCACACGATCATCAGCAACGCCAGCTGCACCACCAACTGCCTGGCGCCAGTAGCCAAGGTCCTCAACGATACCTTCGGGATCGAAAAGGGCCTCATGAACACGATCCACAGCTACACAAACGACCAGCGCATCCTCGACGTGGCCCACAAGGATCCGCGTCGCGCCCGTTCGGCCGGCCTGAACTTGATCCCCACGACCACCGGCGCCGCCCGCGCTCTGTCGCTCGTCATCCCCGAGCTCAAGGGTAAGGTCGACGGCTTCAGCCTGCGCGTCCCGACGCCGACCGTGAGCATCGTCGACTTCGCCGTCGAACTCCGCGACGAGACGACCGCCGAGGCGATCAACGGCGCTTTCCGCACGGCTGCCGCCGGCTCCCTCAAGGGCATCCTCGGCGTCAGCGACGAGCCACTCGTCTCGGTCGACTTCCGCGGCGACGCTCGCTCCTCGATCGTCGACTCGGCTCTGACGATGGTCGTCGGCGGGACCGGCAAGTTCGTCAAGGTCCTGGCCTGGTACGACAACGAGTGGGGCTACAGCTGCCGCGTCGCCGACCTGACCAGGTTCATCGCCGAGCGCCTCTAAAGGGCGCTTCGTAGTCGGATTGGGGCCGCCGGCCTTGTCATCGGCCCCGACCGCACCAGACCAGCCCGAGGTCAAGATGAACAAGCTCACCATCCGGGACCTTGACGCGGCAGGTAAGCGCGTCTTCGTCCGCGTCGACTTCAACGTTCCGCTCGAGGACGGCAAGATCACGGATGACAGCCGGATCGTGGCTGCTCTGCCTACGATCAAGGCGCTGCTTGCCCAGGGCGCGATCGTGATCCTCGCCAGCCACCTCGGCCGGCCCGACGGCAAGGTCCAGGACAGCATGCGCCTGCGACCCGTAGCCGAGCGGCTCTCGCAGCTTCTCAAGATGCCGGTTCCGGTCACAGGAGACGCTCTGGGCGCCGGCACCGAGGACGCCATCAAGCGCCTCAAGCCGGGCGAGTGCATCCTGCTCGAGAACCTTCGGTTCCACGCCGCAGAAGAGAAAAACGATCCCGAATTCGCCAGGGCACTGGCGAGCTACGCGGACGTTTTCGTCAACGATGCCTTCGGCACGGCCCATCGAGCGCACGCCTCCACGGAGGGCATTGCCCACCTGCTGCCGGCGTACGCGGGCCTGCTGATGGAGAAGGAGATCGAGTTCCTCGGCAAGCTCATGGAGAACCCCGAGCGACCCTTCGCCGCGATCATCGGCGGAGCCAAAGTCTCCGGCAAGATCAAGGTCCTGCGCAACCTGGTCGACAAGGTCGACATCCTGGTCATCGGCGGCGGCATGGCCAACACCTTCATGCTCGCCCAGGGCAAGTCGGTCGGTAAGAGCCTGGTCGAGCCGGATCGAGTCGAGGACGCCAGGGCGATCATGGAGTCGGCCGCCAAGCACGGCACCAAGATCATTCTGCCCAGCGACGTCGTGGTGGCCAAGGAGGTCACCCGCGGCAGCGAGTACAAGACGCTCGCGGCCGACAAGGTCCCGGCCTCCTGGAACATCGTCGACGTCGGCAAGCAGAGCCTCGAGGCGATGCGGAAGGCCCTCGAGCCGGCACGCACCGTCTTCTGGAACGGCCCGTTGGGGGTGTTCGAGATCCCGACCTTCTCGGTCGGAACCAAGGAGATCGCCCGCTTCCTGGCCGGCCGTGCCCAGGCGGGCGCCACGGTCGTGGTCGGCGGCGGCGACTCGGTCGCCGCGGTCGAGCAGCAGGGCCTCGGCGACAAGATGACCCACATCTCCACGGGCGGCGGCGCGTCGCTCGAGTTCCTCGAGGGCAAGGAGCTGCCTGGGGTAGCCGTGCTTCTCGACCGCAAGTAGACCTGGAGTAGCTATGACAACCATCGATCTCATCGAAGCCCGCCAGATCCTCGACTCGCGGGGCAATCCGACCATCGAAGTCGACGTCGTGCTGGTCGACGGTTCGGTCGGTCGAGCCGCCGTTCCCTCGGGCGCCTCCACGGGCGCCAACGAGGCCGTCGAGTTGCGCGACGGCGATAAGTCCAAGTACGGCGGCAAGGGCGTCCTCAAGGCCGTCTCGAACGTCCGCGAGATCATCGCGCCGGAGCTGCTCGGCACGGACGCGTCCGATCAGGCAGGCCTTGACGCCGCTCTGATCGCTCTCGATGGCACCCCGAACAAGGGCAAGCTCGGCGCCAATGCGATTCTCGGCGTCTCGCTTGCGGCTGCTCACGCGGTCGCGGCCAGCTACGAGATGCCGCTCTACCGCTATCTGGGCGGCGTTGGCGCGCGCATCGTGCCGGTGCCGTTCTTCAACATCCTCAACGGCGGCAAGCACGCCGTGAACTCCACGGACTTCCAGGAGTTCATGGTGGCTCCGGTGGGCGTCGACACGTTCGCCGACGCGCTCCGCGCCGGCGCCGAGGTCTTCCACGCGTTGAAGTCGATCCTGAGCGCCGATGGCTTCTCCGTCGGCCAGGGCGACGAAGGCGGCTTCGCGCCGTCGCTGCCTTCCAACGAGGCCGCGGTCGAGGTCATTCTTCGAGCCATCGAGAAGGCCGGCTACAAGCCGGGCGACGAGGTGGCCATCGCGTTGGACCCGGCCGCCAGCTCGATCCTAGTTGAAGGGACCGGCACGGGTGGCGTGACCGGGCAGTACCGTCTCGAGCGCGAGGGCCGAACCCTCGACTCGGGCCAGCTGATCGACCTCTGGGAGAAGTGGATCGCCAAGTACCCGATCATTTCTCTCGAAGACGGCCTGGCCGAGGACGACTGGGCCGGCTGGGCCGAGCAGACCAGGCGGCTCGGGTCGAAGGTCCAGCTCGTCGGCGACGACATCTTTGTGACGAACCCCGAGTTCATCGCCCGGGGCATCCGGGAGTCGTCCGCCAACTCGGTCCTGATCAAGCTCAACCAGATCGGCACGATAACCGAAACGATCGACGCGATCGCGATGGCCCGGCGCGCCGGCTGGACCGCGATGGTCAGCCACCGCTCGGGGGAGACCGAGGACACGACAATCGCCGACTTCGTGGTCGCGATGGGTCTCGGTCAGATCAAGACCGGCGCCCCGTCCCGCTCCGAGCGCGTCGCCAAGTACAACCGGTTGCTCCGTATCGAGGAAGAGCTCGGCAGCGCCTCGCTCTACCTCGGCCGCAAGGCGCTCGCCGGCGCCAGGCCTTAGCCCTCGCTAACCAAACGGGCCGGTCCTTGGGGGCCGACCCGTTTGGTTAGCGGCCCACGAGGTAGCTGGGATGCGCAGGAACGCTACGCATGAGCGTGGATCCGACGGCGGGACACGGGCTCAGCTCGGCGCAAACCTCGTGGACTACTCGACGGCGACGCCGGTCTCGACAGCGGCGCCGGCGCGCTCGAGGAACGACGCGGCGGTCATTTGCGTTCGGTTGACCAGGACGAAGCTGAAATGGCTGATGACACGCCGGTCGGCCAGGGAGCGAGCCGTGGCCGCGACCATTGGGATGAAGCGCGGATAGGGTGCATCGACGAAGTCGGCGATGTCTGTCTCAGCAAACGCGTAAATGCTGCCGGTGAGGGTATGGCCGGCCGTAAAGACGACGAACTGGCGCCGCGCGCGCTCTAGGAGCGGTCGGTCCTCGCCCCCGGCCCAACCACTCGGGGCGGACGGCGCAGAATCAGCCCTTTGCCCGATGAACGTGATTTCATCCGGGTTCACCATCAGTTCGGGTACAACCAGATTCGTTGGGTCGCCGTTGCGTCGCAGCAGCTGAGCGTCCTTGAGACGGACGTAGCCACGGTTGGAGTTGATCAGGTCGGAGAGTCGATGGAACTTGAACAGGGCGATCTCGCCGCGCACCCTCAGATGCGGGCCCACGAGCTCGATCGTCTCCTGCTTCACCTCCTCGATTGGGATGTCCGAGCCCAGCGGGTCGTGACCCTCGGGATCTAACCCCGGTGAAGACATCTCCGAGGCCATCGGAAACCCTCCTCTCGTGAGGTGCGGCACGCCGGTGTTTATCTTATGGCGCTTGCCTCTCGCAAGCGCGGCTATTACACCGCCGATCCCAACGTCTCTCCACGCTGCCCGTCCGGAGCTTCGTGTTAGGCGAGACGGACCGCTGGCAACTCGATCCACAGCCGTGCGCCACCCTCGTCCCGGTTCTCGGCGCCGACTCGCCCGCCGTGAGCCTCTGCCAGCGCCCGAACGATCGACAATCCCAGTCCGCTCGTGCCGGTGCCGCGGCTCCTGGACGGATCGGCCTGGTAGAAGCGCTCGAATATGCTGGGCAGTGATTCGGCCGGGATTCCCGCCCCGGTGTCTTCGATCGTTAGTCGAACGACGGGTTTCGCGGGACCGGCCCTTCCGGCCGCGGGAGTTCCGGGTGACGTTGAACTGGAGGCGGTTACGCGCACCGAACCGCCCTGCGGAGTGTGGCGCAGGGCATTGTCGACGAGGGCGCCGATGACCTGGCGCAACCGGTCGGGGTCCGCTTCCACGATAAGGCCCTCGCGGCCCTCGACTGACAACTCGACGGAACTGGCAGCCGCTCGAGGCTCGAAACCGGCCGCGACGGACTCGAGCATGGCCCGAACGTCGAGCTGGCGGCGTTCCAACGGCAGGTGCCCGCCCTCGGCCAGGCTGATCGTGCGGAGGTCGTCTACGATGCGGGCAAGGACGCGTGACTGGTCGCGGATGGTGTCGAGGTGGCGCCGCTCCGGCGTGTAGACGCCGTCGATGATGGCGCTGGATGTGGCCTCGATGACGGCCAGCGGCGTCTTCAGTTCGTGGGCGGCGTCCTGCAAGAAGCGACGACGGGTTTCCTCCGCCTGCTGCAACTCCCCGGCCATCGAGTCGAAGGTCCGGCCCAGCTGCCCGAATTCGTCGCTTCGGTCCGCTAGGCCGGACCGACGGCCGAGGTCGCCGCGGGCGACCGCGGCGGCAGCCTCCTCCAGCCGAGTGAGTGGTCGCACGAGCCGGCCTGCGGCGAGCAGACCGAACAGAGAAGCGAAGCCCGCAGCGGCGATCGCGGCCAGGATCAACCGGATGATCGTGGTCTGCTGGGCCTGGCCGTTGCTGGCACGCCCGGACGCCACGACCTGGGAGGGAGTGGCGCCGGGGGTTCGCGCCGCCGTGGCGGCGGCCGGAGTCGCGTGGCCAGCCGAAGCCGCCTGCGCAGCTCCCTCGCCAGCGTCTTGGGTGCCTTCGGCTGAGGTCGAGACGGCCGTGGCTACGGCCCCGCCATTGTCGCGGTCGTTATCTGCGTCGGAGAAGCCCTGGGTGACGATCGGCGGCGTGACCAGGGCGATCACCGCCGCCGTGGCAAGGGCAACGAGGGCGAATCCGATGGCGATTCGCCAGCGCAGGCTCACGGCCCCTCTCTTGGCATCAGGCCGGATCGACTGGACGAGCGGCGCGATACCCCACGCCCCGAACGGTCTCCACGTACGGTCCGCCGTCCGGGCGCGGGCCGAGCTTGGCTCGAAGGTTCTTTACGTGGCTGTCGATGGTTCGGTCGAAGGTGTCGAACGATTCGCTGAAGACCCGCTGGCCGATCTGCTCACGGGTCCAGACGCGACCCGGCTGCTCGGCGAGCGCGGCCAGGACGTCGAGCTCGGTTCGAGTCAGGGGCACGCTCGACCCTGCGCGCGTAACGTCTCGGGCGTCCATGTCGATCGTCAGGTCGAAGAAGTTGACCGCGGGCCGTGCCGGCGGAGTCTCGGCGGCCTGGGCTGCTGGCGGGGTGCCGGCGGGTCGGCCGAAGCGCCGCAGGATGGCTCCGACTCGGGCGACTACTTCTCGCGGTTCGAACGGTTTCGTGACGTAGTCGTCCGCGCCGAGCTCAAGGCCGGCGACGCGGTCGATCACGTCGTCGCGGGCGGTCAGCATCAGCACGCCCACGCTCGATCCCTCGCTCCGCAGGGCCCGCAGGACGTCGAAGCCGGACCGCTTGGGCAGCATCACGTCCAGGACCAGGAGGTCGAGTCCGGCATTTCGGCCGTGCTCGAGGGCGGTATCGCCGTCTGCGGCTTCGAGCACCTCGTAGCCTTCACGCTCGAGGTATGCCCGGACCACTTCGCGGATGTGAGGTTCGTCGTCGGCGACGAGGATTCGCGATCCCATGCCGGCAACGATAGTCGAGTCGGCCCAGGGACGAAACCACGGAGGGGTATTTCGAGTCAGAACGGCGGCATCGGCGACGTCCAATTCACCCTCCGGACCCGGCAGCGGCTACCGGCATATAGGCGTCGATGGTCTCGCGGGCCTGACGTGAGTCCGCGAACCAGGTCGCGTCCACCCAGCCGAAACCGACCCACTGGGCGGGCAGCCCTTCAGCCGGGAAGATGGCCTGGTTGGGACAGGCCTGCTCGCATGAACCGCAATCTATGCAGGTGGACGGGTCGATGTAGAACTTGCGATCGAGTTTCAAGTCGGCGGAGATGCAGTCGACCGGGCACACGGCCACGCACGACTGATCCATGTTGTCGATGCAAGGTTCGGCAATCACGTAAGCCATCAGAGACCTCCAGATGTGGCGCCGGGACCATCGAGTGGACCGCGACGCACAGGTAGCGCCCCGGGGGTGCCGGCCAGCTCCGATTTCGGTTCGGAGCTCAGATTGGCAACCCCGACGACGATGCGATAAGTGACGAGGAAGACGGCCGTGGTTATGGGCGCCAGGTAGATCCAGAATGCCCACCATGAGCCGCTGTCGGAGCCGGACATGATCCCGTGAAAAGACGCGCCGACGAATGCGATGAACGTGATGTAGTGGATCTGCCGCCAGACCTTCTGGCCGATGCGGCGCCGGACGTAGAAGCTGCCCGTAACGACCGCGCAGGCGTAAAAGGTCAGCTGCCCGATTCCGACTGTGATCGGTGCATATGGCGAGGTGAACGGAACCAGCAGTGAGCTGGGGGTAAAGTTGAAGCTCTGGTCGAAGATCAGGATGGCATCGTGGAGGGTCGCCATGATCAAGCCCACGATCGCCAGATCCTTGTGCAGGGCGAAGCTGACCGGACGGTGGGCGATGGCGTCGAGGATCTTCGTCGAGAGCAGCAGGCCATAGATGACGGACGCCGCCAGCACCAGGTAAGCGAGGAAGCCCATAGCCCGCACCGTGTACCAGGCCAGTAGCCCGGGCTGAACCGCCGCGACGTTCAAGATGCGCAGAATGGCCGTCGGCGCGGTTGTACCCACGACTGCGCCGACCATGATGGCCAGGGTCGCCCAGCCGGCGATGCGGATCGGCCGCGGCACGCCGCGATAGACCGGGCCGTTTCGAGATGGCGGCCGCGGAAGGGCCGAAGCCGGCGGCTGCGGAAAGCCAGAGCTCGGGCGCGCCCCAAGCAGCGGATTGGCGGCACTGCCCGCGAGCGGAATGGATGCAGCGCCTGGCGCCAACGGGAGGGAAGCGCTCTGCGGCCGAACGCCGAGTGGACTGCCGGCGGCGCCCTGAGGCCGTACGCCAAGCGGAGTGGCGGCCGAAGCCGGAGGCCGTAGCTCCAGCAGAGTGGTGGCGGGACGAGCCGACGGAGTGGCCGAGTCGCCCGGTTGGTCCCATAGCGGATTGACCACCAGGCGCGCCAGAGGAGGCGCAGAGTTCTGCGGCTGCGCGCCCAGCGTCAGATTGGCGGCAGGGCGCCCCGGCGGATTGGCAGAGTCGACCGGTCGCCACCCGGTCGGCGGATCGGTAGCGGGTCCGCCGGGCCCTGACGAGGGAGAGGCGGGCGGCCGGGTCCCCGTCAATGGAACAGCGGCAGATGCCGGCCGCTGCGGATCGGCAGAGGCGGGCGACTGCAGAGCGGCAGAACTGGGTTGCCGCGGAAACGCAGAGTTCGGCGGCTGCGCTCCCATCGGAGGAGTAGCCGCAAGTCGCGCGAGCGGAAGGGCAGATGCCGGCCGCTGCGGCAGGCGGCGTTGGATCAGCCCATCGCGGGCGGGCGGCCGGGGAGTGGCGCGCGGTCCCGCGAGCGGAGCGGTAATCTCGCCCGGCCCTTGCTTTGTGGGTGGCGGCTCGTCGCGCTGCATAGCGTCTTCAGTTGCCGAGCAGGGACATCGTCACGGGAAGGGCTCGAACCTCGCCATTCGACGTTACGAGCACGGCTCCGCGGACGCGGGCTCGCTCCAGCAGGGCGAACCCATCGACGCTGCCGGCGATAATAGCGGCCTTCGCAAGCGACTCCGCGCGCAGCGCCGACCCGGCCACGACCGTGGCCTGAACCACGTCCGTCACCGCCGGCCGACCCGTCCTCGGGTCGATAAGGTGGTGGCTGGCGGCGCCGCCCACGTTCCAGCGGTGGATGGACGTGCCTGATGTAGCCACTCCCCAACGCGTGGGCACACCGCCGTAGGGCGTGCCAAGTCGCAATACGGCGATGCTCGACTCCGGCGCGCGGGGGTCGTCGATGCCCACTTCCCAGAACTTGCCCGGCGCGCAGCGAACGGCCAGATCCCCATCGGCGTCGATCAGGGCGCCGGGCCAGGCAGCCAGGAGGTCCAGGGCCCGATCAGCGATCCAGCCCTTGCCCACCCCGCCGAAGTCGAAACGCAGGCCGGGTGGGCGACGAACAACGGCCGCGCCGCGCGGACCGCGAACGATCTCCCACTCACCCCGGCGGGAAGCCGCAGCCACGTCGGGCTTGCCCTCGGCTGCCAGGCGGGCGTCAAGCAGCGTAATGTCGGCGAAGCCTTCGCTCGCGTCTGCGGCCGCGATGCCTGCCCGGAAGGCGGCCGCGAGAATCGGTCTCACGGGCACTGCCGACCCGGGGTCGGAATTCAGAACCACAAGGTCGGAGGAATCCGTGTACCGCGTGAGTCGCGCCGCCCAACGATCTATCCGGGCAATCACACGCCGGCAGTCGCGCCGGGCCTCTTCGGCCCGACCCTGGGCCTCTACGTGGACGACGAGGCGTCCGCCCATGGAGGTCGCAGCGAGGCTGACCGGCTCGATCAGGGTTAGCTCGTCCGAGGGCCTTCTCGACCTGACCCGCGTCGAGGTGTGACGGTCGGCGCTCGGAGCGAAGATCACGGAATCACCTTGCCCGACGCCGTGGTCTTTATGACGACCGGCGTCTGAGCCGCCGGGGCCGGTACGGTCACGGTCAGGGTGATTGGGGTAGGTGCGGAGGCGGCGATGACCGTAGCCCCAGGTGGGGCCGTTTGTCCGGGTGACAGCTGTACGTACTGAATTGGATGCTGCACCTGGGCGGCGGTGGGGTTAGCGAGCGGATCGGCCGATGCCGCCGGCTGCCGAACGGCACCCGAAGCCTGCGTCGCCGGACGTGGCGGCAGGACGATGGCCGCTGCAAGCGCGGACATCGCGGCGAGGCCGCCGGCGCTGAGGGCCAGCCTCATCGGCCGGGCATCGGGCCTGGCCTTCGGGGCATGGGTCTGAGCCCTGGTTCGTGCGGGTTGGGGTGTGTTCATCAGTGGTCGCCTCCGCCACGGTGGTGGCTCCCTCCGTCGTCCTCGCCGCCGGCTGGCGCCGGGACTATGACGTGGACCAACGGTGGCGTCACCCCGGTTCCTGCCTGCCCGCTGACCGGCGGCGCCGTCTGAGTGATCGTCACGGTGCCCGGCGTCGGGGTCGGGTTGACGTAGACGATCTCGGGAGGGAGGCTCGACGACGCCGCAGGTGCGTCCGTTGTCACCTGCTGGGCCGCCTGCGCGGCGGCCGTCTGAGAGCTGCCGTAACCCTCGACGAACATTGCGCCGGTCACCGTTAGAGCTGCGACGGCCCCTGCGATCGCGAGCCCGGTGCGATGGATTGAACTCATCGCTCGTTCTCCTGCTGCGCCCAACGAACGCCGTCAGGTCGCGTCTCTGACGAACTGGCGACATGGGCCAGCCAGATCTGTCGGTTCAGTAGGAGTCGAGTCTCGAACGTCGGGGTGAACCGGCGGTGGAGCACGGATGGAGGCTGAATGAAGGTTCCGTGAAGGGTGCGCCGGGCGGAACGGAACGTGAACATTGGCTGACGGAAGGATTCACGGATCGCAATCGACCCTAGCTGCCGGCCACGAACTCGGCCACGAAACGCGGCACCGGCGGCTGGCCCGGTTCGAGGATCTCGGTCAAGCCGGCCAGCCGCAGACCCGGGACCAGGAAAGCGTCCAGCTCCTTACGCGTGAGCGGCCAAGGCATCGTCCCCGCCGGGTCTCCGGACCGCCGACTCCTGGCCACCGCCAGCAGCACGCCCCCAGGACCGACCATGCGACCGATCGATTGCGCGCAGGCGACTCGGGTCGCCCCCGCCAGCACCTGGACCGTGTAGGCCTCGAACACGAAATCGAACGCGCCTCTCCAGGCCCTGGGTGGATCCAGCACGTTCGCCACGACGTACTCCACCTGAGACTCAGGAAAGCGGCTGGCAGCGGTCGATGGCGGTCGGCGATACGTCGAACGTCACTACGTCCAAACTGGCCTCCGCCAGGATTTCGGCGTCGTCGCCGTAGCCGCAACCGACAACTAGGGCGCTGCCGCGTGGCGGTGCCTGCCGCCCGCCGAGCCACTCGACGAGGTATGGGTTCGGGGTACGATCGACCCAGCAAATAGAGAAGCCGTCACGCTCGGACTCGAGGTAAAGCCGGTCGAACCAGCCGATGGGATCGCCCCGTGCGATCGATTCGCGAGCCAGCTCGCGGGCACGGGCTCTCAGGTCTGCCAATCGAGCCTCCGAATCGAACGGGCCAGGTCTGTCGACCTGGCCCGGCAATAGTGAATGATCGAGCGATCAGGCCTTCGGCTTCTTTTCTGCCTTCGGCGCGGGTTTCTCAGCTTTGGCAGCCGCTTTGGGCGCTGCCTTACCAACAGCCCTGGCCGGAGTCCTGGCAGCGGTCTTCGGCGCGGGTTTCTCAGCTTTGGCAGCCGCTTTGGGCGGTGCCTTCTCAGCAGCCTTGGCCGGAATCCTGGCAGCGACCTTCGGAGCAGGCTTCTCAGCCCTGGCGGCCGCCTTGGGCGCGACCTGCGCGGCGGGCTTCTCGACTCTTGCGGTTGCCTTGAGCGCCGGCTTCTGACCTTCGGAGGCTGACACGGCGGGAGTTGCCTCTGCGCGGGCCGTCTTGGAAAGCGCGGCTTTTGCCTTGCCCGCGGCGGTCTGCGGACCCTTGGCCTTGCTTGCCTTAGCCGAGGCGATGCGAGTCCGTGCGGCCTTGACGGCGGCGGCGGTGCCGGTGGTCTTGGTCACGCGCGCGGTCGTCTGGACGGCGGTTCCCGCGGCCAGTGCGTTGAGCTTGACGACGAGGCGGGACTTTCGTCTGGCGGCGTTGTTGGCATGGATCGCGCCAACCTTTGCGGCCTTGTCGAGCGCGCTCATCGCCTCGGCCAGAGACGCAGCGGCGTCGCCCTCGGCGGCGCCGGTGGCGACCTTGATCGCGTTCACGGCGTACGTCTTCGCCGCGCTCTTGCGCGGTTGATTGATAGCCCGCCGGCGCTCTGCCTGGCGGACCCGCTTGATCGCTGACGGCGTGCGGGCGCCGGTCCAGCCTCGGGGCGTCTTGGCCAAGTTCGAAGACCTCTATGCTGCAGAAGGAAGGCGACAGGCAACCGAAGCTGGGCCGACTGACGCGACGGTTGATGGTAGCAGAGTCCCGCACAGACGCGCAGGCACATTTGGTTGCACCGGGCAGGCGCGAGTTGGGCACGCAGCCTTGGCCGATCCCCGAGCCGGTTTCACCCTGCGGGGCCGCATCCCGGATCTTCGGAATCCGGGTCCTTCCGGTACCGCCGAAGGGCCGGGGACGCGTGCTACACTCCCGCCGCCCAGCCGCGTGTCGGGTGGCTTTGCCCGTCCGCGCGGCACGGTCCAAGCCATCGAAATCGGCCACGCCCCGAGGACCAATTGATCCCGCAGGAGCGATTGCGCAACTTCTCGATCATCGCCCATATCGACCACGGCAAGACGACGCTCTCGGATCGCCTGCTCGAGCTTACGCACACCATCGATGCGCGCCAGATGACGAGCCAGGTCCTCGACTCCATGGACCTGGAGCGCGAGCACGGCATCACCATCAAGGCCCGGGCGGTCCGCCTCGAGTACGCGGCCGTGGACGGCCTGGTCTACGGCCTTAACCTGATCGACACTCCCGGCCACGTCGACTTCAGCTACGAAGTCAGCCGTTCGCTCCAGGCCTGTGAAGGCGCCATCCTGGTCGTCGACGCCACGCAGGGCATCGAGGCCCAGACGCTTGCCAACGTACACCTGGCGCTGCGCCAGAACCTGACGATCATCCCGGTGCTCAACAAGATCGATCTACCCTCGGCCCAGCCGGACCTGGTCATCGAGGAGCTCGAGAGTGTCTTGGCCATACCGCGCGAGGAAGTGCTTCTCGCGTCGGCCAAGGACGGCACCGGCGTACCCGAGATCCTGGAGGCGATCGTCTCTCGGATACCGCCGCCGAAGGGAGACCCGGAGGCCCCGCTCGAAGGTCTGATCTTCGACTCGCACTACGACGCTTACAAGGGCGTGGTTGTCTACATTCGACTGGCCCAGGGGACGCTCCATGGGCACGACATCATTCGATTGATGGGCTCGGGGGCCGAGGCGGAGCTGCTCGAGCTTGGCTTCTTCAGGCCGGGCCTGGTGCCCGTGCCCGAGCTTCGCGCAGGCGATGTGGGCTACGTTGCGACGGGGCTCAAGAACGTGCGCGAGGCCCAGGTCGGCGACACGGTCACGACGGTTGCTCATCCGGCCGCACACCCGCTGCCCGGCTACCAGCCGGCCAAGAGCCTCGTTTTCGCCGGCATCTATCCGGTCGCCGGAACCGACTACCCGGTCCTGCGCGAGGCGATGGAGAAGCTCCACCTCAACGACGCCAGCTTCAGCTTTGAGCCGGAGAGCTCGGTGGCTCTGGGTTTTGGTTTCCGTTGTGGCTTCCTCGGCCTGCTTCACATGGAGATCGTCCAGGAGCGGCTGGAGCGCGAATTCGGCCAGGAGCTCATAGCGTCGGCGCCGTCGGTCGAATACCGCATCGTGTTGATCAACAACGGTGGCGTCGTCGCCGTCGACAATCCATCGAAGATGCCCAACGCCGCTCAGATCGAAGAGATCCAGGAGCCGTGGGTCAAGCTGAGCGTCGTGGCTCCCGCGAACTTCATCGGGACGCTCATGGAGCTGGCCACCAATCGCCGTGGCGGCTTCCTCGGAATGGAGTACCTCGACCCGCAGCGCGTCCTGCTCACGTTCGAGCTGCCCCTGGGCGAGGTGATCGTCGATTTCTACGACCAGCTCAAGAGCCGGACCCAGGGCTACGCATCGATGGACTACGAGGAAGCGGGTTACCGCGCGGCCAACCTGGTTAAGGTCGATGTCCTGGTCGCCGGCGAGCCGGTCGACGCGCTCTCCGTCATCGTGCACCGCGACCGGGCCCAGGCGATCGGGCGAGAGCTCGTCCACCGCCTCCGCGGACTCATCCCTCGCCAGATGTTCGAAATCGCTATCCAAGCAGCGATTGGTTCGAACGTCATCGCCCGTGAGAGCGTGGCGGCGATGCGCAAGAACGTCCTGGCCAAATGCTACGGAGGTGACATCACTCGCAAGCGCAAGCTGCTCGAGAAGCAGAAAGAGGGAAAGCAGCGCATGAAGCGGGTCGGGTCCGTCGAGATACCACAGGAGGCATTCCTGGCGGTTCTCCGCATGGACGAGGTATGACGGCCGAGTCGATTCGGATCCTCATCGGAAGCGGCTTCTTCATGATGCTGCTCTTCCTTCGACTCGACGCCTGGCGTTTCGGCGCGGCCGAGTACGACGAACCGGCGCGTCGACGGGGCGGCTTCTGGACGCGGCTCTCCTGGTACGCCATCGGCATGGCGTTGCTGGTGGCCCTGTACTTCGTCCACCCGCAACCACACGATGTCCTGTTCCTGCTGATTGGCCGCCGGCCGGACGTGATCGTGTATGGCGCGATCCTGGCCTTTCTCGGGCTTGCCCAGGCCGCGGCTTTCGCCTCGTACCGATACGGGTATCCCCGGCTGCCGCCGGCTCTGGCCTATCCCGACGCGGCGCTCAACTCCATCGCAACGGCCATCATCGATGAGGCCACATTCCGGGGCGCTCTCTTGGGGACGCTCATCGCGATCGGGCTGCCTGATGTGGGAGCCATCCTCGTCGCCACGCTGGCGTACCTGCTGGCGACGCAGTTTGCCGCTCCCGGCCGGCACCCCTACATGCTGCTCCTGTCGATCGGCATGGGTCTGGCCTGCAGCTGGGCCACTCTCGCGACCGGTGGAATCGGCGCGGCGATAATCGGCCACACCGTCGCTTCGTTCGCCCTGTTCGTCTTCACCGGCCATGCCGGCCAGGTCTCTTTCGCCGGCAACGAGCCGGAGGAGCTCGCCCAGAGGAGCCAATTGCCCGAAGGCTGGCAGGATGCGCGTCAGCCGCGCGTCGCGGGCCGTGGCGCCGAGCCCCTCGACTTCGCAGAGCGGATCGAGACCTCGGGTTTCGTCGAGCGAGCCGAACGACAGGCGGCGGCCCGGCGCTCGAGCGGCCTCCCGGCTCGCTTGCGCGCCCTGGGCGACGTTCTCCAGAATCAAGTCCAGCGGCGCGGCCGTTAGGCGTTCTGGGCCGCGGGCGCGAGCGGTCCGGCCGGGCGGGTGTGGGCCCGGCGTGACCCGGCTACTCTCTGCTCGTGAGCCAGCCCATGCCGCCGATTGCCCTCTATCTCCATCTGCCGTTCTGCGTGGCTCGCTGCCCGTACTGTGACTTCGTCGTCTATGCCGGCGGCGATGCCCGTGGTCCGCGAGCCCGGACCGAACGCCTCTATGAGGCCGTCGGCCGGGAGCTCGAGCTGCGCGCCGACGCTCTCGACGATCGGTTCGGGTCGCCCGGGCGGCCCGTGACCGCGGCCTCGGTGACGGCCTTCGCCTCGTCCGACCCGGGCTCCGCCGGGGCGGCTTCACGCGCAGAACCGGCCGCCCTGGCCCCCGCGCACGTGCCCGCGAGGCCGCCGCTTCGGAGCATCTACTTCGGTGGCGGGACCCCGTCGCTCGTCTCCGGGGAGTGGCTCGAGCGGCTGATGGCGATCACGCGAACCCGTTTTGGCATTGCCCCGGACGCGGAGGTGACGCTCGAGGCGAACCCCGGTCCCGACGAGCGTGGCGACCTGGCCTTGTTCCGCCGGGCCGGAGTGAAGCGCATCTCGTTCGGGGCTCAGAGCCTGCACGGCGCCGAGTTGCGTCGACTGGGCCGGCGCCACGCCCCGGAGGACGTGGCCACGTCCGTGGCGGAGGCCCGGGCGGCCGGCATCGGCTCGGTCAACCTGGACCTGCTGTACGACGTGCCGGGCCAGTCGATCGCCGCGTGGGAGGCCACGCTGCGGGCCGCGCTGAAGCTCGCGCCCGACCATCTCTCGCTCTACGCGCTGACCCTCGACGATTCTGAGGCCGAGGGTTTGACGGGTACTGATGGCGACCACCTCCCGACGTCACCGGGGGCGCGACGCTGGCGCGAGCGGGCCCGTCTCGACCAGGACGACGATCGTGCCGCAGACCAGTACCGACTGGCGGCGGATCTGCTCGGGGCCGAGGACTGGCACGGCTACGAGATCTCCAACTGGGCCCGCCCCGGCCATGAGAGCCGCCACAACCTGGCCTACTGGGAGCGGCTGCCATACGAGGCCGTCGGCCCCGGCGCTCACGCCTTCGATGGGGTCACGAGGCGCTGGAATGCCGCGGCGATGGAGCCATACCTGGCCGCGCTGGTGCCGGTGAGTGGCGCCGTAACGGAGCCGCCAGGGGGTCGCGAGACCCTGACCGACGGGACGGAAGCCTCCGAACGGGTCATCCTGGCTCTGCGCCTCGACACGGGTGTTCCGGTGGTATGGGCAGATGGGGGTCCGTTGGCCGACGCGCGCGGCTGGGCCGAGTCGGCCGGTCTCCTCGAGATGGTCGATATCGATGGCGAGCCCCGCCTGCGACTGACGCTCCGCGGCCGCCTCCTGAGCAACGAACTGTTCAGCCGATTGGTCTAGGCTCGCGGCGGCCGACAGGTCCTCGACCACCTCCTCCGAGAAGTGCACGTAGGTGAAGCACTCCGGCACGTGCGTATCCATGACACCGTGCTTGTTCCAGCACCACGCGGGGTGGGGCTGGACTTCGATCCCGCCTGGCGCATCTTCTTCGAACCGCCCGAAGAAGATGCGCCATACGTCGCCGTCCTTCGGTGGCAGCGATCGGCCGTTCGCCAGCCACTCCATTCCCTTCCAGGGCATGTCGCAGTCTCATGAAATCGTTGCCGTTATCCCGATCCTTTCTACCGCCGCTGACGCCCACAACCGGCAACCTTCCCGACTCATGGTTGACAACGCTACCAGTGTCGGCTAGCGTCAAACAGGAGTAACGGTGTCTCGGCTCCCACGGGTGTGGAATTTGTGTACGCAGCCCGATGGCATTGAGGATGGTCGCGCCCACGACGTCCGCGTACCGATCGCGTCGGGGCGCCCTTTGCGGAGGATGCAACGTACGCATTGCGCGTCGGGCGAGAGCGTCCATCGTCTACTTCGGCCCTCGATGCTGATTTGGGCGGCACACCCCTTTCGCCGCAGTGGCCGACTCGGTCCGCCTGCTCCGTATCGGACCGGCGGCATCCTATGAGCGACCTCGAGATGACGTGCGTTACTCCCGGCGGGCTCCCTTCCAGAATCTCTCCCCACGCAACGGAAGCCGCTTTCGCCCGCAACGTCGACTCCCGGGCGATGCACGCGTCAAGCGCCATGGGCCCGCCTACGGCGGCTCCTCGGGGCGCCAACCAGTTTCCGCTGGGCCCGGCTGAGCCGGCGCCAGCGCCCACTTCATTCGGACTCGGCGATCGTCCCTGGTGGGTCGAACTCGCCGCGGTCCTGGTCGGTGGCCTGCAACGCGGGCACCGGGCCTCGAGCGACAACTACTCACCACACCACAGCCAAGGAGGTGAACCGGCAGGACAGCGCCCAGCGTGAACAAGGCTGTTCGGCCCGGGCACGTTGCATGACCCGGCAACGGCCACTCGATGCGCCACGGGGTTCTATGGCGCAGGAGGAGAAGACTTCATGAGATCCAGTTCCAGGTTCCTCGCCGCGATCGCGATGACCGCGATCGTGGTTGGGGCGTGCAGCAGCAGCGCCACGCCCTCGCCGACCACGGCGCCGGTGACCCCGGCCCCGACCATGGCCCCGACCATGGCCCCCAGCACGGCCCCCAGCACGGCCGTGACGCCCGCGCCGAGCGCGGCGGGGCTCAGCGTCAGCTCGTTCGACGCCAGCTTCTCGGCCATGGCTCAGCTGACCAGTATTACCTCCGCCGGTAGCGGCCTCGTCGGCGTGATCCTGCCCGACGTGACCACGTCGGCCCGGTACACGAGCTATGACCTGCCGTACCTGACCCAGGCATTCACGGCGGCCGGCTACACCAGCAGCCAGTTCAAGATCGACAACGCTTCGGGCACTACCACCACCGAGGTGGCAATCGCCCAGGCCGACATCTCCGCCGGCGCCAAGGTCCTTCTCGTGGACCCGCTTGACGGACCCACCGGCCTCGCGATCCAGAGCCTGGCCGCGGCCGCCGGGATCCCGTACATCAGCTACGACCGGGCCACGTTCCAGGGCACGACCACGTACTACGTCAGCTTCGACAACGTCCAGGTCGGCAAGCTGATCGGCCAGGGCTTCATGGATTGCGTAACGGCCTGGAAGGTCAGCAGCCCCCAGGTCTTCGAGCTGGACGGCGGCAAGGACACTGATCCGAACGCCATCTCGTTCGCCGCGGGCTACAACAACGTCCTCTGGGGCACCGACCTGACCAATACGAAACAGATTGCCACCGGGACGACCAACAGCGCCGGCTACAAGCTCGTCGGCGACCAGATCGCCCCCGGATGGGACAACACGAAGGGCCAGACCGTCTTCCAGACGGCCTTCACGGCCAACCCCAAGATCAACGCCACCGTCGAAGCCAATGACGGCCTCGCCAACGCCGCGATCACCGTTCTCAAGGGCGCCGGCGTCAAGCCCAACACGATCCCGACGACCGGCCAGGACGCCACTCTCCAGGGCATGCAGAACATTCTGCAGGGCTATCAGTGCGGTTCGGTCTACAAGCCGATCTACCTGGAGGCCCAGGCTGCCGTGGCTCTCGCCACCTACCTGCGCGCTGGCCAGACGCCGCCTGCCGCCCTCGTCAACGGCACGACCACCAACCCGTCCACCACGGGCGCGGCGAGTGAGCCGGCCGTTCTGCTGACCCCCTACTGGGTCAACGCCACGAACATGGAGTCGACGGTCATCAAGGACAAGTTCGTCAGCGTGACGGACCTGTGCAACGCAGTCGGCGCCGCCGTCTGCACGGCCGCGGGCATCAAGTAACCGACAGCAGACCGCTAGGGCGCATACGCCCATAGCGCATCGAGTCATCGCGACCCAGCCGTGTCGCACCCGCAGCTGCGGGTGCGACACGGCATTTAACTAGACCTGCGGCGGCGGGGCCGCGTAAGCTAACTGAACCGATTTCGCACCGCCAGGTCGATAGGAATCGCGAACCGCGACGTGAGCGCTGACGTGGCCGCTGCGCAAGCGCAGATGGGAGTCGAGGCGATGTCATTGACTCGTATGGTCGAACCCGCCGGGGATCTTCCGGCCCCTGGTGGGCAGGCACTCGCGAACGCGCCGGGGGAACCTGAGCCCCTGCTCAGGCTGCGCGGCATCAGCAAGCATTTCGGCGCGGTCCAAGCGCTGTTCGGGGTCGACCTCGATCTCCCGAAAGGCCAGGTGACTGCGCTTTGCGGCGATAACGGCGCCGGCAAGTCGGTCCTGACCAAGACGATCGCCGGCATTCACCAGCCGGACCACGGCGAAATGTTCTGGGAGGGCCGCTCCGTTCACATCCGCAGCCCGAAGGACGCGGCCGCGCTCGGGATCGAGACCGTCTATCAGGATCTGGCCCTGGCCGATAACCTGGACATCGTCCAGAATATGTTCCTGGGCCGCGAGCGGCTGACCCGGTTCTTCCTGAATGAGGACGACATGGAGCGGGCCGCGGCCGAGACGCTGGCCGGCCTGCACGTGACCACCGTCAGGTCGATTCGCCAGCCCGTCGCCACGCTTTCCGGCGGCCAGCGCCAGGCCGTGGCCGTGGCCAAGGCGGTCATGTGGAACTCCAAGCTGGTGATGCTCGACGAGCCGACCGCGGCTCTCGGCGTCGCGCAGACCAGGATGGTGCTCGACCTGGTCAAACGCCTCAAGGACCACGGCCTCGCCGTCATGGTCATCTCCCATAACCTCAACGACGTCTTCGAGGTCGCCGACCGGGTCGCCATCCTTCACCTCGGTCGCATGGTTGCTCAGGATTGGCTGTCGGCCTTCAACCGCGAGAGCGTGGTGGACTTCATGACGTCAGGCGGGTCGAGCCGCGAAGTGGCCTCGTCCGCCTCCACCACAGGGAGGAACTGATCGATGGCCGGATTCGGAGGCGAACCCGAAAGCGGGAAGTCGATCGAGGAACTGGCCGCACAGGCTGAAGCGGCCCCCGACCTGACCGCAGCCGCGGTCGAGGTCATTCCGCCGGAGCTCATGGCCCAGTCGCTGAGCCAGTATTTCCGGGCCTGGTTCGTGCGCGTCAAGAGCGGTGACGCCGGCGTGCTGCCGGTAGTCGTAGCCCTGGTGCTGGTCGCGATCGTGTTCGAGATCTTGAGCCCGAGCAACGTCTATCTCACGCCCAGGAACCTGGTCCCCCTCTTCGACGAGAGTGCGGTCTTCATCATCCTGGCAGTCGGCGAATGCTTCGTTCTTCTGCTCGGGGAGATCGACCTCTCGATCGGCTACGTCGCCGCGATCGGCGGCATAGTGGCCGGCCTCCTCGTTCAGCCACAGGCGGCCCCTTCGGACTATCTGCACAACTGGCCGTGGCTGGGTGCCATCGCGGCCGCCCTGCTCGTGTGCGCGGCGATTGGAGCCCTGCAGGGGTTGATCATCACGCGCCTTCGGCTCCCCTCGTTCGTCGTTACCTTGGCGGGCCAGATGGGCTGGTTCGGCGTGATGATCATCATCCTGGGCCAGGCCGGCGGCCTGTCGGTCTCGCCGTCGAGCCCGGGCGACCAGCGCTCGATCTACGGCATCATTTACTACTACCTGGACCCGTGGCTCGCCTGGCTCGGCCTCGCAGTGATCATCGTGCTGATCGGCGGGTCGATGTGGATCAGGGACGCCGGCAGGCGTCGAAGCGGCCTGGTCGCCCCACCGGTGGGCCTCACTTATGCGAAGATCG
>Ga0187889_10001058_pt1 | contig 30903 bp, 25 predicted proteins | sample June2016WEW_7_10_2_FD_132992 | JGI IMG/M metagenome (GOLD analysis project Ga0187889, IMG submission 132992) | Peatland microbial communities from SPRUCE experiment site at the Marcell Experimental Forest, Minnesota, USA - June2016WEW_7_100 | ecosystem: Environmental > Terrestrial > Soil >... | reverse complement strand
GCCGGCTCTGGCACTTGATTCAAGTGGCCACCATCCGGGTCCGGACCTGCCTTACCGTGGCAGTCCGTGCCTCACCACCCGTCTCTCAAGGGGCCCTACATGCCGACCGCGCTGATCACGGGCCATAAGGGGCGGAACCTGGAGAGCCAAGGGTGAAGTCCGTCTTGGTCACTGGTGCGGGCGGCTTCGTGGGGCAGTGGCTGGTGCGGAGGCTGCTCGAGAGCGGGTATCCGGTCACCGGCGCTCTCCAGCAAGGCTCCGAGCCGCCGTCTTCCCTGAACCCGCAGGAGCGGGCGGCCGTTCGATGGATCCCGCTCGAGCTCCTCGACTCCGACTCGGTGCGGCGAGTCTTCAGCGAGCCGTTCGACCACGTCGTCCATTTGGCCGCCGTGGCGTCGGGTGTGGAGGCGAGGCAGCATCCGGGGCACACGTGGGCTGTCAACGCCGCGGGCACTGCGCGCATCCTCGAAGTGGCGGCGCAGCAGCGGCATGCCGGGACCGCCGACCCGACGATCGTGATCGCGTCGTCAGCAGAGGTCTACGGGGCGAACGCCTCGCGTCCGCTCGTCGAAACCGATCCCATCCGCCCCTGCTCACCGTATGCCGCATCCAAGGCGGGCGCGGAACTGGCTGCGATGGAAGCGAGCGCCCGGACCGGTCTCAAGATCATCGTCGCGCGCCCCGTCCAGCAGACTGGGCCCGGTCAGGACGAGCGCTTCGTCGTTCCCGCGTTCGCGCGACGTCTCCGGGGTGCGCGTCTGGCGGGCGCCCGGGTAATCAAAGTGGGGAATCTGCAACCCATTCGCGACTTCCTCGATGTGCGGGACATGGGTGCGGCGCTGGTCGCCCTGATGGAACGCGGCCTTCCGGGTGAGGTCTACAACATCGCGACGGGAAACGGCATTCGCCTCGAGGATCTGTTCAATCGTATTGCCGGCGCCGTCGGTGTGGATGCCATAGCAGAGGTGGATCCCGAGTTGATGCGGCCGGCCGACATTCCCTATCTCGTGGGCGATGCGACAAAGCTGCGCAAGGCGACGGGATGGGCCCCGCGCATCCCGCTGGAGCAGACCATCGCCGACGTCGTTGCGGCGCTAACAGACTAGTCGTTAACGAGCAGAAGGGGGCGCGATGAACGGGAAGGTCGCACTCATCACTGGGGTTACCGGGCAAGACGGCGCCTATCTAGCGCGCCTGCTGCTCCAGAAGGGGTACGTCGTTCACGGCATCAAGCGTCGCGCGTCGCTCATAAACACGGAGCGGGTGGATCCCTTGTACAAAGATCCACACGTGGACGGGCGGAAGTTCATCATGCACTACGGGGATCTCACCGACGCGACGAACCTGATTCGGATCATTCAGGAGACGCAGCCTGACGAGATCTACAACTTGGCGGCGCAGAGTCACGTCGCGGTTTCATTCGAGACACCCGAGTACACGGCGAATGCCGACGCACTCGGCACGCTTCGATTGCTGGAGGCCATCCGCATCCTGGGACTCGGGAACAAGGTGCGCTTCTACCAGGCTTCCACCAGCGAGCTGTTCGGCCTGGTTCAGGAGACGCCGCAGACAGAGAGGACCCCGTTCTATCCCCGAAGCCCATACGGGGTGGCCAAACTGTACGCCCACTGGATCACGATCAACTACCGGGAGGCGTACGGGATCTTCGCCTGCGCGGGGATCCTGTTCAACCACGAGTCGCCTATCCGCGGCGAGACCTTCGTAACGCGGAAGGTCGCACGAGCGGCCGTGCGCATCGCGGCCGGCGTCGAACCCGCACTGTACATCGGCAATCTGGATGCCAGACGCGATTGGGGCCACGCCCGTGATTACGTACAGGCGATGTGGCTGATGCTCCAGCAGCCGGCGCCCGAGGAATACGTCATCGCCACGGGTGAGACGCACTCGGTCCGAGAACTCTGCGAGCGCGCCTTCACGCGCGCAGGGATCGGGATCGACTGGCGCGGCAAGGGCGTCGAGGAGGTTGGGATCAACCGCGCCTCCGGCGTCCCCGTTGTCCGCGTGGACCCGCACTATTTCCGTCCTACGGAGGTCGATTTTCTGGTGGGGGACGCCCGCAAGGCCCGGGAAAAGCTCGGCTGGCAGCCGAAGACTCGCTTTGCTGAGCTGGTGGACTTGATGGTAGACACCGAGCGCGCCGCCTTGGAAACGGGCAGGCACGCAGTTGCCGACTGAGCGCGAGGATAGCGGGCGCCATGGAGCGTGACGCGAAGGTGTACGTCGCCGGCCACGACGGAATGGTCGGGAGCGCCATCGTTCGAGCGCTGCGAGGGAGCGGGTTTACCAACCTCGTTTGGCGCACGCTGAGACAGCTCAACTTGATGGACCAGCGGGCGACACGGGAGTTCTTCGAGGCCGAGCGCCCTGAATACGTGTTCCTCGCAGCTGCCCGCGTAGGCGGAATCCTGGCGAACAACACCTACCGGGCCGAATTCATCTATCAGAACCTCATGATTGCAGCGAACGTGATCAACGCCGCTCACGAGTCCGGTGTCACAAAACTGCTGAACCTCGGCAGCTCGTGCATCTACCCGCGACTCGCCCCGCAGCCGCTGAGGGAGGAGTACCTGCTCACCGGCCCGTTGGAGTCCACGAATGAGCCGTATGCGATCGCGAAGATCGCCGCGGTCAAGCTGTGCGAGAACTACCGCCGGCAGTATGGCCGGAACTTCATCTCGGTGATGCCGACCAACCTCTATGGCGCCGGCGACAACTTCGACCTGGCGCACTCGCATGTGCTTCCGGCGCTGATCAGGAAGTGTCACGAGGCAAAGGTGCGCGGCGAGGAGACGGTCACCGTCTGGGGATCGGGCACGCCGCGACGGGAGTTCCTCTACGTGGACGACCTCGCGGATGCCGCGCTGTTCCTTATGGAGCGTTACGACGGAGAGTTGTTCCTGAACGTCGGATGTGGCGAGGACCTCACTATCAGGGAACTCGCCGCTCTGACTGCCGAGGTCGTCGGCTTCGGGGGCGGACTCACCTTCGACGCGTCGAAACCGGATGGGACGCCGCGCAAGGTCCTGGACGTCTCCAGGCTGCGTGCCCTCGGCTGGAGCCCGAAGGTGGACCTCCGGGCGGGCATCGCGAAAGCATACGAGTGGTTCCTCCAGCACGTCGCGCCCAAGGTGTATGCCCAGGCGCGCTGATCTCCGCCGCATCCTGCTCATCGGCTCCGGCCCGATCGTGATCGGGCAGGCGGCCGAGTTCGACTATTCCGGCACGCAGGCGGTGAAGGCCCTCAAGGAAGAGGGCTACGAGGTCGTGCTGGTGAACTCGAACCCGGCCACGATCATGACCGACCCCGAGCTGGCCGACCGCACCTACATCGAGCCGGTCACGCCGGAGTGGGTCGAGCTGGTGATCGCGCGCGAGCGGCCGGACGCGCTGCTGCCGACGATGGGCGGGCAGACCGCGCTCAACGTCGCGATGGCGCTGCACCGGAGCGGCGTCCTGGCGCGCTACGGCGTCGAGCTGATCGGCGCCAACGCGCGGGCGATCGAGATGGCGGAGGATCGCGAGGCGTTCGCGGAGGCGATGCGGCGGATCGGCCTGAAGGTGCCGCCGGGCGGCTTCGCCACGTCGGCCGAGCAGGCGGGGGCGATCGTCGCGCGCACCGGCTACCCGGCGATCATCCGGCCCAGCTTCACCCTGGGCGGGACCGGCGGCGGGATCGCGTACAACCCGGCCGAGCTGCAGGAGCTGGTGCAGCGCGGGCTGGACGCCTCGCCGACGCACCGCGTCCTGATCGAGCAGAGCGTGGTGGGGTGGAAGGAGTTCGAGCTGGAGGTCATGCGCGACGGCCGCGACAACGTCGTGATCGTCTGCTCGATCGAGAACATGGACCCGATGGGCGTGCACACCGGCGACAGCATCACCGTGGCGCCGGCGATGACGCTGACCGACCGCGAGTACCAGCGGATGCGCGACGCGGCGATCGCGATCATCCGCGAGATCGGGGTGGAGGCGGGCGGCTGCAACATCCAGTTCGCGGTGAGCCCCGTGGACGGCGAGATGCTGGTGATCGAGATGAATCCCCGCGTCTCGCGCTCCTCGGCCCTGGCCTCCAAGGCCACCGGCTTCCCGATCGCCCGGATGGGGACCAAGCTGGCCGTCGGCTACACCCTCGACGAGCTCCCCAACGACATCACCCGGACGACGCCGGCCTCCTTCGAGCCGGTGCTGGACTACGTGGTGGTGAAGTTCCCGCGCTTCCCCGTCGAGAAGTTCCTGATGGCCGACTGGCGGCTCACGACCCAGATGAAGTCGGTGGGCGAGTCCATGGCGATCGGCCGCACCTTCAAGGAGGCGTTCCAGAAGGGGATCCGTGCCCTGGAGGCCGACCGGCCGGGCTGGGTGATCGGCGAGTTCGCGTCGGACGACCGCCTCGAGCACGACGACGCGACGTCCATCCGCGCGGCGCTGCGGCAGCCCACGCCGGAGCGGATCTTCCAGATCAAGCGCGCCTTCCTGCAGGGCCTCGGCGCCGACGAGATCGCGCACCTGACCGGGATCGACCCCTGGTTCGTCGCGCAGCTCGCCGAGCTGCTCGAGGCCGAGCGGGACTGGGCCGCCTTCCGGGCGGAGCGGTGGGGCGCGGCGGCGGCCGCCGAGCGCGAGGCGCGGCTGCGGACCATGAAGCGGATGGGGTTCTCCGACGTCCAGCTCGCGGACCTGGCGGGGCTCACCGAGGACGCGATCCGCGCCGAGCGCCACGCGCTCGGCGTGCGGCCCGCCTACAAGACGGTGGATACCTGCGCCGGCGAGTTCCCGTCGGCGACGCCGTACCTCTACTCGTCATACGACGAGGAGAACGAGTCCGAGCCGTTCGGCGAGCGCGCCGTGGTGGTGCTGGGGTCGGGGCCGAACCGCATCGGCCAGGGCGTCGAGTTCGACTACTGCTGCGTGCGCGCCGCGCTCGCGTTCCGCGAGCTGGGGCACCGCACCATCATGATCAACTCCAATCCCGAGACGGTCTCCACCGACTTCGACATCTCGGACAAGCTCTACTTCGAGCCGCTGACGTTCGAGGACGTGCTCGAGATCGTCCAGCGGGAGCGGCCGCTCGGCGTGGTGGTGCAGCTCGGCGGGCAGACGCCGCTCAAGCTCACCAAGCGGCTCGAGGCCGCGGGGGTCCGGATCCTCGGCACCTCCGCCGACGCGATCGACATCGCGGAAGACCGGCGCCGTTTCGAGGCCATCGCGCGCCGCCTCAAGATCGCGCAGCCGCCCAGCGGCACCGCCACCAGCACCGACGAGGCGGTCGCGGTCGCCGAGCGGGTCGGCTACCCGGTCCTGGTCCGGCCCTCCTACGTCCTGGGCGGCCGCGCGATGGAGATCGTCTACGACGCGGGCACGCTGCGGGAGTACTTCCACAAGGCCGCCCGCGTCGCCCCCGAGCACCCGGTCCTCATCGACCGGTTCCTCGAGGATGCGTTCGAGGCGGACGTGGACGCCATCGCGGACGGCACGACCTGCGTCATCGGCGGCGTGATGCAGCACATCGAGGACGCCGGCATCCACTCGGGCGACTCCGCCTGCGTCCTGCCGCCGTACCTGATCGGCGAGCGCGAGATCGAGGAGATGCGCTGCCACACCAAGGCGCTGGCCCTGGCCCTCGGCGTCGTCGGGCTCATCAACGTCCAGTACGCGATCAAGGACGGCGTGGTCTACTGCCTCGAGGTCAACCCGCGGGGCTCGCGCACCATCCCGTTCGTCTCGAAGGCCACCGGCGTGTCGCTCGCGCGGCTGGCGGCCGGCGTGATGGCGGGGCGGACCCTCGCGCAGCTCGGCTGCGTCGAGGAGGTCGAGATCGCGTACGTCGCGGTGAAGGAGGCCGTCTTCCCCTTCATCAAGCTCCCGAACGTGGACACCCTCCTCGGCCCGGAGATGCGCTCCACCGGCGAGGTGATGGGCATCGCGGACTCGTTCGGCTGGGCGTTCGCCAAGGCGCAGATCGGGGCGGACGGGGCGCTGCCGCTGGAGGGCGCGATCTTCGTGACGGTGAACGACAGCGACAAGCCCACCGTCGCGCCGATCGTCCGGCGGTTCCACGAGATGGGGTTCCGGCTGATCGCGACCGAAGGCACGGCCCGCTACCTGCAGAAGCGCGGCATCCCGTGCGAGCGGGTGAACAAGGTGTGGGAGGGGAGGCCGAACGGCGTGGACCTGATCATGTCGGGACGGGTGCAGCTGCTGATCAACACCCCGCTGGGCAAGTACTCGCAGCGGGACGACTACGAACTGCGGCGTGCGGCGCTGGTGCACCGCGTGCCGTATACCACGACGATGTCGGCGGCGTCGGCCGCGTGCGACGCCGTCATCGCGCTCAAGCACGGGAGGGGCGAAGTGATGTCTCTGCAGGAACGGTATGCGGGGCGGCACGTCAGCGAGCAGGTGGCCTGATGGCCCCGCGCAAGCAGACCGGCAAAGCGGCGAAGGCCGAGGCGGTGAAGGGACCGCCGAAGGGCTTCCCGGCGTTCCCGGCCGAGCAGCTCGGCGGCGTCGTGAAGTACAGCGAGCCGCTCGGGCGGCACACGACGTTCCGCATCGGCGGCCCGGCGGCCATCCACTTCCAGCCGGCGACGGCGGAGGCGACGGCGGGCGCCGTCGCGTGGGCCAAGCAGCACAAGGTGCCGTGGCTCGTCCTGGGCCTCGGCTCGAACGTCCTGATCCGCGACGGCGGCTTCCCGGGGCTGGTGGTGAAGATCGCCAAGGGGCTGGACGCGGTGTCCCACCGGGCCGGCACCTGGAAGGTCGGGGCCGGGCTCCCGATCCCCCTGCTGGCGCGCAAGACCGCGGAGGAGGGGTTCGCCGGCATCCACCGGCTCATCGGGGTGCCCGGCTCGGTCGGCGGCGGCGTGTTCATGAACGCGGGCGCCCACGGCCAGAGCTTCGCCGAGGTGCTCATCTCGGCGACGCTCCTCGACCCGAAGGGGAAGCTGATCGAGAAGGCGAAGAAGGAGATCCCCTTCGCGTACCGGCGCAGCGGGCTGGACGGCCACATCGTCCTGGGCTGCGCGCTGCGGCTCGAGCCGGAAGAGCCCGAGAAGCTGAAGTCGGAGCAGAACATGCTGCTGCGCAAGCGGAAGGAGGGCACGCCCTTCGACCAGCCGTGCTGCGGCAGCGTCTTCAAGAACCCCGAGGAGATGACGGCGGGGCGGCTCATCGACCGGTGCGGCCTCAAGGGCCGCCGGGTCGGCGGGGCCGAGATCTCCAAGGTGCACGCGAACTACATCGTGAACCTCGGGAACGCCTCGGCGGACGACGTGCTGAAGCTCATCGACCTCGCGCGCACGGCCGTCTTCAAGGAGTTCGGGCTCGAGCTCGAGCTCGAGGTGAAGGTGCTCGGAGAGAACAAGTGAGCGAGTACTTCGCGCATCCCACGGCGGTCATCGACGCCGGCGCCGAGATCGGCAGCGGTACCAAGATCTGGCACTTCTGCCACGTGATGCCCGGCGCGGTGATCGGCGAGCGGTGCGTGCTCGGTCAGAACGTCGTGGTGATGCCGGGGACGAAGATCGGCCACAACGTGAAGATCCAGAACAACGTCTCGATCTACGAGGGTGTCGAGCTCGAGGACGACGTCTTCTGCGGGCCCTCGATGGTCTTCACCAACGTGACCTTCCCGCGCAGCCACGTGATCCGGAAGGGCGAGTACGAGCGCACGCTGTGCAAGCGGGGCGCGACCATCGGCGCCAACGCCACGGTGATCTGCGGCGCCACGCTGGGGCGGTTCGCCTTCGTGGGCGCCGGCGCGGTGGTCACGAAGGACGTGAAGGACCACGCCCTGGTCGTGGGCAACCCCGCGAAGCAGGTGGGGTGGATGTGCCAGTGCGGCGAGCGGCTCCGGCTCACCGCTGGCAAGGGCCGCTGCGCGCGCTGCGGCACCGCCTATCTCGAGCGGGGCGGGGAGCTGGCCCAGGCATGAACGTTCCGCTGCTGGACCTGAAGGCGCAGCACCGCACGATCCGTGACGAGGTGGTCGCGAAGGTCATGGAGGTCGTGGACGCGCAGCTCTTCATTCTGGGCCAGCCGGTGCTGGATCTCGAGGCGAAGCTGGCGGAGCTCTCCCGCGCCCCGTTCGGCATCGGGGTGTCGAGCGGGACCGACGCGCTCCTGCTGCCCCTCAAGGCCCTCGACCTGAAGCCCGGCGACGAGGTGATCACGGTCCCGTTTACCTTCTTCGCGACCGCCGGGACGATCCACAACGCGGGCGCCAAGCCGGTGTTCGTGGACATCGAGCCCGACACCTACAACATGGATCCGGCCGGCCTCGAGGCCGCGATCACGAAGCGCACCCGCGCCATCATGCCCGTGCACCTCTTCGGGCAGATGGCCGCGATGGAGCGGATCCTGGCGGTGGCGGCGCAGCACGGCGTCCCGGTGATCGAGGACGCGGCGCAGGCGATCGGCGCCCGCCGCCGGATCGACGGCACCTGGCGGATGGCCGGGGAGCTGGGCGCGGCCACCGGCTTCTCGTTCTTCCCGTCCAAGAATCTCGGCGGGTGGGGCGACAGCGGGATGGTCGTCGCGAACGACGAGAAGATCGCGATGCGGGTGCGCCGGCTGCGCGTGCACGGCGGGCTGCAGACCTACTTCCACGACGAGGTCGGGACCAATGCGCGGCTCGACGCGCTCCAGGCGGCGGTCCTCCTGGCCAAGCTCCCGCACCTCGCGGCGTGGAGCGCCGCGCGGCGCGCCAACGCCGCGCGCTACACGAAGGCGCTGGCGGGGCTCGGCGCGATCCGGACCCCGGTGACCGACCCGGCCAACGAGCACATCTACAACCAGTACGTCGTGTCGGCGGACCGGCGCGATGCGCTGCAGGCGCACCTCAAGGCGCACGGCGTGGGCACGGCGATCTACTACCCGCTGGCGCTCCACCTCCAGCCCTGCTTCGCCTACCTCGGCTGCGCGAAGGGCGCGTTCCCGGTGTCCGAGGCGGCGACGGAGCGGGTCCTCGCGCTCCCGGTGTACCCGGAGCTGTCCGAGGCCCAGCAGGCGCACGTGGTGGAGACCATCCGGAGCTTTTACGGCGACTGACCGACCGCGCGGAGACGCGATGGGCAAGCACGAAGCGGCGCTGCTGGCGAAGGCGCGGGACCGCACCGCGCTGATCGGCATCGTCGGGCTCGGGTACGTCGGCGTGCCGCTCGCCGTCGAGTTCGCGGAGGCCGGCTACACCGTCCTGGGTTTCGACGTGACGGAACGGGTGGTGGATGGGATCAACGCCGGCCGCTCCCACGTGCAGGACGTTCCGAGCGCCAGGCTGGGCAAGCTCGTGCAGGCGCGGAAGCTCGCGGCGACGACCGACCTCGCGCGGCTCGGGGAGCCGGACCTGGTGGCCATCTGCGTCCCCACGCCCCTCTCCAAGACCCACGATCCCGACATCTCCTTCGTCAGTGCCGCGACGAACAGCGTCGCGAGGACGATCCGGGCGGGGCAGGCGATCGTGCTCCAGAGCACCACGTATCCGGGCACGACGCGCGACCTGATGCTCCCGGCGCTGGAGCAGAGCGCTCTCAAGGTCGGCGAGGACTTCTTCCTGGCGTTCAGCCCCGAGCGGGTCGACCCCGGCAACCCGAAGTACAACACGCACAACACGCCCAAGATCGTGGGCGGCGTGACGCCGGCCTGCACCCGGGTCGTGACGGCGCTCTACCAGCCGGCGATCGAGCGGCTGGTCGCGGTCTCCTCGCCGGAGGCGGCCGAGCTGGTGAAGCTCCTGGAGAACACCTTCCGCTCGGTGAACATCGGCCTCGTCAACGAGATGGCGATCGTGTGCGACAAGCTGGGCGTGGATGTCTGGGAGGTCATCGAGGCGGCGAGCACCAAGCCGTTCGGCTTCATGAAGTTCACGCCGGGCCCCGGCGTCGGGGGGCACTGCATCCCCCTCGACCCGCACTATCTCGCGTGGAAGATGCGGTCCCTGAACTACCGCACCCGGTTCATCGAATTGGCCGGGGAGATCAACTCGGAGATGCCGGAGTACTGGGTCGAGAAGGTCGTGTCGGCCCTGAACGACCTCGGCAAGCCTGCGAAGGGCTCCACGGTGCTGGTCGTCGGGGTGGCCTACAAGAAGGACGTCGACGATCTGCGCGAGAGCCCGGCGCTCGACATCGTCAGGCTGCTGCAGCGGCTCGGCGCGGTGATCCGCTATCACGACCCGTTCATTCCGGAGCTGCGGGAGGACGGGATGACGCTGAAGTCGGTGCCGCTCACGGCGGAGACGGTGCGCGGCGCGGACTGCGTGGTCATCGTCACCGACCACTCGAAGCTCGACTACGCGATGCTGGCCAGGGAGGCCAGGGCGCTGGTGGACACGCGCCACGCCGTGGCGAGCCGCGCCAGGGCGAAGTAGCGCGTTGCGCGTCGGAGTCACGGGAGCGCGGGGCCTCCTCGGCACGATGCTGGTGCCGCTCTGGCGGAACGCCGGGGCGGAAGTGGTCGGGTGGGATCTCGAGGACTTCGACGTGCGGGACGCGGGCGCAGTGCGGCGCACGATCACGGCGGCACGGCCGGACGTCGTGATCCACGCGGCGGCCTACACCGCGGTGGACCGCGCCGAGGCCGAGCCGGAGCTGGCGATGGCCGTGAACCGGGACGGCACCTCCAACGTCTGCCGGGCGTGCGTCGAGGCGGGAGCGCGGGTGGTGTACGTCAGCACCGACTACGTCTTCGACGGGACCGCTTCGGCGCCGATCCCGCCCGCCGCCCGCCGCGCGCCCCTCGGCGTCTACGCGCGGGCGAAGGCCGAGGGCGAGGCGGCCGTGGAGCGGTCGGCCGGACCCTGGACGATCGTGCGGACCGCGTGGGTCTTCGGCCCCGGCGGCCCCAACTTCGTGGATACGGTGCGCAAGGCCGCCGCCGAGGGACGCGCGCTCAAGGTCGTGAGCGACCAGGTCGGCGCGCCGACCTCGACCCGGCTGCTGAGCGAGGGGCTGTGGGGCCTGGTCCGGCTGGCGGCGACCGGCCACTGGCACCTGACGGCGGCGGGGGCGGCGTCGTGGTTCGAGGTGGCGCGCACCGTCTACGCCGCCGCGGGCGCGGAAGCCGCGCTCGTTTCGCCGTGCAGCACCGCGGAGGCCGCGCGCGCGGCGCCGCGCCCGGCCTACTCGGTACTCGAGTGCGGCGCCACCCGGACCGCGCTGGGCGTGTCCCTGCCGGCGTGGGAGAAGCACGTCAGCGCCTACGTGCGCACCGGCCGCGTGCCGGGGCTGGGACTCATCGAAGGGGAGGCTGCGTGAAGGGCGTCGTCCTCGCGGGCGGGCTCGGGACCCGGTTGGCCCCGATGACCCGGGTGACCAACAAGCACCTCCTGCCGATCTACGACCGGCCGATGGTCTACTATCCGATCCAGACGCTCGTGGAGGCGGGGATCACCGAGATCCTGCTGGTGACCGGAGGGAACCACGCCGGCGACTTCCTCCGCCTCCTCGGCAACGGCAAGGACTTCGGCCTCAAGCACCTCAACTACACCTACCAGGAAGGCGAGGGCGGCATCGCCGCCGCCCTGGCCCTGTGCGAGCATTTTGCCGACGGCGAGCCCATCTGCGTCATCCTCGGGGACAACATCCTCCAGAAGTCCATCCGGCCGGCCGTCGAGAAGTACGGCCGCCGGAACAAGGGCGCGACGGTGCTGCTCAAGGAGGTAAGCGATCCCGAGCGGTTCGGCGTGCCGGTGCTCGAGGGCGAACGGATCGTGCGGATCGAGGAGAAGCCGAAGGCGCCGCGGTCGCGCTACGCGGTGATCGGCGTCTACCTGTACGACGCGCGCGTCTTCGACATCATCAAGACGCTGAAGCCGTCGGGGCGCGGCGAGCTGGAGATCACGGACGTCAACAACCAGTATCTCGCCTGGGGCGAGTTGGACCACGGGTACGTGGACGGGTGGTGGACCGACGCCGGCGCCATCGAGAGCCTGTACCGCGCGACCTGCCTCGTGGCGCAGGAGCGGTCGGAGGGACGATGAAGCTCGTCGTGACGGGCGGCCTCGGCTTCATCGGATCGAACTTCATCCGGATGATCCTGCGCGACCGGGCGGGGTGGTCGGTCACGAACCTCGACCTCGTGACGTACGCCGGCAATCCCGCCAACCTGGCCGACGTGGCGGGCGACGCCCGCTACCGCTTCGTGAAGGGAGACATCGCCGAGCCGAACGACGTGGCCTGCGCCCTCGAGGGCGGCGCGGACGCCGTCGTGAACTTCGCGGCCGAGACCCACGTGGACCGCTCGATCCTCTCGGCCGACCCCTTCGTGCGCGCCAACGTCGTGGGCACGGTCCGCCTGCTCGAGGCGGCGCGCGCCCTCGGGACGTGCCGGGTCGTGCACGTCTCGACCGACGAGGTCTACGGGGCGCTCAAGCCGGCCGACCCGCCGTTCACCGAGCGCACGCCGGTGAGCCCGACCAGCCCGTACGCCGCGAGCAAGGCGGCGGCCGACCATCTGGCGCTGGCCTTCGCGCGCACCTACGGCCAGGACGTGGTCGTCACCCGCTGCTCCAACAACTACGGCCCCTACCAGTTCCCCGAGAAGCTGATCCCGCTGATGATCACCAACGCCATCGAGGGGAAGCAGCTCCCGGTGTACGGCGACGGCCGGCAGGTGCGGGACTGGATCCACGTCGAGGACCACTGCGCGGGCGTCCTCGCCGCCCTGGAGCAGGGGAAGGCCGGCGAGGTCTACAACTTCGGCGCGCGCGCCGAGCGGTTCAACATCGACATCGTCTCGCGCATCGTGGCGCTCCTCAAGGTCCGGCCGGAGCTGGTGGAGCACGTGAAGGACCGGCCGGCGCACGACCGCCGCTACGCGATGGACGCCGCGAAGGCCGAGCGGGAGCTGGGATGGCGGCCCGCCCGCACCTTCGAGCAGGGGCTGGCCGACACGGTCCGCTGGTACGTCGAGCACGACGACTGGTGGCGTCCCGTGAAGGACGGCTCGTACCGGGATTTCTATCGCACCTGGTATGAGGAGCGGACGCAATGAACGTCGCGGTGGTCGGGACGGGCTACGTCGGGCTGGTGATGGGCGCCGGCCTGGCGGAGATGGGCAACAGCGTCGTCTGCGCCGACGTGGACGCCGCCAAGATCGAGCGCCTGCGGCGGGGCGACGTGCCCATCTTCGAGCCCGGGCTGGAGCCGCTGGTGGTGCGCAACCAGGCGGAAGGGCGGCTGGCCTTCACCACCGACGTGGGCGATGCGGTGGAGCGCAGCGACGTGGTGTTCATCGCCGTCGGCACCCCGCCGGACGAGGACGGCTCCGCGGACCTCACGCACGTGCTGAGCGTCGCCGACACGATCGGCCGGCACATGAACCGCCCCAAGGTGGTGGTGACCAAGAGCACGGTGCCGGTCGGCACCGCGGAGAAGGTCCGCGCGGCGGTCGCCGCGCGCACGAAGGCGCGGTTCCACGTCGCGTCCAACCCGGAGTTCCTCAAGGAGGGCGCGGCGGTCCAGGACTTCATGAAGCCGGACCGCATCGTGCTCGGCGTGGACAGCCCCGAGGCCGAGGCCACGCTGCGGGAGCTTTACGAGCCGTTCGTGCGCAGCGGCAATCCGCTCCTCTTCATGGACATCGCGTCGGCCGAGGTGACGAAGTACGCCGCCAACGCGATGCTGGCCGCGCGCATCACGCTGATGAACCAGTTCGCCGCCTTGTGCGAGAAGGTCGGCGCCGACGTCGAGCACGTGCGGCGCGGGATCGGCAGCGACGCGCGGATCGGCAAGGCGTTCCTCTTTCCGGGGCCGGGCTACGGCGGCTCCTGCTTCCCCAAGGACGTCCAGGCGCTCTGCGTCACCGGCCGCGAGGTGGGATCGCCGCTCGAGGTGCTGGAGTCCGTGGAGCGGGTCAATGAGCGCCAGAAGCGGATGCCGGTCGAGAAGCTGCGGCGCGCGCTCGGCTCCCTCGCGGGCACGACCATCGCGATCTGGGGCCTCGCGTTCAAGGCGCAGACCGACGACATGCGCGAGGCGGCGTCGCTGGTGGTGGTCGAGGAGCTGCTGGCCGCCGGCGCGAAGCTCCGCGTGCACGATCCCAAGGCGCTGGCCGAGGCGCGCCGCCGCTTCGGCGACCGCGTGACCGGCGTCGAGCACCGCTACGACGCGCTCGACGGGGCCGACGCGCTGCTGGTCCTCACCGAGTGGCAGGAGTACCGGGTCCTGGACTACGACCAGGCCAGGCGGCGGATGAAGCGGCCGGTGGTGGTCGACGCCCGCAACCTCTACGAGCCGGCGCGCATGCGCGAGCACGGCTTCACCTACGATTCGGTGGGGCGGCCCTGATGCGCGTCCTGATCACCGGCGTCGCCGGCTTTCTCGGCTCCCATCTCGCGGACCGCTTCATCGGCGCGGGGCACGAGGTCGTCGGGATGGACAACTTCATCACCGGCAGCCCGGACAACATCGCGCACCTCACCGGGAACAAGCGCTTCGCCTTCTTCGAGCACAACGTCACGAACTTCATCTACGTCGAGGGGCCGCTCGACGGGGTGCTCCACTTCGCCTCCCCGGCCAGCCCGCGCGACTACCTCGAGTTCCCGATCCAGACCCTCAAGGTCGGCTCGCTGGGCACGCACAAGGCGCTCGGGCTCGCGAAGGCCAAGGGGGCGCGGTTCCTCCTCGCCTCGACCTCCGAGGTGTACGGCGACCCGCTGGTGCACCCGCAGCCCGAGGGCTACTGGGGCAACGTGAACCCGGTCGGTCCGCGCGGGGTCTACGACGAGGCGAAGCGGTTCGCCGAGGCCATGACGATGGCGTACCACCGCTACCACGGTCTCGACACCCGCATCGTCCGCATCTTCAACACCTACGGGCCGCGGATGCGGGTCCGCGACGGACGCGTGGTCTCCAACTTCATCGTCCAGGCGCTCCGGGGCGAGCCGATCACCGTGTACGGCGACGGCAGCCAGACCCGCTCCTTCACCTACGTGGACGATCTGGTGGACGGCATCGTGCGCCTCTACGAGCGCGGCGCCGACGAGCCGGTCAACGTCGGCAACCCGAACGAGTTCACGGTGCTGCAGCTCGCGCAGCTCGTCCTCAAGCTGACGGGCTCGGGCTCGAAGATCGTGCGCGAAGCGCTCCCGCAGGACGATCCCAAGGTCCGCCAGCCCGACATCACCCGTGCCCGCTCGCTCCTGGGGTGGGAACCGGCGGTGGAGCTGGAGCGGGGGCTCGCCGCCACCATCGCCCACTTCAAGCGGAAGCTCGCGTGACCAGGGTGGTGCTGACCGGCGCCGCCGGGTTCATCGGCTCCCACGTCGCCGAATGCCTGGTCGCGCGGGGCGACGAGGTGGTCGGCCTCGACAACTTCGACGCCTTCTACCCGCGCGCGGTCAAGGAAGCGAACGTCGCCACGCTCCGGCGCGGGCCGCGGTTCCGCCTGGTCGAAGGCGACATCCGCGACGCGAAGGCCGTGGGCGCGCTCGTGACGCCGGAGACGGTGGTCGTGCACCTCGCCGCCCGCGCCGGCGTCCGGCCGTCGCTCGAGGACCCGGCGCTGTACGCGTCGGTCAACATCGAGGGCACCGCCGTGCTGCTCGAGGCGGTGCGGCGCGCCGGGGCCCGCCGCTTCGTGTTCGGCAGCTCCTCCTCGGTGTACGGCGACACCGCGCCCGTCCCGTTCAGCGAGGACTGGCCGGCGCTCCTGCCGATCTCGCCCTACGCGGCGACGAAGCGCGCCGGCGAGCTGCTCTGCGCCACTTTCGCCCAGCTCTACGGCCTGAGGATCATGGCGCTGCGGTTCTTCACGGTGTACGGGCCGCGCCAGCGCCCCGATCTCGCCATCCACAAGTTCACGCGCCTGATCGCGGAGGGGCGGCCGGTCCCGTTCTACGGCGACGGGTCGAGCGAGCGGGATTACACCTACATCGACGATATTGTGGGGGGCGTGCGGGCCGCGGTGGACTGGACGGCGGCGCCGGACACACGCCGCCCCGGAACCGCGGCGGCGGTCGCGCCGCCCGCTCGATCCGGCCCTGGTTCGAGTGTCACCGCGCCGGCGGGGGCCCTGGAGATCGTGAACCTGGGCGAGTCGCGCACCACGAGCCTCGACGCGCTGGTCGCGCTGATCGCGCGGGCGGTGGGGAAGGAGGCGCGGCTCGAGCGCCTGCCGGCGCAGCCGGGCGACGTGCGCCGCACCTGCGCCGACGTGCGCAAGGCCGGTCGGGTGCTCGGGTACCGGCCGACGACGACGGTCGAGGACGGCATTCCGCGCTTCGTGCGCTGGTTCGAGGAGGCTCATGGACATCCAGCCTGACCGGATCGTCGAGCGCGCCAAGGAGCGCCTCGAGGCGGGCGACCCCTACGGCGCGGTCCACCTCCTGCGCGAGGTCACGGCCTCGGGGAAGGCCTTCGCGGACGCGCACCAGCTGCTGGGTCTGGCGTACTCGATGATCGGCCAGCCGGATGACGCGCTCGCCGAGTTCGACCGCGCCCTCGCCCTCAATCCCAAGTACGTGGATGCGCACCTGAACCGCGCGGTCACGCTGAACGAGCTGGGTCGTTACGACGACGCAGCGGCGGCGTTCGCGGCGGCCCAGGGGCTGGGAGGTGTGGACCACACCGGCTTCGCGGCGCCGGAGGCCTCGCGTCTGGCGAACCTGCACGCGGAGCTGGCCGAAGCCTACGTGGAAGCGGGCGGCATCCGCGAAGCGATCGAGCAATACGCCAAGGCCGCGCAGCTCCGCCCGGAGTTCCTCGACTTGCGCTACCGCCTCGCGCGCCTGCGGCTCGAGGTCGGCGACGTGACGCTCGCACGCCGCGAGCTGGAGGCGATCCTCGAGGCGCGGCCGTCGTTCTTCGACGCGCGCGCGGCCTTCGGGATGGCCTGCTACCTGGAGGGCGATGCGGCCGTGGCCCGCGCGGCCTGGGAGCAGTGCCGGGGCGAGCGCCCCGACGAGCCGCGCATCACGGCGTACCTCGCCCTGCTCGACCGGGTGACGGCGAAGGCGGGGGCGACCCGTTGAACCACCTGCGACCTGCCACCTGCGTGCCCGCGCTCCTGCTGCTCGCCGCCTGCTCGCCGGTGGCGGACCATGCGCGGCTCGGCGATCGCCGGTACGCGGAGCACGCCTTCGGGGACGCGCTCGCGGAGTACCGGCTGGCGATGCATCAGGGCGCGCCCGACGCCGAGCTCCGGGCGAAGTTCGCCGCGGCGGCGCTGCAGGCCGGCGCCCTGGGGGAGGCGGTCACGGCCTACCACGACCTGGCGCACGCCGAGGCGGGGGCGGGGGACGAGGCGGCGGACGGGCTCACGCGCGCGGCCCGACTGGCGATCGACGCGCACGACATGTCGGCGCTCTCCGACGCCCTGCTCGCCCTGCGCGACATCGCGCCGCAGCGGCCGGTCGGCTTCCTCGCCGTGGCGCTCGGCGCCGGCACCGCCTACGTCCGGCGCCCCGAGGCGATGGACGTCCTGTTGCAGGCGGCCGCCGCCGCGTCCACCGCGCCGGGGGCCGACTCGTTCCTCGTCGCCTACGCGGACCTCAACGCGCACATGGGGCGCTGCGACGCCGCGACCCGCACCTACGAGGCGGTCCTGCGCCGCAGCCGCCAGGTGCCGCCGCTGGTGGAGGCCGCGCGCGGCGGGCTCGCCGGCTGCTCGGTCGAGGACGGCAAGGTGTCGCTGAGCGCTGGCGCGTTGCAGGACGCCGAGGCGCGTTTCCGGAAGGCGATCTCGATCGGCGAGCCCGACAGCGTGGTGCGACTCGCGTGGCTGCTGGTCGGCGACACGCGCTGGGCCAAGGGCGACACGGCCGTGGCCCAGGATGCGTACCGCCGCGCCATGTCGGGCGCCGCCGAGGGGGATCCGATCGCGGCGCGCGCGGAGGATCAGCTCAACCGACTGCTGGGGAAGGGAAGTCCGACGCCATGATCCGGATTGCCACGGGTGCCGTGCGGAAGCTGCCGGTCGTCGCCCTGTGTCTGGTCGCCGCCTGCGCTCGCTTCGACCCGCGGCACTACACGGTGCCCGAAGACCTCTACCAGGCTTCGATGCGCCAGTTCCGCACCGGCCACTACGACAAGGCGCAGGCCGGCTTCCAGGCCCTCACCTTCAGCGTGGGCGCGCGGGACACCCTCTATCCGCTGTCGCGCTTCTTCCTCGGCGAGTCGTACTTCAGCCAGGGCGACTATCCGACCGCGGCCCAGGAGTTCCGCCGGGTCGCCGACGAGAATCCGAACCACCGTCTCGCGCCGGACGCGCTGCTCCGGGCCGCCGACTCGTACGCGAAGATGTGGGAGAAGCCGGATCTGGATCCGACCAGCGGCCAGACGGCGCTCGCGACCTATCAGGAGCTCACCGGCCGGTACCCGGGGTCGTCCGCCTCGCACGTCGCGACCACGCGGCTGCAGCTGCTCTACGAGAAGTTCGCGCAGAAGGAGATGGACATCGCGCTCTTCTACTTCCGGCGCAACGCCTTCGACTCGGCGATCCTGTACTTCAAGGACCTGATCGCCAGCTACCCGTCGACGTCGCTGGTCCCGGAGGCCTACGTCTACATCGTCCGCTCGTACCACGCGATCGGGTACGCGGACCAGGAGACGCAGTTCTGCAACGCGCTGCGGCAGTTCTACCCGCAGCTGGCGGACGCCAAGCGGTATTGTGGCCACGGGACTGCTGGGCGGTAGCTTCGATCCGGTCCACCACGGCCACCTCATCGCGGCCGCGCGCGCCCTCGAGGCGCTCGGTCTCGCGCGCGTGCTGCTGGTGCCGTGCGCGCGGCAGCCGCTGAAGCGGCTGCCTCCGGTGGCGGCGCCGGAGCACCGTCGCGCGATGCTCGACCTGGCGGTGGAAGGGGACGCGCGGTTCGCGGTCGACGCGCTCGAGCTGGAGCGGCCCGCCCCGTCGTACACGGTGGACACCCTGCGCGCGCTTCGCGCGCGCTGCCCGGGCGAGCGGTTCGTCCTGCTCCTCGGCGCGGACGCCGCCGCGGACCTGCCGCGCTGGCGCTCCGCGGAGGAGGTCGCCCGGCTCGCGGAGGTGGCCATCCTGACGCGCCCGGGCGCGCCGGAGGTCCGGACGCCGCTGGTGCGACACGTCGTGGCGACGCCGGCCATCGAGATCTCGGCCAGCGACATCCGCGCCCGCTGTCTGGCGGGCAAGAGCATCCGGTATCTGGTACCGGATGCCGTGGCCGACTACATGGCGAAGGAAGGGCTGTACCGATAATGCCGCTGCCCGCACTGGTGACGAAGATCCTCGGGTCCCGCTTCACGCGGGAGCTGAAGCACCTCCGCCCCATCATCGGCGCGATCCACCGGCACGAGGAGGCGCTCAAGGGGCTGCCGGACGACGAGTTGCGCGGGCAGACGGCCCGCTTCCGGGCGCGGATCGCCGAGCGGGTCGGCGCGCTGCGCGACGACGTCGAGGCCCTGAAGAAGGCGAAGCACGACTGCGCCGACCCCGACGAGCGCGACGACATCGATCGCCGGCTCGCGGGCCGTGAGCAGGAGCTGTCGCGCGCCACGGCGGAGATCCTCGACGAGCTGCTCCCCGAAGCGTTCGCGACCGTGCGCGAGGCGTGCCGCCGCCTCCTCGGCACGATGGTGATGGTCACCGCCCGCGAGTTGAAGTGGGACATGGTGCCGTACGACGTGCAGCTCATCGGCGGCATCTCGCTGCACCAGGGGAAGATCGCCGAGATGGCGACCGGCGAAGGCAAGACGCTGGTCGCGGTGCTGCCGCTCTACCTCAACGCCCTCCCCGGCAACGGCGCCCACCTCGTCACGGTCAACAACTACCTGGCCCGCCGCGACTCGCAGTGGATGGGGCACGTCCTGACCTGGCTGGGCCTCACCGTCGGATGCATCGACGACACGGAGCCCGGCACGATCGAGCGGCGCGCCGCGTACCTGGCCGACGTCACCTACGGCACCAACAACGAGTTCGGGTTCGACTACCTGCGCGACAACATGGTCTTCGCGCTGCAGCAGCGCGTCCAGCGAGCCCATACGTACGCGATCGTGGACGAAGTCGACTCGATCCTCATCGACGAAGCCCGGACGCCGCTCATCATCTCGGGCCCCGTCGGCAACGAGGCCGACACCAAGTACGCCGAGCACAACCAGGCGGTGATGACCCTGGTCCGGCGCCAGTCGGAAGTCACCAACAACTTCATGGCGGAGGCCGAGCGGCTCTGGCCGACCGACCAGTACGCCGCCGCGGTCAAGGCGTACCAGGTCCAGCTCGGGATGCCGAAGCACAAGCGCCTCCTCAAGTTCCTCCAGGAGCAGGGCGCCAAGAAGCTCGTGCAGAAGGTCGAGCTGGACTACATCGGCGACCGCAAGCTCCCCGTCCGGCAACAGCGGCTCCACGACCTCGAGGAGCAGCTGTACTTCGTCCTCGACGAGAAGGGCCACTCGGTTCACCTCACCGACCAGGGCGTCGAGATCCTCTCGCCGAAAGACCCGACGCTGTTCATCGTCCCCGACCTCTCGGAGGAGGTCCTCCGGATCGAGAAGGACGACACGCTCACGCCGCACGAGAAGCTGGAGCGGCGCGCGCAGCTCGAGGGGGACTACGCCGCCAAGAGCGAGAAGCTGAACATCATCCACCAGCTGCTCCGGGCCCACGCGCTCTACGAGAAGGACGTCGAGTACGTGGTGCAGGAGGGCCAGATCTTCATCGTGGACGAGTTCACCGGCCGCATCCTGCCGGGGCGCCGCTGGTCGGACGGCCTGCACCAGGCCGTCGAGGCGAAGGAGGGCGTGCAGGTCAAGGGCGAGACCCAGACGCTCGCCACGATCACGATCCAGAACTACTTCCGGATGTACGGCAAGCTCGCGGGGATGACGGGCACCGCCGAGACCGAGGAGGAGGAGTTCTTCAAGATCTACGGGCTGGAGGTGATGGTCATCCCGACCAACCGTCCGGTCCGCCGCATCGACGTGCACGACCGCATCTACAAGACCCGCCGCGAGAAGTACAACGCCATCGTGGACGAGGTCGAGCGGCAGCATGGCCGCGGCCTGCCGGTCCTGGTCGGCACCGTGAGCGTCGAGGTGTCGGAGACGCTCTCGCGGATGCTCAAGCGGCGGGGAATCAGGCACGAGGTCCTGAACGCGAAGTACCACCAGCGCGAAGCGGAGATCGTGGCCATGGCGGGCCAGTCCGGGGCGGTCACGATCGCCACGAACATGGCCGGCCGCGGCACCGACATCAAACTCGGCACCGGCGTCACCAAGTGCCGGGTCTGCGGCATCCGGGCGCGCCAGGCGCCGTTCGGCCAGACCATCGAGCCGGCGGACCTGTCGTGGCCGGAGATCCAGAAGCTCGGCTGCATGACGGACCCGCCGTGCGGCCTCCAGATCATCGGCACCGAGCGCCACGAGTCGCGGCGCATCGACCGCCAGCTGCGCGGCCGCTCGGGACGCCAGGGCGACCCGGGCGCCTCGATCTTCTTCCTCTCCCTCGAGGACGACCTGATGCGGCTCTTCGGGTCGGACCGCATCGGCGCCCTGATGGACCGGATGGGGGCCGAGGAAGGGGAGGTCATCACCCACCCGCTGGTGACGCGCTCGATCGAGGGCGCCCAGAAGCGGATCGAGCTGCAGAACTTCCAGTCCCGCAAGCGGCTGCTCGACTACGACGACGTGATGAACCAGCAGCGCGAGGTCGTCTACTCGCTGCGGCTCTTCGCGCTCGAGGGGGGCGAGGAGCTGAAGGCCGAAGCCATCCGGATGATCGACGGCGCGATGACGCGGCCGGTGGACGAGGCGGTGGCGGGGGGCCGGCATGCCGAGCTGTGGGACCTCGGCACGCTGCACGAGCTGCTCCTGATGCGCTTCCTCGTGATGGTCCCGGAGCTGACGCAGCGCGGCGTCGCCTCGCGCGACGAGCTGCTCGAGCTGTGCCGGCGGCACGCCCGCGACGCCTTCCACCGCAAGGTGCAGGCGCTCGACGAGTACGGCCGCCAGCTCACGATCCCGAATCTGTCCGAGCAGGTGCTGAGCCAGGTGATGCTGCGGACCATCGACGAGAAGTGGAAGGACCACCTGTACGACCTCGATCAGCTCCGCAACGCCATTACCTACCGGGCGTGGGGACAGAAGGACCCGCTGGTCGAGTACAAGCAGGAAGCGTTCAGCATGTTCGTGGATCTGATGGCGGATCTCCGGGCCACCTTCAGCGAGCAGTTCCTCAAGGTCCAGGTCAGCGCCGGACCGCCGGCGTCGCCGCCGCCTCCTCCGCCGCGCACCTTCGGTGGCCCGACGCTGCGCGGCCCGGGCGAGCCGACGGGACGGCCGAGCGCCGGGGCGGGGAGCGCCTCGGGGATGGTGGACGACGACGCCCTCCTCGCGCCGGCGGCGCCCGCCCCGCAGCGCGCGGCCCGCGCGGTCGTGGGCGGCCAGGCCTTCGGCGCGCCCGCGCCGGCCGGCCTGCCGACCGGGTGGGAGAAGACGGGGCGCAACGAGCCCTGCCCCTGTGGATCCGGGAAGAAGTTCAAGCGATGCCACGGGGCCGGCTTGTAGGCGGCAGTTACGAGTTGGGAGTTTGCGGGGGAGTTGCGAGACGGGGAGTTGCGAGTGGTCATGAGATGCGAGTTTGCAGTGTGAGAACAGGCCTCGGGCGGCCTCGTGGCGGCGGCGAGGCCGTCCTCTCGTTCTGAGACCTCCATACTCGTAACCGCTCGCAACTCGGCGTCTCGCAACTGTTCTGTCCACCTCGCAGCCCGCATCCGATTGCTCCTCAGCGCCACGGATTCGCCCCGTCTTCCGCTGTCCGGCCGCCCACATTCCGGCCATGCCCTCCCGCATATCCGAGACCCCGTTGCAGGACCGCCCCCGGGAGCGCCTCCTCGCGCTGGGCCCCTCCGCGTTGACGACCGCGGAACTCCTGGCGATTCTCATCGGTACGGGCCGCGCCGGTGCCTCGGCGCCCGACGTCGCGTCGGCGCTGCTGGCGGCCGGCGGTCCCGCGCTCGCGCACCTGGCCCGCCGCACCGCCGTGGAGCTGGCGGCGGTCCCTGGCGTTGGCCACGCCAAGGCGGCCCGCATCGCCGCCGCACTGGAGTTGGGCCGGCGGCTGCAGGAGGAGGGAAGGCCGGACCGGACGCGGATCCGTTCGCCGGCCGACGTGTACCGCTGGTTCGCGCCGCGCCTGGCGGACCTGGCGGCCGAGGAGTTCCACGTGCTCGCGCTCGACAGCCAGAGCGGCATCCTGCGCGACCTGCTCGTGACCCGGGGGATCTTGAACAGCTCGCTGGTGCATCCTCGCGAAGTGTTCCGCGGTGCCATCGCCGAGGCCGCGGCCGGGATCATCGTGGTGCACAACCACCCCTCCGGTGATCCCGCGCCGTCGGCCGACGACCGCGCCGTCACGCGCCAGCTGGTGGAGGCGGGGAAGGTCCTCGACCTCCCCGTCTACGACCACGTGATCGTCGGCGCGCGAGGCTACCTCAGCTTCGCCGAGGCCGGGCTCCTGTGACCGTCGCTCCCGCCAAGCGCCCCCTCCCGGCCATCCCGGGCCTCACCGACGCGCTCGAGCCGTACGCCGAGCGGCTGGACCTGGACCTGCTCGCGCGGGCCTACCAGTTCAGCGCCGCGGCCCACCGCGGCCAGAAGCGCTGGTCGGGCGAGGACGCGGTCTCGCACGGCATCGGCGTGGCCCGCATCCTCGTGGAGGCGCACCTCGACGCCGTGTCCGCCGCCGCCGGGCTGCTGCACGACGTGGTCGAGGACACCGAGGTCACGGTGGAGGACCTCGAGCGCGAATTCGGCAAGGAGGTCGCCACGATCGTGGACGGCCTCACCAAGATCTCGACCTTGAGCTTCCGCTCCACCGCCGAGGAGCAGGCCGAGAACTACCGCAAGCTCCTGCTCTCGGTCGCCAAGGACGCCCGCGTCGTCATCGTGAAGCTGGCCGACCGCCTGCACAACATGCGGACCCTGGAGCACCTGCCGGAGGAGAAGCAGCGGCGCATCGCGCTGGAGACGCGCGAGATCTACGCGCCGCTGGCGCACCGCTTCGGCATGGCCGGGATCAAGGCGGAGCTCGAGGACCTGGCGTTCAAGTTCCTGGAGCCCGAGGAGTACGGCTCGCTTTCGAAGAAGGTCGCGGCGCGGAAGGCCGAGCGCGAGGAGCTGGTGGCCCGGATGCGCGAGCCGCTGCAGCGCGAGCTGGAGCGCGCCGGCATCCGCGACGTGGACGTCACCGGCCGCCCCAAGAACCTCTGGTCCATCCACAAGAAGATCGTCCGGCGGGACCTCCCCTACGAGGAGATCTACGACCTGATGGCGCTGCGGGTGCTGGTGAACTCCGTGCCCGACTGCTACCACGCGCTCGGCGTCATCCACTCGCGCTGGACGCCGCTGCAGGAGCGGATCAAGGACTACATCGCCCAGCCGAAGTCGAACGGCTACCAGTCCCTGCACACCACGGTCTTCGGCCCGACGGGCCAGCTGTACGAGATCCAGATCCGCACGCGGGAGATGCACCACACCGCCGAGTACGGAATCGCGGCGCACTGGCTCTACAAGGAGGGCCGCTCGCGCGACGAGCTGGACAAGCACCTCACCTGGTTCCGGCAGCTGGTGGACTACCAGCAGGAGGCGATGACCCCCGACGAGTTCATCGAGTTCCTGCGCATCGACCTCTACCAGGACGAGATCTTCGTCTTCACGCCGGAGGGCGACGTCAAGCAGCTCCCGAAGGGGGCCACGCCGATCGACTTCGCCTTCACGGTGCACACCCAGGTCGGGCTGCACTGCCAGGGCGCCAAGATCAACGGCCGCATCGCGCCGCTGCACCGGGCGCTCAAGAACGGCGATACGGTGGAGATCCTCACCGCGCCGACCGCGCACCCCTCGCGCGACTGGCAGGCGCACGTCCGCACCGCGCGGGCGCGGCAGAAGGTGCGACAGTGGGTGAAGCAGGAGGAGCACGAGACCTCGATCGCGCTGGGCGAGGAGATCCTGGACCGCGAGCTCAAGCGGCGCCGCCTCGCGAAGCCGGACCTCGTGGCGCTCGCCCGCGCCGTCGGCGCCCTGAACGTCCCCGACGTGGACCACCTGAAGGCGGGGCTGGGCCGCGGCGATCTGAGCATCACCGAGGTCCTGCGCGCGCTCTACCCCGACCTGGAGGAGAAGGAGGAGGAGTCGCCGCCGCCCAAGCCCGGCGCGCTCGGCCGGTTGGTCCAGCGCATCCGCGTCGGGAAGGGGGTCCGCATCCAGGGGGTGGACGGGCTGATGGTGCGCTACTCGCAGTGCTGCCAGCCGGTGCCCGGCGACGCCGTGACCGGCTACGTCACGCGGGGGCGGGGCATCTCGATCCACCGCGTGGACTGCCCGAACCTGCTCGCCCTCGACAGCGAGCCGGAGCGGCGCGTGGACCTCGACTGGCGCGAGATCGAGGGGGAGGTCTTCGCGGTGCGGCTCGATCTGCAGGGCGAGGACCGCCGCGGCCTCTACGCGGACGTCTGCACGGCGATCTCCACGGCGGCCACCAACATCCGCAGCTGCGAGCTGACCAGCGGCGAGGGCGGGATGACGGGGCTGGTGATCGTCGAGGTCGAGAACCTCACCCACCTCAACAAGGTCATGAAGGCCATCCGCCGCGTGAAGGGCGTCACCGACGTCCGCCGGCGCGAACGCCTGGTCGCGTGACCGAGTTCCGTCTCGAGTCGCCCTTCGAGCCCGCGGGCGACCAGCCCCAGGCCATCGACGCGCTGGTCCGCGGCTTCACCGCCGGCGAGCGGCATCAGGTGCTGCTCGGCGTCACCGGGTCCGGCAAGACGATGACCGTGGCCAACGCCATCCGTCGCCTGGGCCGGCCGGCCCTGGTCCTCTCGCACAACAAGACGCTGGCGGCGCAGCTCTACGGCGAGCTGAAGTCCTTCTTCCCCTCGAACGCGGTCGAGTTCTTCATCTCGTACTACGACTACTACCAGCCCGAGGCGTACGTCCCGCAGACCGACACCTACATCGAGAAGGACGCCTCGATCAACCAGGACATCGAGCGGCTGCGCCTGCGGGCGACGTCGAGCCTGGTGGAGCGGGACGACGTGATCGTCGTCGCGACGGTCTCCGCGATCTACGGCCTCGGCGACCCGGTGGAATACCGGGAGCAGATGCTGCGGCTGGCGCGCGGCGAGACCGTCGGCCGGCGAGCGATCCTCGAGCGGCTGGTCGGGATCCAGTACCAGCGCAACGACGTGGCGTTCGAGCCCGGCAACTTCCGCGTCCGCGGCGACGTGATCGAGGTCTTCCCCGCCTACGAGGAGCAGGCGGTGCGCATCGAGCTGTTCGGGGACGCCATCGAGCGCATCGTCAAGATCGACCCGCTGACCGGGCGGAAGGTCGCCGACCTGGAGCGGTGCGCGATCTATCCCGCCACCCACTTCGTCACGAACCGCCCGAACCTCGAGCGCGCCATCGGCCTGATCCGCGAGGAGCTGGCGGCGCGCCTGGCCGACCTCAAGGGGGCGGGGAAGCTGCTCGAGGCCCAGCGGCTCGAGTCCCGTACCCGCTTCGACATCGAGATGATGCTCGAGGTCGGCACCTGCCACGGCATCGAGAACTACAGCCGCCACCTCTCCGGCCGCGCTCTGGGCGAACGCCCGGCGGTCCTGCTGGACTTTTTCCCCGCCGACTTCCTCGTGATCGTGGACGAGTCCCACGTCACCGTGCCCCAGATCGGCGCGATGTACGCCGGCGACCGCTCGCGCAAGGAGACCCTGGTCGAGTACGGCTTCCGCCTCCCCTCGGCGCTCGACAATCGCCCCCTGCGCTACGACGAGTTCCTCCAGCTCGCCCCCCGCGCGCTCTTCGTCTCCGCCACCCCCGGACCCGAGGAGCTGCGCCTCTCCGGCGGCGCGGTGGTCGAGCAGCTCGTGCGGCCCACGGGGCTCGTGGACCCGGCGGTCGAGGTCCGCAAGGTCGAGGGCCAGGTGGACGACCTGCTGAAGGAGATCCGCGCGCGCGAGCGCCGCGGCGAGCGCGTGCTCGTGACCACCCTGACCAAGCGGATGGCGGAGGACCTCACCGACTACCTCGCTCAGGTGGGCGTGCGCGTCCGGTACATGCACTCGGACATCGACGCGATCGAGCGGATGGACATCATCCGCGGCCTCAGGCTGGGCGAGTTCGACGTGCTGATCGGCATCAACCTCCTCCGCGAGGGGCTCGACCTCCCGGAGGTCTCGCTGGTCGCGATCCTCGACGCCGACCAGGAGGGCTTCCTGCGCTCGCGCACGTCGCTCATCCAGACGGTGGGCCGCGCGGCGCGCCACCTCGACGGCAAGGCGATCCTCTACGCCGACCGGATGACCGACTCGATGAAGGAGGCGCTGGCGGAGATGGACCGCCGCCGCCGCACCCAGGAGCGCTACAACGCCGAGCACGGGATCACGCCGCGCTCCATCGTGAAGTCGGTGGATCAGATCCGCTTCACCACCCGCGTCGCCGACGCGCGCGAGGACCCGGTCCCGCGCGCCGAGGCCGTGTCGTTGCTGGGGAAGGCCGCCGGCGATTGGAGCGCCCTGGATCAGGCGCAGCGTGAGGCGCTGGTCAAGCAGCTCGAGGACCAGATGCGCCGCGCGGCCGACGACCTGGACTTCGAGCTGGCCGCGCAGATCCGGGACCAGATCATGGACCTGAAGGCCGCGGGCACGCTGACGCGGAGGTCCGAGCGCACGGACGCGCCGGGATCGGCGGGCACGGGGAAGAGGCGTGGGCGGCCGGCGCGTCGATGAGGCGGCGCTCGGCCGGTTCGGCGAGGCGTTCGCCCGCTCGCTCCGGCCTCCCGTCGCCGTCGGCATCGCCGGCGAGCTGGGGGCGGGCAAGACCACCCTGGTCCGCGCCATCGCCCGGTCCCTCGGCGTCGTCGAGCCCGTGACGAGCCCCACCTTCGCCCTCGTGCACCGCTACGCGGGCAGGGGCACGACCGTCTATCACGTCGACGCTTACCGGCTGAAGCCCTCGGAGCGGGTGGCGGACCTCGGCCTCGACGACGCGCTGGCGGAGCGGGACAGCGTGGTGCTGATCGAATGGCCGGAACGGCTCGGCGCCGCGCTCCCCGCGCTGGCGCACACCATCCGGCTGCGCTACACCGACGACGACGCGATCCGGGAGCTCGAGCTGGACGGCGCGTCCCCGTGACCGGCCTGTACCTCGCGCTGGATACCGCGACCGACGTGCCGTCGCTGGCCCTGGGCACGCCCGAGGACCCGGGGCCCGGGATCCGGATCCCGGGGCGCCGTGAGCTGTCGCGGGATCTGGAGCGCTCGGTGGCGCAGCTCATGGCCGCACGCGGAGCGGGCGTCGCCGACTTGGAAGGCGTCGTCGTCGCCGACGGCCCCGGGAGCTTCACCGGCTTGAGGATCGGCATCGCCTTCGCCAAGGGGCTGTGCCGCGCCAGGCGTCTGCCCCTTCTCGCCGCTCCGTCGCTCCTCGGCGCCGCCTGGACCGCCGTCCGGGGCGCGGGGCTGGTGCTGGCCGAGTATGACGCCCTGCGGGGCGACGTGTACCGCGCGGCCTATCGGCTCGGGCCCTTCGGCGTAGAGGTCCTCCACGCGCCCGCCATCGCGACGGCCGGCTCCGTCACCGATCTGCCGGGGGGCTACGCACGCGCGAGCGCCGAGCAGGCGTCGGCCGCGGCGCTCCTCCGCCTCGTCGGCGTGAGCGGCGGCGCCCTCGCCGTCGCCGATCCGGCGGGGTGGGAGCCGGACTACGGGCGCCCCGCGGAGGCCGAGGCGCGCTATCGCGCGCGTCAGGCCGCCCAAGGTGCTTAGGCCGCTCGACGAGGCCGATCTCGACCGCGTCGCCGCGATCGAGCGCGCAGCCTTCACGGACCCCTGGTCGCGCCGGGCGTTCGAGGAGTTGCTGGCCGAGCCCCACGTGCGCGCGGTCGCGGTGGACGGAGACGACCGTCGCCTGGCCGGCTATGCCCTCTTCTCTCTCGTCGCGGGGGAAGGGGAGATCCTGAACCTGGCCGTGGATCCGTCGGCCCGGCGCCGTGGCCTCGGCCGCCAGTTGCTCGAGGGGGTCCTGGGAGCGATGCGTGCCGCCGGGACGACGGCCGTATTCCTCGAGGTGCGGCAGTCGAACCGTGCCGCGATCGAGCTCTACGCCGGCGCCGGCTTCCGCCCGGTCTCCATTCGCCGCGCGTACTACCGGAATCCGACCGAGCATGCGGTCACGATGGCCCTGCAACTGGCCGCGGAAGGGGCAGGAAAACGATGAGAACCTACGTTCTTTCGGTTGACAAAAACCGTTGTGGCGCCTATAGTTCCGCCCTGTCCGTGGTCCCCGAGCCGCTCCCGAGGAGGGCAGTCCGGTGAGTCGCAGTCTCAACAAGGTGATGCTGATCGGTAACCTGGGCGCCGACCCCGAGGTTCGGAGCACCAACAACGGGACCCGGGTGGCGACGTTGTCGCTGGCGACCAGTCGCCAGTGGACGACCCAGGGCGGGGAGAAGCAGGAGAAGACGGAGTGGCACCGGTGCGTGGTGTGGAACACGCGCCAGACCGGTCTCGCGGACGTGGTCGAGAAGTACCTGAAGAAGGGCGACCGGGTCTACGTGGAAGGGCGGATCGAGTACCGGACGTGGAAGGACCGCGAGGGTCAGACGCGGTACACCACGGAAGTGAACGTCCGGGACCTGGTGATGCTCTCCGGCCGCGGCGACGGCGGAGGAGCCGGCGAGTCGGGGTCGGGAGACCGGGCGGAGAAGGGGCGGCGGGCGGCTGCGCCGACCGCCGAGAAGGGGGCAGGCGCCGGAGCGGGTTCGTCCGAGGCTCCGGCGAAGGCGGATTCCTTCGAGGACTTCCCGGAGGCGCTCGATGAGGAGGATGACGATCTCCCGTTCTAGGGGAGCGCATCTGGCGGCCGTCGCGCTCGCCCTGGGCTTGCCTGCGGCCCCGTTGGCGTCCCAGCAGGCGCCGCCGCAAGGCGTGAGCGCGGCGCAGCAACCGGCCGCCGCGCCCCAGGCCATGGGCGCGCCCCCTGAGACGCACACCGTCCAGCAGGGCGAGACGCTGTGGGGCCTGGCGAAGCAGTTCCTGGGCGACCCGCTGCTCTGGCCCGAGATCTACCGGCTGAACACGAACGTGGTCGAGGATCCGCACTACATCTTCCCGGGCGAGGAGCTGCGCTTCGTGCCGGCCCCGGCCCCGACCGAGACCGCGACCGCCGCCGCGGCGACGCCCACACCCGCGCCGACGCCCACACCCGCGCCGGCCGCCCAGTCGGCGGCGCCCCCCGTGCCGGGCGAGATCACGGTGGCGCCGACGCCCACCGACACCGCGGCGCCCAAGCCGCAGCAGCCCGCGCCGTCGGGGAATCCCTTCGACAGACCGACGATCTTCGCCACCAAGCACGCGATGGGGACCTCCACCAGCACGCTGCGCCTCCAGAGCGAACAGGCGTACCGCCCGGTGCGCGTGGGCGAGCACTTCTCCTCGGGGTTCCTGACGGAAGGGGAGCAGCTGAATGCGGGGCAGCTCCTGGGGAACACGCGGACCGCCTCGATCAGCCGCCTCACCGCCACGACCAGCGCAACGCTGTTCAGCGATGTCGAGGTGTCGCCGCCTCCGGGCGACACGCTCCAGCCGGGCGACCTGCTCCTCGCGTACCGGGTTCCGCGCCGCATCGATCCGTACGGCGAGGTCGTCCTGCCGACCGGCCTGCTCAAGGTCACGGCCGTGGGGGCGCCGACCGACAACGCGACGGCGCAGGTGATCGCGGTCTATCAGGCCATGGCCAGCGGTCAGTTCGTGATGCGGGTGCCTGCTTTCGCGCCGGCCAATGACCGTTCGGTCAAGGTGGACAGCGGCGGCGTGACCGGCTCCGTCATCGACGTGCGCGATCCGGACGAGCTGCTGGCGTTCCAGGACGTGCTGTTCCTCGATCGCGGGCAGCAGGACAGCGTGCATCTGGGCGACAT
>Ga0187889_10001048_pt1 | contig 31015 bp, 30 predicted proteins | sample June2016WEW_7_10_2_FD_132992 | JGI IMG/M metagenome (GOLD analysis project Ga0187889, IMG submission 132992) | Peatland microbial communities from SPRUCE experiment site at the Marcell Experimental Forest, Minnesota, USA - June2016WEW_7_100 | ecosystem: Environmental > Terrestrial > Soil >... | reverse complement strand
TTATCGCCAAAACCCATTACGCGCGGGAGGCCCGTGCAGGGGTGGCCCAGCTTGGTCAAAGGCGCTAGGTTGAGGTCCTAGTCTCGTAGGAGTCCGTGAGTTCAAATCTCACCCCCTGCATCCGCCCCTGGGGGTCCTTTCGGCGACCCCCCCGGCGATAATTTCTACCGCCCTCGATTAACGGTCATGTCGATGGTCGCGCGTACAAGGGTCGTTTCTCCTGCGGCTAGCTCCCTCGGGTTGCTCGCGACGCGGCTCGAGCGCCTCCGTGCGAGCCTGATCGAGCTCGAGCAGGCGGTCGACCTCGCCCCGTTCGGGACGCAGCGTGATAGCGCGCGCAACCTACTGCACTACCTCGCGTTCCGTCGCTTCGACCTGCGTCGGGATCAGACCCGCCTCTCTCACTGGGGCTTGTCGTCGCTCGGCCGGTCGGAAAGCCACGTCCTCTACAACCTGGATGCGGTGCTCGGTGGGCTCGATCGGCTGCGCGGTCGACCTCCCGCCGTCCGCCCCGCTCCGGCGGTGCCGGACCCCGAACGGGGTCGACGGATCCTGGCGCGCAACGCTCGGACGCTCCTCGGCCCGACGCGGCCCGGACGGGGAGTGCGCATCATGGTAACGATGCCGGCCGAGGCCGCGACGGACTACGGGCTCGTGCGGGAACTGGTCGAAGGCGGCATGGACTGCGTCCGGATCAACTGCGCTCACGAGAGGCCCGCCGAATGGTCGCGGATGATCGCGCACCTCCATCGGGCCGAACGCGCCGTCGGTCGTCACTGCCGGATCGAGATGGACCTCGCGGGACCGAAGATCCGGACCGGAGCGATCCGGCCCGGACCGGCGGTCATGAAGCTCCGGCCCAAGCGTGACGCGCTCGGACACGTGACGGTCCCCGCCTCTGTCTGGCTCGCTCCGTACCCGGACTCCCGACCCGAACCCCCCGGCACGGAGACCGTGACGGTCTCGAGGAGCTGGCTGCGCCGACGTCGCCTCCGGGAGCTGGTCGATTTCATCGACGCGCGGGGCGCCCGTCGCACGCTTCGGTTCGTCGAGCACGTCGGGACCCGGTACCGGGCCGAGATGGGGAAGACCTGCTACCTCACGTCGGGGACCCGGCTCGTCGCAACCCTGGCGAGCGGACAGGAGGACCTAACCTCGATCGGACCAATCGCCCCCGTCGAGCAACGCATCCGCCTGCACGTCGGAGACCGAATGGTGCTCACCGCCCGCCCCGAGCCGGGCGAGGACGCCCGGCGGGACGCCGACGGCAACGTCCGAAGACCCGCCCACATCGCGTGCACGGCCCCGGAGGCGTTCCGGTTCGTGCGCCGCGATGAATCGATATGGTTCGATGACGGTCGGATTGGCGGCATCGTGCGGTCGGCGAGCGCGCGCCGCCTCCAGATCGAGGTCACCCATGCCCCTCCGCTGGGGGCGTGGCTCGGGGCCGACAAAGGGATCAACCTCCCCGATGCGGAGCTCGAGATCCCCGCGATTTCCCCGAAGGACCGAGAGGACCTCCGGTTCATCGTCCGCCACGCCGACCTGGTCGGGTATTCGTTCGTCCATACCGCGTCGGACCTCGCCCGCCTGCGGGACGAGCTCGTCCGCCTCGGCCGTCCACGGATGGGGATCGTCCTCAAGGTCGAGACGCGGCGGGCGTTCGAAGAGCTTCCTGGGATCCTCCTCGCGGCCCTCCGTCAACCTCCGGTCGGCGTGATGATCGCGCGCGGAGACCTGGCGGTCGAGGTCGGTTACGAACGGCTCGCCGAGGTTCAGGAGGAGATCCTTTGGCTCTGCGAGGCCGCCCACCTCCCCGCTATCTGGGCCACCCAGGTCCTGGAGGGGCTCACGAAGACCGGGCTCCCTTCGCGCGCGGAGGTGACGGACGCCGCGATGGGGGTCCGGGCCGAGTGCGTCATGTTGAACAAGGGTCCGCACGTCGCGGTGGCGGTCCGCGCTCTGGACAGCATCCTCCGCCGGATGCAGTCCCACCAGGCGAAGAAGACGGCCATGCTGCGCCACCTGAACGTTGTCGAGCGGTTCTTCGCTCACCGGCGGGCGGGCCGGCCCGGTTGAGCCTCGCGCTCTCTCACGGTCGCACGCCGGCGGAGAGATTTCCCGCGAGACGGTCAAGGCGGAAGCTGCCGTCGTGACGACGGAGAGCGGTCCGCGGCAGGGACCCCCGGGGCAACTTGCGTTTTAAGACCCCGCGGACCTGTATCTATCCGGTCGGATGGTCGAGGAAGGCGTGGTCTGCCCGAAATGCGGGGCGACGGTCCCCGCGGAGGCGCTGGTCTGTCCGGAGTGCCACCGCCTCCTCGTCGACCCCTCCCTCGCGTCGGCCGTGGCCCCCCCCACACCGACCGCGACCTCGCCCGCCCCGATGGACGAGCCACCGCCCCGACGCGCCTCGCCCCCGCGCTCCGCGCGGGCCGGCGCCGCGGAGACACCGAACCCGTTCGCCGCCGAGCTCGGGCGTCGTCTGACCCGGCTCAACCAGTGGGCCGAGGGGGTCCAGGCGCTCGGGGTCCAACTCCCGAGGCTCCCCGCGTGGGCCGAGGAGTCCGCGCGCGCGGCCTCCAACCCCGAGCCGTGGGCGGAGGTCGTCCGCGGGATCGAACGAATTGCGCAGAAGCGGGTCGTCGGGGCGTTCGAGGAGTGGGAGAAGCGGACCAAGGCCCGTCTCATCCGCCTCGAGGCCTACGCGGTTGACAGCCGCCTCGAGCGGGACCAGATCGAGGATGCCCTCCATTCGGCCCGGACCGGCGACATCGCTCAGGCGCTCTCGTCGTTCCAGCAGGTCGACCGGGTCGTGACGCTCAAGGAACGCCACCTCGACCAAGCACGGGAAGAGCTCGAGCGGGTCATCGCCCTCCTGCACGACATGCAGGCGCTCGGGATCGAGCCTCCGCAGGACTCGACCGAGGTCGCGGACGACCTCGAGAGCGAGCTCCGTGCCGGGAAGCTCGCCGCGCTCAAGCAGCAGATCCGGGCGATCCGTCTCCAGGCCGTGACCCGGCTCAAGGCGGGCCTCCCTCAGTACATCTCCGAGTACGGCGACTACCTGCTTAGCGAACGGGCGCATGGGATCGCGACCGAGCTCGAGGCCATCGAGCTTGCGCGCGGCGCGAGAGAGTTCTTCCGCGGCCGTCCGGAGGACGGGATCCGCCGGCTGCGGGGGCTCCAGCAGCGCCACGGGATGCCGCCGAACCGTCCCGCCTCGCGCTCGGTCCCTTCCCCCTAGACGAGCCGCTCGAAGAAATTGACGTCCTCGCCCCACTCGTGTTGGTGGAGCACGCCCACGAGCGTGAAGTCGAGGCGTTGGAAGAGCGCCGTCGCCGGCCCCAGGCCGTGGAGCGAATCGACCCAGATCGACGCGACGTTCCCTTTCTTCGTCCAATCGATCGCGGCCCCGACGAGCGCGGTCGCCACGCCCTGGCGTCGGACCTCCGGGTCGACCACGAGGTGCACCATCCGACAGCTCCCGTGGTGGAGCTCACAGCCGACCACGCCCACCAAGCGACCGTCCTTTCGGGCCGCGAAGTAGGTGACCCCGCCCATCCAGCTCGTGAACTCGAGCGGCGTCGGTTGCCACGCCTTCACGAGCTCGACGGGTACTCCCGAGGGGGCCGGGTCCCAGACCTTTCTGTACAGGGCGCAGATCGCCGAGACGTCCTGGTGCGTGACCCGTTCGACCAGAACGACGCCCGACGGCTTCTCGGCCGTGGGACCCGAGCGCTCTCCTCCCCGGACCGGTTCCTGCTCTGGTGCCACTCTACGTTCTCCGTCGGGGGAGTGTACGCCTGTACACGCGCGGTCGCTCTTGAACGTTGCCCACGACCCGACCGGGAAAGGCCGGCGTCGCGCGCCCGGTCACGGAGTGTGACGGGACGGTGTGCGAGGAAACGGCGTCGTGTCGCGGATGTGCTCCCGACGGAGCATCCAGCGGAGGACCCGCTCGACCCCGAGGCCGAAGCCGGCGTGGGGGATGTTGCCGTGTCGCCGAAGGTCGAGGTACCATTCGTACTCCTCGGTCTTCGCACCGATCTGGGTGATCCGCTCTTTCAGGCGGGCGATGTCGGTCTCGCGGCAAGATGCGCCGACGATCTCTCCGTACCCTTCGGGCCCGAGGAGGTCCGCGGCCTCCACCGTGCGCAGGTCGTCGGACGAACGGAGCATGTAGAACGCCTTCAGTTCGCGAGGGTAGTGCGTGACGAAGAGGGGCGACGCGCTTTCAAGCGTGAGCGCGCGCTCCTCGGCGGTCCCGAGGTCGCTTCCGAACTGAACGGGAAAGCCGAGCTTCGCGAGTCGGTCGATCGCCTCCGAGTACCGGATCCGTTCGAACGGGGCTCGGATCGCGAGCAGCTCTTCCGGTGGTCGGCGGAGCGTCCGGAGCTCCTTCGGGCGGCGTTCCGCGACCGCGTGCAGGACCGCCACCATCATCCGCTCGATGAAATCGAGAAGGCCCGCGAGGTCGCACCAGGCGAGCTCGATCTCGAGGTTCAGGAATTCCGTGAGGTGCCGAGGGGTCCGCGATTTCTCGGCCCGGAACGAGGGGGTGAGCCCGTAGACCCGCTCGTTCGGAAAGAGCAGCGCCTCGAGGTAGAGCTGCGCGGTCTGGGAGAGATACCCCGGCCGACCGAAGTAGTCGAACTGGAACGCCTCCGCGCCTCCCTCCGCGGCGTTCCCCGAGAGGATCGGCGGGGTCATCTCGAGGACGTCCTCGCGGTCGAGGAACTCGCGGAACGCGCGCAGCAGCTCGGCCTTCACGCGGAAGATGGCGACGTTCTCCTGCGAGCGGATCGCGAGGTGACGCTGGTCGAGCAAGAACTCCTCGGTCTGGTCGGAGAAGATGGGGAACGGCTCGCCGGAATCGATCACCTCGATCCGGCTCGCGCGGACCTCGCGGCCGTCCGGGGCCCGGCGGTCCTCGGCGACCGTCCCCTCGACCGAGACCGCGCCCTCGACCTGTACGTGCTCGGCGGCCGTGTACGCCTCCTCGCCGAGCGCGTCCCGGCGGGCCGTGACCTGGACCACCCCGGTCCGGTCCCGCAGGACCAGGAACAGGATCCCTCCCGAGGAACGGGTCCGGAGGACCCAGCCCCGCAGGCGGACCGTTTTCCCGAGGGCGTCGGGGGCAAAGACGGCCGCGACCGAACCGAACGCGGGACCGCTCATGAGTACTCCCGCCACTTGTGACCGCATTTCGTGCATTCGAAGATCCGCGTCTCGGGCTCGTCGGAGCCGCGCGTCTGCCGGAGCACCCAGTACGCCTCGCCGTTCGAGCACTTCGGGCAGGTCTCCGCGGTCTTCGGCAGCGTGACTTGCCTCGTCTCCACGACCGCGACCTTTCCCCGTCCGCTCGCGTCGGTCTGGCGGACCTCGACCCCGCGGCCGAGCGGGACCTTCTTCCCGCACGCCGAGCAGTGCCAGACGCCCGCGGCGCGGTCGGGGCGCATCAGTCGCTTGCAGGAAGGACAGAACATGGTCGAGGGTCCGAGAAAGCGGAGGTGCGGTATTTGACGCTTCGCTGGTCGCCCCTCAGCCGATGACTTGGTCCGGGGACCCCGCGCTCGATGGAGGAGCCTCGGGGGGCGCGACCGAGAGCGGGATCGGGGATGCTTTGGCGTTCGGGGCTAGAAGCTTCCGCATGTGCTCCCACCGGCGGGTGAGGTCCTCCTTCGTCCCGATGTCGTGGCGGATGTAGTACTCGCCCTGGACGAAAGCGAGGGCGGCCTCGACACGGTTCCCCGCCTCGTGGATTGCGCTCGCCTCGCCGACCAGCGCGAGACCCCGCGAGGAACTCAGGCGCACGACACCCGGGCCGGCCGCGTCCACGCTTCCGTAGACGAGATGGACCCCGGCCGCCTCGATGGCGCCCGCGTCGACCGTAACGAGACCCCCGGGCTTCGGTCGGTCCCCGTATCCGGGAGGCACGACGTACTTGACGACCGTCGCCCGGAGCCGGAACCGGACCAAGTTCGGGTCGACCCTGCCCGTGGCGACGCCGTAGAGGAGCGCGGCGAAGTCGCCCGGCTCATACAACGTGAGCGCGTTGATCCCCTCCGGGTCACCGAGTCGGGCGTTGAACTCGACAAGGCGGGGACCGTTCGCGGTCAGCATGAAGCCGCCGTAGAGGATCCCGCGGTACGGGAGGCCCTCCGAGCGAAGGGTCGAGGCCGTCTTCTCGAGGAGACCGACCGCGAGGTCCCGGTCGGCCGCCGAAAGGAACGGCAGCAGGTGGTCCCGCTGGGAGTAGGACCCCATGCCGCCGGTGTTCTTGCCGTGGTCTCCCTCGAGCGCGCGCTTGAAGTCCTGGACCGCGGGCATCGGGTACACGCCGGAGTCGGTCACGAAGGCCATCTGGCTGAACTCCTCGCCTTCGAGCTTCTCCTCGAGGAGGACCCGTTGACCCTGGGCGAGGACCGACTTCGCATAGACCGCCCCCTCACTCGCCTCGGTGAAGTCGGACCCCTGGACCCAGACCCCCTTGCCCGCGGTGAGGCCGCTCGGCTTCACGACGAAGGGGCCCGGGAACCCGGCGACGGCCCGGTCGACCTCGTCGGCGGTCGTCGGAGCGGCAAAGTACGGCTGGCCCTCGACACCGTGGCGCTGGAGGAGCTCGCGGCAGAACAGCTTGGAGGTCTCGATCTGGGCAGCGGACCGGTCGGGACCGACCGTGGGAATCCCCGCGGCGCGAAGCGCATCGGCGACCCCGGCGGCGAGCGGGGCCTCCGGTCCGATCACCGCCGCTTCGGCCCGCGCGTCCTTCGCGAACGCGACGACCCGCGCGGCGTCCGTCGGGTCGACCCGGACCGACCTCTGGGCAATCCGCTCGAGCCCCGGGTTCGCGTTCGAGCTCGCGACCAGGAGCTCGGAGCCTGCCCGGTGGAGGGCAAGGGCGATCGAATGCTCCCGGGCGCCGCCGCCGACCACGAGGAACCGCATGGCTAGGTGTTGGAGGATTCGATGAAAGTTATATTATGGGCGTCGGCGGGGGACGGCAGCGGCGGACCCGGCTACGTTCGCTCCCGCCACGCTTAAGAAGCGCTCGCAAGTGGCCGGGCTCCCGGGGCCACCGATGGAGATTCGCGTCGTCGAAAAGGAGCACGACCTCCTCCGGGTCGAGTTCCCGAAGGGCGAGGAGACCCTGCTCATCCCGCTCGTCGAGGCGCTCCAGAAGGAAGAGAAGGTCGTCGAGGCGCGATACTACCTCGGCCACCCGTACCTCGACCGCCCCACACTCTACCTGAAGACGAAAGGGGAGAAACCCCAGCAGGTCCTGAAACGGGTGCTGAAGGACCTCACGGACCTCTACGGGGACCTCCTCACGGACTTCGAGAAGAAGGCGGACAAGGTCAAGGTCTGACGAGAGCCACGGCGATGTTGAAGGAGTGCGCACAGCACGGGTACTTCCGGGCGGAGAGCTGCCCGGTCTGCGGCCAGCCGGGACGGTTCCTGATGAACGACCGGGAGCTCGACCACCTCGGTCGGATCGTGACCGGGATCCTCCGGCACTTCCCGGACCGGTACCAGCTCCCGATCGACCCTCAGGGTTGGGTCGCCCTCCCCCAGATGGTCCGGGCGATCTCGCAGAAGCATCCTGCGTACCACTGGTTGCGCCCCCAACATCTCCTCGCGATCGCCGAGACCGATGCGAAGGGTCGCTACGAGGTCCGGGACGACCGAATGCGGGCGACGTACGGGCACACGGTCGACCTCGACCTCGACCTGCCCACCGAGAACATCCCCGACTGCCTGTACTACCCGGTTACAGCGGAGGAAGTGTCGATCGTTCTCGAGGTCGGTCTGAAGCCTTCGGACCGGAAGAAGGTCCACCTTTCGAAGACCGCGGAGGACGCTCACGCCGCGGGTGCGGTGCGGACCCCCGAACCGGTCATCCTCGAGGTGGACGCGAAGCGTGCCCGAGAGGACGGCCTCGTCATCATGAAGGCCGGGAAGACTGTCTACCTCGTCGACCGGGTGCCTCCCGAGTACCTGAAGCGGTCCGACGCACCCCCGGCGGACGTCAAACCCGTCGAAGGCGACTCCGGCGCGTAGTCGACACGAACCCTTCGTCCGGGACCTGGGTCGGACGTTCCCTGAGAGGTCCGGGGCGCTACGGGCCCATCGAGTAGGAGCGGCCCTTCCAAGCAACTGTCTTTCGTCGAAGGCCCCGGCCGAGGGAGGTCGCGACGAGGACCACGTAGTACCCCACCGCAATCGGATAGAGTAACCCGTAGACCGCGGGGGCTCCGAGCGCACGCGCGAAGACGACATGCTTGCCGAAGAGGGCGAAATAGAGGAAGCCGCCCATCAGGGTCAGCCCGAGGGTACCCGTCCAGAGCCCGAACGGGAGGAGGGCGAGCGGTAGGAGGAAGAACCCTACCAGTCCCGCGATGGAGCCGACGAGGCGCGGGGCGGAGAACTCGGTCCCGTGGACATTCTTGAGGAGCCCCTCGAACATCTCCCGGCGGTTCCGGTACATCCGGGTCTGGGCGAGCAAGGGAGCCCACGCGAACCTCAGCGTGCGACCGGACGCCCGATACCGGCGGGCTATCGCGACGTCCTCGAGTACGATCGACCGGATGGCCTCGTGCCCACCCACCGCGTAGTACGTCGCCCGAGGAGTGAGCCAGAACTGTCCGTTCGCCATCGCACTCCTCGAGCGCGGTCGGTTCACGTGCGGAGTGCGGAAGTACGTGAGGATCACCTGAACATAGAACGGGAGCACCACGCGCTCCCAGAAGCTCCGCATATCGACCGCCGGCCCGATTGACACGAGGTCGGCGTGCTCGCGTTCGGCCCACTCGAGCGTGGTCCGGACGGCCGCGGGGTGAGTGCGGACGTCGGCATCCTCGAAGAGGATCCACTCGCCGGTCGCCGCCTGGGCCCCGTTCCAGCAGGCCCAGTTCTTCCCCACCCATCCCTCGGGCAGCGGTGGAGGATTGACCCGACGCACCCGAGGCGCGCGGGTGTCGATCACCTCTCCGGTACGGTCGGTCGAGCTGTCCTCCACGACGATAATCTCGAGGTTCGGGTAGTCTTGGGCCAGCAGGCAGTCCAGCGTGGCCGGCAGGTCGAGTTCCTCGTTGCGCGCGGCAATCACGACGCTGACCTGGGGGAGGGCCTCGGGTGCGGTGACGGGCGGCGATCCAGGGTCCAGCCGAGGCATCTGGGCTGCGAGCAGCAGCGCAAACCCCTGGTACAGGAGGACGGCGACCGAAGCGACCAGGAGGAGGAGCTCGACCCAGAGGGGGACCATCGCCCGGCGTAGACGGCCTCTAATAAAGCCGTGGCCGGTGGGCGGGCGGAGCGCGCCGTCGATGGCTACCGTCGAGCATCCCCGCGTACGGCCCGGCCTCCTCGAGGACCGTCTCTATCAGGAACGCATCGCCGAGGTTGCGGTCGAGCGGAACACGCTGGTGGTCCTCCCGACGGGCCTCGGGAAGACGGCAATCGCGCTCCGGGTCATCGCCGAGTATCTGCTCCGCGCGCCGACCGAATCGGTACTGCTCCTAGCGCCCACCCGACCGCTCGTCGTGCAGCACGCGAGGAGCGTGGCCCACACCCTGCTCGCGCCCGAGCCCCTGACGCTCACCGGAGCGATCGCGCCGGAGCGCCGGGCGGCGCTCCTGAGACCTCCTCAAGTGGTGGCCGCCACCCCGCAGGTAATCGGCAACGACCTCGCCGCCGGCCAGTTTCTGCTGGACACGTTCTCCCTGATCGTGTTCGACGAGGCGCATCGAGCGGTCGGCGACTATCCGTATGTGGCGATTGCGAAGGCGAACCGCGACGGACCCGGCGCGCGGGTGCTCGCGATGACCGCTTCCCCGGGCGGCAGCCGGCAGCGCATCCGGGAGGTGTGGGCGAATCTCGGGATCGAGCGGTTCGAGTACCGCACCGAACTGAGCCCCGATGTCGCGCCGTACATCCACGGGATCGGAGTGGAGACGGCCGAGGTGTCGGTGCCGCCCGAGGTCCGGCACCTCGCGATCCTTCTCCGCGCGGCCGTGCAACGGCAGGTGGACGTGCTGCGGAAGCTCGACCTCTTGCCGCCCGGAGAGGCGAGCCGACGGGTTCTCCTCGATCTCGGAAGTCGCCTGCACCGGCAAATCGGAGCGGAAGAGGCGCAATCGGGCTCGGCCTCGGGATTGCTCTGGAAGGCCAGGACCACCCAGGCGGCGGCGATGAAAGGCCTCCACGCGCTCGAGCTGGTCGAGACGCAGGGGGTCGACTCCCTCCGCGAGTTCCTCGCCCGCCAGCGACCCGGCGAAGGACGACGGTGGACCGCGTCCCTTCGAGCGTTCCTCGGTGACCCGGACGTCGAGGAGGTCGCCCGTCGCCTCGAATCCCTCACGGTGGAACACCCGAAGCTCGCGAAGACCGTGGAGATCGTCCGGGACGAGCTGCATCGGAACCCGAGCGCACGGGTGATCGTCTTCTCCCAGTACCGCGGCACCGTCGACCACATCGTCGAGGAGATCGAACGCCTCCACGACCCCGGCGTGCGTCCGGCCCGGTTCGTCGGCCAGGCGAGCCATGGGGACGACGTGGGCCTCTCCCAGCGGGAGCAGGGCTCCATCCTCGACCGGTTCCGGTCGGGCGAGCGGAACTGTCTCGTGGCGACGTCCGTGGCCGAGGAAGGGCTCGACATCCCCGCGACCGACCTCGTCGTCTTCTACGAACCGGTCCCTGACGTGATCCGCACGATTCAGCGACGAGGGCGCACGGGCCGCGTCCGGACGGGCCGCGCCATCGTCCTCGTCGCGGAGGGGACTCGGGATGTCGGACTCCACCGCTCCGCGTTCGCCCGGGAGCGACGGATGCACGAGATGTTGGTCGAGGTCCAGTCCGAGGTCGAGAAAGGCCACGCGCCGCGGCCCCCCGAAGCGAAGCGGGTGCAGCGGCTCCTCTCCGAGTTCCGCTAGCGGCCCGTGCTGCCGAACCCCCCGGCACGGGAGCGGACGGGGTCGACCTTCCCGGGTCGGAACGCGACGGGCTCGTCGGAGACGAGACGGACCTGTCCGATCCGGTCGCCGGCCTCGATTCGGTACCGGCCCTCGAACAAGTACGTCATGGGAACGCGCACCTCTCCGGAGTAATCGGAATCAATCGTGCCGGGGGCGTTCACCATCAGGACTCCCCGGCTACTGAGTCCACTGCGGGGCCGGACCTCGAGGAACGTCCCGGGAGGGCATCGCACCTTGAGTCCGGTTCGTACGACCGTGACCCGGCCCCGCTCGAGCTCGACGGCCTCGGCGCTCGCGAGGTCGAAGCACGCCGACCCACGGGTAGCCCGGACCGGGAGGGCGACCTCGGGCATTCCCGGGACCCGCTCGACCCGGACCGTGCGCGCTCGGCGAGGCACGCTCCTCGCGAGCTCTCGTGTCTCTTTACGGTTCCCGCGCGAGGCTTCCCTCGGACGGTTCACTGTCGGGCACCGTTCCTTCCGTGGCCAGCCAGCGGGCCACGATCCGACCTTCGGCCCGGCGGAGGACCTTCCCGAGCGCGGGAGCGCTTCGGCCGGTCTGCTGCGCGAGACGGGTCAGCGTGATTCGGCGGGGCACGGCGTAGTAGCCCATGACCCACGCCCGGGCCAGTAGGCGCGACTGGAGGGGCGTGAGCGGCGTCACCCCTTCGTCCGGGGCGTACGGACGGCCCGACGCCCGGACGACGCGGTACGGGAACTCCTCTCGATCGAGGCGCTTCAGGACGCGACGCAACGCTCGCTCCTGACCGTGGAACGTCGCGATGACCTTCTCGGCGTTGATGCGGAAGGGGGCGGTCGGAGAGATCTCCCCGCCGGCGAGCGAAAGGAGCCGTCGGAGGCGTTCGGGGTTGCGCTGGCGGACGAGCAGGATGTAGTCGTGGGTACGGGGCCGTCGCTCGACGAGCTCGAAGCTCTCGAGGCCGTACATCGCTCGGATGCGCCGGGATTCGCGCTCGAGCTCGGACGCGGTCTTGAGAGGCCCGCGGCGCCGGACCCTCACCAGCTGGAGGCGCCAGCCCTGTTCGAGGCGAAGCGTCTCGAGGAGCTCGACCTCCTCGTACTTCTCGAACAACCCCTCGGGAATGAGCCCGAGGAGCGCGAGGTCCTCCGTACGGACTTCGAGCGTGACGGTCTGCATCCCCGGACCGACCGGGGGTTCCGATATGAACCTTGACCCCCTCCCCCTCCCTTAATAACTCGGGCGATTCGCCGGCCCTCGTGACGTTCCGGTCCCTTGGGGAGTTCCTGACCGCGCTCGAGTCGCGCGGCGACCTGGTCCGGGTGACGCGACCGGTGTCGAGGGACCTCGAGATCACCGAGGTCACCCAGCGGGTCCTCCGGGCCGACGGACCCGCCCTCCTCTTCGAGAACGTCCCGGGGGCGTCCATGCCCGTCGTCACGAACCTTCTCGGGTCGCCGCGGAGGATCGCCGCCGCCCTCGGGGCGGAATCCGTCCCGGAAGTGGCGGAGCGAATCGAGCGTCTCGTCCACCTCCGGCCGCCCGCGGGAGTCCTCGGCGCCGTTCGGGACCTCTCGGGCACCATCGAGACCCTCTCGACCCTGCGCTCCCTCGCCCCCAAACGGGTCCGGTCCGCGCCGTGCCAGGAGGTCGTGGAGACCGACGTAGACCTCGGCCGTCTCCCCATACTGAAATGCTGGCCGAAGGACGCCGGACGGACGATCACCTTCCCGGTCGTTCTCACGAAGGACCCGGAGACGGGCGAGCCGCACACGGGGATCTACCGCCTGCAGCAGTACGGACCCGACACGCTCGGCATGCACTTCCAGGTTCACCGGGTGGGAGCGAACAACTACCGGAAGTGGGCCGTCCGCGGGGAGAGGATGCCTGTTGCCGCCGTGATCGGCGCGGACCCGGCGACGGTCTTCTCGGGACTCGCCCCGGTTCCCGAAGGGGTATCGAACTTCCTCTTTGCCGGGTTCCTGAGGTCCGAGCCGGTCGAGCTCGTCCCGGCCCGCTCGGTCGACCTCGAGGTCCCCGCGAACGCCGAGATCGTGCTCGAAGGGTACGTCGACCCCACCGAGCGTGCGGTCGAGGGCCCGTTCGGGGACCACACGGGATACTACTCGGCCCCCGAACCGTTCCCGGTTTTCCACGTCACGTGCGTGACGCATCGGAGCCGGCCCGTCTACCTGACGACCGTCACCGGGAAGCCTCCGACCGAGGACGCCGTCCTTGGCAAGGCTGTCGAACGGATCTTCCGGCCGGTGGTCCGCCTCGTCCTCCCGGAGATCGTCGACATCAACCTCCCGATGGAAGGCCTGTTCATCAACGTCGGGATCGTCTCGATCCGCAAGGCCTACCCCGACCACCCCCGCAAGGTGATGCACGCCCTCTGGGGTCTCGGCCAGATGATGTTCCTGCGCTACCTCGTCGTGGTGGACGAGGACGTGGACGTGCACGACCTCTCCGAGGTCCTCTACCGCGTCGGTCTGCAGGCCGACCCGGGACGCGACTTCGAGCTCTCGCACGGTCCGGTCGACCAGCTGTCCATCTCGAACCCCCTGCCGAACCTCGGGACCAAGGTCGGCATCGACGCGACCCGCAAGCGACCCGAGGACGGGTTCCCGCGACCCTGGCCCGAGGAGATCCGGTCGGACCCGGCGGCCGTCGCCGCCGCGGAACGGGCGGTACGGGACGACCCGGTCCTCGCCGGGCTGTTCGGCCGGCCGAAGCCGTGACGGCGGACGCCGCCCCGACCCCGGGTCCGGCCCGGAGCCTCGGTCGGTTCCTCGAGATCCAGACCCTAGGTCTCAACCTCGCGTTCGCCCTCGCATTCCTGCTGCTCGCCTCGAACGGAAGACCCAGCCTCTGGACCCTGCTGTGGATCGTGATCGCCTTCGTCGCGGCGCGGAACGCGGGCCACTCGTTCAACCGTTGGACGGACCGACGGCTCGACGCGGCCAACCCGCGCACGCAGGACCGGGCGCTGGTGACGGGTCGCATCTCCTCCGGGTTCGCGCTCGGCTTCTGCACGGCGAACGCCGCGGTCCTCGTCCTCGCCGCCTACCTTCTCAACCCCCTCGCCTTCGTGCTCGCGCCGGTCGCCCTTGTCTTGGTTCTCGGTTACAGCTACACGAAGAGGGTTACCTCGTTCACGACGGCGTTCCTCGGCCTCGTCCAGGCGATCACGCCCGCGGCCGTCTACATCGCCGTAACGGGTACCCTACCCCCGGTCGTCTTGCTCGCGGTCGGGGGTCTGCTCGCCTGGGGGACCGCCTTCGAGACGATCCACAGTCTGGGGGACGTGGAGAGCGACCGCGCGCTCGGTCTCTTCTCCGTACCGGTTCGATGGGGGGTGACGGCGTCGGTGCGCCTCGTTCCGGTCCTGCATGCGGTTGCCCTCCTCCTTCTCGCCGTCTTCGGGCTCGCGCTTCATCTCACGACCGCCTACTTCGTGGCGCTTCTCGCGATGGCGGCCCTCGTCGCGCTCACCGACCGGGACCTCGCTCGGAACCCCTCGCGAGCGCGAGTGCCGTTCGAACGACATTTCGCGTTGAGCGCGTTCTACCTCGTCGGAGTGGCGCTCGTTGTATTCCTTCCGCTCGGCCCGGCATGGGTTCTCTAGGCAAAACCGAAGGTTACGCCCTAGGAACTAGCTCAATAGCTCCTCCGGAGTCCTCTCCCTTCGATCGATATGCCCCAGGTCATGATCGGCCTATCGGCCCGCGATTACCGGACGACGAACGAGGTGTGGCGCCTCGCGAAGCGCCACCTGAACCCGGCCGTGCGCCGTCGGATCGGCTGGCGGGGCCGCTCGTCGTTCCTGCGCCAGCTAATCCTGTACGGGTTCGAGAAGGCCAGCGCGGACCCCGCGGAGTTCCTTCGGGACGTCCGGGACACCCACGACCCCATGTTCGGTCGGCGGGGAAGGTCGGAAGCGGGCGCGGGCCGCCGCGAGGCGATGGTCGCGCAATGGCAGGGGTTCTTCCCGAGCCCGACGCCCTCCTCGCGCGGCCGTCGCAAGAGTTCGAAGGCCGAGGGGTAATCGACCGAACCGGTCGCGGGCGACGTCGGCGGGAACCACCCAGATGCCCCGGACGGTGGAACGGTTGGAGGGGCTCTCCCTGATGGGAGGAGCGACCCTCGGTCCTCTTTCGGTCGTGACCCCGGCCCTCCTCGAGAGCCGGGTCGAGGGCGAGGAGGGTCCCGGCCTCTCGCTCCGAAGCGTCCCGGCACCGGTCGGGAGGCGCGGCTTCGAGCTCTCTGACTCGCTCGCACGGTACGCCATCGAGGTTCCGATCCTGTCGCCCGAGGTCAGCGGCGAGGGGCCGGGCGTCTACCCGATCGGACCCGGGGCATTCCTGGTCCATCCTCCCTTCGCGCTGGACGCCGCCGCGTCCGCGCGGGCGGAGCGGCCGGAGCTCCTCGTCCTCGGCAACGCTCGGGCACTGTGGGCCGATGGCCTGCCGTTCGTACGAGCGATCCGGGACGTACGGACCACGTTCGGGGCGTCTCCGTTGCTCTGGACCCCGCGACTCGCGCTCCCGCACCGGATCCCCCTACTGACCTACCTCGGGGTCGACCTCGTCGACACCACCGAAGCTCACCTGGTTGCGGCCCAGGGAGCCTTCCTTGACCCCGTGCTCGGTCCCCGAACGCCGGCCCCCGCTCCCTTCGAGCGGGCGTGCGGCTGCTCGGCCTGCTCGTCGGACCCAACAGGTCCCCTTTCGACCCATGCCGTGATCGCCTGCCGTCGGGCGGTCGCCGAGTCCGTCGCGGCCGCCCGAGGAGGGCGCCTCCGAGAGCTGGTGGAATCCCGTCTCGTGGCCGAGCCGGCGCTTGCCGAGATGCTGCGGTACGCTGACCGGGAGCTTCGGGGACTTCTCGACGAACGGACTCCGGTCGCGTTCTCCGGGTCTCGTGACTACGTCCTCCTCGAGTCCCATCGACGGCCTGAGATGGTTCGGTTCCGTACCCGTCTCCTCGAGCGGTACCGTCCGCCCCCCTCGAAGACGGTCCTCGTGCTGGTCCCATGCTCGAAGACGAAGCCGTACCGCCGCTCCCGGAGCCACCGCCGCTTCTGGGGGGCTCTCGAGGGGCTCCCCGCGCTCGAACGGGTCCATGTCGTCTCCGTCAGCTCCCCAATCGGTCTCGTTCCGCGCGAGCTCGAGGACGTCCCTCCCGCCCGTCACTACGATATCCCCGTCACTGGTGACTGGGAGGAGAGCGAGCAAAGGTTCGTCCGGACCGCGCTCGCCCATCTGCGCGCGAGCGGGAGGTACCGGTCGGTGATCGTGCACCTCGACCCTCAGGAGTACTCGTTCCTCGCCGCGGACGTCCCTCCGTCGGAATCGGTCCGATGGACCCTGACGGACGAACGAACCACGACGGCCGAGGCGGTCGCCTCGCTGAGGTCCGCGGTCGAGCGGGCTCTCGCGGGCGAGACCCCGGTGCCGGGAGGTCCCCTCTCGGTGGTGCGGGAGGAGCTCGAAGCGCTCGCGAGCGTTCAGTTCGGTCCTGACGCCGCCCGCCGGCTCTTTGCTCCCCCGGTCCGGTTGAGCGGCCGACCGTGGTTCCAGCGCGTGACCGACGGACGTCAGGACCTCGCGACCTGGAGGGAGGAGCGAGGGCTGTTCCATCTTACGGTAGCGGGAGCGCGACGGCTCTGGCCCGACCCTCCGCTTGCGGTCGACGTCGACCCGGGCGTCGCTCTCGAGGGGGACCTGTTCGTCCCGGGAGTCCGTCGCGCGGACGAGCGGATCCGTGCGGGCGATGCCGTGATCCTCGTCCGGGACGGGCGCCTGGCCGCGGTCGGCGAAGCGGCCCTCCCCGGTCGGCTGATGACCGAACTCGTCCGAGGTCTGGCGGTCCATGTCCGCCACCGTGAGCACGCTCCGACCGACAGCCCCATGACCGAGGAGCGGTCTCCTTCGGATGCGGGGCCGGTCGTCTAGCGGTGAGGACGCCGCGCTTACAACGCGGAGATCGGCGGTTCGAATCCGCCCCGGCCCACATCGCCCGGCGATACGAGTATTGATGTACGGCGTCTACCATACCCCAATAGATGCCTGCCAAAACGGGGAAGGAAACGCGCTACGTCCTCCTCGAGAATCCTAGGGTCCGGACCTGGTACGAGGGTCGGGCCCTCAAGAGTAGAATCTCGGCTGACGTGGATCTCCGAAAGCTCCGCCTTCTCCTTACGCGGCTTCGGCTCGACACGGAGAGCGTTGTCTCGCTCGCCACCACCGACCCCGATCGGCTCCAGGACATGCTCGTCCGATATGCCGCCGACCTCAAGCGAGCCGGCCGAGTCGACGACTACGTCGCCAAGACCCTGAGCGGCCTCAAGAGCTACCTGCGATTTCGTCGAGTGACGTTTTCGGGGTTTCCCTCTCTGAATCCAATCCGCGGTTCGACCCTGTCCGGCGAGCGAGTGCCGACCCCTGAGGAGCTGGGCCGAGTTCTCGAGCGGCTATCGCTTCGGGGACGGACCATCGCGCTTGTCATGGCACATGCGGGAGTCCGCCCCCAGGTCGTAGGTGACTACACAGGCGAACGCGGCTTGACCCTCGGAGACCTCCCGGAACTCGACCTTGACAGGCTCTCGTTCCAAGAGACCCCCTTCGTTATTCGCGTCCCGGCCGACCTGAGCAAGACGCGAATGAGTTACCGGACTTTCGGAACCTCGCAGCTGGGAGCCACTCTCTCAGCGTACCTATCGGAACGCCGAGGGGCGGGAGAGACTCTCACGCCCAAGTCGCCGGTCGTCGTACCCACCGATGTTGCGCGTTTGCGCGGGGCCACGCGAGACTCCCGTCGAGGGGTCGAGCGAGCACGCAAGTTCATGGTGACGGGCGCCCTCGTTAGAGAGATTCGGGAAGCGCTACACGCATCGGCTCCCCAAGGGGTGACATGGCGTCCGTACGTGCTTCGAAGCTACTGTTCGACCCGACTGTTGATTGCCGAGGGACAGGGTCGAATCTCTCGAGATCTCCGGGAGGCGATCCTGGGTCACAACGGCGGAGTCGCATCCAGATATCATGTCGGTAAACGGTGGGGCGAGGAGCTCCTCGCAGAAGCGAGGAGGGAGTACTCCAACGCTGCGGAGTTCCTCGAGACAAACGCTCAGACTCGGATGAACGTCGCGGCGGAGTTTCGCCGGACTCTCCTCGCGGTGGCCGGCCTTACCAAAGAGGAGGCGGCTCAGCACATGAATGACTCGAACGACGAGGTGCTCGCTCTTGTCCGGAATGGGCTAATCGAGCGCAAGCTCGCAATCATCGACCCGGCCAAAGGAAACGGCGACTCTCACATGACTCAGAAGCCGGTCTCTCTGGATGAGGCCGAAAAACTCCTGTCAGAGGGTTGGACGTTCGTGGCAAACTTCGGACCTGACCGTGTCCTACTCAGGGCCCCCATGAACTAGTGGCTTGGAGACTTACAGCTGCGTGATTTCGAGCGATGTTCAGCGGTATCGTGACGGTGCGCCGAATCAGACCTGCGTGGTGTCGATTTCGCCCACCGGGGCCAATCCTACAGAGTTGGAGCCACCTTGCTACTTTGATGGTATAGACTGAGTGGCTAGCCACTGGTAGTAATCGTCTACCTGTTTTTGGACCTTTTCCAAATCATCGTCGGTCCTGGCTGTTCCAAGATCGGCCACCATCTGGTCGACTTTCAGCTTCGCTTGAGCTTTCAGATTGGCGTAAAACGATAACGAACTCTTAAGACTCCCAGCCAGACCCGCTGTCCCAGAACCGCCCGCGACAACCGTGGTCACTACTCCAGCCGCATTCGAAAACGCCGCCGCGCCACCCGCCGTGACGCCGGTGATGGCAACCAGAGCTGCGATTCCACCAATACTCCACCGAACAAGCGACAACTCACTATCAAGGGCCGCCTGCGTTTGGTGCACGTTGTTCGCCACAGCTTTCTGATAATCAGGTGAGTATGTGACTCCGGTAGCAGGAATTGTAGGTTGTGCGCCAGCGGCTACCGTGGCCGCCAATGTGGGTATGCGCGGGGCCGCGAGCGGGGCCGCGACCGAGGCGGGTGTGGGCGCTGCCATCGCTTTGGGACGAGGCGCTGGAACTAGACCGCTTTGCAACCGGCCCAGCATCCGCTGGGCAACCTTCGAGTCAACCATGGTCGGGGGACTCCTCCTCCCGTAGTGCGGAATACCCCCCGAACCTATCAACTCTCGTAAGTATGGTCTTCGGCGGTGAATTGAGACTCAAACCTCCGGGTCTTCCTTGCGCAATCCGCGGGAGAGTGCTCACGGGTTATCGCTTGGAAGCAATCGCAACCAAATCGGCAATTTCACAAGGTATTCTGACGATGCGATTGTGTCAGGTTCACCAGCTATAACGATTCTCAACGGATGGTCCGGCCTCAGTCCCCGCACGACCTCTTTGATCTGGCGTAGGGATACGAACCTGCTATCTGACTGTGGCCGAGATGGCGACGGGGAGGCAGTAGTTTGGGCTCCCGCCCTGGAAATCGGTGTCCCGCGGGCCATCCCGGTCGCCACCGAGGTCGTCGAGAGGGTCCCGCCATAAGAATCGACCTTTCTCGATGGAGCGTGAAAGCTGCATCGCGTCAAATCTCCGTTCAGATTCCGCCGGGTGGAGTAGCTCAATAACCCTGAAACCGCGCTCGGCAGGGCATGGACAGCGGACCCGTCCATCGCGAACTGCTACTGCCTGCGCCCACCAAAGAGCCGCCTGCGATAGCGCCCATCGCGTGGAACACGTCCAACCCGTTTTGGCTCGAGATCCACCGGGAACCTGGTGGTCACGTACGATACTCTCTAGGTTCAGACTCCGCAATCGCGGTCGAAGGAATGCTCTCGCACGTCGAGAACATCCGACCTCGACTGCTGGGGGGACGAGGCGTCGAGTGCGCTGCGAGGACGCTCGTGCCCGAAGGAGTGTTCGCAAGGGCGGTCCCAGTCCTCAAGCACCACCACTTTCCGATCCAGATTCCCCGGAAGACGGACCCCGCCGGATTCCTGCTGCGGACGCTCAACTCTCGAACCCTGGACGATCACGACGTCGTCCTCCAATTCCTGTTCCAAAGGACTCGAGGCTGGGAATCGACGTTCTTCTCGCCCCTGTTTGAGAACGTGGCCCGGCGTCAGACGCATGCGGTTCGATCAACGATGCAATCGCGACTTGACGACACGGCCTACCATTTCGAACTTCGGGCCCACCTCACCGGACCCCGGCCGGAGGATGGGCTGGATGTTCTCGGAACCTGGCTCGAGCAATGGACAACCCCCGGCGGATCACCGTGGCGACGTTGGCGCGTCATTCCCCCGAAGAAGGAGTTCGAGTTCCACGCGGCGCTCGCTGCACACGACATGAAGCGGTTCCGGAGCCGAAAGGCCCGCCGCGACGTGTCGGGCCTCGAGCTCGCCCACTTGCTGAGCATCCCGTGGGCAGACCACCACGGCGAATGTTCGTACGCTGGTGCACCTCGCGGTCATCCGTCGCCCGACCACCTTGCGCGCTCCTCTCGAGCCAAACCTGAGCTGCGGCTGGTGTTGGGTCAATGCGGCGCCCACCACGCCGTCCTGCCGGCGGCATGGAACCATCTCGCGATTCTTGGCCGAACGCAGTCGGGAAAGTCGACCCTGGCGCTCAGTCTCGTTCTCCAGCTCTTGTGGAAGCAACCCGGTGCGACGGTGGTCGTGATCGAGCCGACCGGGACACTCGTAGAGGGAATCGTGTCCCGCCTCTCCCATGAGACTGCCTCGGAGACCGTCGAGGTCGACCCCGCCCACGCCACCTTCCAGCAGGGTGACGCGACCATGGTCTCGGTTCCGCTCTCGCTGCTTCGGCCGCCAGAGGGCCCAGTTGGCGACCCGTCCTCCCGCGATCGCTGGTCGGAGGCACTCGCCGGCGACCTTCTAGCCGCGATCCGGAGCGCCTGGGGTGAGGAGAGCGTCGGTGGTCGGGCCGAGTTCGTCTTGCGTGCTCTGGTCCAGGGCCTCGCGCTGACGCCCGGCTCGAACCTCGTTGACGCCTACCACATCCTCACCTCAAAGCCGGCCCTCCAGCGGTTCGTCAAGTCCGCACCGCCCGGGCCGCTACGTGACTTCCTCGAGCATCACCTGCCGCGGCTCGACTACAACTTCACGATGTCGTCGCTCGACAAGGTCGGCAAGATCGCCACCAACTCCCTCTTGAGAATCGCGCTCTGCCAGCGGGGGAACGCGGTCTCGTTCGACCGGCTGCTCCGACACCGGCTGCTGCTCCTGAACCTCTCCAAGGCCGACCTGGGAGCGGACGGGGCGAACTTCCTGGGGGCGATCTACCTCACCCAGCTCTGGGCCGCTGTCCAGCGGAGCGGACGACCAAATCGGCCGGTCTACCTGGTCCTCGACGAGGTCCACAACTACGCCGTCCCGGCCCTCTCGGACATGCTCAGCGAAGGGGCAAAGTTCGGTCTTCACGTCGTGGCCATCACCCAGTACCTCCATCGGGTGCCCCCAAGGGTGCGAGCGGCCCTCCTCGGGAATGTGGACTCCTGGCTGCTCTTTTCCCTCGGGACGGAGGACATGGACGACGCGTGGAAGATCGTCAACGGGGAGAGCCACGGCTGGCTCCCCCAGGACCTCGTGGACGGCCTCCGGCCGCACGAGGTCGCGATGGCGGTGTCGGGAGACCTTCTGAAGCTGGGGACGCGTCCCAGCCCTCCTCCAGACCTGCAGGCGAACAGCCTGAACGAGGTTGTGGCCGCGAGCTCGCGAAGGTATGCCCAGCCGGAGGACTCGGAGGCGTCGCTCTGGCTGGTCGACCAGGACGATCTGGAGGCTGTTCTCAACGGGCTTGCATACCGATCGAGGACCACGGAGGAACTGGGCGGAATCACGAACCTTCGACCGGACAAGCTCGCAGCGGTCTTGCGGCGCTCCGAGGACGCGGGAGACGTCGAGCGGGACTCGGAGGACCAGAGCAGGGTCCGCCTGACCCCGCGGGGTAGTGTCCACCTGAGCGCGCTCCTAGCGCGCCGGAACGAAGGCGAAGACCACGTCGAGACCCTCGTCGACCTCTGCATGTTCCTCGATTCTCGGGGCGTCGCGGTCGGGATTCCCGAGCAAGTTGCGGGGGTCCTGATGCCCGACGCGCAGTTCCGCTACGGGGACGCGGTCTACAACGTCGAGGTCGAGTGCTCCACGGTCGCGAAGGCCACGGAGCAGGTCGTACGGAACGTCCGGAAGGCGCGGGAGGCGGGGAATCGCGTGTTAATCGCGCTACCGGACGCCACCAGCGTCCCCAAGCTCCTGGCGGTGCTCGATAGCGCGTTCCCGGGCATTCGGCTGTGGCCGGATGGGGTGGGATTGGTATGGAAGGGCGAAGACGGCGTTTTCCGGCCCCACCGGGTTTCCGGGACTGAAGTCTGGCCGTTCCTTGAAGCGGAACCCCTGCCTCGCGCCGGGGCGATGGAGATTGAGACAGAGGAGACCGATGAGACAGGTCCTGTCGTCCCGCTCGATGACACCGATCCCTTGGTGCGCCAAATGCGCGCCATCATCCGGGACCTAGTGACCGCCCAGAAGACCGAGGCAACAATCGAAGAGCTTCGCGACCGTTTGCCCGCCGAGGCGCGCTCTGGGGCCACGGACCAGCGCATGGGCAAGGTACTCGCCATCCTGGGCTTACCGTGTCGACGAGTGAAGGAGAGGGGGATTCGGTTCCGTGTCTACGAGCTTGCCGGACCCACGCTTCAAGCGGGACCCGACGGGGTCCGGGAAGGGGACCCGGCTGCGGGACCCAACACGATTCGGGACCTGACGGGACCCGATGACGAATCTCACCGTCGGGTCCCCGATTTCTCGTCAGAGGACCCGAGGCCGGACCCGACGACCCGACGGGACCCGAGTGATTAGGTAGAGTTGGGTTTGAGGTGCGTCGGTCCACTGGGACAGAATCAGAGCCAGAGGATCATCGCGCGCCTTGGAAGGCCCCTTCCTCGGGTTAAAGCGATCGTGATACCGACTACCGCAAGCGCGACCCCCACCATCATGAGTGCGAGGTAGACCTCGAGCGTGGAAGGCGAAGCCTCCGCGTTGCAGGTCGGGTTCGCGACGCACGCATCGAACGCCGCGAACCACTCGCCCGCGAGCAACAGAACCGAAAGGCCGATCGCCACCAGGGTGGCGCCGCTCCAGACGATCCGCGAACTCGACCCCGATGGATTATTCGAGATGCCCTCTCGCATCTTTCTCCCTCGCCAGGAGAGGGAGAAAGGGCGAGACCGAGCGACGCGGGAGGGGCCCACGAGCGAAGCGAGTGGGAGGGACCCGCGGACGGGCAAGGACGAACGGGCTATCGATTTCTTCAAGCTCAGTCGATGCATACCGTACATGTCCGTCAAAGAGCATGCTGGCTAAGCGGCGACAGATACTCGCCCTCAGCATTGCCGTGGGAGTCGCGGTCGCGATTTTTCTGTTCTCGGTTCTGGTGCCGGTGCCCCACTCGTTCTCGATGAACGGTGTGGCAATCTCAGACGCCTACCGGTCTTGCACGGGAATCGACACAGCCCAGGGAGGCGCGGTAAGCTTCCACTGGTCCGCTCCTTCAGCGATAGTCTTCTTCGTCGTGAGTTGTTCGGCCAATCAGGTCGCCTACGAAGGCAACGGGACTAGCGGGTCCGGAACTTTCGTCTCGGCGGGCGGAACCTACATGTTCGGAGCCAGCTGCCCGGAAGGAGCCTGCGTCCTGGCGAACGTGTCGGGAACTTACTTCACACCACTCCTGGCTCTCTGAAAGGGCGGAGCGAGCGGGGAGGACCCGCGCCAACTGTCCCTCAATCGGGCAAGATGCCCTTCGCAAGGAGCCACTGCCGGAACGCTCTCACTTGTTGATCGAGCGCGGTCTCGTAATCCCCCAGAGAGTAATTCCCGTGAGCATACTGCAGAGCGTTTTCAATCGACGCGGAACTCATATCGACCTGCGCCCGGGCGAAAATCGCCTTCGCTTGACGAACGGTCGAGAGGTACGCGTCCACGAATCCGTGCACAATTCCCTGACCGGCTCCCGTGTTGCCGCCGACTACCGATCTGAGTTCATCTTCGTTCAGAAGTGACCAGAGAGTGCCATCAGACATACATCGAGAGAGAAAGGGGAGAGGCGGATCAGCGAAGTCAGGTACAATCGCCAACCTCCGAATCCTTGCGCTGAGTGCCTTCAATTCCCGATAACTAGTAGTGAGAACCTCTTCCTTTCGAGATCGGCGGTACCAACCAATCACCTCCCCGGCGTCAGCGTCGAGTGTTTCGTTGCCCCTGCGGTAACAGAGTTGGAGTTTTCCGGCACGGTCAAGGAAAAGTGCACACTTTCCGGTCCGTAGCACCTCGACAATGACGGCTCGAACACCCTCTCCTTCGACCACCATAGGATGAGCGACGGCTGGATTCAAATCGGTGATGCAGGCATCGTTCGGCGCCAGAGTCGCGTTCTGTGAGAGCGTTTGCCGAATCCCGTCGACCGTGACTGCAGTGCCCACCACCGTACGATCTGGGTTCACTCCCAGAAACACCTCCCCCCCTCTCGTGTTTTGAAGGGCGGCCACGGCGCGTCGAAGGCCCGCGTCAATATCTGTGGTAGCAGTCTTATGTTCGGTTCGGAACCACTCCTCACCCAAAGTCACCAGAAACTCTCGGAGTAGCGCAACAGTAGGCGCACGGCCGTTGAGCCATTCGCGAAAGAGGGGGAGCGCGGGCACGGGTCCGCCTAGCCGCTCCTCCAACGTGAAGGTATCGAGTCGCCTAGCCCGCCTCGACTCAAGGGATTCGCGAGCGTAGCGAGCGGGGAGGACCCGCGTCATGCGGACGCGAGTTACCTCAGCTCAGGGTCACTGCTTCTGCCGTGATCTGGAACGGCGGCAGGAAGAAAGGCGGCTCAAAACTCCCAATCACTACGTGGACAAGCAGCGAATACACGCCTGGCGGGAGAAGGCTAACGTTCGAACCCACGTTCCCCGAGAATAATCCCCACCAAAGCGGGTTCTGGTTCCCTCTTATGTCTTCAAACGGACCGCTCCACAACGACATTATGCAGGTGTAGTTGGTCCCCAGGTCATACGGCGACGCGCCGCCACACGAGATGTTCACTATCGCGAACTCCTCGACCTCCACCGAAACATTCGGACCCAAAAGCGCCGGGACCGTGAACTGCCCCTCGTAGAGAGCGCTGACCCCTTTATTCTGGTCGAAGAACAACACGCGGCTCACGGATACGCCGGAGGGGGATCCGAGCTGGACGCCCGCCACGGCCACCGACGCGGCAATGGCGACGACCGCGACAGCGGCGAGGCACGAGACGAGGATCCAGGTCCGCGGGCCCGACCCGAAAAGCGGAGGACCTTCCTCGTGCGGGACAGACGACCCATCGGTCATGGGACGCGACACCCGCAATCGCTTCGCGGATACTTCTAGACTCCCGCGGGGGACCCGCGAGCGGAGCGAGCGGGGAGGACCCGCGGGGTAGCGCGAGTCATTCACGCAGTGTCGGGTTCTCCCGTGAGATTGAGCGATTGGATTTCCTTTGTGAATCGCTTCCTGAATGGCTCGTCTAGTAAGGGCAGATACTTTCGTTGAATCTCTCTGGGGAGAGTGAAGTAGTTTCCCTGAATGATCGTCCGGCAATTCTCAGCGCCGCAGTTGCAGGGCACGGGACCGATCCACCCCTCCCAAATGTTTAGCGCATAATCCCAGGTGAGCTCGTCCCCGATCCGGATGTTCTTCAGTGCCCATGCCCGCCGGACACCATTTCTCATGTCGGTCAGAACGTTGTTATTGGGGTCGCAAGAATGGTTGATGAACTTCTCGGGTGACTTCATCCACGTGACCCTCTCCTTTCCATCGACTGTGACAAACACATCGATGAATATCTCCTGCTCAGGGGTCAGTTTGCCTCGATCGAGGACAGGGTCCGAGTCGTCAATCTCTAGGACTATGTCGCCCCTAAGGAACGCCTTCTTGGCAAAGACCCCTTGGCCATGAATCTTGGACTCTCTTACTGAGAAATCCGTCAATTTGCGTTTCGAATCACCCTCGGGCATCTATCGCACCAGACTTTGATTCCCGTCTTGTTGGCATGTGCTGGATAGCTTAACCCTTCAAAAGCGTCCGCTTCGAACGTCGCGCGGCCGCGTTGTCTGCGGTTTTGACTTCTCAACTCTGTTCTGGAACAGAACCCTACAGACTCCGCGCCTCGCGTAGAACCGCGCCGCCGTGCGCCCGTCGCGCGCGAGCGTCTCAGCCCGGCCCGGGGGAGGTCGCGATCACCGCCCGCGCCGCCTTCACGCGGGCGCGCAGGACCGCGAACTCAATGTAAGTCCGGTCGCGTTCTCCTTCGGTTGCGAAGAAACGACGGAACGAAGATGAGAAGGCCCAACGCGAGCAGGATAGACCCTATCACGAGAAACGTATCTGGTAACATGTAGTAGTTTGGCGCGATGGGGCAGGGCGAGAAAGGCGCGCAGGACCACGGGGGAGAGGCGTACAGCCAGAGGCCGAGCGCGATCATCGCGACGCCAAATGCCGCGAAGGGTATCGCGACAAACACGACGAGACTCTCGTTTCTCCTCAACAGCATAGGAGGCAACTGGGGGTAATCCGCGCGGTCAGTTATCAACTGCTGTCCCGTCGCGCGCGAGCGTCTCGGCCCGGCCCGGAGGGGTCGCGCTCTCAGTCGCGCACGATCTCGAAGCCGAGAAGGTCGGGAGAAACCGGCAGTTCCGCGACGCGTTGCACGGCACGCGCGTGGCTCACTCCACGGGGCCCGCTAACATCGCGGATGAAAGCCTCCACGGCCGCGAGTTCGCCCTGCACGTCGATGAAGACCGTGTCATCGACCCGGTTCGCGACGCTCCCGACCACACCGTGACGATAGGCCGCCTCCGCCACTCGCGCTCGGTAGTTTACCCCTTGAACGCGTCCTGACGCGACACAGTGCCAGTGGACGAGCGCGCTCACGCGCCTTCCAAGCCCGAGCCACCCAAGTCACTTCCGACACCAGGCCCGGGGGGGTCGCGACCAGCGCCCGCGCCGCCTTCCCGCGGGCGCGGAGCTAACGGACTTGACCCGATGGGCCACCGGTCGGGGGCGGACCGGCCGGTGGGCTCGCTCGACGTTTTCTCCGCGTCAGGACGATTACAACCGCGACAGCGGCCACGATAACCACCACGAATCCTCCGAGCACGTAGTATCCGGTTGCCCCGGGAAGTCCGAAGAGACCCTTGTTGGATCCGGCGCACGCAGAGGTCGAAAACGTCACGTTCAGTTCGCGGGGGCCGCCCGCAACTGTCACAGTCCCCGAGGAAGGACACGCCGAGCGATTCGTCTGATGACCGATCGTGAAGTTGAACGTTCCGTTCGTCTCGGGGAATGTGATCGAGGGGGTGGTCGAGGTGAAGGTCGCTCCCCCCACCGTGGCCGACCAGTTGGTTCCGTTGGGAAGACCGGTCTCGCGCACGGTCAGGCGATAGACCTGCGGCGGGACACTGACCGTGCCCGAGTCTCCATTCGCGACGTAGACATCGTGGTTGGCAGAATCATAGGCGATGCCAATAGGCGCCAACTGCACTGGCTGGGACAAGACGATACTGTTGGTTGTGGGGTCGATTATCGTGATGTTGGACTGATCCCGTCCTCCAGGCCTGTTCCGATCGGTGATGTAGACGTAGCCGTTGTTCGGGTCGTAGACAGCCGCCCCGCATGAACTACTGATAGGAATCGAAGCGACGACGCGATTGTTAGTTCCATTCACCACCGTTACGAAGTTCGAGGAATTAGCCATGACGTTGTTCGAACAAACGTACACATTTCCATTCGAATCGTCGTACGCAACTCCGGGGCCTGTGCTCACAGGATAAACTTGTCCTACGACGCGATTGAGTGCCCCGTCAATGACGGTGAGATTAGAGAGGATGGAGGACCCTTCATTGGAGACAAATATCTCTCCGTTTGCCGAGTCGTAGGCGGCCCCGTTGGGACCGGCTCCCACCGGGATCGTCGCGACGACGGCTGTACCATGAATCACGGTTACGTTGTTTGTTACGATGTTTGTGACGTAAATGTCGCCGTTCGCAGGGTCGTATGTCTGCACGTCGGCGCCGCATCCGTACGGGCACCCATATGGTGCCAGGGGGATAGTCCAAGCGACCACGTTGGTTGATGGGTCGATGCCATACACGGTTCCAACCCCATCGCCCACATAGACGACACCGGTTGCGGTGTTAACTGCAATGGGACCGTTGCCATATCCATTGAGCACCGGGACGGGAATCGATTTCACGTCCTGGTCCGTGGTTGTGTTGATCACGCTAACGGTGCCTGAGCCAAAGTTAGAGACGTAAACGAGGTTGTTCACCGGGTCGAAGGCCACGCCCCACGGCCCCAGCTCCACTTGAATCGGGGCTACCGCGAAATCCGAGACAGTTGCGTTACCGAGAGAGAGGATTGATTCGCGCCTGTCTGGGGTGCCGACCGAGGCAGCCGCGAGAATCACTACTACAACCAAGACAAGAGGAAGACTCAGCCTCCGCGGAATGACACGCGAGGTTCCCCACGAGCGGAATCGCAAGAGAAAACCGGGACCCGACATGCTATGCCATACCGGATGCAATTCGCAGGTATGTATACTTAGAACTGCGCCCCGACACTAAAGTCGAGGGAAGACTCGTACAGGGATAGTAGAGTGACACCCAGACGGTTGTACTCCCCGATGTAGGATGCAAACATCGACGGGGCAGCGCCGTTAATCGCTAGGTTGAAAAAATTGATGTTTGTTCCCGCACCCGAAAAAAGCGGTTCCTCAATCCATTCACTGGAGTAAAGGTATGGCGAAAACGATACGGTATGGGACCAAGAAAGCTTGTTGCTCAGATCCTGGATGGTGAAGGAAGAGATCCCGCTGCTATAAGTTACGGTAACCATAATCTCGTCGCCCCAGCCTATGGGGAAAGAGTTGTTGTAGTTCGTGTTGCTGGTGGAACATGTAGGACTACCGGCACACCAAAACGCGGTGAAGTTTGTGCCGGTATCGTACTCTATCCCCGCCTGCCAGAGGAAGTTCGTGGAGCCGGGCAAGCCCCCGATTCCGACCCAAATTCCATACGAGGCGGTCCCTGGGGTAGGATTATCAGGGGACCCACGGCTCTGGGGGAGGTAGGACACCGGGGGGACGCTGGACATACTCCCTCCTGAGCTCTGCAAGTAGAACTCCACGACGATGCCACTGAGGTAGATGTTACCATTCCCGCTATCTCCGAGTGTCTCTGTGAACGTGACGGTTCCCACAAGGGTGTCGTTGTAACCATACAAAGCCGACTCTGTACCGGGGTTCGTTCCCGTGGCCAATTGCCCACCCGTCATCCAACCGCCGGCGGGGCTTGGGAGCGACCACGCGCCCGAAGGACGCGAGGAGCTGAACTGTGCCAATAGCAACGAGGGTTCGTGCGATCCGGCGTTCGTCACGCTCAAGGACGTGTCGGTGGCGTTATCGGTAGTGCTTCCCAGTCCTACCACGCCGACCGTCGTGCCCGCGCTGAGCTGACCGGCTCTACAGTCGCCATACTCAGGAGCGGTCAACAAGACGGTGATTGTTACCGAGCCTCCGGCCTCGGATGGGATGTCGTAGAATGCTACCGACGCCGAAGGTGCAAACTCGCCTCCGATGTAGGACGCGCTGACACTGCCGGCGGTGACTGACGAGATTACGTTAGTGCCGGCCAAATAGTTAACCGTCATGTATAGGAAGTCTCCTGCGGTCTCGGAGAACGAGGAGATCACACATGTCGTCCCATGTCCCTCGCCGCTGGCACCGTAGCAAGTGCCACCACCGAAACAATTGCTAGTGGGTCCCTGACCGGTAGGGTACTGACCGCTCCGGGGAAGGTAGAACTCCCCCGAGACGCTAGAAATAGTCCTTCCTGAAGAAGACGGAGAATTGACGTACCCGGCCCAATTCGTGGGCATGGTCTTGATTTCGGTGATCAAGGAAACCGTTCCCGAGACAGTCGGCGTGAATTGGGTCGAATCGGTGCTGTTACTCGAAAGGGATCCGGCATTCGTGGTCCACTGCAAAAAGGACACTTCCGACGCGAGACGGTTCGCCGACAGGGTGTACGCGTCGTATTGATCGAGTGTCAGAGTCTGTCCGTTCGAGGCATTGGAACAGCTGCCGCTCTTCGGACAGACCTGGACCTCCGCGGGTATCCAATTGGTAGACCAGTTCTCGAATGTCACGAAGGTTACCTGAACCGTGGGAGGAGGCGGGGGAGGTGTCGTGTCGAGGGTGACCGAGGCCGCGTAGTGACCGGATTGGATGGGCGTGTAGACCGTAAGCGTGGTACTTAGGCATGACCCGCACGCGACCGACGCTTGTCCGCTCCAGACCCACCCATAGAAGCGGTAACCGGAATCCACAGTGCCGATCATGGAAAACTCGCACGAAGAAGAGTCGCAGACGTCCTTCGTCCAACTATTGTGATTGCAAAACTCCGAGCCATCCAAGGTGATAGTCCCGTGTGTGCACACGAGGGTCAGGGTCGTGCCCGGGGGGATGAGCGGACCAGTGGTGTTGTTGGCCGCAGCCGATAGGCCGTCGGATTGCGCCACGTTCGTCGCACGCACTGGAGATGGCACGAAGACGAACGCTGCAAAGATCATCACGAGGCAGAGCCCAATCACGCCCGGCGCGAGCCGCCGCGTGCGACGGCGAGCCTCAACGTGCTTTCGACCCCGCGGTCTTCCCCCAGCTCTTCCATTTACGCTCTTGCAAGCGGTCATTCTTCCCCTCCCGACGTCCGAAAACGACAGATGAGAGGCATGGGAAAAACGGCGGCGAAACCCGTTCCGCCGCACAGCCGTGTGGGTCTGAGGCCGCACCCGGCACGGTCCAGACCACGCGCTCGTCGCGCGCAGTCATTTCCTTCGACCTTTGGTTGAACCCGAATCACCTCGAATCTATATCATGACAAACCCTAGCACGGCTTACGCGCGGACAACCGCTTCGTCAGGCCGGCCCCCGTGCGACAGCACGAGT
>Ga0187889_10001037_pt1 | contig 31236 bp, 24 predicted proteins | sample June2016WEW_7_10_2_FD_132992 | JGI IMG/M metagenome (GOLD analysis project Ga0187889, IMG submission 132992) | Peatland microbial communities from SPRUCE experiment site at the Marcell Experimental Forest, Minnesota, USA - June2016WEW_7_100 | ecosystem: Environmental > Terrestrial > Soil >... | reverse complement strand
GGACTACTGGGTCTATCCGGACACGGTCGACGCCGCGTGGCGGACGTTCGGCGAGACGCCGAGCATGATCGAGCTGTACTCCCAGCTCCTGGTGCCCTTCCCCTGGGCCAAGTACGACCAGTCCGCGATCCCGGACTTCACCTACGGCGGGATGGAGAACGTCTCCGCTACGACCCAGACCGACCAGGCGCTCCACGGCGCTGCCGACGAGCCGGAGAACGGCGGACGCGGGCTGGTGGCGCACGAGCTGGCGCACCAGTGGTTCGGCGACCTGACGACGACCGCCGACTGGGCCGACGCGTGGCTGAACGAGGGGATGGCCACATACATGGAGTCTGTGCAGAACGAGAAGACCCGCGGCTGGGAGGCGGGCCAGTACAGCTGGATCCAGCAGCAGGAAGAAGCGATGGCGGCGGACCGGAACCAGCAGCGGCCCCTGGTCTGGGGCGAGTACCAGGGCACCGATCCGATCACGCTGTTCTTCAGCGGCCACATCTACCCCAAGGGCGCCCAGCTGGCGCACCAGCTGCGACGGCTCCTGGGCGATTCGGTCTTCTGGGCAGGGCTCAAGCGCTTCCTCACCGACAACGCCTACCAGCCGGTGACGACGGCGGATTACGCCGTGGCGTTCGAGAAGACGTGCAACTGCGACCTCGACTGGTTCTTCGACCAGTGGGCTTACGGCATCGGCTACCCCAAGGTGCACTGGTCGCGGCACTGGGCCGAGGGGCTGAAGACACTGCACCTGATGGTCGAGCAGACCCAGCCGGTGGACTCGCTGCACCCGCTCTTCCGCTTCCCGGTGACGGTGCGCGTGACCACGCGGGACTCGGTGGTGCGGCAGCAGATCATGATCTCCAAGCAGCGCGACACCTTCGCCATCGTGCTGCCCGGCGCGCCGCTCTCCGTGCGCTTCGACGAGGGCGGCTGGCTGCTGGGCGAGGTGACGAGCGACATGTCGTCCGCCGAGCTGGCGGCGATGGCGGAGCACGATCTCGACTTCGCGGGACGCCACTGGGCGCTCAAGGATCTCGCGCCGTTCCAGGACAGCGCCGCGGTGGCCGCGCGCCGCTTCATCGTCCTGAACGAGCACAATGCGGACCTGCGGGCCGCCGCGCTGCGGGAGATGACCCACGACTCGACGCCCGAGGGTGTGGACGTCGTGCGCTCGGCGCTGCGCGATCCGGACAGCGGGGTCCGCTCCCAGGCGTTGCGGACGCTCTCGGCGCTCGATGGGGCCGCGGCGACAGCCGCCGCGCGGGGGATGTTCGATGGGGATCCGAACAACACAGTGCGCGCGGTCGCGCTCGGCGTGCTCGGCCGCAGCGGTGCCGTCGACGTGCCGCAGCTGGTGGCAACGACCCGCGCCGGTCTGCCACTGATTCTGCGGATCACCGCGGCGTCCGTCCTGGCGCGGACCCACTCCAGCGAGGCCGGCCCGACGCTGGAGTTGCTGACCTCTGCGAGCGAAGACCGGAGCATCCGGTACTCGGCGCTCAATCTGCTGGCGCAGGCGGACGCTGCGCGGGCTGCGGCCGCGGCCACCCGCTTCCTCGACGACCCCGACCCGCTCTTCGCGCAGGGGGCGGTGAGCGTGCTCGGCAGGATCGGCGGCGCGGCGGGCCGCGCGCGCCTCGAGGCGGCTCTCGCGACCGAGACGCGCGTGCACGTGCGCGCCGCGATCTCTCGCGTCCTGCACCCGCAATGAACGGACTCAGCAACTGAGATAAGCCCGCTCGCCTTTCCAGCAATCCCGAGTCCCCGAGGGGCCGTAGTTTTACGGCCCCTTCGGGGACTGCGATCGAGGCCATCGGAGCAGCCCCCACAACTCGGCATACGCATTGCGGTTGATGTCCCTCGTGCAACCTGTACGAGGGGAGAGCGCATGATCGTCGGCATCGGCGTAGACCTGTTCTCCGTAACACGCGCGGAGGACGAGATCGACCGGCCCGACCACGGCCTGCGGGACCAGGTGTTCACGCCCGAGGAAATCGCGTACTGCGAGTCGAAGCGGTACCCGGGCCAGCACTACGCCGCGCGGATCGCCGCGAAGGAGGCGGTGTTCAAGGCGCTCGGCGCGGTGGCGCTGGAGGGCCAGCATTGGCGCGAGGTCGAGGTCCACAGCGATCCGCACACTGGCAAGAGCCGGGTCGTGCTGCACGGTGAAGTGAAGAAGGCCTCCGACGCCCTCGGGGCGGAGCACGTGCACGTCTCGCTCTCGCACACGCGCGACTGGGCGGTGGCGAGCGTGGTCTTCGAGGGGCCCAACGACTAGCTGGGGAACGTCCAGCGTCTTCCGGAGTCAGGGATGACAGCGACTCTCGTCGAGAGCAGCTGGGAGGTCGCCGAGCGCGAGCTCGGGCTTCAGCCCGGCGGGCCGGTCAACATCGGCTGGTTCTGCACCGACCGGATCTGCGAAATGGGGCGCCGTGACGTTCCGGCGCTGATCTGGGAGGATTTCCGCGGCGTCGAGCGCACCTACACGTTCGACGATCTGCGCCTGAAGACGAACGCCATGGCCCGGTGGCTCCGGGGCCTGGGGCTCGAGCCCGGGGACCGGATCTGCCTCTTCATGGACCGGGTGCCGGAGCTGTACCTCGGCGTCCTCGCCATCCTCAAGATGGGGGGCGTTGCGCAGCCGCTCTTCTCCGCGTTCGGGGAGGAGTCGCTCGGCACGCGGCTCGCGGACGCGGGCACCGCGGCGATCATCACCCAGAAGAAGCACCTGTCCAAGGTGCGGAAGATCCGCGACACCCTGCCGGCGCTGCGGCACGTGATCGTGGTGGACGCCCCGGCCGGGACGCTCAAGGAGAGCGAGCTCGATCTCACGCTCGACGATCTCCCCGAGTGCCAGTCGTTCGACGTGCATCCCACGACAGCCGAGTCGCCGTCGCTGCTGCACTACACGTCGGGCACGACGGGCCAGCCCAAGGGCGCCCAGCACGTGCACGGCTCGCTGGTGGCCCAGTACATCACGACCAAGCGCGTCCTCGATCTCAGGGACGACGACATCTACTGGTGCAACGCGGACCCGGGGTGGGTGACGGGGACGAGCTACGGGATCATCGGTCCCTGGGCGTGCGGCGCGACGCAGGTCGTGCTGGACGCCGGGTTCAACGCCGAGCACTGGTACGCGTTCATCCAGAAGCACCGCGTCACGGTCTGGTACTCGGCGCCGACGGCGATCCGCCTCCTGATGCGGGAGGGGACCGACCTGGTGCGGAAGTTCGACCTCTCCTCCCTCCGGCACCTGTGCAGCGTGGGGGAGCCGCTCAACCCCGAGGCCGTGGTCTGGGGGCAGCAGGCGTTCGGCCGGCCGTTCCACGACACGTTCTGGCAGACCGAGACGGGATGCATCGTCATCACCAACCTGCCGGGGATGCCGGTCAAGCCCGGCTCGATGGGCAAGCCGTTCCCCGGGATCACCGCGTGCGTCTTGGACCCGCAGACCAACCAGCCGATCACCGAGACGGGGCGGGTCGGGCTGATCGCCCTGCGGCCCGGCTGGCCCTCGATGCTGCGGGGGTACTGGAAGAACCCGACGGCGTACGAGAAGAAGTTCCGGAACGGGTGGTACATCTGCGGCGACCGCGCCAGCGTGGACGCCGACGGCTACTTCTGGTTCGTGGGGCGCGACGACGACGTGATCAACACGGGCGGCCACCTGGTTGGGCCGTTCGAGATCGAGTCGGCGCTGCTGGAGCACCCGGCGGTGGCGGAATCGGCCGCGGTCGCCAAGCCGGACAAGATCAACATGGAAGTGGTGAAGGCGTTCGTGACGCTGAAGCCCGGCTTCACGCCCAGCTCCGACCTGGAGCTGGAGATCATGAACGTGATCCGGAAGCGCCTGTCTCCGCTGGCGATGCCGCAGGAGATCGAATTCGTGGCGTCGCTGCCCAAGACGCGCAGCGGCAAGATCGTGCGGCGGGTGCTGCGGGCGCAGGAGTGGGGCCAGCCGGTGGGCGACATCTCAACGCTGATGGAGGAGTGAACATGGACGACCTCGAGCAGGTCATCCTCGCCTACGTGAAGCGGGAGTACATCGACGAGGACGACAATCGGGAGGTGACGCCGACGACGCCGCTCATCAGCGGCGGGATCGTGGACTCCTTCTCCATGGTGTCGCTCAAGCGGTTCGTGGAGAAGAAGTACGACATCCAGATCCCCGACGCCGACGCGAGCACGGCGGCCTTCGACACCGTGCAGAAGATCGTGGCGCTGGTCGAGCGGTTCCGGCACGCGAAGGTGTGAGGGGGACACATGGCCTACGCGAGCTACGTCCGCGAATCGTACCAGAAGGAGCTGGCCGGCATCCGGGAGGCGGGGCTCTTCAAGGAAGAGCGCTACATCCGGAGCGTGCAGGCGGCCGAGATCGACGTGGAGTACCCGGCCGGCGCGCCGGCCCGGCACGCGATCAACCTCTGCGCCAACAACTACCTTGGACTCTCCAGCCATCCGGACGTGGTGAAGGCCGCCCACGAGGGGCTGGAGCACCGCGGCTACGGGATGTCGTCCGTGCGCTTCATCTGCGGCACGCAGGACATCCACCGCGAGCTGGAGAAGCGCCTCACCGGCTTCCTCGGCACCGAGGACACCCTGCTGTTCCCGTCCTGCATGGACGCCAACGCGGGGGTCTTCGAGGCGATCCTGAGCGACAAGGACGTGATGATCGCCGACCGGCTGGTGCACGCCTCGATCGTGGACGGGATGCGGCTCTGCAAAGCGATGCAGGACACCTTCAAGCACTCCGACATGGGGCACCTCGAGGAGAAGCTGAAGGAGCACCAGGACAAGCGGTTCCGGATGGTGATCACCGACGGCGTCTTCTCGATGGACGGCGACATCGCCAAGCTCGACGAGATCGTCGCGCTGGCCGAGAAGTACGACGCGATGGTGTGCGTGGACGACTCGCACGCCACCGGCTTCATCGGGAAGACCGGGCGCGGGACGCACGAGCACCGCGGGGTGGTAGGCAAGATCGACGTCATCACGACCACGCTGGGCAAGGCGATGGGCGGTGCCTCCGGCGGGTGCGTGAGCGGCCGGAAGGAGCTGGTGGAGCTGTGCCGCCAGCGGGCGCGGCCGTACCTCTTCTCCAACACGGTGGCACCGGTCATCGTCGCCGGCGCGATCAAGGTGCTGGACCTGCTTTGCCAGTCCACCGAGCGGCGCGACAAGCTGGAGTGGAACGCCTCGTACTGGCGCAAGCTCCTCACCGAGGCCGGGTTCGACATCAAGGCCGGCGAGAGCCCCATCGTCCCGGTGATGCTCTACAACGCGAAGCTGGCGCAGGACGTGGCGCGCGACCTGTTCGCCGAAGGGATCTACGTCGTCGGGTTCTTCTTCCCGGTAGTGGCGAAGGGGCAGGCGCGGATCCGCACGCAGCTCTCCGCCGCGCACGAGAAGGCGCACCTCGACCGCGCCATTGCGGCGTTCAAGAAGGTCGGGGCGAAGTACGGCATCCTCGGCAAGAAGAAGGACGAGATCATCCAGCAGTACGGCCTGTGAGGCGACCATGACGACGAAACAGGCGGCGAAGTGGGAGCAGGTGGCCGAGCGGCTCGAAGAGGAGGGGTGGGCCGTGAAGGTCGAGAAGGTCTGGCTCGCCGAGGCCCGGAAAGGGGGCCACATCGAGCAGGCCACCGGCACGACGCGCGATGAGGCGTTCGCCCAGCTCTGCCAGCTGACGCTGCTGGACTCCTGCGACGGCTGCCCTTAGAGGCCCGCCAGTAGATCTGCGTTCGTCTTCGAACGCCGCATCAGCGCCGGGCCGCCGCCCGCGCCACCGGCGGGTCACCCCGGTAGCCCCTTCGTCCGGCAGCCCGTTCCCGTTCGGCCCCGCTCCCAAGTCCGGATCCGCCCGGCGCGCCCGCCGCTCCCCGCCAGGCGCTCGCCGCCCGCTCCCGCGCTGAGCCGGAACCCCGCCAGGCCCCGAACATGCCGACTCACCAGGGGTTCCACCCCCGCCTGCCGAACCGCGCCGTCCCTGACCCGCCGACGCCTCGCCCGGATATTCGCACCGGCACGAAGGAAGTTCCTATTCGTCGATGCCGCCGGGCCACCCAAGCTACGCTAGAATCTTACTCTTAGACCAGCGGTCACGAACGTCGGGTCGACAGTGAGCATATCGTCGGAATCGCTGTCGGCGTTCTGCCAGCGCACGGCGCCGGTCAGTGCCCAGGCGCCGCCGAGTTTGACATCGGTGCCGATCACGAAGCCGACCTTGCTGAACACGTTGGTCGGCTTGTAGGTGAATGTGCCGCTCGGCGTCGTATACGAGAGGTCGTCGGGGAACATGACGTACGCGATCTGCGGACCTACCCAGAAGTCGATCGCCTCCGAGTGGATCAAGTGTACGTTGAGCGCGGCCATCAAGGGAAGCACGCCGAAGGGCTTGCTCGCGGACGACGCCGCGGAGGTCGACGTCGTGAACTGCGCATTCATCCGAGAGTAGCCAGCCGCGGCGTCGATGCCGAACCAGTTGTTCAAGCGGAACTCGATGTCGCCTCCGAAGCCAACCGTGGTGCCGTTGGTCTTGAGCGAGACGGTGCCGAAGCCCGCAGAGCTGAACGGCGTGTTGTCGCTCAGCACGTAACGGCCGACCGCGCCAGCCCAGATGCGACCGCTGACGCCCGATTCCTGTGCGTGTGCGACCGTGGCGGACGAAGACGAGATGGCGACGAGCACGCCCAGTGCGATGGCGAGCTTTGATGAGTTCTTACGAAGGTTGGAGTTCATCGCAGCCTCGTGTCGTGAAGGTGTCCAGGCGGAGTTCCATGCATGAACTGAATCGCCGGGAGGCGGCGGTCACCATCGCACGAAGGAGTGACGCACGTTGAGCGGAGACTCGCGGAATGCTCAAGGTCGAGGGCCTCCAGGTATGGATAGGGATTTCCTTCGTCGCGATCCGAATATCCGGGCGGGGCGTCGGCGCGGCAACGCGGCCGCGGGTGGGCGGGCGGGGGCTGTCGCTTACCGGGGAACTCGATAGCGGCGATGCGAGTCCAACCGGCGCACGGCGTCGTTGGTCACGGACGCCAACTGAGGGCGAGCCCCGTGGATTCGGGCGCGGAGTATAATCCCAGCGTGACGCCCTTGCTCTCGACGCGATGCAGCTCGGGAATGAGGATGCCGACGAACGCGCCGACGCCGAGCCCCACCATGACATCGGACGGGAAATGCTCGAGCGCGCGCACGCGGAGGTATCCTACGACCAGCGGTGGAACCGCCGCCGCGGCGTAGAGCAGATATTTTGTGTCGCCGATTTCCGGATGGTAATCACTATACATTTTCGCCATGAGGAACGTGGCGGTCGCGGCGGAGGCGGTGTGTCCGCTGTAGAACGAATTCCGGACGGTGCCGATCTGGGTGCGGGATGCGGGAAGCTGCGGATAGTAGGCAACGGGCCGTAGCTTGTTTTGAAACGAGGGCCCGAGGAAGCTCCACTCGTAGATGTTGTTGGTGATCGAGATGCTCTCCATGTAGATCAGGAGCATGTCGAGCCAATCGCGACGGATCTGTTTGTCCAAGAGCAGGACGCCCGGCAGGAGGACGGTCGCCGTCAGCGTTTTATTCGACCAGTCTTTGAAGGCATCGAGGTTCGTCGGGTTCAGGTTGAGCGCCCACCGGTCAAAGCTGTTGACCAGGTTTTTGTCGAGCGCCTGCAATTCCGCCGTCGACACGGCTGCCTTGCTGCCGATGTGGGCGACGCCGAGGTAGTTCGTGACCGCGCCGACGCCGATGATCCCGCCCGTGACCCAATAATTGACGTGGTAGGGGTGGAAGGAGGAATCGCGCTCGGGAGCTTGCGCATGAAGGCGAACGGGTCCGGCGACGGCCGCCAGAGCGAAAAGAACGGTTGCGATGTTACATCGTCTCATGATTCGGTCTCTGTTCGATGTTGTACCATCACCCCGAGGTTCGCCCGCGTGCTCTTCGAGCTCGGCGCTGAGCGTTTCGATGATCTCGGCGATCTCGGCGCGGCTCACGTGGGGGGGCGCGATCGCGGAGCTCGATCTCATCTGCTCAAGATAGCCCGTTTGTTGCTAGACGACCAACTGGCCCGCGGCGATCGTCTGGCGAGGACGACGACAGCGGCGCTCAGCTGACCTACAGTCGGTCCATGGGAAACAGGGAGCACGATCCACGCGTGCTGGCGATCGCTGTGCCAGATGACGCTGCAGGACACGGTGAACGGCTGCCCGTAGCAGTGGTTTCGTCGCCCTCAGCACCGCCACCGCTGACCGAGACGGCTAGCTGACGCTGGCCAACAGCTCGGAGTTCGTCTTCGAACGCCGCATCAGCGCCAGCAGCATTTCGACGGCCTGGGCGGGGGCCAATCCGGCGAGCCGCCGCCTGAGCACCTGGCGTCCCGCCACCTCGGCGGGTTCGCCGAGCAGCTCTTCGCGCCGGGTCCCGCTCGCCGAGATGTCCACCGCTGGATAGAGCCGCCGGTCCGCCAGCTCGCGGGAGAGCCTGAGCTCGGCGTTGCCGGTCCCTTTGAACTCCTCGAAGATCACGTCGTCCATCCGGCTCCCGGTCTGGTCGAGCGCCGTGGCGATCACGGTGAGCGACCCCCCATCGGGGACGGCGCGGGCCGCCCCGAACAGGGCCTTGGGCTTGGCGAGCGCGGCCGCGTCGAGCCCACCGGTCATGGTGCGGCCGCTCGAGCTCCCCGCGGTGTTGTGCGAGCGCGCCAGGCGCGTCAGCGAGTCGAGCACGATCACGACGTCGCGCCCGATCTCGACCTGGCGCCGGGCGTGCTCGAACACCATCTCGGCCACGGCGACGTGCCGTGCGTGCGGCAGGTCGAAGCTCGAGGCGATGACCTCCCCGCGGCCCCAGTCCACCAGCTCGCTCACTTCCTCGGGCCGCTCGTCAATCAGGAGCAGCAGCAGCTCGACGTCCGGATGCCCCAGCGCCACGCCCTCCGCCACCGCCTGGAGCATGACCGTCTTGCCGGCCTTGGGTGGCGACACGATGAGGGCCCGCTGCCCGAAGCCGAACGGACAGACCAGGTCCACGGCGCGTTGGAGATCGGCGGTGCGCGCACTGGAAGCGCGCGCGGTCTCGAGCCTCAGGAGCCGCGCCGGATGTACCGCCCCGAGCCTGGCGAACTCGGGCCGCGCCGCGAGATTCTCGGGCGGCAGGCCATTGACCGACCGCACGCGTCCGTCTTCCAGCACGACGAGGTCGCCGCGGCGCAGTCCCGGAAGCTGCAGAACCGGGTCGCGCGCGCCCGGGAGGTAGCTGTGCGCGGCCAGGCGCAGCGCGCCGCCTCGTGGGGTAGGATCGTACCAGCCGGTGATGGAAGGCATACAGGCTTGCAGTCCGAAAGATAGGCCGGGATCCCTCAACCACCAGCGGGGCGCAGGCCGCGCTCTCGAGCGCCGTGCCGGCGCCGTCGGCCCAGGTCGGATGTGTGGTCCTCGAGCGGCCTACTCGTACCGGAGCGCCACCATCGGGTCCACCCGGGCCGCCCGCCGCGCCGGCAGCCAGCTCGCGCCGAGCGCCACCAGGCCGAGCAGGAGGGCGATGCCGAGGTACGTGAGCGGGTCGCGCGGCCCGACGCCGATGAGCTGGGAGCGCAGCAACTCGCCGGCGCCGAGGGCGAGCGCGAGTCCGACTCCGAGGCCGATCGCGACCAGTCGCGTCGCCCGCCCCACCACCATCCCGACCACTTCGCGACGCCCGGCGCCCAGCGCCACGCGCACCCCGATCTCGCGGGTGCGCTGGCTCACGTGGTAGGACAGCACGCCGAAGATCCCGATCGCCGCCAGCAGCAGCGCCATCGCGCCGAACGCGCCGAGCATCGTCGCCCCGATGGTCTGGACGAACAGCGCCGCCTGCATGTGCTCCGCCATGGTGCGCACGTCGAGGAAGGGCAGGTCGGGGTCCACGTCCCGGAACGCCCCGCGCACCGCCCCCGTGAGGGCTCGGGGATCGCCGGACGCGCGCACCAGGACGTCGAAGTCGTTGCGCGGCTCCTGCGCGAACGGGACGTAGACGAGCGCCCGGGCGGGCTCGGTCAGGGAGAGGTACTTCCCCTGCCTCGCCACGCCCACGACCGTGCGCCAGACACCGCCGCGCAGGAAACGCCTGCCGATCGGGTCCAGGCCGGGCCAGAAGCGCTGCACGAAGCGCTCGTTCACCACCGCCACCTCCTGCGACCCGGTGACGTCGCCGCGCTCGATCCCGCGACCCCGCAAGACGGGAATCCCCATCGCCCGGAAGTAGTCGCTCCCGACCTGCTGGTACACGATGGACATGTTCTCGTCCCGCTGCGGCGCGTAGCCCTCCGGCAGCGCGGTTTGCGAGACCGCCCCGCCGAAGCCGAGCGGCGAGTTCATGGCCACGCTGGCGGCTTCCACGCCCGGGAGCGCGCGGAGGCGATCCAGCAGGCGGGTGGTCACCGCGACGCGCTGGCTGTCGGGCAGGCCGGCCAGATGCAGATCGGTGGTCACCAGGAGCACGTGCCCCGCACCCGTGAATCCGACGTCGGCGTCCCGCGATGCCCGGAGCGAGCGGAGGAACAAACCCGCGCAGACGAGCGCAACGATCGAGAGGGCGACCTGGGAAACCACGAGCGTGGATTGGAGCCGGGAGCGGTGCGCGGGCCCACCGCCGATCTCGTCCTTGAGGGTCGGAACCAGGGCCGGGTTCGACGCCTGCATCGCCGGGAAGAGGCCGAAGACCATCGCCGTCACCAGCGTCACGCCGAGCGTGAACAGCAGCACGCGGCCGTCCACGATGAAGTCGAGCCCGATGGGGAAGGGAGCGGGCGGCAGCAGACTCACCAGTGTGTCGCGGCTCCAGTAGGCCACGACCACGCCGACGCCGCCCGCCATCAGGCCGAGGGCGAGGCTCTCCGTGAGCAGCTGGCGGACCAGCCGCCACCGGCTGGCGCCCAGCGCGAGGCGGATCCCGATCTCGCGCCGCCGCGCGATGGCGCGCGCGAGCAGGAGATTGGCCACGTTGGCGCACGCGATGAGCAGGACGAGGCCGGTCACGCCGAGGAGTGCGATGAGCACGGGTTTGAGGAAGGACGCCGTCCCCTGTTCGGCGAGCGGCGTGACGATCGCGCCGTTCCGCGCATCCAGGTCCCCGGTCGCGGCGGCGACGCGCTTCGCCAGGGCGTCGAGCTCCTGGCGTGCCTGGGCGATCGTCCAGCCCGCGCGCACGCGGCCGACGCCGTCCAGGAACTCGCTCATCCGTCGCTCCAGACCCTCGAGGCCCAACAGCATCGGCACCAGGGTCACGGGTGCGTACGCGTCCATCTGCAGCCCGACCGTGGTCCCGCCGAACCGGGGCGGGGCCACGCCGACCACCTCGAGCGGGTGGCCGCTCAGCTCCAGGTGGCGGCCGATGATCGCGGAGTCCCCCGCGAAGCGGCGCCGCCAGTACGCGTAGCCCAGCACCACGACGGGCGCCCGTTCGTCCTCGTCGCGCAGCGTGAGGAGCCGGCCGAGCGCCGGCCGCACGCCGAGCACGTCGAAGAAGTTGCCCGACGCCATCGCGGTCCAGGTACGCTCGACCGTCCCGTCCTCGCCGCGCAGGCCGAGCTGGCCCAGCGCCGCCGCGGCGATGTCGAGGGACCGCGACTGCGCGCGCCAGTCGCGCAGGTTCGGGTACGACACGGACCACGACCCGTTGCCCGGCGCGCGCGTGTTGATCGCGACGATCCGATCGAAGCCCGGGACGGCCGGCAGCGGCCGCAGCACGAAGGTGTTCATCCAGGTGAACACGGTCGCGCTGGCGCCGATGCCCATCCCGAGAGACAGGACGGCCACCAGCGTGAGTCCTGGGCGCTTGCGGAGGGCCCTCAAGGCGAAGCGCAGGTCCTGGAGCAGAGACCCGATCATGGGAGCGTATGGGGGCAAAGCGCGTGCCCGGCGGCAGCCTGGCCTAAGAGCTTGCGCGCATTCGGGTTAGGTGCTGTCCCGTCGCTGCCGGGACCGGGGTCGTTGACCGTCCGCGGGACCGGCCGTCCCGCAACCGGACACGGTGCCGCCAGCGCCCCTAGCGGCGCTTCCCCACCATCAGGTCGGCCGGGCCCTTGAGAGCGATGCGGCGGACTTCGGTGAGTCCCGCCGCCGCGAGCCAGGCGGCGTACTCCGCCTCGGAATACGTGCTCCCCGCCTCGGTCCCCACCAGCATGTTGATGGCGAACAGCACGGCCTGCCGCGGCGCGGTGCGGTCGGGTTCCAGGATGAAGTCCTGGATCACGACCCGCCCCCCCGGCGCCAGCGCCCGCGCGCAGCGCGCGAGGAGGTCGCGATTGCCGTCGGGCCCGAGCATGTGGCAGATGCTCGAGAGGAAGACGAGGTCGAAGTCCCGTCCCAGGTCGTCCGTGCGGAGGTCCCCCACGCGGGTCGCGATCCGCTTCGAGAGCCCTGCGTCGCTGATGTGGGTCTCCGCGATCGGCAGCACGGTGGGCAGGTCGAAGACGACCGCGCTCAGCGCGGGGTGCGCCTGGGCGAACGCGATGGCGTAGGCGCCCGAGCCCCCGCCGACGTCCAGCATCCGGCGGATCGGCGACGCGCCCAGCGCCTCGACCACGAGCGGCGCGCGCACGGCGGCGCCCCGGTGCATCGCCGCGATGAACGGCACCGTCCAGTCGTCGTCGCGCGAGCGCATCTCGGCCCGGAGCGCCGTGTGGCCCTCCCGCACGGCGTCGGTGAGCGACGACCAGGTGTTCCACAGGCTGAGGTTGTGCCGCATCGCGACGCGCGCGTCGTCGGGCGAGCCGGCGACGAGGAACTGCGCCGTGGCCGGCGCGTTGGTGTACCGGTCGCCGGCGAGCCGGACCAGGCTCAGGGAGACCAGGGCGTTGAGGAGCAACTCCGTGGCGCGCCGGTCGGTGCCGCAGCGCTTCGCGACCCCCTCCACCGTCGCCCCGTCGCCGACCGCGGTGAACAGGTCCAGCTCGATCGCGGAGAGCACGATCCGGCTCTCCTGGTAGCCCCGGATCATCCGGGTCAGATCGTCCGGCAGCTCCGCCATGCCCGGCTAGTCCGCCGCGTGCGCGACGGCGCGGCCGCCGCCGGAGATGTGCTGGCTGATCAGGATCTTGCTGATCTCTTCGCGCTGGATCTGGTTCGTGCCCTCGTAGATCTGCGTGATCTTCGCGTCCCGCATGTACTTCTCGATCGGGTAGTCGCGCATGTAGCCGTAGCCGCCGAACACCTGGACCGCGTCCACCGTGACCGCCACCGCGACGTCGGCCGCGAACAGCTTGGACATCGCCGAGTACATCGTCGGCCGCTCTTTGGGCTGCGTGTCGATGTAGCGGGCAGTCGCGTAGATGAGGGCGCGCGCGGCCTCGATCTTGGTCGCCATGTCGGCCAGGCTGAACCGCAGCCCCTGGAAGGCGGAGACGGGAGAGCCGAACTGCCGCCGCGTGCACGCGTAGGCCACCGCGAGGTCGAGCGCGCCCTGCGCGATCCCGAGCGCCTGCGCGCCCACGCCCGGCCGCGACGCGTCGAAGGTGCGCATCGCCGTGATGAAGCCCGTGCCCTCGCGCCCGATCAGGTTCCGGGCGGGGACGCGGCAGTCCTGAAAGACGAGCTCGCGCGTCGCCGAGGCGCGGATGCCCATCTTGTCTTCCTTCTTGCCGAAGGAGAACCCCGGCGTGCCCTTCTCGACCACGAGGAAGCTCGCGCCCCGCGGACCCTTCGACGGATTGGTCAGCGCGATGACGGAGTAGACCTCCGCCTCGCCGCCGTTCGTGATCCACTGCTTCGTGCCGTTCAGGATGTAGTCGTCGCCGTCCCGGATCGCGGTGGTGCGGATGCCGCCCGCGTCCGAACCCGCGTCGGGCTCCGTCAGCGCGAACGCCGCCAGCCGCTTGCCCGCCGCGATGTCGGGGAGGAAGCGCCGCTTCAGCTCGTCGCTGCCCGAGATGAGGATCGGCATGGTGCCCAGTGCCGTGCCCGCGAGCGCCAGCGCGATCCCGCCGCACGCCTTCGACAGCTCCTCGGTCACCAGGACCAGGTTCATCGTCGGCGTGCCGTTCGCGATCCCGTCGTATGCCTCGGGGATGAAGGTGCGGAACAGGTCGGAGGCGGCGAGCGTGCGCACCACCGGCCAGGGGAACTCCCCGGTGCGGTCGTACTCCGCCGCCACGGGCCGGATCTCCCGCTCCGCGATCTCCCGCGCCAGGTCGCGGATCGCCATCTGGTCTTCGCTCAAGCCGTAATCGAGCACGTGACCATCCTCCCTAGGAGATCGCGCCGGCGGCCGCCGGCTCCGGCCACAACACCGGACGCTGGACCAGGATCGCACCGGCCTTGAAGACGAAGCGCAGATGCTGTTCCGGGTACACGGTCGCGAACGAGCTGACCTCGAGGTGGCCGCTCAGCGACCCCTTCGCCGCCAGCCTCCGCAGCTGCTCGACCAGCAGCAGCACGTCGAGATTGAGGTCGCGCACCTGCACCGAGACGCCGGTGCGCGAGGGGTCGGGCGCCGCGACGATATCCCCTTCCGGATAGAGCCCTTCGTACGTGTCGGCCAGGGCCGCCAGCTCCCGCACGGCTCCCGCGACGTCCTTCGTCTTGAAGGTGACCGTTCCGTTCAGCCGCTGGACGCGCGGCTCCACGATCTCCAGGCGCTCGCCCGTGTACGGCTGGGGCATCGCCCGCGTGTAGTCGGGATGCGCCCACTCGATCTTCACCGCGCCGCCCGCCTCCACCTTCAGCCGCACCAGCTGGCCACCGCGCTCCGTGTGCACGAACAGCTCGCCGCCCGGGATCGCGCCTTGCGAGACCTCGGGGACCTCCGCGAGCATCCGCACCAGCTCGCCGGTGATCGTCGGCAGGCAGGGACCGGCCGAAGGCTGGATGTGCCGCACCACGATCATCCCCGTCGGGGCATCGAACTCGAGCCAATCGCCGGGCAGCGCCGCCAACCGCTGCTGCACCGCGTCCGGCAACTCGCCGAGCCGCACGCCCCCGTAACACCCCGCGTCGTAGAACATTTTGAAATCCCCTGGTTGCACTCGGGATTCAGGCTCTAAATAGTGCCCCCTCGCCACACAGGTTTGGGCGGAGGGCGGCCAGAACTGACCCTGGCTGTCGTGGACCTGGAGTCGCAAATTCCGGGCCGCATGCCGACCCCCCGGCCCCGAAAGGCTTGCCATGTCTCGATTTGACCCGCATTCGCACTTCGACACCGACCAACCGCGCACGCATCGGCTCACACTCGAAATCGGCGTCGATTTCGAGCGCCGACGCGTCCTCGGTCGCGCGGTCCTGGACCTCGGCGGCGGTTCGACCGGCCCACTCGACCTCGACACGAAGGGGCTGGTGATCACGGCGGCGGCGACGGGACGGGGCAAGCCGATCCCGTACGCGCTCGGCGCGGAAGATCCGATCCTGGGCCGCCGCCTGCGGCTCGATCTGCCGGCGCACACGGCGCAGGTCGCGATCACCTATGAGACGGCGCCGGAGGCCGTGGGGCTGCAGTGGCTCGCGCCGGAGCAGACGGCGGGGAAGCGGCACCCGTTCCTGTTCACGCAGTTCCAGCCGATCCACGCGCGCTCGATGATCCCGTGCCAGGACACGCCGATCGTGCGCGCGCCCTACCGCGCCACGGTGACGGTGCCGGAGGCGCTGACGGCGGTGATGTCGGCCGCGCCGGCGGACGCGAAAGCTCACGCGCAGGCGGGGAAGCGGACGCTGGAGTTCACGATGCCGCAGCCGGTGCCGTCGTACCTGATCGCGCTGGCCGTGGGCGACCTGACGTCGCGCGACCTCAGTCCGCGCTCCCGCGTGTGGGCGGAGAGCGCCACGGCGGACGCGGCGGCGTACGAGTTCGCCGGCATCGAGGAGATGATTCGCGCCGCCGAGCAGCTGTTCGGTCCGTACGAGTGGGACCGCTACGACATGCTCGTGCTGCCGCCCTCCTTCCCCTACGGCGGGATGGAGAACCCGCGGATGACGTTTCTCACGCCGACGGTGCTGGCGGGGGACCGGTCGCTCGTGGACCTCGTGGCGCACGAGCTGGCGCACTCGTGGACCGGGAACCTGGTGACCAACGCCACGATGGACCACTTCTGGTTGAACGAGGGGTTCACCGTATGGGCGGAGCGGCGCATCCTCGAGGCGCTGCACGGCAAGGAGGCCGCCGCCCTCGGATGGGCCATCGGGCAGAACGCGCTGGACGAATCGCTCGCGCGGTTCCCCGCCGACTCGCCGTTCACCCTGCTCCGCACGAATCTCGAGGGCGTGGACCCGGACGAGGTCTACTCCTCGATCCCGTACGAGAAGGGCGCGCGGTTCGTCGCGACCCTGGAGAGCGCGGTGGGGCGCGAGCGGTTCGACCGCTTCATGCGCCGCTACATGGACCGGTTCCGCTTCACCTCCATCACCACCGAGGAGTTCCTGATGTTCCTGAACACGGAGCTGCCGGGCGTGGCGCAGCGCGTGGACGCGGACGCCTGGCTGCACCGTCCCGGGATGCCGGCGGGCGCGCCGGTCTTCCGCTCCGAGCGGCTCGACACGCTCCGGACGCTGGCGCAGGGCTGGAACGGGGGCACCCGGCCCGACCAGGCCGAGGCCGGCCACTGGAATGCGAACGAGCTGCTGCTCTACCTCCAGCACCTGCCGCGCCCGCTCGACGAGTTCTCCTGCCGCTGGCTGGACGCGCAGTTCACGCTCACGCAGCAGGGCAACTACGAGATCCTGGTCGAGTGGCTGACGATCGCGGGTGCGTCGGACTACGAGCCGGTGTTCCCGCGGATCCGGGAGGTGCTGACGTCCGTGGGGCGGATGAAGTACCTGCGCCCGCTCTACGGCGCCCTGGGTGGCCATCCGCGGACGCGGGCGCTGGCGCGGGAGGTGTTCCGCGAGGCGGCGAGCAGGTACCACACCCTGTCGCGCCGCGTCGTGGAGTCCGTCATGGAGCAATACCGTGACTGACGATGCCCGACGAGAAAAGCGCGAGGCGTGAGACGACGATCCCGTACGTCTCACGCCTCGCAGGTCAGGAGCGGTCGGTCAGTTGTGGCAGCCGCTCTTGAAGCCGTCCACGCGGCTGCGCAACGTCGGCACGTACGTAGTCAGAATCCTCGAGGTCTGAACGCTGTCGAGCTGGGCGGCGTCCGTGATGTCGTGCTGGACCTCGTTCAGCAGCGAGTCGAGCACCGGCGCCTTGTTGCAGTCCTTGTCATGTGTGGCGGCGTCCAGCATGGTCGGGATGCGCATCAGATCCGCCAGGCCCAGGTAGTAGGTATAGCGCATCTTGGCCAGGCCGGCCGGCGTGATGGCTCGGCCCTCGGCCAGAACCGCTGCGGCGCTGTCGAACTGCTTGGTGTTCAGCCAGTGCGCGCCAGCCCGGAGGAAGATGGCGGACGCGTACGGGTGCAGGGCGGTGTCGCTCGCGGCCTGCCGGGCCATGACCACGGCCGAGTCGAACTGACCGTGGTCGTAGAGGTAGAGCGCGTAGACCGCGCTGCCGAGCCGGTTCTGGGTATCCAGGGCGCGGAAGTGGCGGATCGCGTCGAGCCCACGCGCCGTATCGCCCCGGGTGCGGAGCAGGGTGGCCAGGTGCAGCCAGGGCGTAGGATCCTTGGGGACCCTCGCGGTGCCGCGCTCCGCCCACTCGAAGTCCTGGTTCTCGTTGCCGCTTCGCTCGGCCGCCTCGGTCGCGGCCGCGATGAGCGTCGAGTCGAGGATCGTGCTATCGGCGGCGTACGCCAGCTCGAAGTTGGCGGACGCTTCCACCCAATGCTGTTGGCTCGCCCGAAGGACGCCGAGCGCGACATAGTACCAGGGATTGGTCGACTGCAGACGGATCGCCGCCCCGTATTCCGTGGCGGCGTCGTCGAGCCGCGCGCGGCAGACCAGCGTGAACGCCATGTCGCCGTGGTCGCGCGCACTGTTCGGGTTGGCCGCCACGGCGCTGCGGAAGAAGAGGTACGCGGCGTCGCACAGTCCGCTCTGGAGCTGCGCGAGCCCGTTCTGGTATTGCGTGGCCGACGGATCGGCCGGCGCGCGCCGGCCGGCCTGGGCCGCCGCCGCCGAATCCAGCCGCGCGGCGTACAGTCGTCCCTGAGCGGCGGCGCGCTCGAGCAGGGACGTCGAGTCGGTCGCTGGGGTCGTCGCGGCCGTCGCCGCGGTGCTCTGCTGAGCGTGCGTCACGGCGGGCAGGGCAAGGGCACCCGCTGCGACGCCGGCGATGCCGGCGAGAAAACGGCGAACCAGAGCCATATTCATGCTGCTACTCCCTTTCGACGGTGGTCACGAGCCCGGAGGCGGAGCGCCCGCCGCGGTCGGGCGGTAGACGAGCAATAAAGATGCCGCGACGCCGTCACCTGCGCCAGCGGAATGCTCGCGCCGGCCGCGGGCGCCGTAGCTCCTTGTCAGGTCAGGGTTTGGGGCACCGAGCGAGCAGTTCATTGATCCGCGTGCGGGCTTGCGTCAGGACGCCGCCGAGGACCTGGTTGATCTGCGTGCTGTCGCCGACGGCCTTGCCCTCCACGAGGTCGTGCCGCACGGACATCTCGAGGGTGTCCACCGCGTGCGCCTCGGCGCAGTCCTTCTTCTTCGCCGCGTCGGCGTACAGCGGGCCGAGGCGCTGCGCGTTCGTGTAGCCGAGCAAGAGGGAGAACGGTGCGCGACGCGCGGCTGGGGCATAAGCGCGGCCCTCCGCGAGGACCTGCGACGCCTGCCCCAGGTCCCTCGCCTGAAACAGATGCGCCCCGACGCGGAAATACACGGGCCACGCGTAGCGCCAGAGCGTCGAGTCGGTCGCTGCCTCCCGGGCCAGGGCGAGCGAGGAGTCGTACTGCTCGAGGCCGAGCAGATAGCTCGCGTACAGCGCGGCGCCGAGCTTCTGGTCCGGGGCGAGCGAGCGGAAGTGCCGTATCGCGGTCAGGCCCTCGGCGGAGTCGCTCTGGCGGAGCAGGGTCGCGAGGCGGACCCAGGGCACCGGATCGTCCGGATAGCGCGCGGCGCCGATCCGCGACCAGGTCAGCAGTTCCTCCGCGAAAGCGCCGCGCTGCATGCAGTCGCTCACGGCCTCGACGAACCGGTGATCGATGACGGAGCTGTCCAGGCCGGCGGCGGCCTCGTAGTTCGCGGCCGCCGGCTGCCACCGCTCCTGCTTCGCGCGCACGGAGGCGAGGCCGACGTAGTACCACGGGTTGGTGGGCTGCAGGCGCGACGCGGCCGCGTACTCGTTCGCGGCCTCTTCCCAGCGCCCGAGCCCGGCCAGGGCGTAGCCGAGGTCGCCGTGATAACGGGCGCTGTTGGGGTTCGCGGCCACCGCCGCCTGGAGCGGCGTCAGAGCAGAGTCGAACTGGCGCTTGCCGAGCTGGCCGACGGCCGCGAGGTACTGCGTCAGGGCCGGGTCGGTGCGCGCGGCGCGTCCCTGCGCGGCCTGGCGTTCCTCCCGCGACGCGACGAGCCGTGCGCGCATGGCCGCGGTGTCGAACAGGGAGGAATCCTGCGCCGCCGCCGGAGCGGCTCCCGGAGCCTGGGCGGACGCGCCGCCGGGAAGCGCGATGGCCGTCCAGACCAGTGCCGCGCCGATGAGGCCGAGTCGAAGCTGCCGCGCTGCCATGCCGCCGCTCCACTGAGACGTGGGTTCGCCGAGGACGTTCATGCGCAGTGAGCATGCCGCCCGCGATTCACGTTTGCCAGCGGTGGGGAGGATGAGTCCGCGGTGCGCGCCGCGCCGGCTGGCGTCATCCGAAGCGCCCCCCTATTGGGCAGTCCGCACGTATTCCCTGAAGCGGTCCCGCAGGTCGGCGCCGCCCCCCAGATGCTCGCGCTGCGCGATGCCATCGAGCCTCTGCACGCGGTCGTCGGGCTTCGGGTGGGTGGCGAAGAACTCGGACACCGGCCCCTCGCCCGCGTGCTGGTTGAGCCGCCCGACGAACGCGGCGAGGCCCCCCGGGTCGTACCCGGCGGCGCTGGCGTACTCGATCCCGAGGCTGTCGGCCTCGAGCTCGTCGTCGCGCGACAGGCCCATGAACAGCGCGTTGGCGCCGGTCCCCACCACGCGGTCCAGGACGGGGCCCTGGATGTCGAGCTGGTCGCGCACCTCGCGCATCGTGTCCGACTTGCGGATCTGGTTGATCACGTGCTTCCGGTTCACGTGGCCGACCTCGTGGGCCAGCACGCCCGCCAACTCCGCCTCGTTCTGCATGAGCGCGAGCGCGCCCCGCGTGACGAAGACGTATCCGCCCGGCGCGGCGTAGGCGTTCACCGTCGGGGTCTCGAGCACCGCGAAGTGGTAGACGATGTCGCCGCGCGGGTCCTGGCTTGCGACGGTGAGGCCGACTAGGTTGACGTACCGCGTGAGCGCGGTGTCGCTGGAGACGGGGTAGCGCCCCGCGATCGTCGCCGCGATCCCGCGCCCGATCTCGACTTCCTTCTCGGTGCTGATCGGCAGCAGCGTGCGGGCGACGTTCGCCGCCTGGCGGAGGCGGTCCAGGAGGCCCTGGGCCGCGGCTTCCGGCGCGGCGGCGGCCGTGAGGCAGGCGGCTGCGCCGAGCACGGCGCCGAGCCGATGGAGGCGGTTCATGGCTGCCTCCCGGCGGAATCGCCCTTCACCGCGTACGGGCCCAGCCCTCCGGTGCGCATGAAGTCCTCGAGCGAGACGGCGCCCACGACGAACGCCTCCATCCGCCGGATCGCGGCGCTGTCCGGCGTCACCGGCACGTCGCCCCCTGGCGTCTTCACGCGATCCACGCCCCGGGCGCCGGCGGTCGCGACCACGCTCGCCTGCCGCTGGTCGCCCACCGCGGAAATGCCGCTGGCCAGCAGGTTGCGTCCTCCGCTGCGCGCCCCCGGATCGAGCAGCGCGTCCGCGAAGCTCGGGTTCTTCACCGAGCGGCGGAACACGACCCGGCCGACGCTCCCGTCCGGGGCGCGCTCCACCAGCCGCCCGGCCGCCGGCCCGCTCGCGCGGCCGTTGCGGTCGAACACCACGGCCGCGCGGACCAGCGGATCCTGGCCGAGCACGTGCTGCTCCAGCGGCGTCGCGCCGAGCGCCGTCACCACCACGGCCCGCGTCCCTTCGCCGATGACGACGTCGGGGCTCCCCATCGTCTGGCCGTCGGCGGTCCGCCGGATCTCGGCGCGCCACCTCGGGGGCGCCGAGAAGTAGTCCACGCGCATCACCAGCGCGAGCGAGTCCGTCCGGGGATCCGTGGTCTTCCGGCTAGACAGTTTCCCGCCCGACCACCGACCGGGGACGTACACCACGTCGGTCCACTCCGCCTTCTGCGCCTCGGCCGCGGCCGCCGTGCCGGCGGCCAGCAGCGCCGCGAGCGCGAGGCGCCGCACGATCCCATGCCCGGTTCTCATCCGACCGCCTCCGCGCCGGCGGCGCGCGTCCCGGCCGCCGCCCTGCGTCCCAGCAGTTCGTAGATCGCCACCGGCCGCTCCTTCCCCTTCACCTTCACGTCGCCGAGGGCGCGCACGTCGAAGCGGTCGCCGAGCTTCGCGAGGGTGAACTCGCTGACGATGATGCCGGTGTGGAACTCCTTGTTCGCGCTCTCGAGCCGCGACGCCAGGTTCACGCCGTCGCCGATCACCGTGTAGTCGAGCTTGTGATCGAGCGAGCCGATGTTGCCGACCACCACCTCCGCCGTGTTGATGCCGACGCCGATGTGGATGTCCGGCTTCCCCTCCGCCACCCACCGCTTCGCCAGCTCGGCGGTCTTCGCCTGCATCGCCAGCGCGCAGTCCGCCGCCCGGTCGGCGTGGTCCGGGTGCGGCACCGGCTCGCCCCAGAAGGCCATCACCGCGTCGCCGATGAACTTGTCCAGCGTGCCGCCCGCGTGCTTGACGATCGCCGCCATCTCCGAGAGGTACTCGTTCAGGAACGCGATCACCTGCTGCGGCTCGAGTTTCTCCGAGATCGAGGTGAAGCCGCGGATGTCGCTGAACAGGATCGTCAGCTCCGCCCGCCGGCCGCCGAGGTTGATCTTCGACGGGTCCTCCGCCAGCTGCGCCACGTATTCGGGCGCGACGTACTTGGAGAACATCTCGCGGATCTGCCGCTTGTGCCGCCCTTCGGTCATGTAGTTGACCGCCATCCCGCCGGTGAACGTCAGCAGGATGGCGAGCGCGGGCGACGCGGCGTCGAGCCAGACGCCGCCGGCGCGGAACAGGCCGAGGGTGAGCGCGACGTACGCCACCGTGAGGCCGACGCCCGCCGCGGCGCTCCACCACACCGACGCGATGAACGACGCCGCCACGCCGGCCAGCAGGGCGGCGAGCACGATCGCGGCCAGGTTGGCCGCCGGGCGCGCCCGCGTCAGGAAGTCCCCGGTCAGCAGGTTGTCCGCCAGCGTCGCGTGGATCAGCACGCCCGGGTCGGCGGGGCCGAACGGATTGGCCCGCGCCTCGAACAGCCCCGCGCCCGACGCGCCGACGAACACGATCTTGTCCTTCAGCGCCGCCAGGGGCACCTCGGGCGTCCGGCCGGAGGCGAGCTGCGCGTACGAGTTGAGGATCTGGGCGACAGGGTAGATGCGATACGTCTCGACGCCCGCCTTGGGATCGCGATAGGGGCCGCGCCAGTTGAGGAGCAGGCCGCCCCCGTCCAGCGGCACCGCGAGCGCGCCCAGCCCGAGGGAGCGCGCGCCCCACCGCGCCGGGCCCGAGCGGAACCGCGCCGAGTCCGCGACGGCCGCGGCCGCGAGGCCGAGGGCCGGATAGGCGCGGCCGCGGAAGGCGTAGAAGAGCGGGACCCGCCGCGCCGTGCCGTCCACCGCGTCCGGCGTGAAGTTGATGCTTCCCACCGCGCGCGACGCGTCGAGCAGGGCCCGGTACGGGTGCTCGACGCCCTGGAACACCTCGCCCGCCGGGAGCCCCGAGACGGGCCACGCGAAATCCGTGAGCCGCGCCAGGGCGACGCCATCCTCGCGGAACGCCGCCAGCCGCGCGCCGCCCGTGTCGAACTCCTGCTGGAACGAGAGCGTCTGCACGACGTTCCCGGCGGCCCGCGCCTCTGCCGCGAACGCGCTGTCTCGCTTGGGATTCGGCAGATCGGGATCGGGGAAGCCGAAGTCGAAGGCGATGACCCTGGCGCCGCCGGCCGAGAGGTACCGCACCACCATCGCCCACACGTCGCGCGGCCACGGGAAACGCCCGACCGAGCCGCGCAGCAGGTCGAGGCTCAGCTCGTCCACGTCCACGATCACGATGCTGGTGTCGGCGCGGGTCCGGTCGTGCAGGGTCCGGAAGCGCCAGTCGAGCGTCTTCAGCTCGAGCGACTGCAGCGGGTAGGTGCCGTGCAGCACGGCGAGGATCAGCGCGACCGCGGCTCCGACGGCCAGACCCAGGACGCTGCGTCGTACGCGTGGGCGCATCCGCCAATGCTAGCGTGCGAGGTGCGATCCGCGCCACCGCGTGCTCAATCGGGCCCGCACTTCGGAGGCCGCCCGCCGCCCGCACGAGAGTCGACTCTGCGTCGCCGCCACATCGCGCCATCCGCATCGTTACGGACGAGTCGCGCGCCGTCGAACGACTGTCCGAAAGGGCAAACGGGAGAGAATTCCTCTGCGGTCAGTATCCTGCGCAGGCGCGAGATTTGCGGGTCTGAAACTGGGCAAACGCGTGTACCGCGACCCCTGGCGGGAGATCGCTGCAGCTATGCCCACAGTCGAGACGCCCATCCTGGACGAGACGATCGTCGACAAGTACGAAGAGCGACGCGCGAACCTCGTCCCGATTCTGCAGGACATCCAGGCCACCTACTCCTATCTGCCGGAAGAGCTGCTCCGCCGCGTATCGCGGAAGCTGCATGTGTCGCTCTCCGACGTGTACCAGCTGGCGACGTTCTACAGGTGCTTCAGCCTGAAGCCGCGCGGCCGACACGTGGTGCAGGTGTGTCTCGGGACCGCCTGCCACGTGCGGGGCGGGCCGAAGATCCTGGACCGGGTCGAGACGGAAACGGGCACGGTGGGTCTCGGGACGAGCCCCGACATGGAGTTCGTGGTCGAGACGGTGCGGTGCCTGGGATGCTGCGGGTTGGCCCCTGTGATGAAGGTCGACCGGGACGTTTATGCCACCCTCGAGCAGAGCAAGATCAAGCGCGTGCTGAACCGCTATCGCAAGAAGCGCCCTGCCGGAAAGGACGCGACCGATGGTTGAGCGCGTGCATCACATCACCGACCTCGAGGAGCTGGAGCGGGTCGCGATCCACGGGCGGACGTCGCTCTATCCCGATCGCATCAAGATCCTGATCGGCATGGCCACCTGCGGGCGCGCCGCCGGCGCCGAAGAGGTGCTGGAGAAGGTGCGCGAGGTGGTCGCGCAGAAGAAGCTGCCGTACATCGTCGCCGAAACCGGATGCATCGGCTGGTGCTCGCAGGAGCCGCTGCTCGACATCTGGGTGCCGGGCCGGCCGCGGGTCACCTACGGCAAGGTGACGCCCAAGCAGGTGCCCGAGATCCTCGCGGCGCTGCCCGAGGCGAAGCCGAAGCTGGCGCTGGCGATCATGACCGGGGACGACAACCCGCTCACCGGCAAGCACGCGGATTACTGCAACGGCCACGGCTCCAAGGTGGACGGCCTGCCGAGCTACGCGGAGCTCCCGCTGTTCCGCCGGCAGCTCCGGATCGTGATGCGCAACTGCGGGATCCTGGATCCGTCGAGCCTCGAGGAGTACGCGGCGCGCGGGGGCTATCACGCCCTGTGGACGGCGCTCTGGTCGCGGAAGCCCGAGGAGGTGGTCCGCGAGGTGACCGACAGCGGGCTCCGTGGGCGGGGCGGCGCCGGCTTCCCGACCGGGCGGAAGTGGCAGGCGGTGCGCGATGCCAAGGGGAGCCCCAAGTACGTGATCTGCAACGCCGACGAGGGCGACCCCGGCGCGTACATGGACCGGGGTGTGCTCGAGGGTGATCCGCACAGCGTCATCGAGGGGATGATCATCGGCGGGTACGCGCTCGGCGCCCACGAGGGCGTGATCTACGTGCGCGAGGAGTATCCGCTGGCCGTGGCGCGCGTGACCGCCGCGATCCACCAGGCGGAGCGCGCCGACCTGCTCGGTGACGACATCCTCGGCTCGGGCTTTGCTTTCCACATCGAGGTGGCACAGGGCGCCGGCGCCTTCGTCTGCGGGGAAGAGACGGCGCTCATCGCCTCCATCGAGGGGCGGGTGGGGGAGCCGCGCCCGCGGCCGCCGTACCCCGCCGAGAAGGGGCTGTGGGGCAAGCCGACGTGCATCAACAACGTCGAGACCTGGGCCACGGTCCCGGTGATCGTGTCGCGGGGGAGCGCGTGGTTCTCCGGGATCGGCACCGAGCGGAGCAAGGGCACCAAGGTCTTCAGCCTCGTGGGCAGCGTGGCGAACACGGCGCTCATCGAGGTGCCGATGGGGACGACCCTGCACGACGTGGTCGAGGAGATCGGCGGCGGCGTGCCCGACGGGCACAAGGTCAAGGCGGTGCAGACCGGCGGCCCGAGCGGCGGGTGCATCCCGGCCGAGAAGCTCGACCTGCCGGTGGACTACGAGAGCCTCAACGCCGCGGGCTCGATCATGGGCTCGGGCGGCATGATCGTGATGGACGACCAAACCTGCATGGTCGACATCGCGAAGTATTTCCTCGACTTCCTCCAGGACGAGTCGTGCGGCAAGTGCTTCAGCTGCCGGGTCGGCACCCAGCGGATGAAGGAGATCGTGACGCGCATCTCGGAGGGGAAGGGCACGGAGCAGGATCTCGACCTGCTCGAGGACGTGGCGTGGATGGTCTCGGAGACGTCGCTGTGCGGGCTCGGCCAGAGCGCGCCCAACCCTGTGCTCTCGACGCTGCGGTACTTCCGCGGGGAGTATCTGGCGCACATCCGCGACCACAAATGTCCGGCGAAGGTATGCAAGGAGCTGATCACCTACACGATCGATCCGGTGACCTGCAACGGGTGCGGAGCCTGCGTCAGTCTCTGTACGGGGCAGGCCGTCGTGGGTGAGAAGAACAAGCTGTACACGATCGAGCAGGCGCGCTGCACGAAGTGCGGCGCCTGTCTCGAGTCCTGCAAGTTCGACGCGGTCCTGGTCAACTAGGAACCGACATGGTCCGACTGACGATCAACGGGTCGCCCGTGCAGGTGGACGAAGGGTCCACGGTCCTCGAAGCCGCGCGCCTGTACGGCATCCCCATCCCGACGCTGTGTCACGCGGACGGGCTGACGCCGTACGGCGCCTGCCGGCTGTGCGTCGTGGAGGTCGGGACGGCCCCCAAGTCCCGGCTCGCCGCCTCCTGCACCACGCGCGCCACTGAGGGGCTGATGGTGCGCACCGACTCGGCGCGGGTGGACCGCGCGCGGCGGCTGCTGCTCGAGATGTACGTGGCGACCAGCCCGCAGTCGAAGCGGATCCAGGACCTCGCCTCGGCGATGGGCATGCGGGAGTGCCGCTACGAGGCGAAGCACGAGACCTGCATCCAGTGCGGGCTGTGCGTGCGGATCTGCAACGAGCAGATGATGGCGGGAGCGATCGGCTTCTCGGGGCGGGGCACCACCCGGAAGGTCTCGCGCCCCTTCGACCAGACCGCGGACGTATGCCGCCAGTGCGGGGCCTGCCTCTACGTCTGTCCGGTCAGCGAGCTGCGCTGCCAGGCGGGGAGCGCCGACACGGCGCTGTGCAACGGGTGCCTGAACTTTTCGCCCCCGTGCTTCGATAGTTACGACGACGCGATGTGCTTCCTGGAGCCCTGCCATGCCTGCGAGCTGGCCGGACCGTTCCGCGCGGACGCGCGGACCAAGATCCGCGCGGCAGCCACTGCGCGCTAGCTGGAGACACCCATGAGCCTCACACGTATCAATTCGTCCGCCGCCACGCTGACCAAGAACCGCACCGAGGACTCGATCAGCCCGTTCAGTGGGATGTGCGCCACGTGCATCGACGGGTGCATCGGGATGTGCGAGATCGGAAAGTCCGCCTACCGCGGGCCGGAGATGATCTACCCGCAGCCGTTCGGGCTGATCACGACCGCCGGGCAGAAGGACTACCCCGTGGACCTCTCGCACTTCACGATCCTGGGCCGGGCGACCGGCGCCTGGGGGATCGAGGCCGACAGCGAGAAGGCGCTGTTCCCCAACGTGGACCTCGAGGTCACGATCGGGAAGAGCCCGGGCGCGATCAAGAGCAAGCTGCCGTTCACGCTGGCGGCGATGGGCTCGACCAACGTGGCCAAGAACAACTGGCCCGGCATCGCGGCGGGCGCCGCCATCACCGGAACGATGATCGCCGTCGGCGAGAACGTCGTCGGCATGGACATGGACGCGAAGTACGCCAACGGCAAGGTGATCTCCGCCACCGACCTCGACTGGCGGGTCAAGTGCTTCCGCGACTGGCAGGAGGACGGGTACGGCGACGTCGTCGTCCAGACGAACGTCGAGGACACCAAGGCCGAAGTGCACGAGTACGCCCTGAAGAAGCTCGGCGTTACCACCGTCGAGTTGAAGTGGGGCCAGGGCGCCAAGGACATCGGGGGCGAGGTGAAGATCCGGGACCTCGCGAAGGCCCAGGAGCTGAAGCGCCGCGGGTACGTGGTACTCCCCGACCCGCTCAATCCCGTGGTGATCGAGGCGTTCAAGCGCGGGAGCTTCCACGAGTTCGAGCGCCACTCCCGCGTCGGCATGGTGGACAAGGACGACTTCCTCAGGCGCGTCGAGCATCTGCGCAAGCTCGGCGCCAAGCACGTCTTCCTGAAGACGGGCGCCTACCGGCCGGTGGATCTCGCGCGGGCCGTGAAGTTCGCGTCGCTGGCCGAGCTCGACCTGCTCACGGTGGACGCGGCGGGCGGCGGCACCGGGATGAGCCCCTGGCGGATGATGAACGAGTGGGGGATCCCGGGCATCGAGCTGCACTCGCTGCTCCGGGACTACATGCAGCGGCTCGCCACCAAGGGGGCGTTCATCCCGTCCCTCGCGCTGGCCGGCGGGTTCACCTTCGAGGACCAGATCTTCAAGGGGCTGGCGCTCGGCGCCCCGTTCACCAAGCTGATCGCGATGGCCCGCGGGCCGCTCGCCGCGGCGATGGTGGCCAAGACCATCGGCAACGCGATCGAGCAGCAGAGCCTGCCGATCTACATCGAGCGGTTCGGCACGTCCGTGGACGAGGTGTTCGTCACGGCGTCCGATCTCAGGGAGCGCTTCGGCGACCGGTTCGCCAAGCTGCCGGTCGGGGCGATCGGCTACTACACCTACTACATGCGCCTGGCCCAGGGGCTGCGCCAGCTGATGGCAGGCGCCCGCAAGTTCGCGGTGCGCTACATCGACCGGGACGACATCGCGGCGCTGACCCGCGAGGCCGCGCAGATCAGCGGGATCACCTACGTGACCGAGGTGGACCAGGACGAGGCGGAGAAGATCCTCGCCCTGTAGGCGTTCCAAGTCCATCATCCGGGAGGCGGGCGGCACAGCGTCGCCCGCCTCTCGCGCGTAGGAGCGGCTGCGGCATGATGAAGATCACAAAAGCGACGGCGCAGTACGAGGCCTGGCTCGGCGAGCGCCTCACGCTCGTCGAGCCGGACCTCCGGTTGAAGCACGAGCGCATGCGCGAGAACCGGTTCGCCTTCCTGCGCGCGACGTACTACCGCTGGGCCCAGCGCTGGCCCGATCTCTGTCCCCACCTGGTCCCGGCCGCGCGCGTGCTCGCCGTCGGCGACCTCCACGTCGAGAACTTCGGCACCTGGCGCGACGCGGAGGGCCGTCTGGTCTGGGGGATCAACGACTTCGACGAGGCGTGGCGCCTGCCGTTCACGCACGACCTCGTGCGGCTGGCGACCAGCGCCAACGTGGCGATCGCGGGCGAGCACCTCGCCATCGAGCCCGCGGCCGCCGCCGAGGCGATCCTCGCCGGGTACCGCGGCTGCCTCGACGCCGGCGGCCGGCCGTTCGTCCTCGCGGAATCCCACGAGACCCTGCGCGCGATGGCGACACACCGCCTCCACCAGCCCGGGCGGTTCTGGGAGAAGCTGGAGAAGCTCCCGACCGTGCGCGGCGGCGTGCCGGCCGGCGCGCGCCGCGCCCTGGACCGCATGATGCCGGAGCGGGACCTGGCGTACCGCATCGCCCATCGCATCGCCGGACTCGGGAGTCTTGGGCGGCAGCGCTACGTCGGCATCGCCGACTGGCATGGAGGGTCCGTCGCCCGGGAAGCGAAGGCCCTGGCGCCGTCGGCGTGCTGCTGGGCCGAGGGCGGCCGCGCGGCGAGGATCCGGTATCAGGACATCCTCGACGCCGCGGTGCGGTGCCGGGATCCTTTCGTGCGCCTCCAGAAGAAGTGGATCGTGCGCCGGCTCGCCCCCGACTGCTCGCGCATCGAGCTGGCGGCGCTCCCGCGCGTGCGCGACGAGCTGCGCCTCCTCCAGGCGATGGGGTGGGAAACGGCGAACGTGCACCTCGGCAGCGCCCGGCGCCGGGACCTCGTCGCCGCGCTCAGGGGCCAGGGGAAGGACTGGCTGGCGCGGGCGGCACGCACGATGGACGACGCCCTGACGGCAGACTGGGAGGACTGGCGCAAGGCCGCCGGCTGAAACGCCGCCCGTCTCTCAGGCGAACGTGGCCCTCGGCAAGGGCGCGCACCGGTTCTCCCTGCTGGTCGACGGCGAGCGGTAGCTCGTGCCGTGCGGAGTCCCGTCCATCCCCGACAGCTTCAGGGGCACCGTGGGGTTGCTCGGTGTAGATTAGCGGTCGCCGGGGCTGCACCCGGGAATTCTCGCGCGTCCCTCTCTGAAGGAGTCATGCACGTGAGCGCTTCTCGCGGACGGACGTTGGGCATCCAAGGCATGGTCGCCGTCCTCGCCGTCGCTCTGGCGCCGCAGGCGCAGGCGATCCCGAGCTTCGCCCGCCAGACCAAGATGCCGTGCAGCGTCTGCCACACGCAGTTCCCCGAGCTGACCGAGTTCGGGCGGATGTTCAAGCTGAACGGCTACACGCTGAGCGCGATCGAGAAGATCGAGGCCGCGGATAGCGCCGGCCGACAGGAGCTGTCGCTCAATTTGATGCCGATCGTCTCGATCATGGCGCAGGCGTCGCTGACGGAGCTGCAGAAGCGGATGAACGGGGCGCCCAACGGCAACGTGCTGCTGCCCGACCAGCTGAGCATCTTCCTGGCGGGCGCGATCACGCCGAAGATCGGGGCCTTCGTCCAGCTGACGTACGATCCGCAGTCGGGGTCGATCGACCTGGACAACACCAGCCTGCGGTTCGCGACGCAGGGGACGCTGGCGTCCCAACCGACGACGTTCGGGCTCAGCATCAACAACAACCCCACGGTGCAGGATCTGTGGAACAGCACGCCGGCATGGGGCTTCCCGTACGTCAGCTCCGCGGTGGCGCCCGGCTCCGCGACGTCGACGCTGATCGACGGCACGCTCGGTGGCGAGGTGGCGGGTCTGAGCGGGTTCCTGTACTGGAACAACGCCGTGTACGCTGAGGTTGGGGTGTACCGGTCGTCGCCGCTCGGCACGGCGCAGCCGTTCGACTCCACGGCGAGCGGCATCATCAACGGCGTCGCGCCCTATTGGCGACTCGCGTACACGAAGGCGTTCGGGGACAACTACCTCGAGGTGGGCACGTACGGGATGTACGCGAAGCGGCAGCCCGGATCGTTCGTCCCCGGCGGCGACGCCGACACGTACACCGACCTGGCGCTGGATTTCGAGTACATGCGGCCGTTCGGGCACAACGAGCTGACGCTCGCGGGAACGTGGATCCACGAGATGCGCTCGATGGACGCCAGCGTGGCGGCCGGGGCCGCGAGCGTGACGTCGCAGACGGTGAACGTCTTCCGGGTGCGCGGCACGTATCACGTGGGGCAGCGGTATGCGTTTTCGGCCATGCCCTTCTTCAGCACCGGGACGACCGACCCGACGCTGTATCCGGCGGGGGCCGTCACCGGGAGCCTCGCGGGCAGCCCCAACACGACGGGCCTGCTCGCGGAGGTGGACTACAACGCGTGGCAGAACGCCCGCATCAGCCTGCAGTACACCGCCTACGGGAAGTTCAACGGCCGGGTGAACAACTACGACGGCGGAGGGCGCAACGCGTCGGACAACAACACGCTGTACCTGGTGACCTGGCTGATGTTCTGATCCGCGGGGCCGACGCACGATGGACGTGACCGGCGTCGGGCGCTTGCCCGGCGCCGGTGCTTTTCGTACCCTTCGCGACCCCCAATCCCCAATCCCCAATCCCCGATCCCCATGCGCTCAGCCCTGTCTCTCACGCTCGCCATCGCCACTGCCGGCGCCGCCCTGCCGCTCCGCGCTCAGGC
>Ga0187889_10001035_pt1 | contig 31291 bp, 28 predicted proteins | sample June2016WEW_7_10_2_FD_132992 | JGI IMG/M metagenome (GOLD analysis project Ga0187889, IMG submission 132992) | Peatland microbial communities from SPRUCE experiment site at the Marcell Experimental Forest, Minnesota, USA - June2016WEW_7_100 | ecosystem: Environmental > Terrestrial > Soil >... | reverse complement strand
CAAGAGAGGGATCGAAAACAATAGGATTTTTGATTTTATTCCTCGTTCCATGAAACCTCCATACTCCTTCACATTGCCCAACCCTGCGGAAATGCAGATGAAGCCGGAGAAAGCGACAGATTTAAAATCTAGGAACGTGGATGTTTGAAGTCAATGAAATTTACACGCTTGTATAAATTCACTTCCGTTTCAATCAGGAGGCGCCGGCATAAACTTCGGCGGGTTCGGTTTCTTTTAAGGACGGATGCACGGGTGGCCTGGCAAAGACGAGGCATGCCAAGCCTAATACGAAAATCATCGTTGCCATCTGGAATGCCGGAAGGTAGCTGCCGGTCGTATCGCGGATGTATCCCGCAAGCGGGGCTCCCATGCCGCCGACCAAGGCCCAAAACAGCCGGGCGAAACCCATGATCTTCGGATAGTTTGACAGGCCAAAGTAATTCGGAAAGATATTCATCGTGGCAACCATGGCGGCGCCAAAGCCCATACCAAGAATGACCATGGACAGAAAAATAACCGGCACGGACCTGGTGAAAAGGAGGATAAAGACACCGGTAATTTTGAGCACTTCCCCGGCCACGGCAATGGAAAGCATGCTGTACCGCATGCCGACAACTCCCGCGCCGAACTGCGCAAAGGTCATGACTCCGGTCATCACACTCAGCGCAACGGCCGCAAGGGCAGCGGCAATGCCGAGATCCAGGAAGTGGGCAATCATGTGCGTCATCAGCGCATTCATGGCCAGCATACTCATGCAAAAATATGCAATCAGAAGCCACAGGCACCGCGTCCGCATCGCTTCCCCGGCGCTGAAGTCGACAGGGGTCTTGTATCCGACTCTGCGTGCCGCGGGTCGCGTGCCGGAGTGGGCAGCGACATTGCCATGGCCATCTGGAACCTGTCCCAAGTTCTGCGGTTTGTTTTTGAGAAGAATAGCGGGCAGAATAATAATAAAGAGCACCAAGCCGGATATAACAAGGTAAGCAAAACGCCACCCCTGGGTCGTAATCAGTTTCATCAAAGCCGGCCCCAGAAAGATTCCCCCTAACCCGCTCGAACCCAGGAAAATTCCCAGAACCAATGATCTCCTCCTTACAAACCAGTTATTGAGAATCGTAGTCGAAGCCAGCAGTCCCCCCAATCCTGATGCTACTCCGATCAGCACTCCATAACCGACATAGAGCTCCCACAGGCGCGAATGAGCAAACAGCATGAGGAAGCCCAGGAAACCCAAGATATTGCCCAACAAAATTGCACGTTTGGCACCATACCGAATAATGAAAATGCCGGCCAAGGGACCGCAGATCCCCATCACGAACATATTGATGGTTGCAGCAATCGACGTCGTCCCCCTAGTCCATCCAAAGTCTTTGGCCAGAAAGGGCAAAAAATAGCCAAATGAGACAAGGTAGAGCGGGGCAACCATCCCCATCAGTGCTGTGACGGCAAGATTGATCCATCCATAAAAACCCTTCTCACTGGTTATGCGGGCGGCCATAGGTTCCTATCTCCTTGGGAATGGCGATGCGCATCGCGCTCCCGGTACAGGCGTTGGGTTGGGATTGAATTGTTAGGTCGGACCTAAGATATCAGGATTGGAAGGGGAAAGCATTTGAAAAGCAATGCGCAATTGGCAGTGGCTTGCCTTTTCGCAGCAGTCGAGGAACGCGGTTCAGTAAGATGAAATAATGACCAGCACCACCAGCAGGCCCGGAAGCTCCCTCGGGAATTCCAGAGCCGAGCGATGGATGATCAGCATGCCGAAATGCTCTTTCAGATAATTGTTCAGGGTCGAGGCGTCTACGCTCTGCGAAATCCCCAGAAAAATGCCGGAGACAAGAAACAGAAAGAAATCCCGCTCCGAGCCCTGCGCCACTCCCCTAATTTTTCGCATGAAAGCCTTATAAAACATTGAATCGACATGACTCAAGTCGAAAAATGCTCTTCGGTCTTTTTTGGGGGAGTGGTCGAATTCAGTTCCGAGCTTTTTTGTTCCGAGTTGAACCTAATCCAATTAAGATAACACTAATTAGAATAATGGAATTTAATCGCCTGTGTGAATCTTTTGCCGGTGGCAACTCGTATTACACACAGGTAATGTTATGGATCAGCCATTTGAACTGATATTCGGAACGCTGATGACCTTCGAAAGCGAGGCGATGCGGCTGAGCAGCGGCGATACGGAAGTGATCGCGCAATTGGTGGAGCGCTACCAACACCGGCTGTACCGCTACTTGCTCCGCCTGGTTTCGCGGCCCAGCACGGCAGAGGATCTGTTTCAGCAGACCTGGATGCGCGTGATCGAGCGGATGCGACATTACGATCCGCGGCGCAGCTTTGAAGGGTGGCTTTTTGCGGTGGCGCACAACCTGGCCATCGACCACCTGCGCCGGCGCCAGCCGGAAAGTCTGGACGAACCGCTCCCTTCCGGAGAAACCCAATCCGACCTCACCCGTAGCAGCAATCCCGGCGCACTGGAACTGTTATTGTCCAAAGAACGGGCAAGCTGCGTTTTGGATGCGGTTTCGGAGCTGCCGCTTGCATTTCGCGAAGTCATCACGCTGCGTTTTGAAGAAGAGATGAAGCTGGAGGAAATCGCCACCGTCCTTGCTCTTCCGATGGGAACTGTGAAAACGCGCCTTCATCGAGCCATGAAGGCTTTGCGGCTGATTCTTAGTAGGAAAATGCAAAACGGGACAATGCCATGAAGGAACACATTGTCGTCAACAGTCTTTTGACGCTGGCGGCCGCCAGCATGCTGGGTCCTGCCGAACACCGGCGGGTTGAAAAGCACTTGCGCGAGTGCGAGGCATGCCGCGCCGAATTGAAGGAATGGACATTGCTCGCCAGCGCCCTAAGGGAATTGCCGACACCGCAGGCGCCGCCGAGGCTCGTATTGCAGACTCAGCGCATCCTTGCGTACGCGATATCCTTCCAAGAAAGTCAAGTGAGCCGGTTCGTCCTTGCCCTGTTGGTCCTGTTTTCCTGGCTGGTCACGTTTGTAACTTTGAGGTTCGTATCGTTGCTCGACATACCATTAGCGCGCTGGCTGGATGTCTCATCGATCACAGTATGGATCGCTTATATTGGAGTGACGTGGCTGGCAACTGCTTTCGCTGTGGGTTTGCTCGTGAAGCATCGGCAGCAGGAGGGGAAAATCATATGAAGGATTTTTGGAGCGAACTCCGCATTATTTCTTGCTGGGTCTGGCCCATAGCGCTGCTGGTTGCGGGTGGGATGTCGGTGGTTGTTGCTCTCAATCACCGAGGGCCGAGATTTCCACGCGTCGAGACCGGTTTCTTGCTCTGGGGCGCCCTGTTTTTGTTCGCATGGGTGGTTCTGATTGGATATGTCAACGCAGACGCCCGCAGGCGAGGCATGCGACACATCATGTGGACGCTGCTGACGATCTTTATTCCTTACGGCGTAGGGGCGGTCCTGTATTTCGTGCTGCGCGACCCGATGCTGATATCCTGCCCGAAGTGCAACACGCGGTGCCGGGCCATTTTTGTATTCTGTCCGCAATGCGGAACAGAATTGTCCCCTTCCTGTCCTGCATGCAAACGGGCCGTGGAACCCACCTGGCATCGATGCGCCTATTGCGGAAGGGAACTTGAGAGGACAAGCGACCCTATGGTGCAGTCCTCATAGCTGCTGAATCCCCAAAATCATCCAATCAGTGAAATCCGTGGCGTTTTTTTCGGTTATTTTGCGGAAGATGAACCATCCTTCACGCGCTTTTCCCGTACAAAAACGGTTCTCGACGGAACAGGGATTTCAATATTTTCCCGGCGGAAGCGTTTCAGGATCCTCTTCCGCAGTTCGTGCTGAACGGAATACTGTTCCTCAAAATCGGAAACGTGACAGGTGAGAGTAAAATCCAAGGAAGAACTGCCGAAGCCGGGAATAAGGCGTACGACCGGAGCAGGCTCCGCAAGCAACCCCTTGATCTCTGCAGCGCCCTTTCGGGCTTCTTCGCTTAGAATATTCTCAATCCGGTCAGGATCACAATCAAAACCGACCGATACCGGGATGGAAAAACTGATGCGCTTTTCGGGAAGATGGTAATTGGTCACGATAGCCTGCGCCAGCCGCGAGTTGGGGATGATGATGAGATTGTTGAAAAGCGTTTTAATGGTCGTGCTGCGCCAGCCAATATCGGTGACATATCCCTCTTCACCGGAATTAAGCTTGATGTAATCGCCAAGCCGCACGTAGCCTGCAAGACTGACATAAAACCCGGCGAAAAAGTTGGCCAGCGTATCCTGCAATCCCAGCGCCACCGCCAGTCCGCCCACTCCCAAGGCTGTCAACAAAGGAGTAATCGGGACTCCCAGGGAATTCAGGAGAATCAGCACCCCGATCACGATCACCGTCAGTTGCGCAAGATTCTGAGTCAGGCTCGTCACCGGAAGCGCGCCCTGCATTCGGGCTCCGTAAATTCTGACAATCTCGCTGGCCAGCTTTGCGCCAACAACTGTGAGAGAAGTGACCAACAGAAAGAGTAGAAGTTTGGCAATGAGCGCGCTGATTTTCTCCGGCAGAAGGGATACCTGCGCCGCCAGGTGAATTGCCAGCATCAGGACCCAAATCATAAACGGGCCGCGGATTGCCCGAACGAAAACGCCGTCGATCTGCCCTGTGGTTTTCCGGGCCCAGCGCTCCAGGGCGGAAAAGAGCACTCGCCTGACCAGGAATCCAAGCGCAAGAGTGATGCAAAAGACCAGAACAGGAACCAACAGCTGAAAACTGTGGTCGCCCAGCAATTCCATGAATCTCATTGTCATTTCCTCATTTTCGAAACTAACACACCGTATCCGAAAAATCAAAAGTCGTTCGGGGTCTCAAAACCAAAAGGGAAACGCTACGAAAGACAGGAGAGCCGGAATCCAATTTTCGTGTGTTTCGTGGTTGAGATTTCGACCGCACCAGGATTAATATCGCGGCAGCATGCAGATGCTGATTTTGTTTATGTTACTCGCTTGATCTCTCATGATTCTTTATGCCGCCACACTCTTTACCAGCGCCTTTCTGTTGTTCCTTGTCCAGCCTCTCATCGCCAAATGCATCCTGCCCTGGTTCGGCGGCGGTCCCGGAGTCTGGACCGCCTGCTTGTTGTTTTTTCAGGTGCTCCTGACAGCGGGCTACGGCTATGCTCACCTGCTTGCGGGCCGGTTCACACGCCGCATCCAGGCTGCGATTATGATCTCGTTTCTGTTGCTTAGCATTGCATCATTGCCCATAACACCTTCAAAGGCGTGGGCAACACAAGATGTTTCGACGCCGACATGGCAGATTGTAAAGCTTTTATTTGTCAGCGTCGGCGCATGCTATTTTCTATTGTCTGCCACAGCCCCCCTGCTGCAATCATGGTTCAGCCGGGTTTGGCCCGCTTATTCTCCGTACCGTCTTTATACACTTTCAAATCTCGGATCACTGCTCGCCATCCTCAGTTACCCCTTTGTTATAGAACCCCGGCTTGGTCTTAATCTCCAAACCAAACTCTGGTCCTGGTTTTATGTTGCCTTCGCAGTCCTGTGCGGCGCCTGCGCTTTGAGACTGCGAAAAACACAATTTCAAAAAAGGATGGATCCCGATCCCGTTAAAGAAGCTCAGGGTGAGGCGCCACCTCGATTGTCGGACCGGATCCTGTGGCTGATCCTGGCAGCATTAAGCTCCATCATGCTGATGGCCACGACCAATCAACTTTGCCTGGATGTGGCCGTTGTTCCCCTATTATGGCTCCTCCCGATGGGGCTTTATCTCTTGTCGTTTATTCTTTGTTTTCACAGCGAGCGATGGTACTCGCGTTTGGGATTTGGAATTGCTCTGGCAGCGGCCCTGACACAGACTTGCGTTGTATTGAATCAGGGGATTTATATCGGGTTAAAAATCCAGATAGTTTCCTACTGTTTCACGCTGTTCGTCTGCTGCATGGTTTGTCATGGAGAACTGGTCCGCTTGAAGCCCACCTCCCGATATTTAACATCGTTTTACCTGATGATATCCGCCGGAGGAGCACTCGGCGGAGTCTTTGTGACTCTGGCTGCGCCGCACCTCTTTAAAGCATATTGGGAATTTCACTTTGGGTTGGCGGGAACTGCATTCATCTTCCTGCTTGTTCTCTTCCGCGATCCGCGCGGACGTCTTTTTGCGGGCCGCCCAACCTGGGCCTGGGCTTTTCTCGGCTCTTCATTCCTGGCTTTGTTAATGGCTTTGGGCGTTCAGATTCACGGCGCGCTGCAGGACACGCTCATGGTGAAGCGAAATTTTTTCGGGGTATTGCGGGTGCTTGAGGACAATAAACAGGATCCTCTGGAACACCGCACCATCCTCATGCACGGGCGAATCGAGCATGGATACCAGTTTTCCGCCCAAGACAAACGCTACTGGCCCACATCCTATTTCGGTCCAAACAGTGGTGTGGGAATAGCCATTCGATACCACCCCAGAAGGCTCGATCCAGTCCTCCGACACCTTCGGGTTGGTGTGGTCGGACTCGGAACAGGAACCCTGGCCGCATATGGCGAAGAAGGGGACTATTTTCGATTCTATGAATTAAACCCGGATGTGCTTGAGCTTTCCAATGCTTATTTCACCTACTGCAAAGACACGCGCGCGCGCGTCGATGTCGTGCTTGGGGACGCTCGGGTCTCGATGGAACGCGAAAAAGGCCTTCAGTACTCCGGGCAATTTGACGTGCTCGCTGTGGATGCCTTCAGCAGTGACGCTATTCCGGTGCATCTGCTTACCTGGGAATGTTACCGGGATTATTGGTACCACCTGAAAAAGGACGGGATTTTGGCACTGCACATCAGCAGCCGGTACTTCAATCTCAGTCCTGTGATCCGGAGCCTTGCCGAGAGCGATAGCGAGCGCGCGCCTCACGCCGTGCTCGTGGACGACCCCGGGAACACATTGCAGGAAACCGACCCTACTGAGTGGATCCTGATAACCTCAAACCAGGAGTTTCTCGATAACGTCGAGGTCAAAGCCGCGATCAGCCCGTGGTCCAGCGAAGATTCCAAGCGCATTCTTTTCACCGACAATTACAGCAATCTCTTCCGCCTTCTGCGGTGAAAGCGTTCTCCGTTGTCCGTTCCCCGTTGAAATACTAACGGAAAACGGTGAAGGTTTTTGTCAGACCCACGATTTTGTTGGTTGGTAGTCGTAGGGTTCCATCGAGAAACTGCCGCGCCCCTGGGTCAGAGATCTCATCTGAGTGGAGTACCCGAACATCTCGGCCAGAGGCACGAGGCCGCGAACCACGGCAAAACCTGCCAGAAGTTCCGTCTCTTGAATTTCCGCCCTCCTGGAGCCCAGATCCTTCATAATTCCCCCGAGACAATCGTCGGGCGTGCGGACTTCGAGACTCATGACAGGTTCCAGAACGATCGTTTGCGACTGCGCAATGGCTTCCCGCAATGCGAGCGTGAGAGTCCCAAGCAACGGGACTGCCGGGTCCGGCGGATCATTGTGTCGGAACTCCATCACGCGCACCTTTACATCCACGACCGGGAATCCATGAGAACCGCCGGAATTGCAGCCTCGCAACAAAATCTCCTGCGCCTCCCTCTCCAGGGCGGCGGTGAGGACTCTGGAGATAGGCGCAATATCCACTTCAACCGGGGGCAGGCTTCTGTCCCCGGCTGGCCTCGGCCGCGGCACAATTTCGACTGCCGCACGCCCGCTCACCAGAACGTCACTGATGCGCTTCTCAAATTCCCCCTTGCCGACGCCGCGCCTTGTGACGGTCTCGCGATAGGATACCCGGGGGCGACCGAAAAAGGCAGAAACCTTGAATTCGCGTTCCATCCGGTTGCGGGTCACCTCCAGGTGCAGCTCGCCCATTCCTGAAAGGATCATCTGACCGGTCTCTTCATCAGTCGAGACGCTCAAGGTCGGGTCCTCACGCAGAAGGCGGGAGACGATTTCGTAAAGACGATCGCGATCAGCCGAAGTTTGTGTCTCGACCGCCATCGAGACCACCGTCTGCGGGAAATGAATCGGTTCAAAGGTGATGGGATGCTGTAACTCACACAACGTATCTCCCGTCACAACAGCTTTCAATCCATGCACCGCAACAATATCTCCGCAACGAGCCTGCTCGACGGGTTCCGTGCGGTCAGCATGCAGGCGCAGAATCCGCCGGAGCCGGAGCCGGGTTTTTGTTCGAGGATGATAGCAGCGATCCTCGGTCGTCAATGATCCCGAATAGACGCGCAGCCAGAGATAATCCGTGCTGGAGGTCGCCAGGACTTTGAACACAAGCGCGGAAAACGGTGCATCGAGCGTTGACGGACGTTCAACCGGCTTGCCGGTCTCCGGGTCCATGCCCTGCGCAGGCGGCCGGTCGAGAGGAGAAGGGAGATAGCTGCAGACCGCGTCCAGCACCGGCTGGACGCCCAGATCGCGAAGCGCGGCGCCGCAAAAAACCGGAATCAGCTTGCCGTTCAGGGTTGCTTCGCGAATGGCTCGCCTCAGGTCCTTTGCCTCGATCGGATCTCCGCCCAGATAGAGATCCGCCAGCCAGTCGACACAGTTCGCGGCGCTCTCAGCCAGATGATTACGAGCCTCTTCTGCAATCGCGGCCATCTCCCTGGGAATTTCCCGGACCTCCTGCTCTCTTCCATGCGTGGCGGGATCAAACAGAATCAAGCGTTGATCGACCAGATCGATAATTCCATCGAGGTTGGTCTCGAGGCCATGAGGGAGATTCACAAAAACCGCGCGAGCCCCAAGCCTGTTTTGGATCTGTTTGAGGACTCGATCGTGATCGGCTCCGGCGCGATCGAGTTTATTGATAAACGCGATGCGCGGAATTTGATAGCGATCCGCCTGTCTCCAGACCGTCTCGCTCTGCGGCTCCACACCTTCCACACCCGAAAAAATGACAACGGCGCCATCAAGCACACGCAGGCTTCGTTCCACTTCCGCCGTAAAGTCGACATGTCCCGGCGTGTCGATCAGGTTGACCTGGTGGTTGTTCCACATAAATGTGGTCGCCGCCGCCGAGATGGTGATGCCTCTTTCGCGCTCATCGGCCCGGAAATCCATGACGGCTTCACCATCGTGAACTTCGCCGATTTTGTGTGTGCGGCCGGAATAAAACAGGAATCTTTCGGTGGCTGTGGTTTTGCCCGCGTCTATGTGAGCGATGATTCCAACGTTGCGCACGCGTTCGAGCGGTGTCAAAGGCATCGCATCCTCCATCTCAAAATGCAGATCCCAGTACTTTTGCAGTTAGCTGTTGATTCGTCAAGAAAATCGTTCCCGGTCAAACGCGTTTACGCGTGAACCCGTAAACACGTGAACCGTTCTTTCCATAAAGGCTTGCCAGCAACAATCAGTTCAATGCAGAATCTATAGGAAGAAACCGATTGAGCACACATTATGAGAAGACTACTTGAACTGAATGTGAAGGACCTGACGCCGACTCCTGCCGAAGTGCTCGCGAATCAGGGAATGGGCGGCCGCGCAAATATTCCCGAGAAGATCAAAAGCCTGTTGAATACCGCGTTTGAAATCTTTGGCCAATTGGCCGAACCCAAAGGACTGATGCAGGATCTGTCGATCTCCGAATTTCAGGCAGTTTATGATGGAAACGGGCTGAATTCTTCCGAAGGCCCGGTACCGATGATCGTTCCCCGGGCGGACGCATTGGCGCTTTTCGCAGCAACTTTGGGAAATGCGATCATTTCAAAGAGCAGCGAATTGTTTGCGAAGGGGGGACCGGCTTTGGGCTTTATGCTGGATGCGGTCAATGCCAGCGGCGCGGAACGGCTTGGCAGGCAGATGTGCCTGCAGTTTCTCGATCTTCTGCCCGAAGAGATACGCGCAGGCCGGAAACTCAAAGCTCAATATTATAGCCCCGGCCATTGCGGGTGGCACATTTCAGGCCAGACAAAACTGTTTCAAGCTTTGCATCCGGAAGAAATCGGAATCACTGTCAATGCAAACTGGGCAATGAAGCCGGTCAAATCCATTTCCGGAGTTCTGGTGGCCGGAGACATCGAGATACACAGATTCCAGCCGGCTTTTTCTTTTTGCAAGCAGTGCAAAGAACACAAGTGTGTCAAGAGACTGCTGCTTCTGGAGAATGAAAACTAGTGGCCTGTAGGCAGTGGGCGGTCAACAGTAAAAGCTATCACTCCCACTGCCGACTTCCTACTATCGATACGGATGAACTATGGAAGACATACTGGAGCGTTTGCGGCAAGGCGATGTAATTGTTGGCGATGGAGCTCTCGGCACCATGCTGATGCAGCGGGGACTGAAACATGGAGATCCTCCTGAGGCATTCAATCTCACGAAGCCTCAAGTTCTTGAAGAAATCGCATCCCTTTACCTGGACGCAGGCGCAGAAATTGTAACGACCAATACCTTTGGCGCTTCTCCCTTAAGGCTGCAACAGTTCTTCCTGGACAAGGAGACGGAAACAATCAATCGAAACGCGGTTGAAGCAGTACGCCGGGCTGTTCAAGACCGGGCCTACGTCTCCGGCTCAGTGGGACCTTCGGCGCGGATCCTCAAACCTCTCGGCGATACGGAACCGGAAGAAGTCTTTTCCAGCTTCCAGCGCCAGATTCGCGCGCTTCTGGCGGCCGGGATCGACCTGGTTTGCATCGAAACGATGATGGATGCGGCCGAAGCGGTTCTTGCTATCAAAGCGGCCCGTTCCCTCGATCCCAAAGTTCCGGTCATGGCCACCATGACCTTCAACAAGACTCCCCGAGGGTTCCTCACTTTGATGGGAACATCGCTGGAGAACGCGTCGGCTGAACTTGAGAAAGCCGGAGCGGACATTGTCGGCTCCAATTGCGGCGACGGCATGGACAAAATGGTGGGAATTGCCCGGGAATTCCGGAAACATGCGCGAGTTCCGGTCGCAATCCAGGGCAACGCCGGTTTGCCCGTCACAGAAGGGACAAGCCTCGTCTACCCGGAAACTCCCGAGTTCGTAGCGGAGAAGGCCGCAGAAATTCTGCAATTGAGGGTGCAGATCATCGGTGGATGCTGCGGTACGCGTCCGGAACATATCAGGGCAATTCGCAAAGTGGTCGATTCGCGGTAAAACCGGGCCGGGAGCGCCGGCGTCTCGCCGGCTATTTTACAGAGGAAACAAAAGCAGGATTGTAGAAGATCCGCGGCACCAGCAACGTCGCAAAAAGAGCCGGCGGGACGCCAGCGCTCCGGCCCCAATGTACTAGAACTAACATGAGCAGAGGTCAAGCATGAAAATCCGAATGACGTGCTTACTAGTGGCGGCATTGTTGGCCACGATTACTACGGGATACGCTCAAGAAGGGAAAATAACCGTACTGAATCCGAAGGGGACTCCGCCTCCGATTTCGCTTGCCCCCATAGCGACCAGGCCCGCAAGCCTGGAGGGCAAAACAGTGTACTTTGTCGACATCAAATATGAGGGGGGCGCCAGCCTGCTGCACGCAATCATGGATTCGTTTTCCCAAAACGTGCCGAAGGCAAACCTGGTCTTCAGAGAAAAATCCGGATCATTCGATCAGGAAGATACGAATTTGTGGGCAGAGATAAAACAAAAAGCGGATGCTGTAGTCCTGGCTGTCGGCCATTGAAATACATGCGCGCCGGCGGTCGCCGGCATGGCCGTCAGTATTGAAAAGCTTGGGAAACCGGCCGTCGCAGTCGTCACCGGCAAGTTTGTCGACATTGCCCGGACCAGAGCCAAAAAGAGCGGGATGCCCAATGCTCGTCTGGTTTTCGTGCCCCACCCGGTTTCCGGAAAAACGCCGCAACAACATCAAGCCTACGTGGCAGGCAAAGACCCTATAAGCGGCACGATTGTCTTTCAAGAAATCGTCGACGATTTGACCAAGCCGTTGACCGACGATGACCGGAAAACCGGATTTGTAGAAACCAAGCCGGCGCCGCGGCTGATCGGGCCGGAGACTCCCGAGAATCTGCAGCGTGTATTTCTGGCCAGTGGATGGACCGACTACCTGCCGATAGTTCTGCCGACAGAACAAAAGGTGAAAGACATGCTTAAGGGCACCAGTCTCAGCCCCGATGAAGTCGTCGGGAAAATGGCGGCCGGTGCTTTTGAACCCTGGGAATTCACCGTGGAAAAAGTCGCCGTGAACGCGGTAATGGCCGGAGCAAAACCGGATTATTTCCCGGTCATCCTTGCGATCGCAGCCTCCGGCGTTTCTTCCCTCTACAATTCCCCGGATTCGCTGGCCCGGACCGTAGTGGTCAACGGACCGGTCCGGGAAGAGATCGGGATGAATTTTGAAGTGGGCGCTATGGGACCGTTCAGCCAGGCCAACGCCACGATCGGCAGAGCATGGACCCTGATTTCAAAGAATCTCGGAAACGCTGGAATCATAGGCGAAACCTATACCGGATCCCAGGGGAACAGCCTGAATTTCAACAACATCGTGATCGCTGAGAATGAAGCACGTAGCCCGTGGGTCCCTCTGAGCGTGCAGAAGGGATTCAAAGCCGGGGAGAGCGTGATCAGCATCTTTAGCGGACTGGGCATTCAGCCCGGCCAGGGAGCCAAAGGGGGCGGCGCGACAAAACCCGCATTTGACCGCCAGTTCAGCAGCATCCTGGATAATTTCACCGGATATTTTGGAGCCTTGATCGTCTGCGATCCTCTGGTCGCAAAGGCTCTCAAAGCGCAGGGATATGACACGAAAGAGAAGCTGAGCGAATGGCTCCAGAAAAACACGCAGATTTCAGTGGCAGATTACAAAGAGGAGAACTTTGTCGAACAGTACGATGCTCCGCGCGCAAAACAGGGCGTCGAGCCTTTTGCATCCTGGTTCAAACTTGCTCCGACTTCACGGATCCCTCGTTTCACCAGCCCCAGTGATATCAACATTGTGGTAACGGGTGGAGAAATACTGGCGGTCTTTCAGGCGGGCAATCTCAGGTATGTGACAAGCGTCGCCGTAGATAAATGGCGGTAACCTAAGAGCCGAGGATTCAAAACCCTGAAAACAACGCCACGGATTTCACGGATTTTGAATCCGTGTTAATCCGTGGAATCCGTGGCGTTTTTGCTTTTGCGGCCTTTTACACTAATCGACCGCGATCATCACGTTGGACGCTTTGATGACGGCATAAGCGTCTTTGCCGACCGCGAGCAGTAAGCTTTCCGCAGACTCTTTCGTAATAATGGAAACGACTTCGACACCCTTGGACAGTTCCAATATAACTTCCGTGTTTACCGCCCCGACCTTGATTTGCTTGATTTTTCCCTTCAGTACGTTTCGAGCACTCAGCCTCATGTACGCCTCCTTTAGAACTACGATAATTTTAGCACAACGGATTCGACCCGGCTGCGGACGCAAGGTCGGAACCCGGCCCGCACTTTTTCTTTGAGTCTTTGCGCCTTCGAGTCTTAGAGTTAAGTAATGGAACAGGTAACCGCAACGAGATTAACAATGCCGCCGGATCATCGAGGATTGCCCCAACAGACCGCATGGGAGATTGCACGCGCGGTATCATTCTGCGCTGACTGGCGTGGAGAAAGCCCGGACCCGGAGCGCGAAACCAGCGTCCGACTGCTTTGGAACTCCAATCATCTCTTCTTTCGATTTGACTGCCGCTATCGCGAGATTTTTGTTTATGAGGGCGGGAGCAGACGCCGAGACAAGCTTTGGCTTCGGGATGTGGCTGAAGTATTTATCCGTCCGGGAAGCGACGAACCCAGACACTATCGGGAGTTCGAAATCAGCCCCAACGGGGACTGGCTCGATCTCGACATCTCCCCGGACGGTAAGTCCGTGCTGTTCTGCGATCTAAAGAGCCGCGTGGTTGTTGATCGCAAGCACCGCGTATGGACCGCAGAACTGGCGATCCCGATTCATTGCTTGACCGCAGCCTTCGATCCCGGAGAGATCTGGCGCTTAAACCTTTTCCGCATCGAGGGGAAGGAACCGGCCCGTTTTTATTCCGCATGGCGCCCAACCTGCGCGCCCCAGGCGAATTTCCACGTGCCGGAAGTTTTTGGCAGTTTGCATTTCCTACAAAATACGGGGACAGGTTACGCAATCCCCGAATTCGAAAAATAGATCTGTGGGAATAATTGAGGAGTAATTCGATGAATTCGGGGATTGCGTAGTGTCCCCGTATTTCAATTTCTTGTATTTTCCTTGGCCGCTCTCATCCTCGGTTGAGTTATATTAGCCCATCAAAACTCTAACCGATTTGAATTGGGGGCAATTAGAATGAAAACAAAATCTCTCAGCACGCTTATTGCAGTAATTGGATTGATTGCCTTTTTGGGAACTCCCGTGCAGGCCCAACAATGCGACCGGCAGTGTCTTGAAAAGATGATGAAAGATTATGTGGCGGCCATGGTCAAGCACGATCCCACGGGCCTTCCGTTCGCAAGCAACGTAAAATTCACCGAGAACACGGCCAAAACAATTGACGTCCTGCCGATAGGCAAAGGGCTGTGGCAAACCGCATCGGCCGGCCCAACCACCTACCAGATCTATGCCGCCGACCCGGTGGAACACGCAGCCGCATGCCTCGTGGTAATGAAGGAAAGCGGCAAGGATATCTACCTTGGAGCACGAATCAAGCTGAACGACGATAACAAGATCAGCGAAGCGGAACATATTGTGGTCCGAAGCGGCCTAACCGAGGTCATGGTCCGAAACGGCACAAAGGAGGAAACTCTTAGGACAACTCTTAAGACACCGCGGCCAGGCTTCCTGGAGGATGTACCTCCCGCCGAGCGGATGAAACACTGGGATCTGGTGGGAATAGGGCTTGCCTATTACGACGCGCTCACCGGAGAGGACGGCACGCTGGCGCCATTCGGCAAAACTTGCGAACGCCACGAGAACGGGATGATCACAGCAACGAGTGAGCCAAGACCCAAAGACCAAGCAATTCCCGGCGTGAAACTTGATCCTGCGATGGCAAAATTTCCAAGAGATTGCGAGGGACAACTCAGCACCGGCACTTTCGCTTACATAACCGAGATCAAGCCGCGCCGCCTTGTGGTTGCGGATGTTCAGAAGGGCATCGCCGTCGGATTCTCGATGTTCTACCATGCCGCCGAGCTGAAGGAGATGCCGATCAAAGGAGTTCCCGGAGTAACTAAAATAAAAGCCTTCGACCAGAAATTCAATTTGCCCGCAGTCCATTTCTTCAAAATCAGAAAAGGGCAAATCTACGAAATCGAAGCGAACGGCGTCTCGATGCCTTACGGCGTCTCATCCAGCTGGGAATAGAGCAATACGAACCGGTTAACAAAACGGGGACGGCCACGTGACTGTCCCCGTTTTCCTTTAATCGGTTTCGCTATCGATATGGTAACGGCAATCGGTATCGGCATTGAAAAGCCGATTACGATAGCGAGTGCGATCCCGATACCGATTCCGATTCCGATTTTGGAGGCAATATGCCACGAGCTCGCAGAATTCTAGCAATCACTTTAGCATTCTTTGCCGCCATCCCGTTTGGAGCTGCACAAACACCCTGGGCAGGCCTGAAGGAACCGCCAACAGGACTCATACCCGCCGGGGATGTTCTGTCCTGCGGTCATCTCGGCCGGCAGGTGGGAAACGTGGAGCTGATTCTCCATTTTTACCACGATCTTGTGGGCCTGAAGCTCCTCGGGCCACGCGAACAGCCTAGACCTTTCGGTTCGAAAGATACCAATCCCGCTCTGCTGGAATTCGCACAGCTTGGTCAGGGCGTGCCTAATCCTATGGATGCGAGGAATCGCGCCGTTCTGCTTCCCATTCCGGGAACTGCCGCAAAGAGCTCGAATGAAATGACGGTTGAGGCAATTGAAATCAAGAATATTGCTTCCAAGCCCTATCAACCGTCCATGAAGGACCCGGGCTCCTCCCGCCTGGTTCTCATGGTGCGCGAGCTGGACAAGACTCTCTCTGATCTCAAGAACGAGCTTGTACCGGTAATTACGGCTGGCGGAAATCCTGTAGTCCTGCCCAGCCATCCGGGAATTGCCGGTAGAATCCGCGCTGTGCTCGTGCGCGACCCGGACGCCTACCCTGTGGAACTGATGGAGATTACCCCGGCGCCGCCATCCACGGCCCCAGCCGAAAGCAAAGTTCTCGGAGCCCGGGTCGTGCTGGTGGTAGAAAACCTGGAGACGACTTGTCGCTGGTTCCAAGGCCTGGTTGGTCCCGACCTTCAATTCTGGGCAAGTCCATCGACGATCGACGACAAAGCTTATCAAGACCTGACGGGCGTTTCCGGTCCGTTTGAGATGGCGATGGCCGTGATTCCAGGAGCACCGGTGGCAATTGAATTTATTCAATACAAGAACAATACGAAGAGTGTTGGGCGGCCGCATTTCCAGGATCCGGGCGCCGCCCACTTATTGTTCATGGCAAGAGATGTCGATGTTATCATGCCGCGAATTCGGGCAGCAAAAGCTCAGATCCTGAGCAAGACTGATGGCCCGGTGTTCATTGGACCTGTAACCCGCTCGTTGTTCGTTACCGATCCCGATGGATTCTGGGCGGAGTTCATGGACAACAACGTAAAGAGAAGGCCCTGAGGAATTCTTGCGCTTTCCCGGCGAGGGCCGATCTTTGAGGTTGCCTCGCAACTCCGTTAATAGGAGAAAGCAAAACCCAAAGGTTCCGATTCGTCTTTTTATCCGAGTTTTGAGACAGCCGCTGGAGGCCCACCCCACAGGTTTGACCGCCGGATTTTTCATTAAATTTCGCAGACGACCAAAGTTTTTCGATCCCGTGCCGATAAGCATATTGCACAATGAGATTTGGAGAGAGACTCGTGTCAAAGCCCGTTGCCTTGCTCGACCGTGTCATGAGGCTGATCGAATCCGGAGGTTTGATCCTGCCTATTTATGATCCGATTGCCATGAAACTGCAGGAGGTGATGGCCAAAAAAAGTGAAGACGTGGTCGAAATAGAAAGCTTGATTATGAGTGACCAGGTGATGGCAGCCGAAGTCCTGAGAGCAGCGAACTCTCCTTTTTACTGTGGACTTTCCCCCGTAAAAACGATCCGGACGGCAATTGTGCGGCTTGGAACACAACAGATGAGGCGGCTGGTGATTCTCGTCTCAGAGCGAAATAAGTACAGAGCCCAGAGTCCGGATTTGCAGCATCTGTTGCTTGATCTATGGCGGCACGCAAGCACGACCGCACTGGCTGCCCAATGGCTTTCCAAGCGGCTCCGATTCACCGGTATTGAGGAAATATGTTTCATTGGCGGCCTTCTTCATGATATTGGGAAACTTATTATCCTGCGGGCTATGGATCAGATCACAAAGTCTGATGGCGGTATACTTCTCGTGCCCAAGGAAGTTCTTATCACATTTCTTATGGAAGCGCATTGTCAACTGGGTCACAAGCTCCTGCAGAAATGGAATGTTCCGGAGGTCTATTGCCAGATTGCCCGTGACCACCATTCCGCCAACCTTTCTTCGGAAGACCTTCCGCTGGTCATTGTTTCCCTGGCCAATAATGGAAGTCGAAAACTTGGTCTCGGACTTGACCCGAAACCCTGGCTGCAATTGACATCCACGCCCGAGGCCGCTCTGCTCGACGTCAGTGACACGCTTCTTGCCGAACTGGAATCGATGCTTCAAGACCACCTCTCCTTCGCAGCCTAAACCCGATTCCGATAATATCCGTTGAACGGCGCCCTAAATAATCGGATACCTGCCCGCAACTTCCCAAACTAAAGTGCCTTGAGATTAGAGCGATAAGAACGGACATGGATATTTTGCAGACGGACAGGTCCTTTCCGGGATCCGCGCAAAGTTCCTATGAGGGGGATTGCGGCATGCATGCACAGCCGGCCAGTGTTTCGTTCATAAAAGGAAAACTCGCGCCTATTCTGCTGTCCTTTGCGATTCTTTCTGTCCCGGGCAAAGCGGCACAATCCTCTCCGAACCTTAAGCGCCTTGATTTGCAGCAATGCATCAAGATCGCGCTCCAAAACAATAATCGAAGCCGAGTTTTGATCTGCTCAAATTGCAGGAGCAGCAGAAAGCAAGTCTCGCCGTTTGCCAGTCAGCCAAAGAAAATCGTGAGCTCAATGTGCGGGCTTATCAAGATGAGCTGGTGGAAACCAAAGAGGTGATCGAGGCACAAATAATGGAGGCGCTTCTTGCCGGGCAATATCAAAAGGCCTTATACGACTATATGGAAGCGCAGGCGCGTCTGGAGTTTTTGGTCGGCGCCGGCAAGACCACGCCTGATTAGAAAAAGGAAAATGTTCCGGTCCGAGCCACAATTGCAGGCTCGCTCCAACTTCCCTGATGACACTGGAAAACTAAAATGAGCGCGCCACCGATACTTCAACAACTGGCAAAGTCCAGATTGCTCGCCTTTCTCCGACGCACGAGCATCCTGTTGCGCGCCATCAAGCTTTCCTGGGCGGTCAGTGTCATTACCGTTATCCTGTTTGCTTTTTCGATCATTCCTCTGCAGCGGGCATCACTTCTGGACAGCCTCCGCTCCAAGGCCCAGCTGATTACGACTTCGATTGCCGATGTTGCGGCAGGCGCCATCGTAGTCGAAGACTATAGTGCCGTCGTAGATCACTGTCTGAAACTGGTAAAAAACGGCGAGTCTGTGCCCTTCATTGTGATCACCCGAAACAATGGTTATTCGCTTGTTCACGATGCGGACGGCTGGGTTACGGCGCAGCTTGGGGGAGAATGGCTTCCGGCCGGCCCGCGCACAGCGAGCGGAAAAATCGTTCAAACGGAAATGGCAAAGGAAAAGGTCTTCCTGTACTCCGCCCCGCTGAACTATTCCGGCATTGAATGGGGCTGGATTCATGTAGGCCTGTCGCTCGATAAGTTCAATCAGGATGTTCGTGGGGTTTACCGGAGAACGGTATTGCTGGGAATTGTCTGCATCTTTCTCGCGCTGCCGGCAACCGTTTTCTACGCCAAGCGGCTCGTCAAGCCAGTCCATATCTTAACGCAAATCACCAGACGCGTCGCCGCCGGCGACCTCTCGGCCCGCGCCAAAATCCTGTCCGGCGACGAAATGGAGGCCCTTGGGATTTCCTTGAACTCCATGACCGAAAACCTGCAAAGGGTTCATGAGGAGCTGAGAGCAGCCAGAGACTACACACAGAACATCATTCAGTCCATGAACGATCTGCTGATTGTCTGTTCGCCCGAAGGAAAAATCATATCGGTTAACCCGGCCGCCTGCCAACTCCTCCAATATAGCACCGAAGAACTCAAAGACCGGCCGATTACGGCAATCCTGCCCAATGAGCCTATGGGCTTTTCGTCGGCAAATCCAAGCCTCATCCTGCAAAAAGGCCAGAATATCGAACGCCAGTTGCGCGTCAAAGACGGCCGATTCATTCCCGTCCTTCTGTCGTGCGCGATCATGAAGTCAGACGAGAAAAAAATGGAGGGCATCGTGTATCTGGCGCTCGACATCAGCGAGCGCAAACGTGTGGAGGATGCCCAGCGCAAACGGGACGAGCAGCTGAAGATCCAAAATGCAACTCTGACTCAGCTCACGGCACAGAAATGCCTTCATCTCGGAGATCTGCAATTGGCATCCCGACAGATTACCGAATCCTCGGCCGGAGTGCTCTCTGCATTCAGAGTGAGCCTGTGGCTCTTTAAGCAGGACGATCCTTCCACGATGGAATGCGTGGACCTATATGACAGTGAATCCCATGCACACATGAAAGTTCCCGACATTCGAGCCTCAGAATACCCAAACTATTTTGCTGCACTGGATGAAAACCGAATCGTCGCCGCCCATGATGCCCAACGCGACTTTCGAACTGAGGACTTGGCGCAATCTTATCTGATCCCTAACAATATCACCTCCGTATTGAACATCCCGATTCGGCTATGGGGACGGGCCGTCGGAATCCTCGCATACGAAAGCAGGGGAGCACTGCGAGATTGGACGGCCGAGGAGCAGAGCTTTGCCGGCTCCATGGCAAACCTTGTCTCGCTTGCCTTGGAGTCCTGCAACCGCCGGAAAGTACAAGAGGAATTGAAGGACGCGAAGGAAGTCGCCGAATCGGCCAACCGAGCTAAGTCCTCATTTCTGGCCAACATGAGCCACGAAATACGCACGCCTCTCAACGCGATCATCGGATATAGCGAGATGCTGCAGGAGGAAGCCTCAGACGGAGGGTATTCGGACTTTGTCCCGGATCTCCAAAGGATTAATGCGGCGGGCAAGCATCTGCTCGGGATCATCAATGACATTTTGGACCTGTCGAAGATCGAGGCAGGCAAGATGGAACTTTCGCCAGAAGCATTCGATATCTCAGGAATGCTCATGGAATTGATCACAACCATGCGTCCCGCTATTGAGCAGAACGGGAACCAGTTCTACTCGACATTGCCCGCCGATCTCGGCACGATGAAGGCCGACAAAACCCGGGTGAAACAAGTCGTTCTCAACCTGCTTAGCAATGCGGCGAAATTCACGAAGAAAGGAAACGTCGTTCTCGAGGCTGCCAGGGAATCCAAAGCAGGAACCGGATATATTCGTTTCACCGTGAGGGATACCGGAATCGGGATATCGGCTCCGCAGCGAGTGCGTCTATTCCAGGAATTCAGTCAAGGAGATCCATCGACAACCCGCAAGTTCGGTGGAACCGGTCTAGGACTGGCCATTACCAGAAAGATTTGTGAAATAATGGGCGGCGAGATCACTGTTGAAAGCGAATTGGGACAAGGGTCGACTTTTTGCGTGAGAATACCGGCAGAACCCAGATATCATAAGGAAGAGTTCAAGGTATCCGTAGAAAATGGCCTTCTTTACAGCTCCGCGCGTCCCGCATAACCGTGTTAAACGATGGCAGCCAATGAAATTCCTAATTTTAACCAATGATTGGATCCATCGAGATATTTGCAAAATCTGGGGATATCGGTGAACTTATCCCCGTTTTATACCTGCACAATGGCTTAATCAAAATACCCCCAAAAGCCGAAAAGCTAATATGGCGTGAAAAGTTGATTTCTGACTTTGCTGCGGCACTTGCGCGCCTTATCTGATTGTCATTTGAACGTGCAACCTCAGATGCCGGCGCTGGCGCTGCATTGTGCCCATAATGAGGAGATATGATTCGCTTCAGTGAGTGGTCGATAAAGAGCAAGCTCACGATGATCATCATGGGAACGACCGGAGTGGCCCTTTTATCGGCTTCATTCGCTCTCGTCAGCCATTACAGGCTCAAACTACGGGGCTCCATGGTCCAGCACCTCGAAATATTGACGGATTTGCTGGAGGCAAGAAGCATCCCCGCTTTATTGGCCGGCAATCGAGAAGCAGAGCTAAAAACGCTTCAGGACTTCAAAGCAGAACCTTATCTCCTGAACGTCTGTCTTTTTGATCAATCCGGAACCCCATTTGCCGTGTTTCTCCAGAAGGGAGTATCGCCCGATCTGGTTCCCAAATCGCCGTTGCGCGACGGAACTTATTGGGCAAAAGATAGCGTGGCTTTGTCCAGGCAAATCCGGATGAACGGAAAGCCAATCGGCGTACTCTATTTTACGTTGCGCACCGGAACGCTTTTGAAAGACGTGGCTCCCATTACCCATGTTCTTATCGTTATTGTTTTCATTTCCCTTCTTATCGCCCTCATTCTGGCAACCAGGCTTCAGCGAATCATCTCTGATCCGGTCCTCAGGCTGGCTTCCATTGCTAAGCGCATCTCCTTAGAAAAAAACTATTCTCTGCGCGCAACCAAAGATGTCGGAAGCGAAATTGGCGCTCTGATCGATGGCTTTAATGACATGCTGCAGGAGATTCAGATCCGCGACGAACAGCTACAGCAGTATGGCAGCCAGCTTGAAAAACAAGTGGCCGCCCGGACAGCTGAACTGGTTGCCTTGAATGCAGAAATGACCGCTTCGAAAGTGAAAGCGGAAAACGCCAGCCGGGCCAAAAGCGAATTTCTGGCCAGTATGAGTCACGAATTGAGAACCCCGTTGAATGCCATCATCGGATACAGCGAGCTATTGCAGGAGGAAGTACAGGACGTTGGGAAAGGGGATGCACTCCCTGACCTGAAGAGAATCTACGCAGCCGGCAAGCATTTGCTGGGACTCATCAACGGCATTCTGGATTTATCCAAAATTGAAGCGGGAAAGACTCAGCTTTATTTCGAAACTTTCGACATTCGCCACATGGTCGAAGAAGTGGTAGAGACCGTGCGGTCGACTGCCGAAGAGAACAAAAACCATCTTAAGGTTCATTGCTCGGCAGACCTCGGCTGGATGGAGGGAGATCTCGTCAAGATAAGACAGATTCTCTTTAATCTCCTGAGCAACGCCTCCAAATTTACCAAGCAGGGGGACATCTGGCTTGAAGCCGCGCGACTCAAACAGGACGGCAAAGACATGATCGTTTTCTGGGTCCGTGATACGGGAATCGGAATGACGCCGGATCAAATACGGAAACTGTTTCAGCCCTTCAATCAGGCAGAAGTTTCCACGACCAGAAAATTTGGCGGAACCGGATTGGGACTTGCGATCAGCAACCGCTTCTGCCAGATGATGGGTGGCGAAATCAGCGTGGAAAGCAAGCCTGGCGAAGGATCAGCGTTCACGTTCCGTCTGCCTGCATCTGTGGACGGGGTCAATTGTGAAACAAATGAAAATCCGGATGCTTCGGTGTATTCCGCGAAAATTGCGGATAACAGTGAGGGCAGGACTATCCTGGTCATTGATGATGATGCCGTGGCTCGAGATCTTCTGAGCCGATTCCTTGTGAGGGAAGGCTTCGCGGTGGTTTCCTCGGCACGCGGCCACGAAGCGCTGTCGCTGGCAAAACAATGGCGTCCTATCGCGATCACCCTGGATGTCCTTATGGGAGCAACCAACGGATGGGACATTCTTTCCAAATTGAAGGCGGATCCGGATCTTGCCGATATTCCTGTTGTCATGGTTTCGATTTTAGATGATAAAAGCCGCGGATTTGCACTTGGAGCCGACGACTATCTCACGAAACCGATCCATCCCGATAGGCTCAGCGCGGTCCTGCAGAAATTTTGGGTCAATGACCAAATGGGAACGATCCTCATTATCGAGGACGACGAGCCTACCCGTCAGCTCTTGCGCCGCTTTCTGGACCGGGATGGATGGAAGATCGAAGAAGCAACAAACGCTCGTGAAGGACTGGAGAAAGTATCCCGCGGGATCCCTTCACTGATCCTTTTGGATCTGATGACGCCCGAAATGGATGGCTTTGAGTTTGTGGAACGAATTCGGTCGCAAGACCAGTATCGTTCGATTCCCATTGTGGTCCTTACTGCCATGGAGCTTACACCCCGGGAGCGGGCTCAGCTGAGCGAACATGTCAGCCGAATCGCATCCAAGGCATCGACGAGTTGGTCATCCCTGATTTCGGAACTGACTTCGATCATTGCGGACAAAAGTCCTGGCCAGCCCATTTTGACTCATAGCCGGGCGCAATCGGAGGCAGCAATCGTAAACTAGTAGAGGCAAATCAGGCAGAGGAAGTTATGCGGCGAATACTGTTGGTCGAAGACAACGAACTGAATCGCGACATGCTGTCCCGCCGTTTGGTTCGGCGCGGCTATGAGGTGGAAATTGCGGTGGATGGCCGTGAAGGGCTTTCGATGGCCAGTGCATCCTCTCCGGATCTGATACTGCTGGATCTGAGTCTTCCCGAAATGGACGGGTGGGAGGTGTTGCGGCGCTTGAAGCAAGATCCCAAGATGAAAAGTATTCCGGTCGTCGCACTCACGGCGCATGCGCTCGTAACGGATCGTAACCGCGCCCTGGAGGCGGGCTTTGATGACTACGACATCAAGCCGGTTGAAATGCCGCGCTTGCTGCAAAAAATGGAAACACTGATGCATGACGGGGAATCTGAATGATCCGGGGCTCTGACTCATTGCTGGTCGTCGATGATGAAGCCATGAATCGTGACTTGATGCTTCGGCGTCTGTCCAAGCATGGGTTCGATGCACACCTGGCGAACAACGGCCAATGCGCGCTGGAATGGATCAGCTCCCACTCGGTTGATCTCGTCTTGCTTGATATCGAAATGCCCGACATGAACGGCCTGGAGGTATTGAAGACTCTCCGGAAGACCTATTCTCCGGCGCAGCTGCCGATCATTATGGTAACGGGAAAATCAAGCAGCGAGGACATCGTTATCGCATTGGCTTCAGGCGCGAACGATTACGTCACCAAACCCATCGATTTCCCGGTAGTGCTCGCCAGAATTCAGACGCAACTGTCGCGCAAGCGCGCTGAGGAAGCCCTTCGCGAAAGCGAAGAACGCTATGCTCTCGCAGCCCGCGGGGCGAACGATGGACTCTGGGATTGGGATGTGATTACAGACAAGATGTATTTTTCTCCCCGCTGGAAATCGATGCTCGGGTGGGAGGAAAAGGACATCGACGACGACCCCAATGAGTGGTTGAGCAGAATTCATCCTGATGACGCCGACAGAGTTCGCACCGATCTCTCGGCGCACCTCGAGGATGCAACCCCTCACTACGAAGATGAATACCGCATGCTGCACCGGGACGGGAATTACCTCTGGATGCTGGGTCGCGGGCTTGCAGTGCGCGACGGCAGCGGGAAAGCCTATCGCATGGCCGGATCTCAGACCGATATTACACGGGGAAAGGTTGTGGATGTACTGACCGGGCTGCCGAACCGGGTGCTTTTTATGGACCGCCTAAGCCGGTCCTTTGAACGCGCCAAGCGTCGGAAAGACAGGACCTGTGCGTTGATTTTTCTCGATTTGGACAGCTTCAAGCTGATCAACGACAGTCTCGGACATATGATCGGCGATCAGCTCCTCGTAGGCATCGCGGGCCGTCTTGAATCCACTTTGCGTTCGAGCGATTCCGTGGCGCGTTTCGGACGCAGCCATACGGTTGCGCGGCTCGGCGGAGATGAGTTCACGATTCTTTTGGAAGACATCTCCGGCCCGATCGATGCGACGCGAGTTGCCGAGCGCATCGCCCACGACCTTTCCCTGCCCTTCGCGCTTGCCGACCAGGAATTGTTTATGACGGCCAGCATCGGCATTGCTCTGTACAATCCCTCGTACCAGAGCCCCGAGGAGTTGTTACGGGACGCGGACACTGCGATGTACAGCGCCAAGTCCCAGGGCAAAGGCCGGTACGAAATTTTCGACGCAATTATGCGTGCAAACACGGTCGCCCGCCTGCAACTCGAAAACGAACTCCGGCGCGGAATCGAGCGAAAAGAGTTCGAAAACTACTACCAGGCGATCGTTTCCCTGTCCACTGGCAAGATCTGGGGACTGGAAGCTCTGGTCCGCTGGAAACACCCCACACGTGGCCTAGTTCAGCCACAGGAATTCATCCCGGTTGCAGAGGAAACCGGATTGATCGTGCCGCTGGGGCAGCATGTTCTTGAATCCGCATGCCAGCAGATGCGCATATGGCAAACCCGGTTTGCAGACGATCCGCCGTTGCGGGTGAGCGTTAATCTTTCGGCGCGGCATTTCCTGCAATCGAATCTCCTGCAGTGCTGCCGCGTCATTCTTTCCGAAACCCAGCTTTCTAAGTGCACCCTCAACATCGAAGTAACCGAAAGCGCCATGATGCCGGACCCGGAGTCCGCCATTGAACTGATGCACCAGCTGAAATCCCTGGGGATCCAAATAGCGCTCGATGACTTCGGCACCGGATATTCTAACCTCAGTTATCTTCACCGCTTCCCTCTCGACAGTCTTAAAATTGACCGCGCTTTTGTCGCTCGAATGATGGAGGACGACGAGATCGTCCGTACGATTCTCACGCTGGGCCGGAATTTGGGACTGAAGGTTGTCGCGGAAGGAGTCGAAACCATCGAGCAGGTGGAAAAACTCCAGGAACTCGAATGCGAGTTTGCTCAGGGGTACTACTTCTCGGTTCCTGTGAACGCGCAGGAGGCAACCGACCTCCTGGCCGCAAGATACCACTGGCCCACAAACAAGCCGGGCCGCAGTAATCACCGGCCTGCGTCGATCACTCCGACGCGCATCGCCCGGTAAAAAAACCAAAAACGCCACGGATTCCACGGATTATCACGGATTTATAATCTGTGAAATCCGTGGCGTTTTTTAGTTTTTGGGATCCTCCAGGTAACCGCGTTCCTGGTAGCAGAACCAGTCGAAATCGGCCACGAGTCGTGTCCCCGCAAGATCCTGACAGCACATCCCGATGAATGCCCCCGTAAAGTTAGGATTTCCCGGAGGCCCTGCCTCATCGGAAAGAATACTGGCATCAAAGACGCCCGCCAGCCATTGCCATGGCCCGTCTTCGAACCGGTAGGCAAAATACAAACGCTCATAATCGATCTCAACTCTCAACTGCACCGGCGTGCCGCCAGGTATGGGAATCGGTGTGGTAAAGGCATCGGGCTGAACCTGATCCGGAAGACAGGACATCACACGGATATGTTTGCCCAGGGATTCGTCGCGAGAAACATACAGGGAGTGGAATTTGGCGCTGTTGTAATAACAAACCAGGCCGGCCATCTGCTGGAAGGTTTCGGGCTCGAAATCGACGATCGTGGAAGCGCTGAAACAGTGTGCCTGCTGCCGTCGCGCAACCAGCGACTGCCGAAAGAGGCTGCCCAGCGATTCGCGGCCATACAAACGCAGGAATCCCGGGCGCGCGGTCATGCTGAAGAGTTCTTCAGGCCACGGGGATCGCAACCATTGGAATTCAAGAGGGAGATGCGGTTCGTTGAAGTCCTCACGCGCCGGTGCTTTTACAAATGGGTGGGACGGCAATTCCGGAGCTTCGACCTCCGAGCAGGCAATCCCACGGCCACCTGCCGTCCACAGCCAGTCGTCTCGCCACACCATTTTCTGGATGGCGGTTTCACGACCTAAGGTGCAGCGCCCCCGGTTGCGCAGAGGCCGCCCGCAGAGGTGGACCATGTAGGTTTCCCCTGCTTGTGTCTCAACCAGGTCTGCATGCCCAGCACGCTGCAATTCCACCTCCGGCCGGTCGCGCGAAGTCAGGATCTGGCCAGCCGGATGAAGCTCATACGGCCCCGCGAGTTCGCGGGATCGCGCAAACGTCGCGGCATGCCCCCATCCCGTCCCCCCTTCCGCCGTAAGCAGATAGTAAAAGCCGTTGCGTTTGTAAAGGTGTGGGCCTTCTGTGAAACCAAGCGGCGTCCCTTTGAAAATGACTCTGGGGCGATCAATCAGCCGGCGCTGTTCACAGGAATATTCCTGCAGGGCAATCCCGGAGAAGCGATTATGTCCCGGCCGAAAATCCCAAACGATATTCACCAGATACTTCCGGCCGTCATCATCATGGAACAATGAAGGATCAAACCCGCTGCTGTTCAGGTAAATCGGCTCGCTCCAATCCCTGTCGATCCTCGGACTGGTCACAAGATAGTTGTGCATATCCCGTGGAGAAGCGCCGGTGCTTGCTCCCTGGGTCGTGCGGCCATAGCGTTTGACGTCCGTGTAGACCAGGTAAAAGACTCCCCTGTCGTAACTCAGGCATGGCGCCCAGATCCCGCAGGAATCCGGGTTGCCAAGCATGTTCAGCTGGCTTGCCCTGTTCAGTGGCCGCGTCAGCAAACGCCAGTGAACCAGGTCTTTTGAATAATGGATTTGCACGCCGGGAAACCACTCGAAAGTCGAAGTCGCAATGTAGTAGTCATCGCCGACGCGAACAATGGACGGATCCGGATTGAATCCCCTCAATATAGGATTTTTGATTTTCAAGTCGGCCTCCCAAAAAACGCCACGGATTCCACGGATTTCACGGATTGTATTTGGGATAATCCGTGGAAACCGTGGCGCTTTTTAATCACATTGCCTTCGAGACTTCGAGTCTTTGAGCCTTTGAGTTCAGAGCGGTCCCTGGCTCGCGAACCATCGTCCACAGAATGATTGCGCCCGACACGTCCAGCACACCGAGGCTGATGAAAAAAGGGGTGTATCCGATCCTGGCAACCAGAGCCCCAATCAGGAGAGAAAACACCAGAACCCCCGCATTGCCAAAAGTGCCTGCCATTCCGGCAACCGTCGCCACTTCGCTCTTTTTGAACAGATCCGATGACATCGTGATCACCGTAACCGACAACGTCTGGTGCGCAAATCCGGCAAGGCTGAAAAGGGCGATCGCCGTCATAGGATTTTCGGTGAATCCTACAAATCCGACACCCAGGATCATGAATGCTCCCAGGCTGAACGCGCATCGGCGCGCATTGATCAAACTGACCTTCCCAAACCTTTGACATGCCATGCTGATCAGCCCGCCAAAGACAGATCCGAAATCGGCCGCAAGAAACGGCAGCCATGCATACAAGGCAATCTGCTTCAGATTGAAATGCCGCACGCTGCTCAAATAAAGAGGCAGCCAGAAACTGAGGGTGCTCCAGGTCGGATCGGCGAAAAAGCGAGGCAGTGCGATTCCCCAGAAGTTGCGCTGCCGGATTATTTTCAGAACTGATGGTCGAATTCCGTCGCTATGCAGCTGCTTCTCCTGTCCCGAGCTGATGTAGTCCCGCTCCTTATCGGAAAGGGCCGGGTGCTTTTCCGGAGACCGGTAGAACAGGAGCCATAATAAAGACCAGATCAAACCGAGCCCGCCGGTAATCACAAAAGAGGTCTGCCAGTTGTATCGCAGGATGGCCCAGATCACTAGCGGAGGCGCCAGCATCGATCCGGCCGAGGCGCCGATGTTGTAGATGCCGCCTGCCAATCCCCGCTCTTTCGCGGGAAACCATTCCGCCGTGGCTTTCATACCTGCCGGATTAGCTGATCCCTCATTGAATCCAAGAAGACCGCGCAGCCCGGCAAAGGCCGGCCAATTGCGAGCAAGTCCATGAGCCATGTTCACGAATGACCACGCAACTGCGAATATTGCAAATCCAATCCGAAGCCCGATTACGTCCAGCACATATCCGCAAATCGGCTGCAGCATAATGGCGCCTTGAAAGGCGGCAAGAATCCATGAATATTGCTTTTCGGTGATGTGCAAATCCTGGAGGATTGTGGGAGCGGCAACCGAAAGGGTGCTTCGGGTCAGATAGTTAATGGTGGACCCCAGCATGATCAGCCCGATAATCCACCACCGCAATCCCTTGATCTTGGGCATAGTTTTTGAAATTTACGATTTACGATTGACGATTGGAACAACGGTTTCTCTTTCAATCGTCAATCGTAAATCGTCAATCGTAAATTCACCAGGCTGTGAGGCCGCCGTCTACGGGAAAAGCGGCGCCGTTAATAAAGGACGCCTCATCACTCGCAAGAAAAACGAAAGCGCTGGCCACATCCGCAGTCGTGGCGATTCTTCCCAGCGGGATCTCCCCAAAGCGCTCGGCGCGGCGCTGCGGATCTTTGAGCACCGCTTGAACGAGCGGCGTATCCACCGTGCTGGGATGAACCGAGTTGCAGCGGATATTATCCTTGGCGTAACGCGTTGCAATCGACTTGGTCAGCAGGGTAAGCGCACCCTTGGTTGCAGTATACGCCTCATTCGTGTACTTATGGCCCACCAGCCCGCAGATGGACGACATGTTGAGGATCGTGCCGCCTCCTGTCTTCCTCATGATCGGCAGAACATGCTTTATTCCGAGAAACGGACCCTTGAGGTTGACGGCAAGCATGGAATCGAGCGATTCCACCGGCATCTCCTCGATGTTTTTTCGTATATTGATTCCGGCGTTGTTGATCAGCACATCGAGACGGCCCGATTTTGCGAGAATTGCCGCCAATGCCGCTTCCCAGCTTGCTTCGGACGTGACATCCAGCCTGAGGAACACAGCACGGTCCATCTCCCGGGTGATTTCTTCCCCATCGGTTTCATTGATGTCGCCGATGAAAATGATTGCCCCCTCGCGATGAAACCTGCGGGCGATTTCGGCGCCGAGTCCCTGTGCCCCGCCGGTAATCAAAGCCACTTTGTTCAACAAACGCATAATTTTTTCTCCTTGATTCGAGATTCGAAATTCGAGATTCGAGATTCAAAGCAGAGTTCAATTTCGAATTTCGAATCTCGAATCTCGAATTGACTTGACTGCGGCGGCGATGTGGGCAGGCGTTAATCCGTAAGCCTGCAGCAGATCTTCGTAGCTGTGAGCCGATTGTCCGAACCGGTCATCAATTCCAATCGATTTCACGGGCAGGGACTGTCCATACAGCACTTCCTGAATGAGGGAGGCTAGGCCCCCAATCAGGGAATGCTCCTCCGCAGTAACAACCCCCTTCATCCCTTGGGCCAGCTCTGCCAGCGCGGCCTTGTTTGCCGGCTTCATTGAACTGACGTTGACAACTCGAAGAGAAATCGCGTCCTTCGTCAACATATCCGCCGCTGCAAGGGCGAGGCTTACCATCTGGCCATTCGCGAAAACGACAACATCGCTTCCATCCCGAATCAGATGGGGTTTGCCGACGACGAACGGTTCGTTCTCCGGCATTACATCGGGCAGGTCGTTCCGTGTGATACGCATGTAGACCGGCCCCTGATAGTCTGCCAGCGCCCGGGTCATGGTCCGCGTTTCATTGCCGTCCGCCGGAACAAGGACCGTCATGTTCGGGATGGCTCGCATGATGGCGATGTCTTCTACCGACTGATGGGTCGACCCATCCCCGAAATCGGATAATCCGCAACTCGAGCCGATGATCCGGACGTTGAGCGTCGGGATGCAAACCCCCTGCCGGATCTGGTCAAAAGCCCGCCCGCCGGCGAAAACTGCGAAGGAATTGGTAAACGGAATTTTGCCGGCCAGCGACAATCCGGCGGCAAACGAAGTCATGTTGGCTTCCGCGATTCCCATTTCGAAGAAGCGTTCCGGAAATTCCTGCTCGAAATAGCAGCTCATCGTGGATTTTCCCAAATCAGCTTCTAAAACCACGATATTAGGGTTTTCGCGGCCTATCTGGACCAGCGTTCTGCCGTAGATTTCACGCGGATTCTGCGTTCGCATCAGTTTCCGCTCCTTTCGACGACAACCGGGTCCCCAGCGAGGCAAGCGCAGGCACGCTCAAACTGCGCCTCGTCCAACAGCCCGTTATGGAACTCCACTCTGTTTTCGGCAAAAGGAATTCCCGATCCCTTGATGGTCCGGGCGATGATCATCTTCGGCTTTCCCTTGATTTCATCCACTGCATCGAGGGCTCGCAAAATTTCTTTCATATCGTGACCGTTGATTTCCAGAACATGCCATCCGAACGCGCGCCATTTTTCATCGACCGGATTGGTATTGAACCGCTGCGCGACCACCCCCATCGCCTGAAGCCCGTTTTGGTCCAAAATGGCGATCAGGTTGTCGAGCTTGAAAGCCGAGGCCGCCATGGCGGCTTCCCAGATCTGTCCCT
>Ga0187889_10001031_pt1 | contig 31331 bp, 26 predicted proteins | sample June2016WEW_7_10_2_FD_132992 | JGI IMG/M metagenome (GOLD analysis project Ga0187889, IMG submission 132992) | Peatland microbial communities from SPRUCE experiment site at the Marcell Experimental Forest, Minnesota, USA - June2016WEW_7_100 | ecosystem: Environmental > Terrestrial > Soil >... | reverse complement strand
GAACCCACGGGCATCGGCTCGCGGACCGCCAGGAAGAAAGACGTGCCTCCGTCCGCGGCGAGCGGCTGCTCCTGCGTTCGACCGATCACGACCCCGAGGTAACAGATCTCGACTGGGGCTTCCATGGGAGAGCGATCTTATAGACCCATTGACAGGACTCGCAACCGAGACGAGGTCGGAGGGGACGAAGAGAGCGAGGGAGGCGAGGCCGAAGGGGGAGAGGCGGGATGAGAGGAGGGAGAGCTCTAAGGTGCTGACGCTTCGCGCTTACTGCACACCAGCATGTGGGCCTGTCCGGTGTAGCACGAGGTCTGCGCGATCACGTCGAGGCCGCTTCGCCGCAGTAGCCCTTCCAATCCCCGGCCATCCCATCGCGTGCGCAGGTGGCGGGCCGCTGGCCGGCCCATGCTCACCCCGACCAGCACCAGGTTGAGAAGAGCGGCCAAGCCGAGGAGCGGCAAGCGGGCCAGGGCGGAAATCCGTGCCCAACCCCGCTGCCGGCGTATGTGACACCACGCGATGCGATGGGCGGCGAAGCGCAAGCGCGGTGTCGCATGCACCATCAGGCCGCCAGGGCGTAGCGCCTTCGCCATGCTCGCGAACGTGTGCAGGGGGTCGCGAAGACACCAGATCAGGTTAACGCTGACGACGCGATCGAACCCCCGCCTCTCGCCCGCCAGCGTTGCCTCGATATCAGCCAAAGTGAAGGCAAAGGCGGCCGGCCAGGCTCGTCGGGCGCGCGCCCGGGCGAGCATGCCGGGGGAGAGGTCGACGCCCAAGAGCTCGACCTCCGGGCACGCGCGGGCCACCTTGTCGGCCAGGGCCCCCGTACCGCAGCCGGCATCTAGGACGCGCATCCCGGGCGCGAGCTCTAGCGCCGCCACCACCTGGTCGAGCATATCCTGATAGGGGGCGAGCCCGGCGATGGCGTCGTAGCAGCGGGCGTACAGATTCCACAGAGAGATTGGCATGAGCCGGTTCGCTGCCACCATAGCCGCTTTCTTGCCATTTGCCGCGCGGTCTGTATCCTACATCTCAACACATGGGACCATATATGCGACTCCAGATCGTCATGCCCGACCAGAGCTCGGGCGCATCGGCGGCGCCTATCACGCTGGAGCCGGAACGCACCCTGCGACCGCTGGCGCAAGTCCGACGGATTGGTCTCGTCGAGCGTAGGGTCACCGAGGGCCTATCCCAGGCCGCGCTCGACGCCCTTTTTGCCCATGCCGAGATCATATCCGAGGGCGAGAGCAGCCAGGAGGGCGGCCGAGCGACTTTTCTTGGATCGACCATGCTGACCTTCGATTTGCAGGCCACCGCGGAAGTCCTGAGCGAGCATCCCGATGACGCGACGGCGCGCCGCTTGGGTGAGCTGCTCTCCGCGGAGAAAACTCTCGCGGCGCGCATCGAGGCGGTCTTGCGCCAGCAGGTCGAGCGCATCTCGGGCCGCGCCCCGGTGAAGGTGCACGGCGAGACACGCATTCGCATGCGAGGGGCGCGCGTGTTCCTGGACGTGGACGTGGAGGCGCTACTGTGAGCGCGCCCATCGTGGAGCCCGGGTACAACTTTGCCGCGGCGGCGCGCATACTGGGTGTTCCCGAGGCCCGCCTGCGCTACTGGTCGCAGTCCGGATTTATCGGGCCCTCGCTCCGTTGCCAAGGCCGTCAGGTCTATTCGTTTCAGGACCTCGTCAGCGTGCGCGCCGCCAAGGAGCTGGTGGACCGCGGTTTCAGGCCGGCGGAGATCCGCAAGGCACTCGCTCAGGTGCGCGGCAAATTGCCTGCTCTCGGCCGACCACTCGACAAGCTGCGCCTGACCTGGGATGGCAGCCAGCTTGCGCTGGTCGATGATGGTGTGATCTTCGAGGTTTCCGGACAGAGGCGCTTCGATTTCGGTCTATCCGACCTGGCTCAGCGGGCCGCCCAGGTGCTGGAAATGACTCCTCCCGCTGGCGATCCGCCTCCGGCCGAGCCTGCCCGCAAGAGGACCGCATTCGATTGCTTCGCCGAGGGTCTCAGCAAGGAAGGTACGAGCGAAGGCGACGCCGAGGCCGAGACCTGCTATCGCGCTGCTCTCGCAGCCGATCCTGGTCTGGCGGCGGCTCACACCAACCTGGGCGCTATCGCGTGCCGCCGTGGCGACTTCACCCTCGCCCGCCTCGAATTCCAGGCCGCGCTCGACCTGGATTCCGAGCAACCCGAGGCGCGCTACAACTTGGCGAGCTTGCTCTACCGACAGGGCGAGCTCGATGGAGCCGCATCGGAATTGCGCCGGGTGGTCGAGCGCACGCCGTGGTTTGCCGACGCTCACTACAATTTGGCGGCCACCCTCGAGAAACTGGGGAGCAAGCGCCGGGCGGCCGCTCACCTGCGCCGCTATCTCGAGCTCGAAGGGGCCAATCCCGACGCCGCGGTCGAGTGGCTCGCCGAGGCGCGCGCCCGTCTTGGCCGTCTCGACTTCGCCGGTCTCTGAGCGCCGCTTGGTAGCGCTCACCCGGTGTGGCCCTGGCCCTCGCTCTGGCTGTGGCCCCGGTCCAGGCCGAGCTCGTGGCAGTGCTCGTGGGCGTGGTCGTGGTCGTGGGCGTGGTCGTGGTCGTGGGCGCACATGCTTGTCCCACGCCCCGCTGCCGAGGCTCGCCAGCAATCAGCACCAGAGGAATAGTGGCTAGAATTTGCGGGTCGGGGCGAGTATGTGGATAGTGTTGCTCTGGCCGCATGCTAGCCTGGTTCGTCTACGTCGTCCGCTGCCGCGACGGCTCGCTCTACACAGGAATAAGCCGTGACGTGGGCGTGCGCGTGCGCCAACACAACCAGGGCCGGGGTGCGCGTTACACGCGAGGGCGCGGGCCGGTCGACCTGGTGCACGTCGAAAGGCGCGCGAACAAGGGCGCGGCTTTGCGCCGGGAAGCGGCCATCAAGTCCTTGCCGCGCGCCAAGAAGTTGGCGCTCTGCTCGTCCCTGGCGCTTTTCTTGCTCGCTCCCCCCGCGCATCCAGGGCACGCCATGCCACCCTCCGACGCCAGAGCCTTTGACCGGGTCCTCATCCCCGCCGGGCCATTCACCCGTGGCTCGACGCGAGGTGCTGACGACGAGCGCCCGGTGCGGGTGCGCAAGCTCGCCGCTTTTCGCATCGATCGCACCGAAGTGACGCGCGCCATGTATGCCAGCTGCATCGCGGCGCACAGGTGCAGCCCGGTCGCGGCCGACCTACGTGCGGAAGCGAAAGTGCCGATGACCAACGTCAATTGGTATGAAGCCAGAGCCTTTTGCGCCTATGCCGGCGGACGGCTGCCCACGGAAGACGAATGGGAGAAGGCTGCGCGCGGGACCGACGACCGCGAATATCCATGGGGTAACGTATCTGACTGCGCGCGTGCCAACTGGGGCAACTTCGAAAGCGAAGGCCCTTGTGCAGAGACCAATCCCGGACGGCCAGTCCCGGTGGGCAGCTATCCCGCTGGCCAAAGCCCATTCGGGGTGCTCGACATGGCCGGCAACGTCTGGGAGTGGGTTGCGGACAAGTACGATCGCGACCCATCGCGCAGGGTAGTGCGCGGAGGGTCGTGTTGCAGCTATTTCGTCGAGCCCCGTGTCGCGAATCGCAATGCCTGGGATCCCAGCTACCGCGACGGCGACCTGGGCTTTCGCTGCGTGAGCCGATGATCAAAGTCACTGCCGGCCTGCTCATCCTCGCGCTGGCTCTGCCCGCCCAGGCCGAGCGCGCGCGGCGCGGACCGGTCAAGTCAGAGCCTCGTTCCGGGGCGCGCGCGGCGCGAGCGCTCCCCTCCCCGGTCTCGCTGGCAAGCGAGGTCGCTTCACCGGCGGCCGACGACCCTGATCGCGCCGAGATCCTGCGCCTGCAGGAAGCGCTGGCTCAGATCGTACGTGGAAGGGTGCTCGGCCGACTGCATGTGGGCATGCAGGTCCAAGATTTGGCCAGCGGTCGAACGCTCTTCGGATGGCGGAGTGCGGCGCTAATGGACCCGGCATCGAATCAGAAGCTCCTCGCCACCGCCACGGCCTTGCTGCGCCTCGGTGGCACGTTTCGCTATCGGACCGAGGTAACCGGCCCCCTGCCTGACGCGGATGGCAAGATAGACGGCGACATTGTAATCCGGGGCGAAGGCGATCCGTCGCTGCGCGCACGCCACCTCGATGACATGGCGCAAAGCCTTGCCGCCCAAGGTGTGACGACCATTGCCGGCTCGATTCTGGCCGACCCGCGTCCCATCGGCTCCGCCGAAGAGGGCGGCCGGCCCTCGTTGCGGGTGGGCTCGGCCTTCATCGAGGTGCAGGTTAGGCCGAGCGACAAGATCGGCGGTCGGCCTTTGCTCTCGTTGCGCCCGGCCACGGATGCCATCACCCTCGTCAACCTGGCGGAGACGCGGGCCAAGGGCCGAAGCCGGCTAGCCGCTACCATCGCCCGGACGGGCAGCCAAATCCAGGTGATCGTCAAGGGAAGGATCGCCCAGGACCACGGTCCGGTGGTTCTCGAGCGTCCGGCCCCGAGCCATGCCTTGTTCACGGCGATTCTGCTGCGCCAAGCTCTGGTGCAAGCGGGCATATCCGTTTCTGGCAATGCGGGACTCTATGGCGGCCATGCTCCCGTGCCCATGGCCGCCTGCCCACCTTTGAGCGGAGTTGCCCTGGCGCTAGGCTCTGCGCCCGCGGCGGATTCGGCCGCGCTTCTGCCGCGCCAGGCATCGTGCGGGCAAGGCATCCTGGCCCGGCACGCGTCCGAGCCCCTGGCCCTCTTGCTCAGGCGAGTCAACAAGAGCTCCGACAACGAGTGGGCCGAGCGCATGCTCGAAACCGTGGCAGCGGAAGCCAACGGCGGAGCGCCCAGCCCAGACCAGGGTGCCCGCGTCGTGCGCGAGGCGCTAGCGGAGCTCGGGCTCGCCCGTGCGGCTTATTTGCCGGTGAACGGCTCCGGGCTTGGCCACCATAATCGGGTCACCGCCAGTGGCATGATCGCACTTTTGCGCCGTCTGTACTTCGATCCGCGACTTGGTCCGGAGATCATCCAGTCGTTGTCGGTGGGAGGCGTGGATGGAACGACTCGCAATCGATTCCGCGGCTCCCCTGCAGCCCATCGCGTCAGAGCAAAGACGGGGACTTTGAACGGGGTGTCCTGCTTGTCCGGCTTCGTGGGTGATGGATCCGAGATCCTCGCGTTCTCGATCCTGGTCGAGGGTCATCGCCACCGGGCGCTGGCCAGCGTGCGCGCCGCCCAAGTGGGCGCGGTCGACGCCATGATGCGTTTTGCCGCGAGATCCGCGCCGAAATCCGCCAAGGGGGCGTCCGGGCTGCTCGAGGGAGCTCCGGGTGCCGACTTCGAGACGGGCCACGATGCCGAAGATCCCTCTGAAGGCGGCGGCGAGGGTGAGAGCGAAAGCGACGGCAACGGCCGTTAACGACCCGGCCGATCGGGCCTGCCGCTAATCGAGCCGGCCGGATCGTGACCAGGCGGGGAGAATGTCCGACTGCGAAAATCGCGCAAAATTTGGCCGGGTAGAGCTCTTGTCAAAGTGCAAATCAAGCTTATATTGTCTTCCGATCAGTTAGCAGCAGTTAGCGGAACCAAGCCTCAGCTCAGTTTAGGAGAGAGATCCATGAAGCGGAATGTATTTGTTGTGTTCGGATTGGGAGCCTTGTTCAGTGCCGGCATCTTTGCGCCTGGCTGCAGCAGCAGCAGCAGCAGCCCCTCCAAAGACAGCGGCTACGACACTGCCAGGGAGGATAGCGCGGGTGGCACGGGCGGCGCCGCTATCGACGGGCCCGCCGGGCACGGAGGGGGCTTGGATGTCGCCACGGGCGCTGGTGGCTCGGCGGAGCTCGACGCCGCGCCTGACACCGCCAAGTCGGATGCGGCTCCGGATCTTGTTGTGCAGCATGATGTGGCCGACGCTCAGCCCGATGTGCCGCTGAGCTACCCGGATGGACCCGCTCCCGATCGGACCGCGGACCTGCCTGGCATGGACATGGCCATGGACATGGCGCCGCCCCAGCTGCTCGATGCGGCCCCGCTGGATGGCGGCCAGGACACGCTCGCCGTGGTATTCGACGTGGCGCCTGATTCGGAGATTGACACTGGTTCGGGCCAGCTTCTCGATTCCGGCATCGACGGCGTCCTCGACGGCGCCCTCGACGGCGTCGACGGCGGCCAAGACTGAGCGAGACCAGAAGAAGCTGCAAGTCGGGAGCATTCCCGGCATTTGATCGCGAGCGAAGCCCAGCTACGCTGAGGCTTCGCTCCGGAGCGGAGGGGACGGCCAGCGCGAGCGAGCCGTCCCCGTCCCCGTTTCCTTTGCTGGAGCTTAGGCCGCTGACCTGCGGGGCAGCTTGGCCACCGCGGGTCCGGCGGCTGAGCGCAGCTCGGCTGCCTTATTGGTGCGCTCCCACGTGAACTCCCTTTCCGCCCGGCCGAAGTGGCCGTAAGCGGCGGTGGCGCGGAAGATGGGACGGCGCAGGTTGAGCTCCTGGATGAGAGCCCCCGGCCTGGCATCGAAGGTTTCCCCTACCAGCTGCGCGAGGCGATCGTTGGGCAGCGTGCCGGTGCCGAAGGTGTCGACCAGCAAGGATACCGGCTTGGCCACGCCGATGGCATACGCCAGCTGTACCTCGCAGCGCTTGGCCAGCTTGGCGGCGACGATGTTCTTGGCGATATAGCGGGCGTAGTAGCAGGCCGAGCGGTCCACCTTGGAAGGGTCCTTGCCGGAAAAGGCGCCGCCGCCGTGGCGACCCATGCCGCCGTAGGTGTCGACGATGATCTTGCGTCCCGTCAGCCCCGAATCGCCCATCGGACCGCCCACCACGAAGCGACCGGTCGGATTGATGAAGTACTTGGTCTTGGGCTTGACCAGGGAGGCGGGCACCACCTTGTTAATGACCTCGTCCATCACGGCTTCCTTGAGCTTCCTGTAGCTGACGCTATCGCTGTGTTGCGTCGAGACGACGACGGTGTCGACTCCCAGCACGCGATGATCCTGGTCGTAGCGAATGGTGACCTGGCTCTTGCCGTCGGGGCGCAAGAATTCCACCGTGCCCTTCTTGCGGACCTCGGCCAAACGCTTCGCCAGCTTGTGGGCCAGCACGATGGGCAGGGGCATGAGCTCGGGCGTCTCGTCGCAGGCGAAGCCGAACATCATCCCCTGGTCGCCCGCGCCCTGCTCGTTCTGGGTGTAGACACCATGGCCATCGACGCCTTGGGCAATATCGGGTGACTGCTGCTCAACCGCCACCATCACTCCACAAGTCTTCCAGTCGAACCCCATCGCCGAATCCTCGTATCCGATGCCCTTGACGACATCGCGCACTATGGCGGGGAAATCGAGACGAGCGCGCGTGGTGATCTCTCCGGCAAGCATCACGAAGCCGGTCTTGGTCAGGGTTTCGCAGGCCACGCGGCTTGCCTTGTCTTGCGCTATGCATGCATCGAGGACCGCATCCGACACCTGGTCGCACAGCTTGTCGGGATGGCCTTCGGTCACACTCTCTGACGTGAACAGATACTCGGACATTTTGCGGCTCTCCTTTTACGGCTCTCCCAGTGAATAGTTTGGTTTCGGGGGCGTGGAGTTTCCCAGCCGCGGCGGAATAGGTCAACACTATCCTGCGCTGGACAGGCTTTCTCGCCCTCGCCCACCCTGTGGGGGCCCGGTGCCTGCGTGCCCGGCCCTCCTTGGGTGGGGCGGGGTGAGGCGGGGCGCAAAGACCGGGGCCACCGCGGTTTCAGCGCTATGATGGCAAAACATGACGAAGGGAGAGGAATGGACCTGGGATAGCGCGCGGACTACCGCGGCGGCCTTCGTCTCGGCTCTGCTCTGGCTTGGGGTGCCGACCTGCAGCACGAGTGGCACGGGACTCGGTCCCGCGCAAGATGGAGGGGCGGGCGGCGGCACCCTGCCCTGCTATGTGGGGACAGTGAACCAAGCCGATTGGCCGGCAGCCGCTGCGTACACATCCTGTGCCATGTCCTGTGGTCCTGATGCTCTGGGCACACGCACCTGCAGCCAGAGCGATCTGACCTCCTGCCTTGCCCTGCCCGGCTGCGTGTGCCTGGCTTCGCCTTGTGCCCAGTGCACCACCTGCGCCTTTGCCAACCTACCCAATTGCTATCTGCCCGCCAGCACGGCATCCCCTCCCACCTGCCCGGCCACGGTCGCCAATGGTGTCGGCTGCAGCCCAGCGTGCGCGAGAACCCTGTGCATCGAGGCCGACGGCATAACCGGCTGTGTGTGCAATGCCCAGGGCGAGTACGCTTGCGCGCCTTGGGGCGGCAGTACCTGGGAGTGAGCCCTTCCTGTCCTGGGCAAGGCGGGGCGAGCGCAGCCCAGCGCAGCCTGGACGTCGACTAGATCGACTAGGTCGACGCCGTGGGGCGCCGGCCTGCCTTGGCTTGCTTTAGCCGCCGCCGACCGCCATAGTGAAGTGCTATGCGTCGAGCGGAACTCGAACGAAGCACCAAAGAAACTCAGATAAGGGTAGCCATCGACCTCGATGGCAGCGGTCGCACCGAGATCGCCACGCCGCTGCCCTTCTTCGACCACATGCTCGACGCCTTGGGTCGCCATAGCCTCATCGATCTGAAGATCGAAGCGCGGGGCGACGTGCAGGTCGATGGTCACCATACTGTCGAGGATACCGGCCTCTGCCTCGGGCAGGCGGTGCGGCAAGCGCTCGCTGATCGGAGAGGGATTCGCCGCTACGGCGAGTCGTCGTTGCCCATGGACGAGGCGCTGGCGCGCGTGGCCATCGATCTCGGGGGACGGTCGGCTTTCGTTTACCAGGCCGGGCTGCTCAAAGGCCGCCGGGTCGGCAGCTTCGATGCCGAGCTGGCGCGCGAGTTCTTTGCCGGCTTCGCCGCGTCGGCCTTGTGCAACCTCCACATGGAAGTGCCCTACGGGGAGAACGCCCACCACATCTTGGAGGCCCTTTTCAAGGCTTTCGCTCGTGCTCTGCGCAGTGCGGTTGCCGTCGATCCGCGTGAGCCCAATGTGCCGTCCACCAAAGGGACGCTCACGGCCTAGCGCCCGCCCGCCCTCTGGGGGATGACCCATGAATAGGCCCCGCATCGCCATTGTCGATACTGGCAGTGGTAATCTGCGCAGCGTCGAGAAGGCGCTCACTCTGGCCGGCGCCACGGCCTTCGTCACCGCGGATGGCGACCAGGTCTTGGCCGCCGACAAGGTGGTGGTTCCCGGCCAGGGCGCCTTTGGCGCATGCATGGCCGGTCTCGCGCGCGGTGGTGGCGTGCTGCGCGAGGCGATACTGGCGGCGCTGCGCGCGGGCAAGCCCTATCTCGGCATCTGCCTGGGCTTGCAAGTGCTCTTCGATAGCAGCGAGGAAGATCCTGGGTGCACCGGCCTCGGCGTGGTGTCGGGTCGGGTGGAGAGGTTCGTGCTCGCCCCGCCCCTCAAGGTTCCCCACATGGGCTGGAACTGCTGCCAGCGCAACCCGGCCCGGGCCTTGCCCGACATTCTGGCCACCATTCCCGACGAGACTTACTTCTACTTCGTCCACAGCTACTATCCCGCGCCTCTCGATCCGCGCGACGTCGTGCTACGCGCGGAGCACGGCCACAGCTTTTGCGCCGCGATTGCCCGCGACAACATCTTTGCCTGCCAGTTCCACCCCGAGAAGAGCCAGCGGGCAGGGTTGGCCTTGCTTTCGCGCTTTGTCTCGCTCTAGATGACCCACGACCATGCAAGTCTTCCCCGCGATCGATCTCCTCGAAGGTAGGGCAGTCAGGCTCGAGCAAGGGCGGCCCGAGAGCGCCAAGATCTACTCCCACGCCCCTTGGGAGCTCGCCGCCGGTTTTGTCGCTGCCGGTGCCCCCCGCATCCATGTCGTCGATCTGGATGCCGCTCTTTCCGGGGGGGCGAGGCACAACCGTCCCGTCATCGCACGGATTCTCGCGGCGGCGGCGGGGACCGAGCTAGAGGTGGGCGGTGGCATTCGTAGCCTCGCTGACTGCGCGGCCGTGCTGGCCCTCGGTGCCCACTACGTGGTTATGGGTACCGCCGCGATCAAGAGCCCCGCCACGGTCAGCGAAGCTTGCGTGCTCTACCCGGGGCGTGTCGTGGTGGCGGTCGATGCCCGCGCGGGCTTGGTCGCGGTCGAAGGCTGGCAAGAAGCCACCGCTGTCGACGCGTTGCAAGTCGGTCGGCAGATGGCGGTAGCCGGCGCGGCGGCGGTGCTCTACACCGACATCGGGCGCGATGGCATGCGCACCGGCCCCAACCTCCAGGCCACCGCCCGGCTGTCCACGACGATCCATCCCTGTCCCGTGATCGCTTCGGGGGGTATGGCCAGCCTAGACGATCTCCACCAGGTGCGGCAAACCGGCGCCGCGGCGGTCGTGATCGGCAAGGCCCTCTACGAGGGTGCCTTCACCCTGGCGGAAGCTATCGCCCTGGCCGGGAATGGCGTGGATTAGGCCATGCTGGCTCGCCGTATCATACCCTGCCTTGACGTCGACGACGGCCGGGTGAAAAAGGGCGTTCGCTTCGTCGAATTGCGTGACGCGGGGGACCCGGTCGAGGTGGCAGCCGAGTACGACCGGCAGGGTGCCGACGAGATCTGCTTCCTCGACATCACCGCCTCTTCCGATGGTCGCGCCACCATGCTGGATGTGGTCCGCGCCACCGCGGAGCGCGTCTTTTTGCCTCTGACGGTCGGGGGTGGCGTGCGCAGCGTGGAAGACGTGCGCACGCTGCTGCTGGCGGGCGCGGATAAGGCCGGCATCAACACCGCGGCGGTTCACGATCCCGAGCTGGTCCGGCGCGTAGCGGACGCGTTCGGCAGCCAGGCGCTAGTGGTGGCGGTGGATGCTCGCCGCCGGCCCGACCGCCCGGGCAACTGGCAAGTCTTCACCCACGGCGGCCGCCGCGCCACCGGTCTGGACGCGGTGGACTGGTGTGTGCGCATGGCCGAGCTGGGCGCGGGCGAGATCCTGCTCACCAGCATGGACCGCGACGGGACGCGCGACGGTTTCGATCTCGAGCTTACCCGCATGGTCGCGGATCGTGTGCCCATCCCGGTGATCGCCTCGGGTGGCGTGGGCACGCTCGAGCATCTTTATCAAGGCGTGGTCGAGGGCGGTGCGGACGCGGTCCTGGCCGCCTCTATCTTCCACTTCGGCGAGCTCACCGTCGGGGAGGTGCGCGCCTACCTGCGCGACCGTGGCGTGCCGGTGCGCTCGTAAGGGCTCGCCCACCCGCCTTCGAGCATCGGCGTACCCGCCCTCGAGCGTCAGCCCACCCGCCTTCGAGCATAAGCGTACCCGCCCTAGAGCATCACGGTAGCTCGTAACCCAGGCCCTTGAGCTCGGCGGCCAGGCGCTGGACCTCGAGCATGACCTGAGCGGGGGCGGGTCCCCCGGGGAGCGCCCGTCCCGCAACCGCGCGGGCGGGGCTCAGCACTTGCAGCGCCGCGATGTGCAGCTCGGGCGCTACCCGAGCCAGCTCGGCTTCGGGCAGGTCGCGCAAGGAAACGCCAAGCTGCTCGGCGTGGCGCACCAGCTTGCCCACGATCTCGTGGGCGTGGCGGAACGGGACGCCTTCGCGCACCAGGTGCTCCGCCAGATCAGTCGCTCCCAAGGCTGGATCGTTCGCGGCGGATCGCATGCGCTCGCCATCGAACTCCAGCTTTTCGAGCAGGCGGGGCAAAACCTCGAGCACCAGGCGAGTGTTGTCCACGGCGTCGTAGAACGGCTCCTGCGTCTCTTGCAAGTCCTTGTTGTAGGCGAGGGCCAGCCCCTTGACCACGGTGAGCAAGGCCACCACGTCACCGATCAGGCGTCCCGGTTTGGCCCGCATCAGCTCCGCGATATCGGGATTGCGCTTCTGCGGCATGAGCGAGCTGCCCGAACAGTGTCCTTCACCCAAGCGCACGAAGCCGAATTCGGTCGTGGACCATAGCACTAGCTCCTCTCCCAGCCGCGACAGGTGCACGCCCAAGAGCGCACATGCGAAGGCAATCTCCGCGCAAAAATCCCTGTCCGAAACCGCATCCAAGCTGTTGCGCGCGGGAGCGGTGAAGCCCAGGTCGGCGCTGGTTCGTTCCCGATCGATGGGCAGCGACGTGCCCGCCAGGGCGCCCGCGCCCAGCGGGCAGATAGCCGCTCGTCGGGCTGCGTCCAGAAATCTACTCCGGTCGCGGCCGAGCATCTCCGCATAGGCGAGCAAGTGGTGACCCAGGGTTACTGCCTGGGCGCGTTGCAGGTGGGTATACCCGGGCAGCAACGTCGACGCATGCTCGCGTGCGCGGCGGCACAGGACCACGCGCGCGCGGTCTATACCCGTGACGATGGCAGTTATCGCAGCCAGGGCGTGAAGCCGGAGATCGGTCGCCACCTGATCGTTGCGACTGCGGGCCGTGTGCAAGCGACGCCCGGCATCTCCGATGAGCTCGATGAGCCGGCTTTCGACGTTCATGTGTACGTCCTCGAGCGCCGGATCGAACGGCCGCTCGCCACGTTCGAGCTCGCCCGCCACCTGCTCCAACCCGGTCACGATTTGTTCCGACTCTTGCGCCGAAATCAGTCCCACCGCGGCCAACATGCGGGCATGGGCCTGGCTGCCTCGTATGTCATCGCGCAGCAGGCGCCAATCGAAGCCGACGCTCGTGTTGAGCGCCGCCGCCGCCTCATCCATGGCCGCCTGAAAGCGAGTGCCGCGTCCCCCGGCTTTGGGCAGGACTTTGCTCTTTTCCTCGTTGCTCATCGCGATGACACTAGCAGGCCGTGACCGCCGACCAAATCCGTTTCTCTCCTGTCCTATAGAACCCCCGCGGTCGCCGACTACGCTAGCCGGCCGGCCAGGGTTTGTCGGCCGGCTCTCAGTCGACCCTGGTCAGGCAAACGCCGCTCTCGATCATGGCCATCGGAGCCATGGGTACCCGTCCACCCGTGCTCGTGAGAGCGGTTCGCGCTGCCTGGGCGATATCGACGTCAGCGCTCCGGCCCAGCCGCCCCAGGAGCCGCTTGGCTCGGATCGTGCCCAGCTGACCGAGTGCGGCAATAGCGGGGACCAGCACCACCGCCGGGGGCGACTTCTTGCCGAAAAGTCGCCCAAGGGGCCCGATGGGAGTGGCCAGCCGACACAGCGCCGCCTCTGCATCCTCGATGGGCAGGGCGCCCGCTTCCCGCCGTCGCACCACCACCTCGATGCCCGCGCGCACCACCTGCGGCGGAGCTCCGCGCGCGTCCCGCGCCACCAATTGGATGGCGCGCGGAATGATCTTGTCGCTGCCCACGCCCGTGCTCGCGCACAGGAGCAGTGCCCGGATGCGCACGTTTTCGTCCCGATCCTCGAGGGCGGCGGCGACGTGAGGCTCGGCGGCCGCGCGTGAGGCCGCGGTCAGGGCCGTGAGGGCGTCCCGCCGCACGCGCGGCGATGCGTGCTTGAGGTGGCGGATCAGGGTGTTGGCCGCGCTCGCGGGCGCCTTGCCGGACACGCAAGCGATGAGCAGGCGAGCAGTATCCTCCTTCGCGATCTCTTGCTCCAGGGCGCGCAACGCCGCCGCTACCCCACGGGCCTTCATCTCGGCCAGAAGCCAAGCTCCGCCCTGGCATCTCCTGTCGCTCTTGTCGTTCTTGTCATTCTTGTCATTCTTGTTATCCGCATCCGGCGTGCCAACCACCACCATTGCCACCGAGTCCGCCGCCGTGTCTCCCCCTTGGCTGAGCAGCGTCAGCAGAGCACGGCGTTCGTCGGCCGCCTGCGGGAAACCATCCAGCAGCGCTTCCACCGTGGCGACGTCGAATACCCCCGGCACCGCCTTCGCATCGACCATCTTGATGCGCTCGAGGATCCCGGTGGCCTCTACCGGCATGCCACGTATGAACGCGTATCTTGCCGCCTTCTGCAGGATGCGCAGCGGATCGCTGCCCGGGCCACCTTTGGGCGGGGTTGGGTTGGGGTGGGCGCGCATGCCCTCGACCCAAGTCTCGGCCAACACCCATTCCTGCAGCTCGACCGGCAGCCTAGTGATGGGCAGGATCTTTCTCCGACAGAGAGTGCGGAGGGCTTCGTCGACCTGGCGCGATGAGGACGTCTTGAGCAGTCGCTCGGCCACGGCACGCAGCACGGTGGCGCCAGGCTCGGCCGGGAGATCATCGCCCGTGGCTTCGCGCAGGATCAGCGTAGTCGTTCCGTGCAGGGCGTAGGCTGGCAGCCCCTGCACCATGAGGTCGAGCGCGCGCAGGGACCCGAGCGAGGGCAGGCTCGCCACGAGCTTGTCCACGATGTCGGCGCGGCAGAGCAAGGTCCGGATCAGGTCGAACTTGCGGAAATAGGGATATGCCATGCCGCTCGTCAGCCGTTCGCTGTCGGCGAGCAAGTGCTGGGGCGAAGCCCCGCGTTTCACCGCGGCCCTGATGTCATGCCCGAGGCGAGCGTAAGCCACGCGGGCCTGCCAAGGCAGGGTGGGCTCGGCCGGCGGTTGCTCGGCTTCGCTTACCGCCGCGATATGCTGGACTCCCTTGGCCGCGAGGGCCTCCAATCGTCGCGTGGCCTCGGCAGCCCGCGATTTTTCCGCGGGTGGCGCGCTCATGATGTCGAGAAACGCTGTCCACTCCGTTTCGGCCAGGCCGCGCGCGAAGGCCAGCGCGACCAGGCCGCGCTGTTCCAGGATCTCGGACAGCTGCAAGATGAAGGCTCCCCCGATGGAAGGGCCGACGATCCGTCTCAGCTCCACCCGCTGCGGCGACGTCCCGTCCACCCACACCTCCGCGGGACCGCCCGCTACCGCCGGCGGTCCGATCACGAAGCCCAGCTCGGGCTGGTTGCGCAGGAGCCGGACCAGATCCTTGAAGAGCCGCGACCGGACGCGAGCAAAGTTGGCTTGCGCGGGGTCGAAGCGGCCCACCCGCCCAAGCGCGCGGACCAGAGCCACCGTGAACTCGACCACCTGATCCGCAAGTGTGTTCATCGATCTTCAGGCTGCTCAGGTCGCTCGGGCTGGCTATGAGCTCAGCTTGCCCGCCGGGCTTGCAGCTCGCCGACCTCGTCGAAAAACCTGGCGGTCGTGTCTATGCTGTTCTCCAGGGCCTCGACCACGAGTTGCAGGAGGGAGTCGTTTTCGTGACGGAGCGCCTCGTAGTAGCGCTGCCGATCGATAGCATGGATGATCGCTGGCAGGTATTGCGAGCGGAGCAGGATGTAATTGGTGAGCAGCCGGGCCACCTTGCCGGTGTTCTTGGTCCAGGGGTAGGCCCGCAGCAGCTTCAGCTGCAAGCACGTGCCCGCCACGACGGGGTGGAGGATGGCGAACTCGGACGATTCCAGCCACTCCCCCAGCTTGCGCATCTGGTGCCCTATGCGCTCTGGCGGGCAAATCTCGTGATAGTAGAGCCGGTGCAAAGGGTTTTCCTTGCGGTAGGGACAGCCCTTGGCTGCACCGTCTGGGGTAATGATGGCATAGATTTTGCGCACGAGCTCCAGGTCAACGGGCTGCGGCTTTTTGGCACCCGCGAGACCGCGCAGGTAGTCGGCTGCCTGCTTGTGGCAGCGGACCTCTTCGTAGGTCGGGATCAGGGACACATCGCTGATGATCCGCTGGTCGATCGCGGCCTTGAGCTCGGAATACGAGAGCACCACGCCATCGAGCGCGTTGTCGTGAAAGAGCCAGGAGAGCTCCAACTTGCTCTGGTAGTCGGCGGTGATCCTCGCCGGGAAGGCGCTCGCCTTCTCGGCCAAAAGCCCCATCTTGGCGTCAAGATCGTACAATCTCGCTTCCATGGGCGACCGCTCCTTCTCCGACAGGACCAAGCTCGTGTGGGTTATCGCGCAAAAGATGCCTTTAGTCAAGCAGGGTTAGCCATTTTGTGCGGTGAATTTGATGTTATGTCACTCACATTGCATAGCCTGGCGGAAGTTCACCGCCTCGGCAAAGTAGTTGGGTCATCTGGCAAATGTCATTGGAATAATTGGGGAAATTTCCGGTAGAAAAAGTTGACTTGCCCGCAGGCCGCGGGAACATGGCGGGGTGCTGGTCTCCCCGCTCGCGCGCTTGGCGGCTCGCCCCTGGCGCGCCTCGGGCGACGAGCCGGCCGCGCCATTTATGCAATGCCCCATCGGAGCCCATAGTCTAGCCAACATGACCACGCTCGCAGCCGAGGCTGGCCACGTTCCCGTTCTCGTCGACGAGGTCATGGGCTTCCTTTCGCCCCGCCCAGGCGGCTTGTACTGTGACGCCACTCTCGGTCTGGGCGGCCATGCCGCCCGGATCATGCAATTATCTGCCCCGAGCGGCCGCCTGGTGGGGCTCGACCGCGACGAGCAAGCGTTGGCCCAGGCGCGGACCACCTTGGCGAGCTATGCCGGACGGGTGACCTTCGTGCACGCGCGCTTCGGGTCGCTGCCCAACACCTTGCACGATCTCGGGCTATGGCCGCTCGATGGCTGCCTGATCGATCTCGGCGTTTCATCGCTTCAGCTCGATTCGGCGGAGCGAGGCTTCTCGTTTAGCAAGCCCGCGCCTCTCGATATGCGCATGGACCAGTCGCAAGGCGAAAGCGCGGCCGCCTTGCTCGGCCGCCTGAGCGCGGAAGAGCTGGCGCAGGTATTGCGCGATTTGGGCGAGGAGCGTTTCTCCCGCCCGATTGCCCGGGCCATTGTCGCCGCACGCGGCCCTGCCCTGACCACCACCGCGCTGGCCGGATTGATCGCGAGGGTGGTTCCCGCCCGCGAGCGCGGTAAGAATCCCGCGACGCGCTCGTTCCAGGCGCTACGCATAATGGTTAACGACGAGCTTGGCGAGCTCGAGCGCTTCTTGGCGGAGGCGCCGGCTTGCCTGCGCCCAGGTGGCCGCCTGGTGGTGCTCTCCTACCACTCCCTCGAGGACCGCATGGTCAAGCGCGCCTTTCGCGCGGCTGCTGGCCCGGGCGCGGGGGCGCGCCTGCGCATCTTGACCAAGCATGTGGTAACACCCGCCGCCCCGGAGCTGCGGCAAAATCCCCGCTCGCGCTCCGCCAAGTTGCGCGCGGTGGAAAGGCTACCATCATGACCGCCGGTCATACCGCCAGCCGCACCGGCGAAAGGCCCTTGCCGTGACGAGCGTCCCTGGCATGGCGGCCAAGCCCGTGGTTGACTCGGGTGACCCTCGACGACGCCTCGGCATCGGCCTGATCGGTCTCATCGTGCTGGGGATGACGCTTGGCGGAATCGCGCACGTAGCCGTGCACGCCAAGCGCATCGAGGTCGCCATCGCGCTCGGCAAGGAGGAGCACATCCAGCGCGAGCTGAGCGAGGAGAAGCGCCGCCTGGAGATCGAAATCGGCATGCTCAAGGATCCGGCGCGTATCATCGCCATCGCCCGTGATCAGCTGGGCATGCGCCCTCCCCTGCCCTCCGACATACGCCCCGTCGCTCGGGGAACGAGCAGCAAATGATGACCACCTGGATCAAGGCTCGGGTGGTGATTTTCGGCCTCTTGCTCGTGGTCTTGGCCTTTCTGGTGGGCCGGCGTGCCGTCCAGCTCCAGGTGCGCGAAGCCGCCCAGCTACGCGAGTGGGCCCAGAACAACTACTTGAGCGAGATCCAGATCCCTCCGCGACGTGGGCGCATTCTCGATCACCGGGGCAACGAGCTGGCTTCCACCGCCGAGCTCGATTCGGTATTCGCCAATCCGCGCCAGCTTAGCCATGTGCCCGAGGCCGCCCGCAAACTGGGCCAGGCCCTGCACCTCGATGCGCGTGAGGTGGAAAAGCTGCTTGCGACCAAGCAGTCGCAGTACTTCGCCTGGATTAAGCGCCGAGTCGGGCCCGACGAGAGCAAAGCCGTCATGGCCTTGGGCCTGCCGGGCGTGGGCACGCGCCGAGAGCCGCGCCGCATTTATCCCAACGGCCAGCTCGCCGCTACCGTGATCGGCTACGCAGGTCTCGACGGATCCGGCCTGGAGGGCGTCGAGCTGGCCTTCGACAAGGAACTGCACGGCACCGGGATGGAGGTGGTGGGTGTGCACGATCGCCTCGGCCGCGATTTGCTCGTCGACGGAGTGGTCGACTCGTCCTCCTCCGCGGGCAAGGACCTGACGCTGACTCTCGACCGCTATCTCACCTACGAGACGGAACGGGTGCTGGCGGAAACCGTGCAGGAGCATAACGCCAAGGCCGGCATGGCGGTGATGCTCGACCCGCACACCGGCGACATTTTGGCCATGGCGAGCGTGCCCACTTACAACCCGAACGATCCCGCCGATGCCGTCAAGCGGGGTGCGCGCAATCGGACCATCGCCGATGCCTTCGAGCCAGGCTCGACCCTCAAGACCTTTACCTTCGCCGCCGCCCTCGATGCGGGTAAGGTCCGCCCCGAGGACCGCATCGATTGCCAGATGGGCTCTCTCGTCATCGGCAAGTTTCACATTCGCGATGATCATCCCAAGGGTATCTTGTCCGCCGCCGAGGTCTTCAAGTTTTCGAGCAACATCGGCACCGTCAAGATCGCTCGTCGTATTGGCAAGGAGGCGCTTTTCGGTGCCCTCGACCGCTTCGGCTTTGGCAAGCCAACCGGGGTGGGGCTGCCGGGCGAGCGACGGGGAACTCTGCGCCCGGTCTCCCACTGGGGGGATATCGACTTTGCCACTCATGCCTTCGGGCAGGGCCTGACCGTGACTCCCTTGCAGCTCGCGGCTGGGTTTGCCGCTATCGCCGACCACGGCATGTACCACCCGCCGCGCATTGCCTTGCAACTTACCGGCAGCGATGGTCGGCTCGAGGAGGTCGAGCGTCCTAGCGAAGCGCCGACCCAGCATCGGGTTATGTCGGAGCGCGCGGCTCAAACCCTGCTCACCATCATGCGCGGTGTGACCGAGGACGGCACCGCCAAGGCGGCGGCCATACCCGGATACCCCGTGGCCGGCAAGACGGGCACGGCCCAGAAAGTGAGCGGCGGGCACTACGATGCATCGAAGTATCTCTCTTCCTTCGTCGGCATCGTGCCCGCAGACAAGCCGCGCCTGGTCATTGCCGTCATGATCGATGAACCGCAGGGTACTCACTACGGTGGCGTGGTCGCGGCGCCCGCGTTCAAGGCCATCGCGGAGTCGGCCCTGCGCTACCTGGGCGTTGCGCCCAGCGAAGCGGTTGCGGACCGGGCCAAGCCCGCGCCGAGCTCGCCCGTCACCGTCAAGGCCGAGCTCGATGCTGACGGCCCTGGCATCGACCCCCCCACCGCGGTGGCGGAGGGCGAGCAAGGCGAGGCCTCCGATTCGCCGCCCGACGGTGAAGGCGAGTCCGAGGCCGGCAATGCCGCGAGCGAGCCGGGCAACGCCACCATACCCTCCTTCATCGGCATGAGCATGGGCGAAGCGATACGCGCTGCGCGCAAGGCCGGGATCGAGCTCTTTCCTTCGGGCAGCGGGGTGGCGCAAAGCCAGTCGCCCAGCCCCGGGGCTGCCGCCCCTATTGGGACTCTGTGCAAAGTGGCGTTCCAGCACGGGGGGGGCTAGGTGCTCACGCTTGACCGCCTCCTAGACGGCGTGCCCGGCGCCGTGATCGCGGCTGGCCGCGGCGACATTGTCGTCCGCGAGGTGTATGACGATTCCCGTCGGGTCGAGCCCGGCGGCCTCTTCGTGGCCGTGCCCGGCCACCAAGTCGATGGCGCTCGCTTCATCGCCGAGGCCTTGGGCAAAGGGGCCGTGGCCGTGGTGGCCGAGTCGCCCCAGCTAGCGGCGGATCTCGCCGGCAAGGCGGCCTTCGTGCAGGTGGCGAGCGCCCGGCAAGCGGTCGCGCTCATTGCCGCCAATCGCTTCCGCGCCACCCCGGAGCTGTGTCTCACCGCCGTCACCGGCACGAACGGCAAGACCACCACCACTTACCTCGTGGAAGCGCTGCTGCGTACCGCCGGCCGCGCCCCCGGCCTCATCGGGACGGTGGCATATCGCTTCGGCGGCCGGGCCATGAAATCATCGCTCACCACTCCGGGGGCCCTTGCGCTCCACGCCCTGCTCGCGGATATGAGCCAGCAGGGGGCCAGCGACGTGGTGATGGAGGCGTCGTCGATCGCGCTCGAGCAGGGGCGTCTCGCGGGATGCCGCTTTCGGGTGGCGGCGCTGACCAACGTTACCCAGGACCATCTCGACTACCACGGGACCATGGCGCGCTATTTCGCCGCCAAGCAGATCCTCTTTCGTGAGCTGATGTTGGCTCATGGCGTGAGCGTCTTCTTCGTCGATGACGAGCACGGTTCGCTCATGCGCAGCCAGGTGCGCGGGCCGGCGCTGACTCTCAGCCGGGGCTCCCGGGGCGCGGACGTGGTCGTGCTCGAGCATGAGCTGAGCGCCGAAGGCATCGTGGCCCGCCTCGCCACCCCGGTGGGCGTTCTGGCGATCCGCTCCCGCCTAGTCGGTGAGTTCAATCTGGCCAACCTGCTCACCGCGGTCGGCATCGCTATCGCCCACGGCTGCCCGCCCGCCGCCATTGCCGAGGGTATCGCGAGCTTGGACGGTGTGCCCGGGCGAATGGAGGCGGTGGCCAATTCGGCCGGAGTGCTGTGCGTGGTCGACTACGCCCACACTCCGGACGCGCTCGAGCGTGCCCTCGACGCATTACGATCACTTTGCCGAAGCCGGCTCATCTGTGTCTTCGGGTGCGGCGGCGATCGCGACCGGGGGAAGCGGCCCTTGATGGGTCAAGCCGCGGCGAGCCGGGCCGACGTGGTCATCGTGACCTCGGACAATCCCCGCAGCGAGCCCCCCGCCGCCATCATGGCGGCCATCCTCCCCGGCGTGCGTGCCAGCGGTAAGGTCGAACGTAGCGCCGACGAGCTCGGATCCGGCCGGGATGGCTTCCACGTGGAAGTCGACCGCGCTGTCGCCATCGCCCGGGCAGTTGCGGTGGCTCGCGCGGGCGACGTCGTCCTTCTGGCCGGGAAGGGCCACGAGGACTACCAGGTCGTGGGCGGCGTGACCAAGCACTTCGACGACCGTGAGGTTGCGGCGGCCGCTTTCGCCGCCCGGAGGGACGGGTGAGTACCCCGAAGCCTCGTCTTCTGTCCTGGGCCGCTACGGCCATGGGCGGGACCTTTCTCGCTCCGCCCAGCCGGGCCGACGCCACCTTTGCGGGCGGCGCCAGCGACAGCCGGCAAGTCTCCCCTGGCCGTCTCTTCTTTGCCCTGCCCGGACAGCACGTCGACGGCTTCGCATTTTGCGCCGATGCCGCCCGGCAGGGCGCGGCGGCACTGGTGGTGGTGGCGGCCGGGCCAGGTCTTCCACCGGGTTGCGACGGCGTGCCGGTCATCGCGGTCTCCGACGTGCGTCGCGCCCTAGGTGACCTTGCGCGCGCAGCCCGCCACGATTTTCCCGGTCAAGTCATTGGCGTGACCGGATCCAACGGCAAGACCACCACCAAAGAGCTGATCGCCGCCGCGCTGGCCACGGCCGGAGAGGTCCTGCGCACGCGTGGCAATTTCAACACCGACGTGGGCCTACCCCTCACCGTGCTCGAGTCGACGGCGACGGAGCGTTACTGGGTGCTGGAAATGGCCATGCGAGCCCGGGGCGAGATCGCTTACCTCGCCGACATCGCCAGACCCCACGTGGCCGTGATCACCAACGTGGCGGGCGCTCACCTCGAGCAGCTCGGCTCCCTCGACGAGGTTGCCCGCGCCAAGGGCGAGATCTTCAGCGGGCTCGTGCCTGGGGGCGCCGCGGTTTTCCCGGCCGGGGACGAGCGCATCGAGCGCGAAGCGGCCGCCTTGCCCGAGGCCGACAAGCGCCGCTTCGCGTTTGGCAATGAAGGCGCGCGCCCCGTGCATGTGCGCGTGCTCGACTTTTCGCCCGGGGGCGAGCGCGGATCCGTGGTCCGTCTGTCGGTAGGCTTCACCCCGGTCGTCCTGCGTCTGCCTCTGCCGGGAGAGCACAACGCCCGCAATGCCGCCGCCGCCCTGGCGGTAGCGTCGGCCTGTGGGGTGCCGCCCGCGCTGGCGGTTGGCGGACTTGCTCGGGTCAGCTTGCCCGATCATCGCTCTTGCCTCCTGTCCCTTGGTGGCCGGGTCGTCATGGACGATTGCTACAATGCCAATCCCGGCTCGATGCACGCGGCTTTGACCACGGTCACTAGCTCGGCCGGCCCCGCCGCCCGCGCTTTCGCCATTCTGGGCGACATGCACGAGCTGGGCGCGGGTAGCGCCCTCGAGCATGAGCTGGTCGGCCGCGAGCTGGTCAAGCTCGGCTTCACCGGCCTGGCCGCGGTAGGGGCCGCGGCCGCTCATATCGCGCGGGGCGCGCGTGCCGCCGGGCTCTCTTCCGCCTATCTGCTCGAGACTCTCGATCCGGTCGTGGCCGCCGCCGCAGTCGCTGCCTGGTCGCGGCCCGGCGACTGGATATTGGTGAAGGCGTCGCGGGCCGAGCGTCTCGAGCGCGCCATAGCGGCCCTCCAGGACAAGCTCGGAGACAAGCTGACCGACAGGCTGACAGATAGGCTGGCAGACAAGCCGGCAGATAAGCGGGCAGGCTAGCTCATGCTCTTTCACCTGTTCCAACGGCTGCGGGGAGAAGTCGGGGCTTTCAACGTCTTCCGCTACGTCTCCACCCGCACCATGCTGGCCACGCTCACCTCGCTCTTCATCACCCTGCTGGTCGCGCCCTGGTTCATTCGGCGCGCTCGGGCGCGCCAGCTGGGCGAAATCATTCGCGACGACGGTCCCGCTTCCCATGTTGCCAAGCGTGGTACTCCCACCATGGGAGGGGCGCTCATCCTCATGGCTTTGGTGACCGGGACGGTGCTCTGGTGCGACTTGACCAGTCCACTGGTCTGGCCGGCCCTGTTCGTCACCGTGGGCTATGGCGCTTTGGGCTTCGTCGACGACTATCTCAAGATCACCAAGAAGAACAAGCGGGGCGTGCCCGGGAAGCTGAAGCTACTGGTGCAGTTCCTGGTGGGCGCGGTTGCGGTGGCCTGGCTCTTTTATGGTGGCGGTTTCTCGCCCGAGCTCGCTCCCCGCCTGGCCGTGCCCCTCTTGAGCTTCGAGCACCATCCCATCTGCGTGCCCCTGGTCGTCTACGCCCTTGCTGGTCTGGTCCTGGTGGTCATGGGCTGTTCCAACGGTGTCAATCTGACCGACGGTCTCGATGGTCTGGCCATCGGCCCCGTCATTGTCTCGACCTTCGCCTATATGCTGCTGTGCTACGCCGCCGGACAGACCCTGGCCGGCTTCAACATCGCGCACTACCTGGGCATGGCCCACGTACCGGGGGCAGGCGAGCTCGCCGTGTTCTGCGGGGCGATCGGTGGCGCGGGCATCGGCTTCCTTTGGTACAACACCCATCCCGCCCAGGTCTTCATGGGCGATGTGGGCGCGCTCGCCCTGGGTGGGGCCATAGGCTTCGTGGCCCTGGCCACCAAGACCGAGCTTTCCCTGCCCGTCATCGGCGGCATCTTCCTCGTCGAGCTATTCTCGGACATCATCCAGGTCAGCTACTACAAGCTGACCAAGCGGCGCATCTTCCTTATGGCGCCCATTCATCACCACTTCGAGAAGAAGGGTTGGCCCGAATCCCGCATCGTTGTCCGTTTCTGGATCGTTTCCTTTTTCTGCGCCATCGTTGGTCTGCTCCTGACGCTAAAGGTGAGATGATGCAGGCCCCTCTCAATCTAGTCGGCAAGCGCGTGCTCGTGGTCGGTCTCGGCCGTTCCGGTGTCGCCGCCGCCAACCTGTGCGCGGGGCGGGGGGCTCAGGTCACGGTCAATGATGCCAGGCCGGAGGCAGAGCTGCTGCCCGCTCTGGCCGAGCTCCCTTCCGGCATCGCGCGGGTCCTGGGCGGCCACCCGGTCGAAGCCTTCCTGGCGGCTGACCTGGTGGTTCTTTCGCCCGGCGTGCCACCCCTGCCCCAGATCGAGGCGGCGCGGGCCCAGGGCATTCTCGTCACCGGTGAGCTGGAGCTGGCTTCGTGGTTCATCGAGGGCACCCTGGTCGCCATCACCGGTACCAACGGCAAGTCCACCACGACCACGCTCTGTGGAGCCATCCTGGCCGCCAACGGCCGGCCCACCTTCGTGGGCGGCAACCTCGGTACGCCCTTGGCTCTGGCGGTTGACACTCCCGCGGGCCGCGCGGGCGGGGTTTGCGTGGTGGAAGCTTCGAGCTTTCAGCTCGAGACTGTGAGCTCGTTTCGCCCCCAGGTGGCGGTCTTGCTCAACCTAACCGCCGACCATCTCGATCGCTACCCGGAATTCTCGCAGTACCTGGCGGCCAAGCAGCGCATCTTCGCCGCCCAGACCCCGTCCGATTTCGCCGTCCTCAATATCGACGATGCCAACGTCGAGCTAGCGGTGCGCCAGGTGCAGAGCCGATGTGTCCTGATCTCGACCCGCCGAGCCTTGGGTGTGGGTGGCTGGGTGGAGGACGATTCCCTCTGCCTGCGTCTGCCCGGAGGGCCGGTCGAGTTCTATCCGGGCCAGCTACCCGGGCTGGTCGGCCGCCACAACCAAGAAAACGCGCTCGCCGCCCTGGCGGCGGCGCGGCTGCTCGGCGCTTTGCCGGCCGAGGCTCGCTACGCCTTGGCGGCCTATCGTCCCCTGCCCCATCGCATGGAGCTGGTGGGCGATTTCAACGCCATCGAGTTCTATGACGACTCGAAGGGCACGAACGTCGGTGCGGTAGTCGCGGCCCTCGACGGGTTTCCGCGCAAAGTGGTGCTCATCGCCGGGGGCAAAGACAAGGGTGGATCCTATGCTCCCCTCGCGCAGGCCATGCGCCAAAGCGGCCGCGCGGCGGTGCTCATCGGCGAGGCGGCAGCACAGATTCGGGCTGCGCTCGCGGGGGTGGTGCCGATCGCCATCGCGGCCGACATGAACGAGGCGGTCGAGCGTGCGGCGCGTTTCGCCGAGCGGGGAGACGCGGTAGTGCTCTCGCCCGCATGCTCGAGCTTCGACATGTTCCGCGACTATGCCCACCGGGCCGAGGTGTATCGCAGCGCCGTGCACAACCTAATCCACGGCGCGTCCCGACACGTTCCCGCTGATCCGGAGGTCGACTGATGGCTTGGCCGGCCATGCTACGGTGGGGAGGCTCGCGTTCGCCCGCGGTTCCTCGGTGCGCCCCCGCATCTCCTGGCGCAGCGGGCCGCGCGTCCGCGGGTAGTCTTGCTCCGGTCGCACCAGAGCGGGTCCAAGGGTGGCAGCCTTCCCCGGGGCCTGATTTGTGGTTGGTCGGCGCGATCTTGGCCCTGACCGGCTTTGGGGTGGTGATGGTGTTCTCCGCGGGGGCCGTGTTCGCGGCCAAGACCTATGGCGACTCTACCCACTTCCTCAAGCATGAAGCGGCCTACGCGGGGGCCGGCCTGCTGGCGTTTCTCTTGGGCATGCGCCTCGACTACGCCAGCTATCGCAAGGTGACCTACCCGCTCCTGTTCCTGAGCTTCGCGCTCCTGGCCGTGGTGCTCAAGGTCGGACCGGCCATAAACGGAGCGATTCGCTGGTTCCGGGTGGGATCGCTCTCCTTCCAGCCCTCGGAGCTGGCCAAATTTGCGCTTGTGCTCTACCTGTCCGTGCTGCTCGCGCGCAAGGCCGAGAAAGTGCGCGACTTCTCGATGGGCTTCTTGCCGCCCTTGGTGATGACCGGGTTATTCCTGGGCCTTCTCCTCAAGCAGCCCGACCTTGGCACCGCGGTCATCATAGGGGTGACCGCCCTCGGTCTCATGTTCGTCGCTGGCACCCGCACCAGCTACATCGTCATCTCCGTCCTGGTCGCCGCCCCCCTCGGCTGGAAGGTCTTCATCACCGGCGAGGCCTGGCGCATGAAGCGGATCTTGGCCTATCTTTATCCCTGGCAATACCGGCGTGACATCGGCTACCAGCTCTATGAATCGCTCATAAGCGTGGGCTCGGGTGGGGTATGGGGCCAGGGACTCGGCCAGGGCCACCAGAAGCTCTTCTTCTTGCCCGAGGCGCATACCGACTTCATCCTCGCCGTCGTGGGCGAGGAGCTGGGCTTGGTCGGCGTCTTGGCCGTGCTGGCGGCCTTCGCTCTGCTGGTGTGGCGCGGAATGCGAGCCGCCATGCGGGCCCGCGATCCGTACGGATGCTACCTCGCCTTCGGGATTACCTGCTTGTTCGGATTGCAGGCCCTGGTCAACATGTGTGTCGTGCTCGGGCTGCTCCCCACCAAGGGTTTGCCCTTGCCCCTGGTAAGCTACGGCGGAACGGCTTTGGTGATGAGCTTGTTCATGGCGGGGGTGCTGGCCAATATCTCCGCGCCCGCGCTCGAGCCATCCTCCTCTCGCCGGTGGCGCCGGTGGCGCACCCGGCGCGGACGCTCGAAGAATCGCCGGCACGGTAGCGACGTGCAGGTCGTGGTCGAGGTGCGCTGACTAGTGCTCGAGCTGCGCCGAATCGTGGTCGAGGTGGCGTGACGTGCGGCTGCTGATCGCTGGCGGGGGCACGGGAGGGCACCTCTTTCCCGGCATCGCGCTGGCCGACGAGGTCCGCCGGCGGGGCGGCGAGGTGTTGTTCGTGGGCACCCGGCGCGGCATCGAGATGCGCGCCGTGCCCGCGGCGGGTTATGCCCTCGAGACTCTGGCCGTGAGCGGCCTCAAGCGTATGGGCCTTGCCGCCACGCTGCGCGGCTTACTGCGTCTGCCGCTGGCGCTCTGGCGCTCGTTCTTCATCGTGCGCCGCTTTCGCCCCGACGTGGTGGTGGGAGTGGGCGGCTACGCTTCGGGACCGCTGGTGCTCGCCGCGGTGCTGAGCAGGGTCGCCACGGCCGTGCAGGAGCAGAACAGCGTTCCGGGCATTACCAATCGCATGCTCGGCCGACTGGTGGGCGTGGTCTTCACCGCCTTCGACGAAGCCGCGCGCTTTTTTCCGGAGCCCAAGCTCGCACGCCTGGGTAACCCGACCCGCCGAGCTATCGTGGCCGCCTTGGACCCACCGGCCGGCAGCGTGCTCGGCGGGGGGCAGTTGCTGGCCAGTGGCGCGCTCGGCGCGGGCCAGTTGCGTGTGTTGGTAGTGGGCGGCAGCCAAGGCGCCAGGGCCGTGAGCGAGCTCGTGGTCGGCGCGGCCGCCCTCTTGGCCCGCACCGCGCTGGACTTTGCCATCGTTCACCAGACCGGCGCTGCCGACCTCGAGGCCATGCGAGCTCGCTACCGCGAGCTAGGGCTTGCGGCTCGCGCCGAGGTCTACCCCTTCATCGACGACATGGCGGACGCCTACCGGGCCGCCGATCTGGTCATCGCTCGGGCCGGCGCCCTGACCCTTGCCGAGCTGGCCATCGTGGGCAAGCCCGCCATCCTCATCCCCTTGCCCACCGCCGCCGATGATCACCAAACCCGCAATGCCGCTGCCGTCGCTAGAGCCGGGGCGGCGTTGCTGCTCGACCAGCGCCAGGCCAGCGCCGCCGACCTGGCCAGCGCCATCGTGGCTCTGGCCCAGGATCGGGCGAAGCTGACCGCCATGGGCAAGGCCATGCGCGAGCTGGCCCGTCCGCGGGCAGCCGAGCTGATCGTGGACCGCTTGCAGACTCTCGCCGAGCGGCGCCGTCCCTGACACTGCTTGCGGGCTTGCGGGCGAACGGGCTTGCGCATGCCCTCGCAACCGACGAAACTCGGGCGCAGCGACCAACCCCAGGAGAGCCCTCATGCCTACTACCGCCGAAAACCTCCAGACCGCTTTCGCTGGCGAAAGCCAAGCCAACCGCAAGTACTTAGCCTACGCCCTCAAGGCCGAACGAGAGGGTTATCCCCAGATTGCGAAGCTGTTCCGGGCCGCCGCCGAGGCCGAGACCATCCACGCCCTGGGCCACCTGCAAAATCTCGGCGCCGTCGGCTCCACCCTCGACAATCTCAAGGATGCCATCGCGGGTGAAACGTACGAATACACAACCATGTATCCGCCCATGGCCGCCCAGGCCGAGAAGGAGGGCCATCGGGGCAAGAACATGCTGAAGTGGGCCCAAGCGGTCGAGAAGGTGCACGCCGACCTTTATCAGCAAGCGCTCGCGGCCTTGCAGGCGGGCAAGGACCTCGGCGCCATGGCGATCTACCTTTGCCCCGTCTGCGGTCACCTCGAGCTCGGCGCCCCGCCCGACAAGTGCCCGGTTTGCGGCCTAGCCGGCCCCAAGTTCCAGCAGGCAGCATAGCCGGGCAGCGCCAGATCGCCGCCTGCCCGGCCGATCACCCACCCTGCCCTGCCGCAGCTGGCCCTGAGGCGTCGGCCACTTCACGCACCCGCACGGTCACGTGCATTTGCGGGTTCAGGTTGGCTTGGCCCAGGAAGCTGCCGGAGACCGGGGGAACTGTTTCGGGATGGCGCGCTACCGCGACCGCGATGTGCGAGGAGCCCGCCACAACACCGACCGTCGGATCGAAACCCTTCCACCCTGGCCCGGGCAGGTAGACCTCGGCCCATGCGTGGGTCGAGCCAACTCCTACGTCCGCGTGCGACAGGTGGTAGCCGGTCACGAAGCGGCTAGCCAGGCCGAGATGGCGGCAGCTCTCCATGAAGAGCGCCGCGAAATCTCGGCAAGAACCGCTACCATGGGCGAGCGTCGTGCCTGGCGACTGCACACCGGGTTGTTCGCGGACCTCGTAGCGAAACCGGTCGTGGATCGCGTGGTTGAGACAATCGAGCAGCAGAAATGTCTCGATGTTCTCCGAGCCCAGCGCAATGCCGACGAGCCAGCTCATGACCTCCGAGCGATCTCCCGGCCACGTCGGTATGGAGAAGGGCGCGAGGTCGAGGACGTCGTGTGCACCGTACGCGAACGGATGTCGGACCGCGTAGTCCTCCACCAAGAAGTCGAGCGGGGCATCTTCGTAGTGTTCGATCACCATCGCGCTGGCGATGCGCAAAAGGTTCGTGGGATCCGCGAAGGTGATAACGGCGACCGAGTTGTCGAGCACATCCCGCTGCCAGCGGATGCCGTGGGCCGGCGAGATCTCGAGGCTCGAGCTCACGAGCCGCAGATTGTGATTCTCCTTCGGCCGTAGCCGCAGCCGGTGCGGCAACAGCGTTACCACGTCGCCAAAGCGATACTCCGTGAGGTGGTCAATCTGCAGGCGTTTCATCAATTGCCTAATCGACCCTAGCAAACGGCGGATTTGCCGACGCCACCCTTTTCGCCGCCACTTAGGCGTGTTGTGCTCATGCGCCTACGATGACGATAGGGGGCATCAGGTTCCACAGCCGTGGTCGTTCATTTGTCGCGGGCCGGCCCGTGATTGTAGGATTATCGTCGCAAGTCCAGCGTCAGTGGAAACTGTGGATTGGGTGGCTCCGCCTTCAACACCATTGCTCCGGGAGAATGGCCGAAGGGAAAGAACCTGGTCCGGCGTCGGCTCTCGGCTTCGAGGGCGTTGCGCGGGCGCGTGTCGAACGCACGTCCACCGGGATGCGATACGTGGTAGGTGCACCCGCCCACGGCTCGCTCGCTCCAGGTATCGAAGACGTCGAAAACTAGGGGCGCGTGCACGCCGATGGTCGGGTGCAGGGCCTCGTGGGGTTGCCAGGCCCTGAAGCGCACGCCGGCCACGAACTCGCCAGGCACACCTGTCGATGTTAGAGGCAGTTGGCGTCGGTTGCACAGCACTAGGTGTCGCCCGTCGGTCATGTTGCGCACGCGCACTTGTAAGCGTTCGAGAGAGGAATCCACGTAGCGGGCTGTGGCGCCTTGAACGCCTTGCTCGCCGAGAACGTGCCAGGGTTCGAGGGCTCGACGCAATTCGACCTCGAGCGAGCGAGCTTGCATCGAACCCACCAGTGGGAAGCGAAACTCGAAATGCGGCCGGAACCAGTCGGCTTCGAACGGAAAGCCGAAGTGGTCGAGATCCGCGACCACGTCGTCGAAGTCCTCGCGAACGAAATGCGGAAGGAGGAAACGATCGTGAAGAGCCGTTCCCCAGCGTACGAGCCGATGGTTATAGGGACGGTGCCAATGCATGGCCAACAGGGCCCGGACGAGAAGCTGCTGGGTCAGGCTCATGCGCGCGTGAGGCGGCATTTCGAAATTGCGCAGCTCGAGAATGCCCTGCCGGCCCGACGCCGTCTCGGGGTTGTACAACTTGTCGATGCAGAACTCGGCGCGGTGGGTATTGCCGGTCACGTCCACGAGAAGATGGCGAAACAGCCGGTCGACCAGCCACGGGACGCAAGTCTTGCCTGCTTCAATCTGCAGAAAGGCAATTTCGAGCTCGGCCAAGGCGTCGTGCCGGGCTTCGTCCACGCGCGGGGCCTGGCTGGTGGGACCGATGAATAGGCCGGAAAAAAGGTAGGACAACGAGGGGTGGTTGTTCCAGTACGCGAGCAGGCTGCGCAACAGATCCGGACGCCGCAAGAATGGGCTGTCGGCCGGGCTACGACCGCCCAAGGTGATGTGATTGCCTCCGCCAGTGCCACTGTGCCGGCCATCGAGGTCGAACTTTTCCGTAGCAAGCCCGACCTGCCGCGCCTCCTCGTAGAGAGCCGTGCTGACGTCGCACAGTCCCTGCCACGAAGAGGATGGCTGAACGTTGACCTCCAGCACGCCTGGGTCGGGGGTCAGCTCGAACTTGCCCAAACGTGCATCCATCAAGGGAGGATAACCTTCGAGACGTACAGGCAGGGAGAGCGCCGCGGCCGCCCCTTCTACGGCACTGGCTAGCTCGAGATACGCCTCCACGGTAGGCAGCGGCGGCAAGAAGACATGTAGTATGCCCCGCCTAGGTTCCACGCAAAGGGCCGTGCGCGCCGCGCCAGGCGACCATGTTCCCCTCGAGGGTGGTGTATCCTCTCCTTCGTTGAGCTTCTTGGGCGTGGTTTGCACGATCACCCGCCCGGGCAAAGGTGGCCGGGCGGCCAGCGGATCGGGCTCGGGGATCTCGACTCGATCGCCTGGCGCCACCCAAGGCAAGGAATCGAGGGGCAGGCGATAGCCCATCGGTGAGTCTCCCGGAAGAAGAAAGAGATGCTCGCGCCGCAGATGCCAGGGACCGCTCTTCCAGCCCGACCCGTGCTCGCAGACGATGGGCAGAGCGTAGCCGACGACGGAACCGAGCGAAGCGCTGAAGACGCGAGCCAAACGCTCTCGTTCGAGCTCGTCATCGAGCCGCGAATCCAGAGGATCTACATTCACGGGCAGTCGGCGTTCACGCCAGAGATAGTACCAAACATCTTCGTAGCCTGGCTGTACGTGCGTCGTCCCCACCCCCAGTCGTTCAGCCAAAGCATGGATGAATGTCGCCGCCTCGGCCGCCCCGTGCCCGGGGGGCGCCACCTCTTCTGCCACGAGGAGGCCGACATTCTCCCAAATCGGGACGCCATCATGTCGAAAATAGCAAGCGATGGACCAGCGCGGGAGCGGTTCTCCCGGATACCACTTGCCTTGTCCGTGGTGAACCACGCCGCCAGGCGCG
>Ga0187889_10001029_pt1 | contig 31369 bp, 30 predicted proteins | sample June2016WEW_7_10_2_FD_132992 | JGI IMG/M metagenome (GOLD analysis project Ga0187889, IMG submission 132992) | Peatland microbial communities from SPRUCE experiment site at the Marcell Experimental Forest, Minnesota, USA - June2016WEW_7_100 | ecosystem: Environmental > Terrestrial > Soil >... | reverse complement strand
TTTGCGTAAACGGGTCACAGGAGTCTCCTTTCTCCGTGACCCACACTACGTCAGCTACCCCACACCTTTCCGCTCGCCCCACGCGTAGCGTCCGCCGCGCCAGCGGCTTAGTCCTGGTCGGCTACTCGGAAGCTATTGTCGGACCCGATCTGCCGGAGTCCGCTTACCGGACAGTGGCCCGTCAACCTGTTTGTGTATGCTAACAATATCATCTGACGCGTTATATACTTGCACCTCTTCTAGGTGCCCATAGAGGCGCCCTCAGCTTTTCCCGCTGTCGAACCTTGAGGCAGGGCAACGGCGGGGAAGTACTAGGTCACTGCCGAAAATGCCCATTTCGAGACGCCGAAAGGCGCTGTTGGTTTCTGTATGTCTTGTTCTTGCCATGATTGGTGTGACCTCCCGCAAGTACATTTGGCTGTACGTCTCACGAAAGTCTGACCCAAGGCCACCTGTCACCGACCTGTTGAGTGACCCCGTCGCTGGCAAAAGCCCCGAAATCCTACTAGCAGAAGCGAACCGACTCGCATGGCTTTTCAATTGGCCCAAGGCGAATCCTCTTTACATCCGATCGGAGGAGCTCTTCAAGGAGAGAGGCGACACACGAAACGAAGTTTACGCCCGCGTGGGCAGGATTCGCGCGCAGGCAGAAGCAATGTCGTCGTGGGTCGAGGTATCCGAGACGCTTGGGCAACAGTTGGAACTTCCAGTGGCGAAGAGCGACCTGAAGCTCCGGCTTTGGTGCCTTGCGGCGAAGGGCTACACGGACCTGGAGATCAACCCAGCTTCGGCAAAGCGAGTCTGGACGGAAGCGCGCGGGATTGCGCACACGTTGAAGGAAGCGGACTGGGAAGCGCGCGCAGAGGGCGAACTAGGGATCATCACTTTCCTTGAAGGCAATAGCCGACGCGCAGGAACGATGGTCGGTGACGCGCTCTTGTCCGCGATGGCGAGTGGCGATGTGGGTGCTCAGATTCGATATCTTGAGCTCCTCGGCAATGGCTTTGCTGAGGGGAAACGCTATGCCGAAGCGATGGCCTTCTTCAACCGGGCTATCAAGGTAGCCAAGGCGACGCCTGACGCTGGATTTCCGTTCATGGCATTTGAAGGCAACTCTGAATGTCTGCTCGGTCAGGGCAAGCTGGATGAGGCAAGGAGTGTGCTGCAACAGGCTTTGCCAATCGCGAAGAGCAATGAAAAACTCGGACATGAAGCCATGATCCTGTTCCGGCTGGGAGAATTGGAGTTGCGAGCAGGGAACCGCGAGAATGGACTCGCATCTCTTGAACAGGCGGGCGAAATAGGACAGAAGCACAACTTCTATCGCCTCGTTGGTCAGATTATGTTCGCGCTTGCCGCGTCCTACCGGGACGCAGGCGACTTGAAGTTCGCCGAGGAGCGCGCCTCTATCGGAGTGGAGGCCAGCAGGCACGTCGGCGACAGGTACTTCTTGCCACGCGACCTTACCATGCTGGCGGACCTGAAGGCTCGCTGGGGAGACATCGCTGGGGCAGAGACACTTTACGCGAACGCAGAGGACATCATTGACGGGATGCTGGTCAACCTCTGCGAAGCGCACTGGAGCAGTTCGCTGGCTGGCGCGATGAGCGAAACCTACCTTCACCATTTCGAGCTTGAGGCACAGCAAGGAAACGCGGCACGAGCGCTCAATGTGCTGGAACGGGTCAGAGGGCGAACAGCGGCTGCCCTCCTGCAGAACAAGGTCCGTTTCAGCAAGAACGAATCTGACGAGGTGCGTGCACTCGAAGACACTGTTTCCGATTTGCAGCTTCGATTGATGCGCTCGGAGGACCCGAAGGAACGCGGCGACCTTCTCGACCAGCTTGTCGAGTACGAGCGTCGCATGGAGTGGGCACGGCACGATCAGGGAGTCTCGCGGCATGAGTGGTATGAGAAGCCCGCCCCTCTGCGAGCCATCCGGGCAGTCTTGCGCCCAGACGAGACCGTGCTCGAATACGTGTTGAGCGAGCCGCATTCGTATTGCGTCTGGATCACCCGCAAAGGCGTCGGCGTCCAAGCATTGCCCGCAGGCAAGCATGAGATTGAGGAACTGACAGGCAAATATCTCGACGCGACACGAGCGAAAACCGATGACATTGAACTCGCCAGACAGCTCTACAGCGTCCTTGTCGCGCCGGTGTCTCAGCAGAGCACAAGTGAACGATTAGTCTTGGTCCCAGATGGAATTCTCCATCTTTTGCCGTTCGACATCCTTCGCGACTCGACGGGTGCCCTGTTATTGGAGACAAAGACGATCAGCTATGTGCCAGCGTCCACAGTCTTGAGTGTCCTGAGGAGCGCGAAGGAACTTCGGGCCGCGCGGCGCGCATTCCTAGGAGTCGGCGATGTGCCGTATCGGAATCAAGGCGGCGTCTCTGCCAAACTCGATAAGCCGAGGTCAACCAAGCAGAGGCTTCTGAGGGGATTCTCGGACGTGTTTGGGACGCCGCTGTATGATTTGCCTCAAACTCGCGAGGAAGTCGTGGAAGTGAGCAGGATTGTGGGCAACGATGGAGTCATGCTGCTGGGTTCAAACGCAACCGAAACCACGTTCAAGGCTCAGCCTTTGGCCGACTTCAAAATCGTTCATCTCGCGGTGCATGGATTCGCGGACACACAATTTCCAGAGCGTTCAGGGCTGGTCTTGGGAGTAGACCCCACTTCCCACGACGACGGGCTGTTACAGGTCCGTGAGATACTGCGTCTCCGCTTCAATGCCGACCTCGTGACGCTCTCGGCCTGTGACACAGGGGTTGGCAAGCTACAAGGCCAGGAAGGAGTAACGAACCTGGTCGAGGCCTTCCTCGTCAGCGGCGCAAAGGCGGTCGTTGCGAGCATGTGGAGCGCCGACGACACATACACACGTGCGCTGATGGAGCGCTTCTACACCCACATCGCGGAAGGACAGGACAAGGCCACAGCGTTGCGACACGCCAAGCTTGACTTGCTCGCAAAATACGGTAAACACGTACCGCCCTACTATTGGGGAGCATTTGTTCTCGTCGGAGACGGAGGGTCTCCGATTCCACTGAGGGTTCAATGAGCCTCGACATTCAAACGCGAGAGAAGATTTATTCCCGTGTCTGCGAACTCGTGACGCGGAAACACTTCGATCCCGGCATGAATGGCGCGAATTGGGAGGAGTTGTCGAAGAGTAGGAAAGATCAGATTCTGCGAAGCCAAACTGACGAAGAGTTCGAAAAGCAGATTCAGGACCTGCTCAACGAACTGAAGACGAGCCACACGGGATTTCGTCACTCGAAGAGCCCGAATGTTCCAGGCCGCTACGCGATCAGTGCCACGTTCATGCGCTGCAATTTCGATGGTGAACAGCGCTGGATGTTCCAGGACGTTCACAAAGGCGGCCCTGCGCATGTCGCAGGCTTGCGTCCCGGCGACATCCTCCTTCAGGTCCGAAACCGAGAATTGAAGCCGCCCGAGCCACCGATTTTCCCCGTGGGGGACGACTCCCAATATCTAGTCCAAAAGCCGGACGGAAAACGGGTCATGGGGACCCTGCAAGTGCCTTCTCCAAGGTCGAAGAGTCGCCCTGTGATCGTCCCCAAAGCCGTCGTCTGCTCGCAGCTGCCCGATGGGATCGGTTTGCTGAAAGTGACCATGTTCCCTGGAGCCGTTGGGATTGATCTCGCGCACATGCTGGACGCGGCTTTCTCCCATTTGCGTGATTCGACCCGGCTGATCGTGGACCTGCGCGGGAACACCGGAGGCGGCATTGGTGGTTTGCGGCTGATGAGTTATTTGACTCCAGGAAAGACCGAAGTGGGATACAGCCTTACGCGCGCGCGAAAAGAGAAGGGGTACGCAAGGGAAAAGTTGCCCAGGTTTGGCCATATACCTTCGCACAAGGCCACTCTTCTCTGGCTAGCACTGCGATACGGCTTTATTGACAAGTCGATTCTCGTCGTCACGGAGGGTCTCGGCCCGCAGCGATTCCACGGCCGCGTCGTCATCCTCGTGAATGAACACACATCCAGCGCGGGGGAGATGGTAGCCGCATTCGCAGAGGAGAATCGGCTCGCAACCATTGTCGGGACGAAGACACCTGGCCGCTTGTTGAGTGGGACAACTTTCCGAGTGGGCTCCGGTTACATTCTGGGCTTGCCTGTGGCTGCTTATCTGACGTGGCAGGGCTGCATGATCGAGGGCAAAGGGGTAACGCCAAGCATTCCGGTCGAACTATCGCCTGACCAGCTTTTGGCTGGCCAGGATACGCCGATGGAAAACGCGTTAGGAATTGTGAAGAACATATAATCGGCGTTCTGGCTGTCATGCACAACCTTGAATCCAAGTCCAGCAGGGGGTCGCTGCAGAGTGTCTCGCTTTGCGGCCAGCACTGTTTAGATTTGAGACATCTGTCTCGAATGTGCTTCCAACAAGAGGCAATATAGTAGAGGGCCTTTGATACTTCTGGGTTCTCATGCGGTGTGGAAGCCGCAGGCAGCCTCTTGAATGAAGGCAAAACATTATGCGATTTATTTGTACAGTCAGTGGTTGTCTCCTACTGACCCTCCTATTCTGCCCTGTGCCGGTTCGTTCGCAGGACACGACAAACAGAAGAACGCTTGGTGATCTGCATATTTTCGATAGCCAGTTCGAGGGACAATTTGAGCGGCTGCAACACGATCGTCCTGCGGAAGACTCTTTCGATGTCACCACGTTGCCGAGGTACAAGGATCTGCGGAACCGGGCCTCTTCCTTGGTTGAGCGAGACCGCCTGACATTCCTCTACGACGGACCACGAATCGTCCAGCGTGTCACGGCCACGACTGTGCTGGCCGGTGAAGTTCACGGCCTCGCGAGTGTGCTAAAACCATGCTACGACTTCTGCAAGTACGTCGGCATGGTCATTGTTCATCTCCGACAGCCGACCTTAGATCCTTTTGTCAAAGGACAGATCTACCTTCATTACGATGGGTTGAAGACTTATACGACTGTATCAGGTGCGGCAGAAACCGTTCCTAAGTTCCGTGAGGTGGACCTGCAAACAGATTTCCCCGTACTTTGGAAGACGCTCCGAGGCCTGGAAAGTTTCTCGGCGAACGGAGCGGAATGGTCTGAATTCATTGAGCCACAAATGGCCAAGCAAGCATTGGAGCTAGCTGAATGGAAACTGCGGGTTATTCGCTCTGAGCTTGAGTTTCTGACCGAGAGACGGAATCTCGTGGACCAATTTATCACCGACAAGAACGCCCGAGCTGAATTGGACTATCGGTGGACTCAGCAAATCGGGCCGAACGACTTTTGCATCTATGCCGTATCGGGCTGGATGCAGAGATGCAGGGAAGTCATACCTGGCTGCACTTCTCCATGTAATGGATGGGTAAAGGCCTGCGCAAACGGCAGTCCCTGCCCACCGTTTACCTTGTCCCCGGAGCAATCTAAGGAGCTTTCAACCACCAAGAGCCACTATGATGACGTGACATCCACATTGCTTGAAAAGCTCAAGGTCGCCGAAACTGATTTGGCTGACAGCATTCAAAGCAAATCCGTTGCCTGGGGCGTCTTAGGGTGGCGAGGGCACATGGACGAATTCACAAGAGCTTGGATTCAACTCAATAGTGGTTCCTACATCTCAGCTTCCGACTCCAGGATCCTCCACCGAATAGGGGGAGTTGATCTTATGAGTGGCTGTCAGGACATGGATTGGGATAAGAGTAGCTACATCACGGCTGCTAGAGAGCTTCAGGGGCTGACAAATGAGCTATCTTGCTGGTCGTCCCGCTATGAAACCCCTCCGGGAACAAGGGCTGAGGGCAGGGTGCTTGAACCTACCTGGTGGCAAGATTACCTTAATTCCTCTCGTTCCCAGCGTGCCCAGTAAACTGTGGTGACTCTGAGTTCGTTTGCCGGTCTTAGGAAAAAAGCAGGCCCTCACACACCAGAGCATTCTACGAGGCGGTGAAACACTGTGCCGACAGAATTCGAACCTCCCGCTCTCTGGTCTCGATTTCGTGACACGTTCAAGGCCGAAGCAGAGGCCTGCGACCTTGACGACCTCGCGAAGGCGTGGGCCAGCCGGACGGAGCGGACCTGTTTTTACGCCGACCTATTGCTCCAACGAGTTGCCCGGAGCCTAAAGTTGGAACTTGTGCGCGAACCGTGGAAAATTGATTTTGCGATGACGATTGCTTCATCGAATGGGTCCCCAATACCGATCGTCTTCATCGAGTCGGAAAACGATGTCCGGGATGCCGACCATGAAGTGCGTAAGCTTTGCTGTCACGCGGCGCCACTGAAAGTACTCATTACGGTAGCTGCATGGGATGAAAGTCCCGGAAGTTGGCCGGGGGGAGGCCACAAGAGTGAGCATCTTCGTCGGTGGCAAGACATTGTAAGGGAACATGGAACAGTCTGGTTGCATCGGGGGCTCTTGGGCGTTCTCGTGGGCGAGTGGCACGACAAGAAAGGCCGATTTCGTTTCTATGCCTACGCCATCAGTCCTGACGGGAGCCTAGTTGACTCGGGTCCGGAAGTTCTTGTCGACCGCCCGGTCTAGAGCGGGGAGATGATTCCCGCTGGGAGCGGTCCACAGCGTGTTCGTCTACCGCAAAACCAGCGAGTAAGAAATCCACTCTGATTCTGGTCTGCGAATTTGCAGAAGGTATTTTCCGGGGCGTAGAGAGGCGAGACGCAGCGTCACTTGAAGCGAAGTGGCGCGGTCATTCAACTTCGCTGCGCCACTCGTTGCCGCGAGTGATTCACCTGAGAGCGTCACAATGCGCACATCGTAGGGCCCCTCAGCGCTTCCCAGGGGGAGATAAATGTTCAAGTGCGTAGCGGAGCGACTCACTTCCAATGGCCGCTCACCCGGACTTGGCTCGGCACCACGCGAGACAGAGCGGTCACTCAAGTCCAAGACAGCCGTCTTAGCAAGCAGAGTTTCATTCCGCTTGTGAACCAGGGCCCAGCCGCCAATGCAGGCAACGATCAATATGCTCGCGGCTATCGCAAGCAGCGTTCGCGTGCGCCGACGTTGATTCTCCTCACGGAACTGCGAGAAGTCGCGATAGCACGGACTGCACGAAGTCAGATGCTCAAGCCAAGGGTCAGCCTCAGCAAGAGGCACCTTGCGGGACGCAATCCCCCGCAGCAACTCAGAACTGGGACATCCAACGCGCTCGGGATTGGGGAATTCGCGCAGCAGTCCCCGCCCGAGCGCATCCAGGACGCGCCGTTCGTCTTTCGCGGAATAGCCCTTTTCGTTCAGGCCTGCCTCCCCTTACGATCTACGTCCATCTATACCGAGAAGATACACCCAGTTGGTCTCAGCCGGGCTTCTTGGCTTTTCCTCCCTTAAGCAATCGAACGACGCTCTGCCGAGTCTTTTCCAATCCGTACTGGAACCTCTTCTTTGCCGTCTGCTCGCTTATCCCTGACCAAACGGAAATCTCTTTCCAAGAATAGCCATATTGTCGCGCTCGCCAAACCTTTTTGGTCCAACTATCCATGCGGTCAGCGATCTGTCGGATCGCAATTGCCCGCTCAAGCTCTTCCACCCATCCCGCATCGCGAGAACTCTCAAGCTCTTCGAGATCCACGCTCGACGAAACCAGCTCTATTGTCTCTACACGCCTCTGCTCGCGCAGTAGAGTCCTGTTGAAACGGTGGACAAAGGCCAAGAAAAGGTAGGATTGCAGGTCCGCTATAGGTTGGTGGTGATCTGTATTTCTTTGACGTGTTCTCGAAACCGAGCGGAGCATCCGCTCCCAGACCTGAGCGGCTATGGAGAAGTGGTCAGAGCCGAGACCATTAGCAGTCAGTTCCTTCTTGGCATGCGCTAGAACCCGAGGCCACACTTCCCGAGCGGCGCAGATCAACGCGTCATCCTGGGAAGCGGCACTCTCACCCTCTTCCTCACTTGCCCGAAATAGCACCCAATCGCCGTACGGGTCCGGTTTGTCCATTGGGTGCTCGGGTATCCTCCTCGCTCCGTCAAAAAGGAATAGTGAGAGAATGCCATCTGGTTGTTACGGATGTCAATGGTACAGAGCGGCACCTCTGTAGACCTTCCCACATCGAAGCGGCTGAAGGTCTCCGGCTAGCCCGTTATGCGTCAACTGATAGCGGTTCGTTGCCTTGCCAACTTCCCAGATCCCCGTTTCTGGCCAGTTTCCGAGTTGCCAACCATCCGCTCGGAGTGTTTTCGGGCACCGACGCTGACTCATTTATAGGGGCCGGGGGTAATACGCCCAGTCTTGAAAGGATTTGAGGATGCTGACGCGAACGGAGCCCGGCAACGTATGAGAACGTCCTTTGTCATAAGCTTACTTGAAGATTCCCCCTGTCAGGTCTCATCTAAGAACTGCGCCGCGTTCTCTTGGAAGACCGCCGACTTCTGGACAGAGAAAGTAAAACAAGTGGAAGGCAGACTGTGAGCATCACGGCCGGGGTCGGGACGGAATGCTCCGTCCGTCCCGGCCGCATCTGCGTTACTCCGCAGGTGGGGTTGGCGGATGGGGTCTTGGCGGGTGCGGCCCTGGTTTCGGATGAGTGGGACGGTCTGACATATAGGCCATTTGGGCGCTCCTTTCTCTTTGCGAAATTTTCGTGCGGCAGTAGTGAAACACTACTGGGATTGTTGCCAGCGTTCGCGCTCTCGCCGCTCGTATTCTTCCCGATCACGGCGGTCTTGCTCATCTCGTCGTGATCGCTCTTCGTTTTCCCGGGCTAGGCGTTGACTGTGATCGCTGAGTCCATAATCGAAGTGGGAGTCGTACTTGCTGGCGTCCAGAGGCACGCCATTGCGGGCTTCGTAATCTGGCGCTTCCAATTCATGAACGGGTTTTCCGAAAATCCACTTAAACATCGCTCCCTCCTTCGATCTCCTTGGAGATCCCGTCCAGAATACTTCGGATGGACAAAGTGTGAGGCTTTGTGCCAAATATAAATGTCGGCACAAAGATTACGTCGCCCAGGGCAGCGGGTCTGTGGGAAACGATGATCCGTCCCAGGCGAGGAGCTTCGCCAAACCTCTACAGCTGGTCGTGTAGGGGTGGTACCGTCGGAATGGATTCCTCCGACGGCGCTTATCCGAGAGCAGGAAGCCGACTCCGTGGGCGTCCTCGGCCCACTGGGCAAGGGCTTGCTTCTCTCCACATTGTGCCGCTTCGAGATCGGAGGGATCGTTGACGCCAATATACTCAAACATCTCCAGGGGGAACCTGATGGCAGCCCTGTGGCAATCAGTGAACCTGGACCGCTTGAATTTCCACCCGTAGACCCGTATTCGAGTTGGATAACGACTCGTGCACTCCCAGAAACGACAGATGCTGTACAAAAGATTCTCGTAGGAGTCGCGTGCGAAATCCTCGGTTGTGCTCCGCGAGCGAACGTCCTTACTAGCCCAGAGTTGGAGACGCTCCGCAATAAGCCAATAGCCCTGCGCCTCGGCCCTCGGCCCAGCCGCAGCGTTTGTCTGTCCACCGCTAAACACGACAAGCTCTTTGGGGTCAGCAGAACAGAGAGCCGACCGAATGTGCTCCACGTAAAACGGCGGCTCACCTGATTGGAAGGGCTGCAGATACCAAGACTTATCGCTAAACGGGTCACCAGACATGTTCCAGACAGCGTGGCACGGCACGATTGCCAGCCTCTCCAGCCTTGACCACGTCTCAGTTGCCATGGCCACCTCTCGGGTCCGGTAACGGCACGTTCAACTCGATGCTGACTTCACAATCCTTGGCGAATCGAAGTGTGGTTGGAACGTCCTCGCCGGTCGGGATCTCAAATCTCGCCATCACAAAGCGCGCATCCGCTTTCGAGGCGAGAACATCCTGCAGAAGTTCGCTACCGTGGGTTCTCAGCCATTGAGTCCAGACGAGCGTCTCCAAGCCTCCCATGCCGAAAGCGGTCAGCAAAGACGGCCCCCCAGGTCTTATGGTGCGATTGAAGGACAGGAAGGCTAGAGAGGTGTCATCGGTCTTTCCGAGGCTCGCCACTCCGAACTGTCGAAAGGTGAGAGGCCCTTTCTTATAACTCTTTGGCAGCTTCTCGACGAGTGGGTCCGTAAGCGAGATGGAGGCGCGGGAACAGTCCCGAAAAAAGAACCGCCGCAAAACAGAATGCACGGTCTCTTCCAGGCGCGTGCAGCTCCGATGTATAACCTTCTTCGGTGTCCCTTCGTGATCATCTAGGGGCGGCCTTGTCGGCAATACAAGCAAGTCCTCGCGCCTCAGGTCAGTCGCATTCTGGTCACCGTCATGCTCGCCGAGGGTTATCCAGTCTGAGCTCTCTTCGCTCGGGGACGATCTATCCTTTCGCTTTCTCGGGATTTCTATCACGGTGGGCAAATTTATTCTTAGCCCGCCGTAGGAGTATCCCAGTGCTTGAATGGCCCCTGCGATTTCCGCGAATGCTGCGCCATCACGGACTTTATGTAGCGACAACTGATAGGCTAGCGGGAGATCCCCCTTGGCATTGTGGCGCGAAAAAACGGCCAGCTCGCTTGGCGGGGCGTGATAGCTGAACCAGAAATAGCGTTTAATGGGCACTCTTAGTTTCACCCGCACCAACTATACACGTTGACCGGGTATTCTGTGCTTTTATGCCAAAACTTTCGCCTTGGAGGACGTCACACATCTCGCTCCGCGCTCGGATAAGGCAATTCTTCGAGTTGGAGGAAGCGCATTACGAAGCGCTTCCTCAGCTACAACCGTCATGTCCCGGGCCACTTCCGATAATCCGACGTTACGTCACCGTCGGCGGAAACCTTCCTGAGCATCTGAGGGTATCCTGCAATCCACAGGACATGATCTTTTACAGAGTTGTCGTCTTCCTGTCGCGTGGACATGGTTGCCTAGTCGGCATCCCTCGGATGTGATCCGTTCCGTCCGCCTCTGCCGTTGCCCCTGGATTACCGCTCGGAAGCAATTCTGCCAGTTGGCCGCGCACGGCTCTTGGCTGCAGGTCTGCGTCACGGTCCACAAGTCCCGTTGGGGGAAACGTGGTGCGGCTGCCTGCCGTTCGCGCTGCGATCTCCTCGAACGCCGTTTGTGGATAGTTTCCGGCATTGCCGAGCAATCAGACGGAATCGCCAGCGGACTTCGCAGGTCTGGGCATGATACGTCCAAGAGTTCATGATGAACGGAACTGATCGAATCGACTAAGAAGGAGTTCGCGGCATGCCGACCCCTTTGTGCAGAGGTTACTCCTGGCGAACGTCGTTCGCGGAAACGACATCAGCGCGAAGTCTGCTCCTCGGACAGATGCTCAAACGCAGGTGCAGCGATGACCGCAATCAAATACAACGATTAACAGGATCGTGCCACGCATGGCGATACATTTAACAGGCGGGCGCGACTCCGGGCGGTTGTGTGTTTTAGCTGTCGACTTGCCAGAAGGAGCTCTTCCCCACCACTCAGCATTCACGAGCGGGGCTACTTCGTTTGGAGTTCGGTGATCCTTTGGCGAACCTTTCGCTCAACGTCACCATCAGATCGACCTGCGAGGAATTTCTTATAGGCTTCTATCGCTTGCTTGTAATCACCCTGTTGTTCGTAGGCGGCGCCTAGATTGTAGTAGAGGGAGCTTCCTTTTTCCGGCTTCATTCGAATGGCTATGGTCGTATTTCTGATTGAATCATCGATTTTGCCAACAGCTAGGTAGATGGCGCCGAGTTCAAGGTAGGGATAATCATCAGAAGGATTGTATTTGATGGCGTCCTCAAAACTCGCTATCGCCTCGCTGTAATGCTTTTCGGCTCTATACAGCATTCCGAGCTCAATATATGAACGGCCGTTGTACGCATTTAACGATGCGGCCTTCTTGAAGCACTCAATCGCTTTGTCGTACGAGCTCTCACTCGCTTGTGACCCTGCAAGGACTGCGCCCTTCGTTTCGTAGACGTTTCCCAACCAAAAATACGCCTCACCCAAATTTGGGTCGTATTCGATGGCCTTCTCGAAATGGGAGATCGTTCGGTCATACGTTGCCTCATAGCTAAGGCCCGTATCTGAGACAGGGCTAGAGCGTTGTGCGAATCCTGCAAACAGATGAGAGTAGGCACTCGTTGGGTAAGCTCGAATAAGCTCAGTACACCAATCTAGAACTGCCTTTGTTCGTTGGGGGTTGGGACTGGTCTCTGACAGGGTTAAGTAAGACCATTTGGTCGACAGGCTTCGGTTCAACAATGCGTCAGCTCTCGTCAATGCAAAAGAAACGATATAATCATCGTCCGAGTCGTGCGTACGGGACGCTGTTACCCAATGCGCGCCGAATCTGACGACGCTGTCGAAGTGTCCCGAGGCTACGTCGTTACGCAATTTTGTATTCTCAGCCTTGGTCAGCTTGCTTCTGGTCTGTGCATTGGCGGACCCGCCGCCCTGATATTCTAAGAAGGCCACCAAAGCCAAAACAATTCCGCGCGATCTGAGCAGTCGCAATTGCCACCTCTACATCGAGTACTGCGATTTCCAATAGTGTCCCAGGGTCTACCGGCAAAACACAAGTAACCACCGCAGAATGCACTGCTTTGCGTCCAGTCACCGCGACGTAATCCGATACTACGTCGGCATTTCCTCGTATTCAAACAGCGCAGCAACATCCATCCACATTTGCCGTCGTCCCCTGATTAGGTCAATCAGCTTCATTTAATTGACGCCCACGAAAAGTTTTTACCACAACCCAAGTGATTGATTGAAACTGCCTTTACACCCGTTCGTTTTTTCCTGAGATGCCACACCATCCGAATCTCTTTGGATAATCCGCAACAATCTAAAATGCCGAACGCATGGAAAGCTATACCCCTCGCTCGTTTTGGTACCGCTTAGAAATTGCTACTTCAAAAACGACTGGGTGTTTCGCGGATTTGGCTAGAACCTCGCACGTCATTAGGCTACTCCAATCGCGGCAAGTTGGGCGACCATGGTTTGTGCCGTTTCGCGGTTTCAAATAAAAGTGAATCGCCTGACGCCCCATAAGTCCCGTTCTGGGAAGTCATGGGTTGAGGTTCTATCCTCCCCGCTGGGATGTGCAGGCCGCTCGTAGGAAAATTGCACCTGTTGACAAAGATTCTTTATCACTTTTTCCCTTCTCGATGTTCCTTATATAAGTGAGGGGATTTTTCGCCGGACTCTCCCCGCAAACCTGACGGACTCCGACCACCGGGGTGACCCGCCAGGTCTCGCGCACGGCAGATGGGCGCCGAGCCGGTCGCGAAGGTAGAAACCCTGTGGCCAGAGCACACGCTCTAGGTGTGCCTTGAGGACGACGAAGGCACAAATGCCACGCAAGCGGTTCTCCCTTCCACCGGCTCGGCGTTTCTTGTCGAGGGTCCGGCGGGAGCTTTCCCGACGAGTCGAAGAGAGGAGATCAACAACGATGCGAACACTCTGGCGAAACGCACTCAAGCTGAAGGGAGCGTCTCGATACCTGCTCGTGGCAACGACAGGGTTACTTCTGGCCACGCCGGCACTTGCCCAGGCGACAGGCCAGTCCCCTTGGGAAAACGCCGTGAGCGTCCTGCAACAGGCCTTCACGAGCACGATTGCACGGGGGCTGTCCCTCGTTGCAATTGTCGTGGCCGGGTTGACGTTCGCTTTCGGCGAGGGCGGCTCGAAACGGGTGCTGGCAGGCGTGCTCTTTGGCGTGGGCATGGCCATCGCCGCCGTGAACTTCCTGGCTTGGCTGTTCCCCTGAGAGTTTTTCGAAGACTTCACTGATCAGAGGAGATCATGCAGGAAAGCAGGCGGATCAACACGGTTCATCGGGCGCTCTCACGGCCTCTCACCATCCTCGGGGCCGAGAGAAAGCTCTTCTTCTTCGCGATGTGCCTTGGCGCAGGGACGTTCAACCTGCTGGGAAGTTTGCTCGGCGGGCTCTTAATGTTCTTGCTGCTTTACCTCCTCGCGCGCTGGGCCACCCGAACCGACCCGCAGATTTTGCGTTTCCTGCTGACTGCTCCTAAGCTCCGCACCCAATACGACCCGGCCAAACTCAGCCCGGTCTCGATCCGCAGGGTGAGCCATGCTTAGCCTGAAGCGGATATTCAAGAACTACGACGAGACAGGCTCGCTCAACGAGCAGGTTAACCTGTACGGGTTCATTGACTCACACGTCTTTCTGACCAAGACCGGAGACCTCGGCGTCATTCTCGAAGTGCGTGGCGTGGACTACGAGTGTCTTGATGGCGCCGCGATTGACGGCCTCACGAAGCGGCTCGAATCGGCACTGAGACTCTTCGACGAGAACTACCGCGTCTATCAGTACCTGTTCAAACGCAACAACGAGACCATCCCTTACAAGCTCTACGGGAATACGGTCGTAGATGCGGCCATCAAGAACCGCATCGCGTACCTAGCGAGCAAGGCCGACCGGCTCTTCTCGCTCTCCATCTACTACGTCGTATTCTACGAAGGTTTCCGCCACGCACGCACCCTCGGCAGTACGCTCTTGGAATTCCCGAAGCACCCGCCAAAAGCACTCCGTGAACTGATAGCCAACTTCTCGACCCACAAGCAGGTTGTCCTGCTCGACCGGGAAATCAGCAAGGGCCAGGCCGCCTTAATCCAGAAGGTCGAAAGCTTCATCCTCCACGTCAGCGACTTCGTCTCTGTCCGCTTGCTCGACAAACACGAGGCGTTCCGCGTTCTCAAGAAGACTCTGAACTTCGCCCCAGAGAAGCTCGAACTGGCCAAGCTCAAGCACGACACCTTCCTCGACTACTACCTGTGCGAATCCCATCTCGAATGCCACCGGGGACATCTGCGGCTCGACGACTATTACGTCAAGGTCCTGACGCTCAAGGAGCCGTCCGCGCAGAGCTTTCCCCTCATCTTCAAGCGGCTGTTCGAAGTCCAAGCCAACTACTACGTCGTCACCGAATGGAAGAAAGAAGATTCGAGCAAGACGCGGAGAACTATCCAGGCCAAGCGCCGGCACTTCCACAACACGAAACATTCGTTCTTCAGCCAGGTAAACCTGAACGACGCCCCGCAGAGGGACGTTCTGACTGATGACTCGAAAGAATCGCAGGTGCGAGAACTCGGTGAGGGCATCAAGGAGATTGAGCTCCGGGGGAATTACTTCGGGCAGTTCTCTCTGACCGTCGTCATCTATGACCTCGACCCGGTGAAAGTGGACCGGGCTTGCGCCGAGTTCTACAAAGTCTTCAGCATCCACGACGCGCAACTCTACGAGGAGAAGTACAACCTTCTGAACGCCTTCCTTGCGGCGGTCCCTGGCAACTACGCCTTCAACCTCCGCCACCTCTACCTACTCAACACGAACTATGCCGACTTTTCATTTCTCTTCACTCTCCACTGTGGCGAGCCTCGGAACCGGCATTTACGGCAAGAGTATCTGGCGGTCCTCGAAACGAACCACGACACGCCTTATTTCTTGAACCTCCACTACCGCGACGTGGCCCATACAATGATTCTGGGGCGCACCGGGTCAGGAAAGTCCTTTCTCCTGAACTTCCTCATCACCAACCTGCAGAAGTACGACCCACGCACCTTCATTTTCGACCTCGGTGGCAGCTTCGAGAATCTGACGCAACTGTTCGGTGGCTCGTATGTACGAGTGGGCCTCGATTCCCAAGACTTCAAGATCAACCCGTTCTCGCTCCCCCCCAGCAAGGAGAACCTCGATTTTCTTGCGCTCTTCCTCAAGGTCCTGATGCAAGGCCCCGGGTCGCTTGACCTCGACCCTTCTACGGAACGCGACCTCTACCACCAAATCGAAAACCTCTATGCCGTTGACCCAGCACTCCGAACGCTGAGCGTTCTCTCAAACATCCTCGGGCATGGGCTTTCCGAGCGCCTTGCGAAGTGGACCCAGGGCGGCCAGTTCGGGTTCTTGTTCGACAACGCCGAAGACACTATTTCGTTCTCCCGCTTCCAATGCTTCGACTTCCAGCGCATGAGCCAATACGCGGAGATCCTTGAACCGCTGCTCTTCTACATCCTCCATCGGGCGAGCTCGGCCATCTGCGACCGGCAGATCAGCACCGTCTTCAAGGCGTTCTTCATTGACGAGGCGTGGGTGTTCCTGAAGAACCCCAGCATTCAAAGGTACGTCGTCGAGGCGCTGAAGACTTGGCGGAAGCACAACGCCGCGATGGTCCTCTCCACGCAGTCGCTCGACGAATTGCGGCGGTCGGACATCCTCGACGTCATCCTCGAAAGCTGCGCAACGAAGGTTTTCCTCGCCAACCCCGACATGGACCGGGACCTTTACCAGCGCCAGTTCCACCTGAATGAGAACGAGGTCGAACTTATCTCGTCCCTGCTCCCGAAACAGCAATTCCTCATCAAGACGCCCGAACTCGCCAAGATCGCGAACCTCACCGTGGACCCCAAGAGCTACTGGCTCTACACGAACGACCCATTCGACAACCGCAAGCGGAAGGAAGCCTTCGAGACACATGGATTCGAGAAGGGGCTCGAAGTCCTGGCAGGGGCGGGCCAATGAAAGCACTGATCGTTGCAGTCGTCGTTGGTCTTTTTCTCGTGCCCGGCGCGGTGGCGCTGTGGCTCATCGTCAGATTCTTGGCCGAGCGCACGCCCGATCTGTATCTCGTTCTGACGTGGCTCGGCGTCGCCTTCGCAACACTAACGATGATGTGGGGACCGCTCTGGTTCCTCCCCTCGTCAGCCAGTTCCGAGTTGTCTTCCAGAAGTCATCACGAAAGAACCTCACAACAGGAGATGAATCATGACAAGTCGTACCACATCGAAGTTGGTTCTTAAGGCCGCGCTCGCTTTCGGAGTTCTCTGCATGCCGGGTCTTGCACAGGTGCCCGTTCGGGCAGACACGGGTGCAGGCCGGACCGTGAAGTACTCCCAGCAGGACATCGTCCAGGTCCGAGCGAAGGTTCGATTCTCCACACTCATCGTGTTGCCCCAGAACGAAGAGATTCTCGACTTCGCCACCGGCGACAAGGACTTCTGGATCATCAATGGGGCACACAACCTCTGCTTCGTCCATCCGGCGCAGGCGGGGATTCGCAGCGACCTGCACCTGATTACCGCAAGCGGCCACGTGTATTCCTTCCTGCTCACCGAGAGCAGCAAGGAGACGGATGCGGAACCCGACCTGAAGGTATTCGTCGAACCAAAGGATGAATCTCGCATCGGCAATGTATCCGGGCCGCCAGGGTACGTTCGCGCGACCGAGGCCGAGGCATACAAGAAAGAACTGGACACGCTGCGGACCGAAGCCGACGAGCAGGCTCGAACCGCCAAGACCCAGGCAGCCGAGCAGGTCAACAGATTCCGCTCGGAATACTCTGCAAAGGTGCATTTCGATTACAGGCTGTCAAAGAAAGCCTCCCAAACGCCTTTCCTTGTCTCGGCGATCTACCACGACGACGCCTTCACCTACATCCAGTGTGCCGCGAGGGAAAAGCCCGCTCTCTACGAAATCAAGGACGGCAAGCCGAACCTCATCAACTTCCAGGTTGAGAACGGCGTCTACATCGTTCCGAAGGTCCTAGACTCGGGGTACCTCGCCGTTGGCAAGAAGAAGGTCACGTTCGCGCGGCACGAATAGCCACTGCAGGAACTCACATCGGGAAGAGGGAGAAAAACGATGAACGAACCGATTCAAGAAAAGGCACCCAAACCGCCCGGCCTTCTGCCGAAGCACGTGCAATCCTGGCTCATCTTGGGACTCGCGGTCCTGATGGTCACGATCATGTGGCTCACGGGCAGCAAGAAAGCCCAGCCAGCCGCGAAGACGAATGCACCCGTTGTCCAAACACCTGCTCCGCTTGAAGTCAACGAAACCAAGATCGCCGAATTGCAGACCCGCATTCAGGAACTCCAGCGCCAGCAGCTTGCCGCGCAGAGTGCCCTGGTGCAGCAAAACCGTCTAGTCCGGGACGCATCGGCTGAGTCCCAGCCGGGTCAGCCTTCTTACGGAGGCGGCAACGCCCCGGCTGAACGCGCGGAAGACCCGATTCGAGCCGAGCACGCGAAGCGGAAGTTCCTGTCGCTCTTTGCTTCCAACATCGCCCTCAGCTACCGAAAGGACAAGACCGACGCTCCGGCCCGCTCGACAGAGTCAGGGTCGCCAAGCAGTGCCCCCGAAAGCTTCGGCTCTGTTCCGGGCGGCCTCGACGCAACCCAACTCGCACAATTGTTGAGAGAAACCCAACCGCCTGCGCTAGCCCAACCTGTGGCGCAACCCGGCACCATGCTATCCGCTCAAACTGGCCCTGCAACTCCCAGCCCGGCAGGACAAGACTCTGCCGCAAAGGAGGTGACCAACCCTGCCGCCGCGCCGACAGGCGCTCGAAACGCGGCGGCAGGCAAGACCTACGTCCTGTTTGAAGGAACCGTTCTCGAAACCGTTCTCATCAACCGCCTCGACGGGTCCTTCTCCGGCCCCGTCGAATGCCTGCTCACAAACGATGTCTATTCCCACGACCGCCAGCACCTGTTGATTCCAGCAGGAACTAAGGTCCTGGGCGAAGCCAAGAAGGTGGAAGCCCTCGGGCAAACACGACTTGCCGTGGCCTTCCACCGCCTCATCATGCCGGACGGCTATTCGGTGAGTCTCGACCAATTCAAGGGCCTCAACCAGATCGGAGACACCGGCCACCGCGACAAGGTGAACAACCACTACTTCCGCATCTTCGGCACCTCGCTAGCCATCGGTGCACTCGGAGCCGTATCCGAGGCGGGAACCGGAGGGGCTCTGACCGCCTCCGGGAGCGACCTCATGCGCCAGGGACTTGCACAGAGCCTGGCCCAATCCTCGGAACAGATCCTCGACAAGTTCCTGAACATCATGCCGACCGTGACTATCCGCGAGGGGCACCGCGTGAAGGTCTACCTCTCGGGCGACCTCGCGTTGCCCGATTACGTGAACCACAAGATGCCCTCGGACCTCTGAAGGTCCGGGCCACAAATCCCAGATTGGAAGGAGGAGAAAAGGTATGAAACGAACGTTTCTGACAGTCTTGCTGATCCTCACACTCTGCGGGGGAACGGCTTCCGCGCAGTTCTTTGGCGGCATCGTCTACGACCCGACCAACTACCACAATGCCGTTCTGCGTTACATCCAGCTTCAGCAGCAGCTCGTCCAACTCAAGAACAGCTACGCCCAACTCGTGCAGCAGTACAACCTCGCTCTGCAGATGTCCAAAAACCTCCAGAACATGCCGGCCCGCTACCGGGCGTCGTTCTCCCAGTGGCGCAACACAGGCGCGCAGAACACCTATGGAAACACAGGAACCTGGGTCGCCGGCATGAATTCGGGTCAGCTTTCTGCAATCACGACCGGCTACCTCGGAGCGACCACCAAGCTACTCCCGTACGCACAAGCACACCTCGCAGCCATGAATCCCGATGAACTCGACCGGGTCAAGTCCCAGTACGCTTCCGTCGAACTCGTGGACGGTGCCAACACGACCGCCATTGCGACTATTGGCTCGATCCGGGGCAATGCTCAGAGTGTTCAGACCCAAATCTCAAATCTGGAGCAGGATTCATTGTCTTCAGATCCCAAGCTGAATACCGAAGTATCGGTTCTGAACAAGATCAACGCAGCCAGTGTCCTCACGCTGCGCACGGTCCAGGACTCGAACAAGCTCCTTGCGTCGCTCCTCGAACAACAAACGATCCTCGCAAAGCAACAGCGCGAGGCCACCACCAACGCTATCAATGCCGACATTGCGCGCCGGGCCAACCTCGCCGGCAACATGGCCCAGATCACAAGCACGCTCACTGATTCGCTTCAGAACTTCCGGATGCCGTAAATCAAGAAACCCAGACGCGTCGAGGAGGCCGCAGCCATGCAGACCAACTATCTTCAGTTCATCTTCCAGGCCATCACCAACCTGCTCACCCAAAATCTCGGCTTCTTCGACGCGATGGGTCAGAATCTTTTCCGCGCCTTTGCCACCATCCTGGTGGTCTGGTACGGAGTGAAGTCCGCGCTCTCCGCCGCCAGCGGCAAACATTTTCTCCATTTCGATAACTTCGCAAGCCTGCTGCTGACCATCAGCTTTGGTTTCGCCATGGTGAACTACTACACCACTCCCATCCCCGGAATCGGGAGGGGCTTCCATAACCTCATCACCGACGAGTCCCAATACCTGGCGAACAAGATCAACCAGACCGAGCTCCAGACCGTCGTCGAACGCGTCGCGGACTTTGAAATGCGCATGGACTCACCCGGCGTCGCCGACTTCCTCGGGACGGCCATCTACACCATCGTCATCATCCTGCTCGCGGCAGCCCAAGCCATCGCCATCGTGGTCATCGCCTATGGATTCATCGCCACCGCCGTTTGTGTTTTGGTGGGGCCGGTGTTCATACCTTTCTTCATTGTGCCCAAGCTCGAATGGCTCTTCTGGGGCTGGTTCAGATGCTTCATCCAATACGCTTTCTACCAAGTCATCGCTGCAGCAGTCGTGTTTGTCATCGCCAACCTGATCCTGGGAACCCTCGGCCTCCAACCCAACGGAACCATCTCGACGGTTCAACTCATTGAGGCTTTCCCGGTCCTGTTCATTACGTTCCTGGCCTCGATCTACGCGCTGCTAAAGATACCCGCACTAACCAATCACATCTTCAGCGGGACTGCGGGCGGCTCCTCTGCTTCGGCGCTGGGGAGTCTTCTGCCATGACCGATGATCGGAGCTTTCACGATGCCAAGCGGCTCTATCTCGAACAGTACGGCGATCCCATGGTGACCAATACCTATCTCAAGATTGCTCTGGTTCTCGTTTCCCTCGTGGCCATCGGCCTGGCCCTCGTTGACTTGAGGACGATTCGGACGTTTGAGAACTTCCGGCCCCTCGTCATTCGAATTGACGACCTGGGGCGCGCCGAGGCCATCAACTATCACCAGTTCGAGTACAAACCCCAGGACGCCGAAGCGAAGTATTTCCTCTCCCAATTCTGCGCCCTGTACTATCGGCGGAACCGCTACACGATCCAGAACGACTTCTCGAAGGCCCTCTACTTCCTCGACGGCAAACTCGCCGATGGCATCCTCGACGCCTACCGCAAGGACGACATCATCAAAAAATTCCTCACGAACACCTCCGCTCCTGAGATCGATGTTGACGTGAAGAAAGTGGCTCTCGAAAACATGCAGTCGCCGCCCTACAAGGCCCGCGTGGATTTCTACATGGTCTACTACTCACCCGCCGACCACAGCGAGGTCAGGCGCGACCTCTATACCGCCAACTTCGTTTTCGTTTTCAAGACCCGCGTCCCGAACGAACTGATTCCGATCAATCCGCTCGGCTTGGTCATCACCTACTTCCGCGAGGACCAAGCATTCAAGTGATGCCCGCACGGGCAACAACTCGCAAAGAGCGCGCGGGCAGCGCCTGGCGACCTCGGCCCAACCTCGCCGCACCAGGCCAGACTCTACTCCCTCGGCTGTGCTGCCATCCTACGCCACGGCCTTACCCATCACTCTCATGCTCCACGCGACAAACGGCGCGGCTCAGGAGGGCCTTTGGCGCTTCTCGGCCTGCCCCGCGCTCAGGCCGATTTCAAGGGGGACTACAAAACCCAGAGGCAAAAGTTCTCATCCTCCCCGGAGGTAAGTGATGGTTGGAAACGCACTGATTCTCACGGTCGCTGTCCTGCTCGGCTACGGCTTCTGGCTGCTAGACCAGTTGAAGTTCATGGCCCGATACAAGGCCGTCATCTTCCATGCCTATGGCCTGTCGATCCTGATCTCTGCCACCGTGCTTTTTCTCAATGTGTTTGCCGCATGGCTTGCGATCAACCGTAGATTCTTCCTTAAAGACACCGGGCGCAAACTGTCGCACCTCGACAAGCAGTTCAACGTCGGCCAGGCGGAGATGCCTGCCCCGGTTGACGACCAGGAGCCGAATTGACATGTCCCGTGACGTCTATTCCCACGATCCACAAGACACGCGGGACACAGCGCCTCGCCGCCCCGTTCGGCACCATGAGGCTGAAGCTCCTGAAACGCCGGAGAACCGTGGAGGGGGACAGGCAGCCCAGACCCGTCGCGAAATCCCCGGGCCGCGGGAGAAGGATATTCTGAAGACTGAACGACAGGATTCTCCGCGCGCCTACTACGTGCGCGACCGTTCCTACGCGCTGCGTGAATCCGAAGTTCGTACCCTCGGCGATGTAGGGACGTTCCGCGTTGTTGCTGCGCCTGACCTCGCAAAGCACGGCTATGCCGGCGACAACGCCCGCATGGAACGGGACATTAGACGGCTGAAGCACGAGTCATTGCTCACCGAAAAGACCCTTGAAATCTCGCAGAAAAAGACACTGCGCGTCTTCACCCTGATCAAGGTCGGACAGAAGCTTCTCAGGAAGACGAACCGGCTGCCCGAAGATCAGACCATCTACCACGGCTTGTTGAAGCCGCGCGAGGCCAAACACGACGCGGATCTGTATCGCCTATACCACAAAGAGGCCCACCGGATCGAACGCGACGGCGGCAGGCCGAAACGCGTCATTCTGGACTACGAACTGAAGCGAGATCTCAACCGCGATCTGGCCAAACTCGGACCGGACAAGGACAACCCAGACGTGAAGGAAACAGTCGCTAAGAAGCACGGCCTTCGCGTCGTCGACGGCAAGATTCCCGTGCCCGATCTCCGCATAGAGTACGAGACCGCAGACCTCGAACTACGCCATAAGGACCTTGAACTCGCGACGCATCATTACCGGCCTCGGGGACTGGCAGAAAAAGCTAAGGCTGGCTTTTCGCTCTACAGCCGACCCGAAGACGCATCTCGTCTCCGCCGCGTTCTTGACGACCGCGATCTCACGACAGGAATTCTCTCGCTATGAATATCGCCCCTGCCTATCTCGAAGCCCTGAAGGCCCTCGGCTACACCGAGGAAGAAGCACGTTTCCTCTACATCGTCGCGACGCATTCGGGCTACTTTGTGGCGCGTCAATTCCTGGCCTTCACCGGGGCTCACTGGGGCAAGCGCACGACCTCGTTCTGGAACAAACTCCATACTCAGAAACACGCTCGCACCGAGTGCTTTCCCAAGAGCGGAGTGATCTATCACCTCTTCTCGCGGCGGCTCTATCGCCAAATCGGCCGCGAGCACCTCCGCAATCGCCGCGAGCATGAAATCGAATACATCCACAGGCGTGTCGGAATCCTCGATTTCGTCCTCACACATCGCCAGTGCAACTACCTCGAAACCGAGCCGGAAAAGGTCAGCTATTTCTGTGACCAACTCAAGATCCCGAATCACTGTCTTCCATCAAAGATCTATCACGGACAGCCAACCTCCCAACCAACGGTCCGCTACTTCGTGGACAAGTTCCCGATGTTCCTTGACAGCTCGTCTTCTCTCCCCCCTGTGGTGACGTTTACCTACATCCAGGGTGCTGAGGCGCATCTCTCCGAGTTGATTCACCACTTGGAAGCGTACCTGGCCCTCTTCCGCGAGCTCTCTGAGTTCCGATTTCTCTATCTCGCGCGGACTGATTCCCACTTCGATAAGGCCAGGGAACTCTTCAACGCGCTCGTAACGATTCCGCTCCAATCCGATGCCTCGGGCGACATCCTCCGGTACTTCCAGATTCGCAAGGCGTGGGATCTCAAGCAGTACCCCTCACTGACCGATGGTGAACTGATCTTCCGAAACCAAGCACAGCGCCGATTCTCGGGCGAGCGATTTGAACACTTGTATCGTGGGTGGAAGGTCGGGCGAGTGAGCGAGGCCAACATCCGCCAGGAGTTTGGGGGAAATGACCGTCACCGCACAGTGCATTTCGCGGCAGAAGTTCTTCGATGGTTCGCGGTTTCGGCGAGCGAATCTGCGGAGAAAGGGTGAAGAAGGTAAGAGATGCGCCCTGCAACTCCGTCTTCTCCAGTTTCCGCACCCCGTGGCGCAGCAAGTTCTTTTCGAGGAGAGGGATGGAAACGCTGCGAAGAAGACAGACGCCGTGGAAAAAACACCAAATCGGGCGGGAGCGACCCCACTTTTTCGGCTTTCAGCCGCCCAAGTAAACCCTGGGGTCGCTCCCGCCCTGCGGCACAGGTAACCGTGCCGGCCGTTTTTACCACGGCCAGAGGGAAGAGCACCGAAGCAAATCAAATCAACTAAGGAGCAACGCCATGTCGATCATCAAGAGAGCACCTGGAATCACAACCCGCGAGGTCAAGCTGGAAGAACCCGTCAACGAGCTGCTCGAAGACTACGCGCGGTTCATTGAGAGCAACCCGGACCACGTTGTCAACGCCGTCCTGAAGAAAGTCCTCTGGCGGGACCAGGACTACCGGAAGTGGCGAGACCAGCGCCGGAACGGTCAGCCCGGTTCTGACAAGACACAGCCTGCGGACACGAGAGCCAGAGCGTGATTCAGAGGATTCTCCACTCACGCGGCTTCGTCTCAGCCCTGTTGGCAATGGGAACGGGTGCCTTCCTCTATTACACGCACCCGTTCCCTCAAGAGCAGGTATTCCTGCGCGTCATTTCGATTCGCGCTCCCTATGCCTTCCTGAGCTTCAAGTACCTCTACAACACCATTCTTTTCACAACGCCCTACATGGTTTTTTCGACCGTCCTTTCGGGCCTCTACATCTTCGCGCTGAAGATCCGCCGGCATATCTCGCCGGGCCGCCTGCCGCGCTATCCAGACCCGCGCAAAAGGGACACCCTTTCCCTCTTCATCGGCGAGGTTCACAACCCTCGCAAACCGGGCCCTTCGGAAACCCCGCGATGGCTCGCCATTCCTGAGCGCGGATTGTTCACCGGGATTGCGATCTTCGGTGCCGTTGGGTCGGGCAAAACAAGCTGCTGCATGTACCCGTTTGCAGAGCAGATTCTGGCTTACCGCGCAGCAGAAAAGGAGAAGCGAATCGGAGGCCTCATCCTCGAAGTGAAGGGCGACTTCTGCCGCAAGGTGAAAGGCATTCTCGACCACCACGAACGGGGCGAGGACTACATCGAAATCAGCCTCGATTCCGAATATCGTTACAACCCTCTCAACAACGACCTCGATGCTTACGCTCTCGCCTTCAGCATTGCCTCGCTTCTAAACAACCTCTTTGGCCGCGGCAAGGAGCCTTTCTGGCAACAGGCGTACACGAATCTCGTCAAGTTCATCATCCTACTTCACAAGGTCGCCTACGACTACGTCACCCTCTTTGATGTCTACCAGTGCGCCATCTCGCCGACCGTCCTCGAAGAGAGAATTCAGGAAGCCGAAGAGATCGTCATGGGCCGCCATTACATCGCTATCAAGCCGGATGTCTACAGCACGCACGCGGCGGATCTCGCGGGCCTCGGTTTCACCTATGAGCAAAAAGAGGATCGCTACGTCGCCCCCGCCACGCCGGAGTTGCGCGAGACCCTGCATAGTAAAGGGATCGCCTCCGAGTCCAAGAGTGTTCTGGACCCGGCACAAGCCGACCAGGAGAAACTCGAACAACTGGAAGCCGTCAAGCGCTGGTTCAATGACGATTGGAAGCGCATCGAACCCAAGCTGCGCACTTCGATTGTCGAGGGGATTTCTGTCTTCCTTTCCCTCTTCGACGACAACCCGAAGGTCAAGAAAGTCTTCTGCCCGAAGCGCGAGTGCTACGACCCTGCCACGAACGTCAACAATATGTACGGCAAACCGCTTCCCTCGTTCTCCTGGCTCATTGAAAACGGCAAGGTATGCGCTCTCAACTTTCCCATCGGCATGAACCCGGGCCTGGCCAAGGCTCTGGGTGTCATGATGAAGCTCGACTTTGAGCGCGCCGTCCTGAACCGAGTCCCTCAGATCGAGGCTCACCCGGAGCGCCATTTTCGCCAGGTTCTCTTCCTCTGCGATGAGTACCAGCACTTCGCGACCGTGGGCGAGAACGACCCCACTGGAGATGAGAAGTTCTTCAGCCTGTCACGCCAGCCGAAGTGCATTCCCATCATCGCCACACAGAGCGTCAGTTCCCTCAAGTCTGCCCTTCCAGGGGACACCTGGCGAACGCTCCTGCAGACGTTTCGAACGAAGATTTTCCTCGCGTTATCGGATGACTTCTCCGCTCGCACCGCGAGCGAGCTCTGCGGACGCGAAGACCAGCTCAAGGTCAGCTACAACCTCTCCGAAAGCGGCCACGACGCCAGGGTGAGTTTGCTCACGGGGAAGGCCGTCTCCCACAAGGCCAACATCACGGCATCCAAGAGCTACAACACGCAGAGTGACTACCGCTTCGACATGAAGACGTTCACGGAGTTGCGCAACGCCCAGTCCGTGACGATTGCCTACGATGGATTGAACCCCATGCCGCCCATGTTCTGCTACCTGAAGCCCTACTACAACGATCCGAACAAATCGTATTTCAAGCAGCTCGCAGAAGGGAGTCTGTGATGAACGGGTTCGAGATGATCCTGCCATTCCTCAAACCCATCGAACACCTCATTCTCGACGATTCGATCAGCGAGGTCATGGTGAATGGCCCCGACCGAGTGTTTATCGAGAAAGCGGGTTTCCTCCAACAGGTGCAAGGCGTCTCGCTGGGTGAGAAATCTCTGATGGTCGCCGTGAAGAATATCGCTCGGCGTCTTGGCAACGACATCTCGGAATCGAAGCCCATTCTCGATTCGCGCCTGCCGGACGGAAGCCGAGTTGCCGCCGTTATCCCGCCGTGTAGTCTGAGCGGCGTCACTCTCACGATCCGCAAGTTCAACACACGGCATTTCGAGATGGAGGATCTCATCAGGGCCGGGACGCTCGACCGTCCCCTCGCCAACCGGCTTGAAGATTATGTCCTGGCCCGCAAGAACATCCTTCTCAGCGGCGGGACGGGCACCGGCAAGACCACGCTCCTGAACATCCTCGGAAGGTTCATTCCTGAAGAGGAGCGAATCCTCCTCATCGAAGACACGGCTGAGATTCAAATGACCCAAGCAAATCTAGTTCGGTTTGAGGCCCGGCCGGCGCAGAACGGAACGCCTGCCGTAGTTATCCGGGACCTCCTAAAGGCTGCACTCAGGCATCGCCCGGACCGCATCATCCTCGGCGAGATTCGCGGTGGCGAAGCCTTTGATCTGTTGCAGCTCCTCAATACAGGTCATTCCGGCACACTTTCAACCATTCATGCAAACTCTGCAAAGCAAGGCCTTGCTCGCTTCACGAGCTGCGTTCTCCAGAGCGGAGTAGAACTGCCCTACCGGGCCATCAAGACCAACATCGGTGACTCACTCAATGTTGTCGTACAGGTGGAAAGGAGACCAGGACGCAGGTTCATCTCCGAGGTTCTTGAAATCAGCGGTTACGACCCCGACGCCGACCTTTACGACTTTGGTGCTGTGTACCTGGCAAAGCGAGAGTAGCCGTGACCGCCGATTCTAACTTCACCCCCAAGTCTCTGTCGGCGTCGGAATACGTCCTGACACTTTTCGAGCCTGAAGACAAGGTCGCGGTTTTAGGCCGGAATCGAAGGACCGGCCACACGGTTCAGAGAATCGCTGCCGTCGAAACTGTCGCCACCCTGGAATTCCAATTCTGGTTGAGACATGAGAATGCTGCTGGTGCGGACCTCTTCATCGGCATGAACCCCATCAAGGAGGGTGCCTATAGTCGGACGAAGGACAACATCCGAGAGATTCGCCACCTCTATCTCGACCTCGATAGGAATGGCGACGAGGCACTTGAGTCCATCCGACATTCCGCGGAAGTCCCGGCACCCAACTTTGTCCTCCATACTTCGCCCGGCAAGCACCAGGTCGTTTGGAGAGTCGAAGGCATGGATCAACCGGAAGCCGAGTCATTGCTACGCGCTATGGCCAGCCAGTTTGGCGGCGATCCTGCGGCCACCGACTCCACGCGCGTTCTGCGGCTGCCAGGGTTCGCCAACAAGAAGTACAACGCGGACTTCGTAGTCCAGGTCCACTACGAATCGAACCGGGTTTATCACTCCCGCGATTTCCTGGTTCAGGAAGAGTCCCTGGAGACTCCTCGCTATCGGGGCGCGCCCCACGACCCCGCGCGGACCGTGTCGCCTGGACACATGAGCCAATCCGAACACGACTGGACTTACGCCAAGCGCGCCCTCTCCCGTGGCGACGACCCCGAGGAAATCATCCGCCGCATCGCTGACTTCCGCGCCGACGACAAGCACAACCCCGAATACTATGCCCGCCACACCGTCTCAAAGGCTCAGAATTCCCTTCAAAAAGCAAATCCCCTGAGTGATGGCCCAGCACGGGGCCAAGCGTTCGAGACCCCATCAGAAGACGTCGATCGCAATCCTTGAACATCTGTCTGCAAGCAAACGTCCGTATGGAACACGAGACATATGCGAATGGCATTTCCGGGACCGATCAGCTACTCACAGTGGCCCAGGTGTGCTGCTCTTTGGGAGTTTCTCGTGATTGGGTCTATAAGCACGCAAGTGGCAGCAGCGCAGCTCATCTGCAGTGCGTGCGTTTAGGGCGCCTCGTTCGCTTCAGGCAGGCCGACGTAACCCGTTACGTCGAGGCTCGCCTCAAAGGGCACTCCAGTGTTAGTCTAGCCACCATCGACGGAATCGCTCGGGCCAATGGAAGGGAGAGAAAATCCATGGCTCGAAGGCGATTTCAAAAAGGACACGTGCGACTTCGCCAGACGAAGAATCCGTATTGGGAAGGCTTCTACTGGGAAGACATCCGGCTCCAAGACGGCACGGTTGCGCGCAAACAACGAGCGATCAACCTCGGCCGGAAAGCGGAATTCCCCACGAAGCAGCTTGCCGAGCGAAAACTGGCGGAGAGGCTAGCAGAAGTGAATGACCTGGACTATCGACCACGGCCGGTAATCACGATTCGAGATTTCGTTGAATCTGTCTATCGGAAGCTGAAGCTGCCTACGAAGAAGCACACAACCAAGCACAGTTACAGTGTCGTGCTTGAGCATCACATCCTCCCGGCGTGGGGCGACAGGCAGATGGCCGAAGTCTCCGAGGAAGATGTCCAGGCTTTCATCAATCAGAAGACTAGCAGCGGCCTTGCTTGGAACACGGTCAGGAACATCAAGAGTGTTTTGAGTGCAGTATTTGCCGCTGCGGTCAAATTCAAGCATCTCAGGTCGAACCCCGTCAGGTCAGCCGAACTGTCCCCTGAGCCACCAGCGGTCCAGCCCGACCTTTTGAGCGACAAAGAACTGGATCGTCTGGCGCGATCACTTGATGAGCCGTACCGAACGATGGTGTTGCTCATTAGTGTCACCGGCCTTCGCATCAGCGAGTTGTTGGCGCTGCGCTGGAAGAATGTGGACTGGCAGCGACGGAGTTTATGGGTCCGCGAAGTCGTGCACGATGGGGAATTTGAACGGCCCAAGACTCACCGCAGCCTACGTCCCATTCGGCTTGGGACTTTCGATCTGGCCCTCTTGAAACATCTTCGGAAACGAACGCCGGAAGCGAAAGAAGACGACTGGCTGTTTCCGAACTCAAGGGGCGCAGCGCCGTACCGTGCCGACAACCTTCTTGAGAAAGTGATTCGACCTGCGGTGGAGAAGCTGGGGATCACGCGGACAACCTGGCATTTGCTGCGCCACTGGCATTCGACCGTCCTTCATGAAGAAGGAGTGCCAATCAAAGTGGCGCAGGAGCGGCTGGGTCACTCCCGCGCTGAGACAACCATGAAGCACTATGTTCATCTCACTTCGCAGGCGGATGAGTCGGCAGCGCAGATTGCTGCGCGACGCCTGCGAGCGGCCGGCAGATCCCGCCACTGGCGGGGTTCTGTTAGCACAATTGTTAGCAGGAAGGGAGCAGTCCAGCCTTAAGTATTTGAAAAGGTTGGAGGCGCGGGTGGGATTCGAACCCACGAATGGAGGTTTTGCAGACCTCTCCCTTGAGCCACTTGGGTACCGCGCCTTCTCAAAAGGGATAGTATAACGAAAACCGCCGCGCGCCGTTCAGAACGCAGGGCACCGCCCGCGGATCATCGGGCCGGTTGCGGGGCACCCACCTGGGCTTCGCGCAGGAACTTCGCTGCCTCCTCGGGCGGCGTTGGACAGATATAAAACCCTGTTCCCCATTCGAACCCGGCCACCTTCGTCAGTTTGGGAATGATTTCGATGTGCCAGTGATAGTGGTCGTTGATTTCCTCCCCGATCGGCGAGGTGTGGATCATCAGGTTGTACGCCGGACGGTCCAGCACCGCGTCGAGCCGCGCGAGCGTATCTCTGACCATCCGCGCCAGACTCGCGTACACCGGGCTCTGGTTGTTTTCGAAGGACGAGCCGTGCAGCTTCGGCAAAACCCACAACTCGAACGGAAACCGCGGCGCATACGGCGTGATGGTGATGAAATAATCGTTTTCGCTGACGACGCGCACGCCCGCTTCCATCTCCTGGCGGATGATGTCGCAGAAGATGCAGCGTTCCTTGTCGTGATAGTAGTGCCGGCAACTGTCCACTTCCTCGCGCACCTGTTTGGGCACGATCGGCAAGGCGATCAATTGCGAGTGGGGGTGCTCGAGCGAAGCTCCGGCGGCCTCGCCGTGGTTCTTGAAAATCAGCACGTAGCGAAACCGCTTGTCGTTCTTCAGGTCGAGCATACGGTCGCGGTAGGCCCACAGCACGTCTTCGATGGCGCGGTCCGGCAGGGTAGCGAGCGTGGCCTGATGATCGGGAGTTTCGACGATCACTTCGTGCGCACCGATCCCGTTCATCTTGTCGAAGATTCCTTCGCCCTCGCGTCCGAGTTCGCCCTCAATTCCGAGCGCCGGAAATTTATTGGGGACGACGCGAATGGTCCACCCCGGCGTGTTGGCCCCGCTCCCGTTCCGCCCATAGGCGAGAATTTCCGGCGGCGTCTTGGCCTCGTGGCCGTAGCAGAAGGGACAGTTCTTGTTTCCCTGGGCCACCACGCTTTCGCGAGCAAAGTCGGACGGGCGCTTCCCACGCTCGGTCGAAATGATCACCCATCTTCCCGTGATTGGATCTTTTCTTAGCTCTGGCAATTCTTCCTCCTCCCCCCGAACTCGTGCCGCGGCATGGCGCGCGGCAGGACATCAGATTCTAATACGCTGCGCCCCGTCTCCGTCCACTCCACTCTTCTCTTTGTCGCGCGCCGCTGAATGCTCCTTTATGCAGCCTCAACTCGGGACGCTGACCGGATCGATTCTCGATCGCCAGCAGGTCAAATCGGTACGGGCACTCGGCCAGGCCCCGCTCGACCAGAAAGTGCTGAGCCATCCGCGCCACCACGCGCCACTTGCCGGGCGTAACGCTCTCCTCGGCCGACTGGCTGCCGGCGTTCCCCGCCGTCCGAGTGCGCACCTCAACGAACGCCAGCGTCGACCCGTCGTAACCAATCAGATCGATTTCTCCCTTGAATCCCGGCGCAGTGTAATTCCTGGCAATCATCACGTAACCGTTCCGCCGCAGATACCAGTAAGCGTACGTCTCGCCGCGGACGCCTCTCTCGCGGCTCCGCAGCT
>Ga0187889_10001009_pt1 | contig 31743 bp, 21 predicted proteins | sample June2016WEW_7_10_2_FD_132992 | JGI IMG/M metagenome (GOLD analysis project Ga0187889, IMG submission 132992) | Peatland microbial communities from SPRUCE experiment site at the Marcell Experimental Forest, Minnesota, USA - June2016WEW_7_100 | ecosystem: Environmental > Terrestrial > Soil >... | reverse complement strand
CGAGCGCGTCGCGTGCGGTTTTGCCGGGGTGGCGGAGGCCTTTGCCGTCCAGGGCGGACGCGAGGTTCGTGTCTATGTCGAGGAGCAGCGGATTGGCGACGCCGCAACCGCCCGCTTGGCGGCCGACATCGCCCAGGCTATCTCGCGTGAGGTAACCTTCCCCGGCCAGATCAAGATCACCGTCATTCGCCAATTCAGTGCGGTAGAAATGGCGAGCTGAACCGGAGCCTCATGCGACTCAACATCCCGCCCGTCATTCCCTATGTCGTGGGTGCCATGCTCGTGCTGTTCGGTGGCCTGCGCATCAAGTACCTGGCCGCGCCCCGGCCCGCGCAGTCTTCCGGCGGCAACGGCGCCGGCGACGGTTCGGGCGACGGTTCGGGCGACGGTTCGGGCGAGAGCGCCAGGGCGGGGACGGAGGAGGTGGCACCGACCGAGCGCAAGCCGGTGCGTCGGAAAGAGCAGAAGCGGCACTTCAAGATGGGGGCCTTGTGGATCTTGATGGGCCTGTTCCTGCTGGTGTCGACCTACCTCGAGGTGCGCCGGGCACACCCGTAGTCGGTACCCCAGCCGCGAAGATTGCGAACGTGGCTCGTCCGCGGGGGATTTAAAGGACCCTCCCAGGGTCCTTTTCTTAATGAAACCGCATGCCGCGCTTGGCGCGGAACATAAACCAGCGGTAGGTCAGGTAGGCGCCCCCGCCGGCGGCCAGGAGGCCCAGAGTCGGCGCGTGATAGAAGAGCAGCAGTCCCGACCCAGCCCAGGCCGCCAGGGCGGAAAAGCCCTTCCGTTTTGCTTCGGCTCGGTCACGCGCCATCAGGCTTTGGGTCATCGCAGGAACCTGGCACTTCGCCGCCCACATTGCTACCAGCTCTCCTTACCCCTGGCAATGCCGCAGGCGGACATGCCGCAGGCGGCATACTTCAGGCTTGCCGGTTGTGATGGCAGGCTCGAGGCCGCTTTGCCGGCATTGCGGAGCCTGCCGCAGGCGTGCTATTGGGGCCTGCAAAGGAGAAACGCCATGCGCATGCTGCTATCGGTAATTCCCGTTTTCAGCTTGGTGACGTTTGTTTCCCCACCAACGCGCGCCAACCCGGACAATACCGCCGATGCCGATGTGGTGCCCGCCGGTGCCGCGCTCAACGCCTGCGGTTGTTACCGCGATGCGAAGGACCAGTGTCGCTGCAATCGGGTTGGCAAGGCAAAGCTCAAGTGCGAGTGCGAAAACGATTGCGAGCCGCCCGAGTGCGCCGCCAAGCGCAAGCATGACGAAGACAAGGCCGCCGCGCTTGCACTGAAGAAGATCAAGGAAAGGGACAAGAAGGCCCAGGCCGAGGCCAAGAAGGCCCAGGCCAAGCGGGCCAAGGATCGCGCTGCCGAAGAGGCCAAGAAGGAGAAGGAAAGGGAGAAGGCCAACTCCGACCCACGCTGGAAGCTCGATTGAGCTGCTCACGGGAGCGGTGCGTCGCCAGCGCCCATAGCTAGCGATACCAGCATTAGCCAATTATTCCGCCTAGTTGGATCGCCAGGTCATGGGAACGGCGGGCTGCGCCGTCTATCCCTCTTTTGCTTTTGCACGCGCTTGTGCCAGCATCGTCCGCCCTCGGCGGCCGATGCTAGCCAGGCCAGGAGACGACGACCAGATGCACAATGCCGGACTCGACAAAGATTCCCTTCAGATGTTGCTCGACACCATCAGCTCCTTCGGCAAGCAGAAACTCTCGGCCAAGGTTCGCATCGAGCTCGATGAGCGGGACGAATTTCCGCTCGGTCTGATCCAGGAGCTGCTCGGTCCCGAGGTCGGCCTGCACCTGCTCTTCATCCCCGAGGAACTGGGCGGGCTGGGCGGCTGTGCCTACGATATCTATCGCGTGTCGGAAGATATGGCGCGCCTCGATCTCGGGGTGGCCACGGCATTCTTGGCGACCTTTCTCGGCACCGACCCCATCGTGGTGGGAGCGACCGAGGAACAGCGCAAGCACTGGCTGCGACGCATCGGTGAGGAGGGTCTGATAGTCGCCTATGCCGTGACCGAGCCACTCGCGGGTAGCGAGCTATCCGCGATTCGCACCAAGGCCGAGCGGGTGAGTGAAAACGGCGAGCTAAAGGGTTACAAGATAAGCGGCGCCAAGCAGTTCATCTCCAACGGAGGCTACGCCCAACTCTATTCCGTTCTGGCGGCGGCCCCCGACGGTCCGACCTTCTTCCTGGTGGAGAAGGGCGCCCCCGGGCTCTTGCCGGGTAAGCACGAGAACAAGCACGGCATCAGGTCGTCCAACACCTCGCCCGTGATATTCGAAGACGTCTTCGTGCCCAAGGAAGACGTGGTCGGTCACGTCGAGGGCAAGGGCCTCATTCACGCCCAGTCGGTCTTCGGTTTCACGCGTCTGATGGTTGCGGCCTTCGGACTGGGCGGTGGCGTGGCGGCTATGCTGCGGGCCATTCGTTACGCACGCGAACGGGTACAGGCGGGCTCGATCCTGGCGCACAAGCAGGGCTACATGGACAAGCTGATCGTGCCCCACGTGGTAAAGCTCGAGGCGGCGCGGGCCTATATTGAAGAGGTGGCGCGCCGGCTGGACGCGGGTGAAAGCGACCTGCAAACCGAAGGCGCCATCGCCAAGCTCTTTGCCACGGAAGAAGGCAATGCCGCGGCCGACGCCGCGGTGCAGGCCCTGGGCGGCTACGGCTACACCAAGGAATACGAGGTCGAGAAGATCCGGCGCGATGTGCGCATCACCACGATATACGAGGGCACGAGCGAGATCATGCAATGGACGGTGTCGCGCGATCGCTGGCGCGTTCACCTGCAGGAACGCGGCGGCTTCTATCGCAAGATGGCCGAGTCCCTCGAGGGTCTCCATCGTGAAGATGCGCAGGTCGGCGCCGATATCGCCGCCCTGGCGGTGCGGGCGGTGCTCGAGACCACCGAGCGTTGTCGGCTGGGGCGTCTTACCCGCAATCAGCATGTGCTCTTCCAGCTGGGTGAGCTCATGACTCGCGCCGAGATTGCCGCCAACTTCGCCCACTATGCCGCCGGTCGTGGCGCAGCGAAGTATCAGCCCTTCTTTGCTCCGAGCGTGGTCAAGACCATGTCCAGGATCTGTGCCCGCGAGATGGCGCTCGATATCGTCGGTCTGGCGGTTCGCCTGATCTGCGGTATGGACGTGGTCGACGGCGCCGGCATGGCCGAGCTCGAGCGCGGCCTGCAGACGAGCCGGATCAACGCCTCGGCCAGGGGGTTGCTCGCCGATCTCGATCTGGTCGCCAAGGCGATCGTCGAGCAGGACGCCGAGCGACCCTAGGCCGGCAGACTTCGTTTGCGCATACTTGGGAGGAAACGGATAGATGAGTAGTTCGATGCGGGATCCGGCCGGGCGTGCCGTTGCCGTGGTTGGCCTGGGGGCGATCTTGCCCGAAGCCCCAGACGTGAAGAGCTTCTGGCGCAACGTGCTCGAAGGCAGAGACTGCATCACCGAGGTGATGCCCGACCGCTGGAGCGCGGCGGACTACTGGGATCCTGACCCCAAGGCACCGGGCAAGACCTACTCCAAGATCGGCGGCTGGGTACGCGGCGTCTCCTTCGATTCCACCAAGCTGCGCATACCCCCGCGGGTGGCCGCGGCGATGGACGACGGACAGAAGTGGGCTTTGCTCTGCGCGGGCGAGGCCCTGCGCGATGCCGGCCTTGCTGACCGGCCGCTCGACTGCGAATCGACTGCGGTCATTGTTGCCAATGCCATGGGAGGCGAGCGTCACTACGAGACGGTCCTGCGGCTATCCTATCCGGAGTACGCCAACGCGCTCAGCGTGACCGATGCTTTCAAGGCGCTGCCCGCCAGCGTGCGCGAAGCCTTGTTGGCCGAGCTGAAGACCGAGATCAACTTGCGCTTGCCCGACACGACCGAGGACACCATGCCCGGCGAGCTGACCAACATCATCGCCGGGCGCGTGGCGGCGGTCTACAATTTGCGCGGACCCAACTTCACCACCGATGCCGCCTGTGCCTCCACCTTCGCCGCTGTGCAGGCCGCCATCGATAGCCTGGTCGACCACCACTACGACGTGGCTCTGACCGGTGGCATGGACCGCAACATGGGGGCGAGCACTTTCATCAAGTTCTCGAAGATAGGCGCCCTGTCGGCGCAGGGCTCGTTCCCGTACGACTCACGCGCGAGTGGATTCGTCATGGGCGAGGGCGGTGCTTTCTTCGTGTGCAAGCGCATCGAGGATGCGGAAAAGGCGGGTGATCGGATCTACGCCGTGATCCGAGCGGTGGGGGGCGCGAGCGATGGCAAGGGCAAGGGCATCACCGCCCCCAATCCCGTCGGGCAGCGCATAGCCATCGAGCGGGCCTGGCGACGGGCTGGACTCGACCCGGCGACCATGACGCTGCTCGAAGGGCACGGCACTTCCACTCCGGTGGGCGACGCGGCCGAGATGGAAAGCGTCGCCGGGGTGCTCGCCAATGCCAAGGTGGGGCAGCCGATCGCTCTCGGATCGGTAAAGTCGCAGATCGGACATCTGAAGAGCGCCGCGGGCGCGGCCGGTCTGCTCAAGGCAATCCTGGCCTGCCACCACCGGATCTTGCCGCCCTCGATCAATTTCAGATCGCCCAGTCCCTCCATCCCGTGGAGCACTATTCCCTTCGCCGTCCACACCGAAGCTAGCGCCTGGGAGCGACCGCGTTTCGCCCCGCGCCGGTGCGGGGTTTCCGCGTTCGGATTCGGCGGGACGAACTTCCACGTGGTCGTGGAGGAATATATCCCTGGCCTGCTCTCCAAGCCGCAACCCATGGTGCAGGTACCGGCCGCGATCTCGGCGGCGCCCGGCGCAGCCGCGGCCACGAGTGGGATCCGCCGGCCCGAGCTGCTCGGCCGGCTGGTCGCCGTCGGGGGTGCCGATCGTCAGGCGCTGAAGACCAAGCTCGCGCGCGCTCTCCGCGAGGCCGAGGCCGGTCGCCTTCCCGACCGCACCCCGCCGGGGGCCGACTTTCTCTCCTGCCCGCTTCGCCTGGTCATCTCCTTCGAAGAGGCCGGCGACCTGATCAAGAAATGCGAGACGGCGCTCGCCGCGCTCAACCAAGGCGAAGATGAGAGCGGCGCGCGCAAATGGCGCCTGCTGCACACCAAGGGCATTCATTTCGGGCGGGGGCCGGCGGCCAAGTTGGCGTTTCTCTTCCCGGGCCAGGGATCGCAATACGTCAACATGTTGGCCGACCTCCCCGACCCTATCGTGCGTGAGACCTTCGCGGAGGCCGATCGTACCATGGCGGCCATCCTGGGCCGATCGCTTACCAGCTACGTATACCGGGACGCGAGCGACAGCGCCGCCGTGGAAGCGGCCGAGGAGGCGCTCAAGGACACCACGGTATGTCAGCCCGCCATGGTCGCGAGCGATATCGCGCTGATGCGCTTGCTCGGCAAGCATGGCGTGTTCCCTGACCTGGTCATGGGCCACAGCCTGGGCGAATGGGCCGCCGCGGTGGGTGCGCGCATGATCAACTTCAGCGAGGCGCTGGTGGCAGTGAGTGCCCGGGCTCGCGCCATGGCCGATGTGTCCATCGGGGACAAGGGCAAGATGGCCTCCGTGCTGGGACCGACCGAGGAGATTATCCAGTTGCTGCCCAGCATCGGCGGCTACCTGACCCCCGCCAACATGAACAGCCCACGCCAGACGGTCATCGCGGGCGCCAGCGCCGCGGTCGACCGGGCAGTGGCCTACTTCAACCAACGCGGCATGACCGCGCAAATCATACCGGTCTCCCACGCTTTCCATAGCAAAGTGGTTGCGCCCGCCGCCGATGCCCTCTATCGCACGATCTGCGAGATGGAGCTGCGACCGCCCGCCATTCCCCTGGTGGGCAACATCGACGGCCAGCTCTACCCTACCGACGACATGGAGGCCATCCGTCGCCGCCTGGCCGACCAGATGGCGTCATCGGTGCAGTTCGTCAAGGGCGTGGAAACCTGCTACCGCGAAGGCGCGCGCGTCTTTGTCGAGGTGGGCCCCAAGCGCGCTCTGCAGGCTTTGGCCGAGACCATTCTCGAGGACAAGACCGACGTCATCTGTCTCGCCACCAACCACCCCAAGCGCGGCGGAGTGCGCTCGTTTCATGATGCCATGTGTGGTCTTTACGCTGCCGGCATTCCGCGGCCCGAGCAAGTGGATCGGATGCCCGAGCTCTATACCGCGAGCGGCCAGAACGTAAGCTTTCAGCAATCGATTGGAGCACCTATAGCTATGAGCAAGGAGTCACCAGATTCATCGTTGGGCGCCGCCCATGCCGACTACGAAGGGCTCGGCCGCCTCTTCGCCCGCTTCCTGGACGAAGGCATGGCGCTCTACCGTGGCCAGGCCTCTCCGGCGGCCGCGCCGCCCGCGCCCACCCGGCCGCGATCGATCGTGATCTCCGGAGCCGGTCTGGGCTTGCCCGGCGAGAGCCGGAAGGTGTTCGATGACGGCAACGTGGACAGGATTCTGGCCGGGGAATCCTTCATCGAGCCGGTGCCGCAGCAAGTGCGCGAGCGCATGTTGGGGAAGAATATCGTTCGCCTGCACAAGCGCGAGGTGGGCGAGCCCAGCCTCGATCCCATTCTGTCCACTGACGCCGTGATACGTCTGGCAGGGCGCAAGGGTGCCTTCAACCTGGCGGAGGAGTTCGGCGTTCCCGCCGAACGCACCGGGGTGTTCGATATCACTACCGCACTGGCGGTGGGCGCGGGCATCGAGGCCTTGCGCGATGCGGGTATTCCCCTGGTTCGCCACTATCGTCGCACCACCACGGGCAGCTACTTGCCCGACCGCTGGCGTTTGCCCCTGGCCATGGCCGACGAGACCGGGGTGATCTTTGCCTCGGCTTTCCCCGGCTACGACAACATCGTGGGCGAGGTGACTCGCTTTTACGAGGCACGCGAGCACAAGGCCAACTATCAATTCGACCGCCGCTTCATTCTCCAGGTCTTGTCGATGGGGCACGCCCAATTTGCCGAGATGCTGGGCATCCGCGGCCCCAATACCCAGGTCAACTCGGCCTGTGCCTCAACCACGGCGGCTATCGCCATCGCCGAGGATTGGATCCGCGGGGGCCGCTGCCGGCGCGTGATCGTGATCGGGGCCGACGATGTCACCTCGAACAACCTCATGGAGTGGATGGGAGCGGGCTTTGTCGCCACCGGGGCCGCCAGCACCGACAACAAAGTCGAAGATGCGGCCCTGCCTTTCGATCGTCGCCGTCACGGCATGCTCATGGGTATGGGAGGCTGTGCGCTGGTGGTCGAGGCCGAGGAGGCGGTGAGCGAACGGGGTATGCGCGGCATTGCCGAAGTGTTGGGGACCGAGATAGCCAACAGTGCCTTTCATGCCACGCGTCTCGACGTCACCCATATCGAAGGGGTCATGGAGAGGCTGGTGACCAAAGCCGAACAGCGGCACGGCCTCCTTCGTCACGTCATGGCGAAGCAGCTCGTCTTCATGTCGCACGAGACCTACACCCCGGCCCGGGGCGGCAGCGCGGCCGCCGAAGTATTCGCGCTACGCAAGACCTTCGGTGCCTCGATCAATGACATCGTGGTGGCCAACACCAAGGGCTTCACCGGTCATCCCATGGGAGTGGGAGTGGAGGATGCGGTGGCGGTGAAGATCTTGGAAAAGCAAGTGGTGCCGCCCGTGCCCAACTGCCGCGAGCCCGACCCCGAGCTCGGCACCTTGAACCTGTCCAAGGGTGGCCACTATCCCGTCAACTTTGCTTTGCGTCTGGCCGCGGGCTTCGGCTCGCAGATCGCCATGTCGCTCTTCCGGCGGTTGCCCGGGGTCGAGCAGCGCGTCGCCGATCAGGCGGCGTACCAGAGCTGGCTGGCCGACATATCTGGCTATCCGCGACCTGCCTTGGAAGTGCAGCAGCGCACCCTGCGCATCAAGGACGAGGGCATGCCGGCGCGCGAGCCGGCGGCGTCTTCCCGTTGGCAGGCCGCTCAGCCCGTCCCCGGCCCCGTGGCCACCGCCTCCGGCGCGGCGGTCTCGGCATCTCCGCTGCCCGCGGCGCAATCCCCTCGGGTGGCGGCCGTGGCCGCGGCTGCACCCCCGGCGGTCGCGGCGTCACCGTCCGGCGAATCGGTGCTGGAGAAGGTGCTGGCCATCGTTTCCGACAAGACTGGGTATCCGCGCGACATGCTGGATCCCGATCTAGATCTGGAGGCCGACCTGGGTATCGACACGGTCAAGCAAGCCGAGGTCTTCGCCATGGTGCGGGAGGCGTACGCCATTCCTCGCGGCGATAACCTCAAGCTACGCGACTACCCGACGCTGCGCCACGTGGTGGGCTTCGTCGAAGCGAGCACGGGCCTGCGCTCCGGCCAGTCGGTCGTCCCCGCGGGCGCTGCGTCCCCGGCCGCTCTTGCTCCTGCCGCTGCTGTCGCTTCTGGCGCCGCCGCTACTCGCGCGGACGCACCCCCTGCCGCCACCACCCTTGGCGCGGCCGGCGTCGCTGCCACGGCGTCCGGCGCTTCTCCGGCCTCCCCGGGCGGAGACGAGGTGCTGGAGAAGGTGCTCGCCATCGTGGCCGAGAAGACCGGCTATCCCCGCGACATGCTCGAGCTCGACCTCGATCTCGAGGCCGATCTGGGCATCGATACCGTCAAGCAGGCCGAGGTGTTCGCCACCGTGCGCGAGGCATACAGCATCCCGCGCCAGGACAACCTCAAGCTGCGCGATTATCCGACGCTGCGCCACGTGGTCGGCTTCGTCGCGTCGAGCCGAAGCGGTACGGGTGCGCCAATGCCGGGGCCGGCATCGGCTGCGCCCCCTTCTCCCGCGCCGTCGTCTCCCGCCGGCTCGCCTCCCGCTGCCGCCCCGGCCCTCGCGGCCGATAGCGAGATAGTCGATCAGGTGCTCGCCATCGTGGCCGAGAAGACCGGCTATCCGCGCGACATGCTCGAGCTCGATCTCGATCTCGAGGCGGATCTGGGTATCGACACCGTCAAGCAAGCCGAGGTGTTCGCGATGGTACGCGAGCGGTTCAGCATTCCCCGCCGCGACGATCTCAAGCTGCGTGATTACCCCAGCTTGCGCCACGTGATCGGCTTCGTCACCAGCAGCAAGGTTCCCGCGGCCGGGTCGGCCCCGGCCACGCCGGCCCATGCTGCCGAGCTCGCAGCCAGCGCGGGCAGCCCTGCCGCCCCACCCGCGGCCCCGGCGGCCGGCGCCAGCCCACTGGATGCGCCGGAGCGGCAGGATCCGCTGGATCCGACAGTCGCCAAGGTGCTCGCCATCGTGGCCGACAAGACCGGCTATCCCAGTGACATGCTGGAGCTGGATCTCGACCTCGAAGCCGACCTGGGCGTGGACACGGTCAAGCAGGCCGAGGTGTTCGCTCGGGTGCGGGAGGAGTTTGGCATCCCTCGCCAGGACGACCTCAAGCTACGCGACTACCCGACGCTACGCCACGTCATCGCCTTCGTGCAGAAGAACGTTGGCATTGCTGCCGTCGCTCCCGCCGTTGCGCCTGCCGTCGCACCCGCCGTTGCACCTGCCGTTGCACCTGCGGTTGCCCTCGAGAGTGCGGCCGTGCCGGTGGCCGGCCCCGTGCCGGGGCCGGCTGCGCCTCTGCCGCCGGCCATCGCCGTATCCTCCGCCAATCCATTCGCCAGCGGGGTGCTTCGACGCATCAGCCTGGTTTTGCGGCCGCCGCTCGGCGCGTGCAAGCGCACCCAGGTGCGTCTCGAGCGGGGCAGCCGGGTCGTGGTGGTCGCCGACCACGGTGGGGCCGGGCGCCTGTTGTGCGACGAGCTCGAGCGTCGCGGCGTGCAGGTGATGCGCATCGATGGGCGGCCCGAGCGCGCCGATATCGAGTCCCAGCTGCGCACCTGGGCCAAGGGCGAGCCCGTGAGCATGTTCTTCCTTGCTTCGCTCGACCCCTGTCCTTCCCTGGCTGAGATCGACCTAGTCGAGTTTCGCCGCCAGTACCGCGACCGGGTTTTGCTCTTGCACGGCGCGGTTCGCGCCCTCTACGAGAGCCTGGCCTTCGCCGGTACCTTCCTGGTGGCGGGCACCCGCATGGGTGGCCACCACGGCTATGCCCCCGGAGGGTCCCGCAGCCCCCTGGGTGGCGCGCTGGTCGGATTCCTCAAGACCGCGAAGCACGAGCGCCCCGAGTCCTTGGTCAAAGCGGTCGACTTCCCCGAGGACATGCCGAGCGAAGTGGTGGCGCGCGCCTTGCTCGACGAGGTCGAGCGCGATCCGGGCGCGGTCGAGATCGGTTACCAGGGCAATTTGCGTGTGGCCGTGGGGGTCGAGCCCTTTACCGCCACACCGGAGGCCAAGGCGCCCCTGGTGCTCGATAGCCATTCCGTGTTTGCCGTGACCGGGGGCGCGGGAGCTATCACCGTGGCCATCGTGCGCGATCTGGCCGCCGCTTGTCGTGGCACTTTCTATCTGCTCGACGCGCGCCAGCTGCCGCCGGAGAGCGAGCGTCCGCTGATCGACAAGGCGCTCCACGATCGCGAAGCCGCCAAGCGCGAGATATTCGAGCGACTCAAGGCCGAAAAGGGGCGGGCCACGCCGGCCCAGGTCGAGGAGAAGCTTTTCGATCTCGAGCGGCAGGCCGGCATTCTCGAGGCTTTGCGCGCGGTCGAGGAAGCGGGCGGCCGAGCCTGCTACCGCCAGGTCGATGTGCTCGATGGCAGCGCGGTCAAGTCGGTTGTCGAGGGCATTCGCCACGAAGCGGGCAAGATCGACGTGATCCTGCATGCGGCTGGCCTCGAGCGCAGCCGCTCTCTGGATCGCAAGCCGGTCGAGGAATTCGACCTGGTCTTCCGCGTGAAGGCCGACGGGCTGTTCAACCTGATGGCGGCTACGCGCGACATGGATATCAAGGCCATGGTGGTATTCTCCTCGGTGGCGGGCCGCTTCGGTAACCTCGGCCAGGCCGACTACAGCGCGGGCAACGACTTCATGTGCAAGGCGGTCGGCTGGTGGGCGGGTTCGCGGCCGGGCTCGCTCGGCATCGCCCTCGACTGGACAGCCTGGGGTGGCATCGGCATGGCTACCCGGGGACGCATCCCCGAGATCATGAAGCAGGCCGGGATAGACATGCTGGATCCTGCCGAGGGCCTGCCCGTGATTCGCAAGGCCTTGCTGGCGGGTTACTCGGGAGAAGCCGTGGTCGGCCGTCGTCTGGGTGTCCTGGTCCAGCCCATCGACGCTGACGGCGGTCTCGACAGCTCGGGCAGTCTGCAGGCCCGCGCCAAGGACAGGGGCTTGCCCTTGCCGTTTGGCAGGATTGCCTACAACTTGCACGACGGCTTGACGGCCGAGATGCGCCTCGATCCAAAGGTCGAGCCCTTCCTTCACGATCACGCCATCGATGGTATCCCGGTGTTGCCGGGAGTCATGGGCCTCGAGACCTTCGCGGAAGTGGCGTGGCTTTTGGCACCGAGCCATCACGTGGTGGCGCTCGAAGACGTCCGCTTCCTCTTGCCGATGAAGTACTACCGCAATGAAGCGCGTACCGCCATCGTGCGCGCGCGTCCCGAGCTGTCGCCGGAGGGCAAGATCCGGGTCTTTACCACCCTGTCGTCATTGCAGACCATCGTGGGCCGCGATCCGGAAGAGCGACTGCACTTCTCCGGTGTGGTCGTGCTCGAGCCCACGGCGGCCGGAGGCCGCCAGGTGCAAGCCTTCAATCGGACCGGGCCCGAGATCGGGCGCGACGCCATCTATCGAGTGTACTTCCACGGGCCAGCCTACCGCGTGCTCGACCGCGTCCTTGCCGCTGGACCTCATCAGGTCGTCGGTTGCATGACGGAACGTCTGCCCCCCGATACCGCGGACGCCAGCCACTCCTGTCTGCTAGGGCCCCGCCTCGTCGAGCTGTGCTTCCAGACCGCGGGCGTTTGGGAGATCGGCCAGACCGGACAGCTCGCGCTACCCGCCGCGGTCGACCGGGTGATCGTACGCAACCCCAGCATGACCGGGGGGCCCCTGGTCGCCGAGGTGACCGCGAAGCCGGTGGGCGAGACCGTGTCTTTCGATGCGCGGGTGCGCGACGAGGAAGGCAAGGTTCGTCTCGAGCTGGAGGGCTATCGCACCTCGCGCATGCCCAATAGCCTGCCCGACGAGGAGGCCGGGCCCTTCCGCAAGGTGGTATCCTGATCGATGTTCCGTCATCTGCTCGTTCGTGCTGCCGAGCATCCCGAGGTGGTGCAGGGCCATGCCTGGCCGGGGCTGCTCAGCCCGCGCGAGGAAAAGCTCTTGGCTGGCCTGGGCATCGTACCCAGGCGGCGCAAGTGGCTGCTCGGCCGGATCGCGGCCAAGCGGCTGGTGCGCCAGGTCTCGGGTGAAGCGGATCTGGTGGACCAGCAGATCAGCGTGCTCAATCAGCCTTCGGGGGAGCCCTTCGTTCTCATCGAAGGCCGGGGCGGATGGGCCTTCCCCATTTCGCTTTCGCATCGCAGCGAGGTCGGCATGGCGGCGGCGCCCGTCGATCGGCTGGCCCGCATTGGCGCCGACCTGGAGACGGTGGAGCCACGCGATCCGGCCTTGATCCGCCAGTTTTTCACTGATGACGAGGCGGCGCTGGTCGAGCACAGCGGCGAGGAGCCGAGCCTGGTGATGGCGCGCATCTGGAGCGCCAAGGAGGCAGTGCTAAAATTGCTCGGTCTCGGCCTACGCATCGACACCCGCGGGGTGCGTGTAAGTCTGACCGGCGAGCCCTTCCCGGGCTGCCCCGAGGGCTGGCAGCCGGTCACCGTCGCCGTGCTCGCCAAGTTGCCCCGGCAGGAGATTTTAGAGCGCCTGCGGGTGGTCTGGCGGCGCGAGCCGGAGTGCGTGCTCACGGTTGCGTGTCAGTGGCCGCCGCTCGCCGCCCAAGGGTGATAGTTGTTCACGCTATCCACCCGCTCGCCAATAGGTGGGTGGCTGGCACGGAAGAACTTGAACCAGAGACCAGGCCTGGGCACGGCCAGGTTCTGCTGCTGCAGTGAAATGAATGCGGTGGCGGCGGCGCGATTGTCGTGGGTGAGAGCAAGGGCGAAGCGATCGGCCGCGCGCTCGTGATAGCGCGAGAAAGCGAGCGTGGCGGGGCTGATGACGAGCGAGAAGAGTGCCAACAGGAGCATGAGCAAAGGCAGCGACGCCACGTCGTCGAGTCGGCTCGTGCCCATGCGGGCACCGAAGTGAAGCAAGAGATAGCTCGCCAGCCGATGGGCGCCGAACAGGCCGAGCAGGGTGAGCAGCCAGGACAGGATTATGCTCGTCCAGACATGGCCGAGCACGTAGTGGCCTAGCTCGTGCCCGACCACGAACTTGATTTGGGCGGGCTTGAGCCTGGCCAGCAGGGTGTCCCACAGCACGATGCGTTTGGTGCTGCCGATGCCCGTCACGTAGGCGTTGACCTTGTTGGTGTCGACACTCTTGTCGACTTCGAAGACCCGAGCGCCCTCGACGCCGGCCTGCCGTGCCGTGGCCAAGACCTCGTTTTCGAGCTGGTGGTTCTTCATGGGGCCGAACTTGTTGAACAGGGGCGCGATCCACAGGGGTACGGCGAACTGGGTCAGGAGGTAGAAGGGAAGGGCTAGCAGGCCGGTCCAGAGCCACCAGCCCTGTGGGCTCTTGCGCAAGAGCCAGTACGGAACCCATAGCACCAGGGCGCCAATGACGATGCCAAGCCCCAGCTCTTTGCCGCGGTCACCCGCCCACTTGGACAGAGTCTGCCCCGACAGACCGTAGGTATGCTCGCGCACAAAGCCAACGTAGTAGTCCAGGGGCAACTGAATTACGAATAGCAATACGGACAGCAGCGCCAGGTATATCACCAGCGTCGGGTAGAAGTGCCCTCGCGCTGCGTGGCTTGCGAGATCGCGTAGCTTGGCCGAGAGGCCGGTGAAGACAATGAGCGCGGGCAGGAGCAGCGAGAGCGCCTGCTCGACGGCCCAGATGATGTTGCCGCTATGGTAGTAACGCAGCGCTTGCGCCGAAGCGGGCGGCACCTCGACTGGCCCAGCTGCCTCCGCCCCGGAGGCAACCTGAGCTGGTCCCTGCGCCTCGGGGGGCATGGCGGCAGCCGCGCACCAGGGCAAGAGCAATGTCGCGAGCACACATCCCACCCCACCCGTGCCAGCCTTGGACGCGAACATCGAGCTAGTATAGCAGCAGGCCGGGAGTCGTATCCTTGCCGGCCTGGGCCGCGCGCGAAGTCGGCGCTATGATTCAGGTATAGTCACCCATTACTAGACGCAGGTCGGGAGAAAACCATGATCACCCGCGCAACTGCTGCGCTCGCTATACTGATGACGCTTTCCGGTCAGGCTTTCGCTCGGGAGTGTCCCGACCAGGCTAGCGCCGACGCAGCCGCGCGGCGCCAGGAAGCAAAGCAGTGGTTTAGCGAAGGCGCAGCGAGAGCGCAGGCAGGGGACGATGTCGCTGCTTTGAAGGCGTACCAGTGCTCGCTCAAGCTCGTCCCTCATGGCTTCACCGCGTTCAATATCGGTCGCCTCGCCGAGCGCATCGGGGACCTGGAGCTGGCGGTAGCCAGCTACAACGAGTATCTGCTCTTGGTTCCGGACGCTCCTGACGAGGCCGACATAACCCGAAGAATCCGCACGCTCGAGGAGCGCCTGGCCATGGCCAAGGGGCAGGCTCCGGTCGTGACCGACTCGCTCGCGCCGACGCCGCCTCCGGCCCCCGCGCCCCCGGCGCTTGGCGCTTCGGGAGCGGGCGCAGCTGCATCGGCTGGCCCGCCGACCAACTCGGCGGCGGAGCCGGTCGGCACCATCGCCACCGGGGGCCAGCCGCGCAACTACCGTACCCTGGCCTGGGTGTCGTATGGGGGCGCAGCCGCCCTGCTGGTAGCGGCATTGGTCACCAATCTCATGGCTCGAAGCGAAATGGACAGTTGCCGGTCGACTTACAGCAACGCCGGGCGGGCTGCCGCGCAGGCGTCGTGCGACGATGCCAAACCCCTCGCCTATTCATCCTACCCATTGTTCGGTCTCGCCGGCGCGGCGGCGGCGGCCGGGACTTTCTTCGTGCTGCGCCCGACCCCGTCGACCGAAGTAGCCCTGGCCCCCATGCCCGATCGCGGCCTGGCGCTGCGCTTGGGTGGCAGGATGTAGCCGCTACCGTACGTCGGCGTTGCCTGTGCCACCCGCTTCGAGCTGGCGCTGCGCTTGGGTGGCGTGATGTGGCCGCTACGACCCTTTCCAGTACCTGACTCTCCCGGTGTCGGCGTGGATGAAGTGTGTGCGCGGGTAGTATCCCACCCCGCCCAGGTGCAAGCCGCGCACGAACTGGCGCAGCGCCTCGGTGGAGACGCCATGGATGCGGAAGTCGACGGCGGCGCCCTGAGTATGCTGGCTGTCGCGTGCCACCTGGTGGCCCTTCTTGCGTAACATCAGGTTGTACTTGGGCGAGCGGTAGCCCGACACGATCTCCACCCGCTGGGCGTGAAATCTGATGGCGGCCGCCGCCAATACTCCGGCCAAGCGTGTATCGGCCTGGGTGGCCTGGTTGGTGTAGTGATCGCGCAGGAAGAGCTGGAATGGGCGCTTGTAGGGCAGCCCCGCGCATAGCGGCAAGGACTCGTGGTTCCAGATACTGTATAGGGTGGTGATCACGTCGACGCGCGTTCCGACCGGCTGCATCGGTTCGGCCAGGCGCATCTCCGCTTGAAGGTTGGGCGTTCCGGCTGCCCGGCGTCCGCCGCTCGTTCGGGCATGCTCTCCCGCGAGCGCGTTGTCGCTCAGGTGTACGTCGGGACGATAGGCCTTCTCGAGGAGCCAGCTTTCCTTCTTGCTCAGCTCGCGCAGGGCCGGCACCAGGTGTTGCTCGCGCTCCTCTACCGTGGTGGCGAGCGGTTCGGCAGGGGCGAGCGGGTAGGGGTCGCTCGGCACACCGCTATCGATCAGCACGGTGGCGTTAAGCAAGACCAGAAAGAGACTACCCATGCTCGCCCCATCATACCCGGTAGACGCCAGAACCGATATCGGACAGGATAGCCGGGAAGCGCGTTAAGGGCTTTCACTTTTCATCTTGTTACCGAACTTGTCACCGAACTTTTAACCGCGAGGCTAGGCCCAAATGTTCAAGATCCAGACTCTCAACAAGATCGCCCCCATAGGACTCGAGGAGCTGACGCAGGATTCGTTCGTCGTCGCGTCGGAGGTTGCGGATCCGGACGGGATCCTGGTGCGTAGCGCGGATATGCACGCCATGGAGCTACCCGCCTCGCTCAGGGCGATCGCGCGTGCTGGCGCTGGCGTCAACAACATTCCCATCGAGAAATGCTCCAAACGCGGCATCGTGGTTTTCAACACTCCGGGGGCCAATGCCAACGGGGTCAAGGAGTTGGTCATCGCCTCCTTGCTCATGGCGTCGCGCAGGCTCCTGCCCGGGGTGGAATGGGCACGTAGCTTGAAGGGCAAGGGCAAGGAGGTCGGGGCCCTAGTCGAGAAGGGCAAGAACGACTTTGTCGGGCCCGAGATCAAGGGCAAGAGGCTGGGCGTCATCGGTCTCGGGGCGGTCGGTGTCATGGTGGCCAACGATGCGCTTGCCCTGGGCATGGACGTGGTCGGCTACGATCCCTACATCTCCGTCGAAGCGGCCTGGGGATTAGCACGTACCGTCAAGCGCGCCACCAGCCTTGATCTCCTGATCTCCCAATCCGACTACATCACCCTGCACGTGCCCTTGGTGGAGGCGACCAAGGGCATGCTGGGCAAGGCCCAGTTCGCCGCCATGAAGAAGGGGGTGCGCATCGTCAATCTCGCCCGCGGCGCCCTGGTCAAGACCGCGGATATCAAGCCGGCCCTTGCCTCCGGCCAGGTCTCCTGTTACGTGACCGACTTCCCGGAAGACGATCTGCTCGACGAGAAAAACGTGATCCCGATTCCGCACCTCGGGGCTTCGACCCCGGAGGCGGAGGACAACTGCGCCGTCATGGCCGCCCACCAGCTGGGCGATTACCTGCGCTACGGCAACGTGAATAACTCGGTCAACTTCCCGAGCTGCGAGATGGCGTACCGGCGGCGCACCCGCATCGTGGTGGCCAACGCCAACGTGCCCAACATGGTCGGACAGATCACCACTGTGCTAGCCTCGGCACGGATCAACATCGTCGACATGATGAATAAGAGCGCGGGCGAGCTGGCCTACAACATCATCGATGTCGACGGCCTGGTCGACGAAACCCTGGTCGGGACCATCCGCGCCATCGCGGGCGTGCTCATGGCCCGCCTCATCCCCGGAGGCTGATCGGTCGGCGCTAAGGGGGGGCTTGCGGCGGCGCTGGCCCTCTTCAGACCACGATACGCTCGCACTGCTCGGCCAGCCGGGCGGCCTCCGCGGCCACGTCCAGGGTGCGCTCGGCCGCTTCGAGGTCGGACAGCCTGGCCGCGGTGCTGGGATGGGCGGGGGTGAAGAGCGAGCAGCAGTCCTCGAAGGGCAGCGCCGAGGTGGCGTAGGTTCCTATGCGTCGTGCCAGGGTGGTGGTCTCGGTCTTGTCGTAGGTAAGCAGGGGGCGCAACACGATGTGGCGCGCGGCCTTTTCGATGTTGGCCATGTTGATCAGGGTTTGACTGGCCACCTGGCCGAGATTTTCCCCGGTAACGATGGCGTCGGCGTGGCCGCGGTCGCACAAGAGATCGGCCACCCGCACCATCATGCGACGATATAGCACCACCGCCAGCTCGGCCGGACCGGCGGCCCGCAGGCGCTGCTGGGTTTCGGTGAAGTGAGCGACGTGGAGGGTGGTCGCAACTTGCCAGCGCGCCAGGATGCGCAGCAGGGACAAGACTTTGTCCTTGGCCCCTTCCCCGGTGAAAGGTGGCGAATGGAAGGTGAGCGCTTGCAGGGCGAGGCCACGCTTGGCCGCCAGCCATCCCGCGACCGGGGAATCGATGCCGCCCGAGAGCAGCAGCACCCCCCGGCCCGAGACGCCCACTGGCAGTCCGCCCGGGGCTGGTCTGACCTCGGCAAAGACATAGACCGCAGTGGAATGAATCTCGATGCCGATGCGCAAGCTCGGCCGGTGTACGTCTACCTTGAGGCCGAGGGTTGCGATGACGGCGTCGCCGACGTGGCAATCGATGGCATGAGAGCGCAGGGGAAAGCTTTTGTCAGTGCGGCGGGCTTCCACTTTGAAGGTGCGGTCTGCCGCCGGTAGGACGGTGCTCGCTCTTTGGGCCTCGGCGAGCGCCGCGCTGGTGATGGCCGCCAGATCGGGCGTGGTTTCCACCCCGGGCGAGACGGAGACCAGCCCGAAGACGCGCTCCAGGCGGCGGCAGAGATCTTCGCGTTGCTCGTCGGGAGCGCGCACCAGGATGCGACCGTGGGGGGCGAAGACTTGGGCAGCGGGCATGTCACTCACGGCGCGGCGCACGTTGTCGGCCATCGCGCGCAGGAAGAAGCCACGATTGCCCCCCTTGAGGAACAGCTCACCATAGCGGCACAGGACGGTTACCATCTCGTCCGTTTACCACCTTTCATGATCTGATCAGCGCTGGCAGATATGGGCGGCGCCCTCGATCTCGCCCAGCGCGGCCACCAGCGCCGAGACCGCCGCTTCGATGTCGCTCGGGGTGGTGAAGCGCGAAAGCGAGAAGCGCAGCGTGCCGGTGCCGGACGGCACCGCGATCGCGCGCATGACCCGGCTCGGGGCCCGGGTCCGCGCTCGGCAGGCCGCGCCTTCGGAGGCGAATACCGAACGGGCGGCCAGCGCGTGCAAGACCGGCTCGGCTGGAACCCCCGGCAGCAGCACGTTGCTGATGTGGGGCACCCTTGGGGTAGTGCGTGCAATGGTAGGGCGTACCTGGGGCAACCGAGCGAAGACCAGATCCTCGAGCTGGTCGCGCAGGCTCGCCACCCGAGCCACGCTGTCCCGCGCACCCCGCGCCAAGGAGGCCGCTACTCCGAAGCCCACGCAGCCGGGCAGGTTCTCGGTGCCGGGGCGCAGGTTGTGCTCCTGCCCCCCTCCCCCATAGAGGGCGGTAATCCGCTTGCCCGGGCGGAGCCAGAGCGCACCCACCCCCTGGGGGCCGTGCAGCTTGTGAGCGGATAGGGCGAGCGAGTCGACACCCAGGCCGCGCACGTCGATCGGCAGGAGGCTCGCGCACTGGACCGCGTCGACGTGGAAGTGAATCTTCTGTCCCTGGGCGCGCACGGCCCGGGCGAGGTCAGGCACCGGCTGCAGACTACCGATCTCGTTGTTGGCCAGCATTATCGCCACCAGCGAAGTATCAGGGCGGATCGCTTGCAGCACTGAGTCGACGGTCACGCGGCCGTCCTGGGCGGGCGCCACCTCGTCCATGCGCCATCCTTCGCTCGCTAGCTGGCGCGCCGATTCGTAAACCGCGGCGTGCTCGAGGGCACTGACCACCAGGTGACGACCACGCGCCGCACGGGCCGCGCCGACTACCCCGAGGGCGTCGGCCTCGGTACCGCTGCCCGTGAAAATCACCTCTTCGGGCTCGGCGCCGATGAGGGCGGCCACTTCTTGCCTGGCCTGCGCGAGGGCGCGGGCGGCGGCGGCACCTCGCCCGTGGCGGGAAGAAGGATTTCCGTAGCCATCGCGCATGGTGCGCACCACGGCTTCGACCACCTCGGGGGCGGGCGCGGTCGTTGCCGCATTATCGAGGTAGACGGTCATGGGGAAGACCTGGGCTCAGCATAGCTGCAAATCGTTCATAGTTCCCCCGCCAGCTCCTACGCCAGCGCACGCAGCGTCGCAATAATGTTGTCCTGCTCGGCTCGGGTCAGGCCATGAAACAGGGGAATCATCACCGTCGTGTCGCGGGCGGCCTCCGAGTTGGCCAGGCGAAGGCAGCGGCCCTCGCCGTGGAGCGCAAGGTCGCAGGGCTGGCCGCCGCAGGTCCAGGCCGCCCTCCGATAGGCGGGCTCGGCGTGGGCATTACCGACGCCGCGCCGGCTGGCGATACCGCGCTCGCCTAGGTGCTTCATGATCTCGACCTGGGTGAGGCGCGCGCCGGCCCTTACCCGCAAGGGGTAGCTCTGGAAATTGACGCGTGCCCACGGCGGCTCGCGCGGCGCCTCGAAGGTTGGGTGCCCGGACAGAGCCTCCCGGTAACGCTCGGCCAGGGCGCGTCGCTCGGCGATGGTCGAGTGCAAGCGAGCTAGCTGCGGCCGTGCCAGGGCCGCCTGCAGGTCAGTCATGCGGAAGTTGAACGCCGGCTCGACAAAGGACGTGAAGGCTCCGGGTCCGCCCTCGGTGCCCCGCGGGTCGAAGGTCGGGAGGCCGTGTTGACGCAAGCACCGCAAGCGATCGGCCAAAGCCGGGTCTGAGGTGGTTATGATCCCGCCTTCGCCGGTGGTTATCACCTTGCGGGGATGAAAAGAAAAGCAAGCCGCCTTGCCATGGGGCTGGCCGATGCGCTGCCAGGTCTCGCCGATCCTTATCTCGCTGCCCACGGCACACGCGGCGTCTTCGATCACGGGCAAGGCGTGGCGATCGGCGATGGCCAAGATCTCGGGCAGGGCGCAGGGGAAACCGAGTTGATGGACGCACAAGATGGCCCGGGTCGCGGGGGTAAGGGCTTGCTCGAGGAGTTTGGCATCCATGCCATAGGTGGAGGGGTCTATGTCGACGAAGACGGGGCGGGCTCCCACCGCGACCACCGCGTTTGCCGTGGCGATGAAGCTGTGGCTCACCGTCGCCACATCGCAGCCCTGGCCCACGTCGAGTGCATGCAGGCAAAGCTGGAGCGCGAGGGTGCAGTTGGCAACGGCGACGGCGTGGGCTGCTCCCACCGCGCCCGCCAGCTCCTCCTCCAGCGCCGCCACTTCCGGTCCTTGCGCAAGCCAGCCCGAGCGGATCACGCGTATAGCGGCCTCGACCTCGGCCTCGCCCAGCGCGGGGCGCACGATGGGGATGAGCATGCCCACAGAATCTCGCGAAGCAGCTCATGGCGCCACCGCTTTGTGCACGATGAGGTAAACGAGAAAGACGAGCGTGGGCAAGGTGAGCCCCAGGCCGATGCCCCAAGCGAAGGCTACCCGGGCGCCGATCGGTGGCTTGCCCACGGGTTGCGTCGCCTCGAGGGGCTGGGCAAGGGGAGGGGCGAAGGGGAAACCGGGAGCTCCCGATAGGTCGACCAGGGGAGCGACTATTCTTGCGAAGGGCGCGGGCGGCTGGCTGTCGGAATGACACGCCGACACAGGCTCCATGAGACGGTGGTCGATGCCGTGCGTGGCTCGATAGAAGTAATCGGTCCAGCGGTTGCGCAGCTCGGGCGAAGATTCGGGGAGGATGGCGTTGGCGAAGTCACCCACGCTGGGAAAGCGCTGGTCGGGATCCGCGTGCAGCCCGCGCGCCACCGCGCTGTGGATGAGCTGGGGCAGGCCGGGACGCACGAGGGCAAGCGGAGGGTAGTCGCCACGGATGATAGCCCGGGTGAGTGCCTCTCCCTCGCGATCGTGGTAGGGAGCCTGGCCGGTGAGCAAGAGGTAGAATAGCGACGCGATCCCGTACTGATCACCCGATTTGCTGGGACTAGCAGGGCGAAGCAGCTCGGGAGCCAGATAGCGATAGCGCTCCGGATACTCAGCGCACGCGGCCAGGTGAGCGGCGGACGGTTCGCGCGCAGTGCACGGAGGCGGGACCAGGCCGCAGTCGAGGATCTTGATCCGATCCTGCCAGGTGGGCATGGTGGTGACGCGAACATTGTTGGGCTTGAGCGCGCCATGGATGATCGAGTGGTCGTGGCAGGCACAGACGCCGCTGCAGACGGCAAGGATAAGGTCGACGGCTTCTTGCGGCGCAACTGGGCCCCGGCGGGCGTAGGCCGCCAGGTCCCAGCCGGGATAGTAGGCCATGGCCAGATAGGGCCCCCCGTCTGGATCGTCGCCGAAGTCGTCGACCCTTACTACCGCCCGATGGGTGACATTGCCCAGCAGGGCGGCTCGCCCGAGGAAGCCCACCCGAGTGTCAGCGTCGCCATGGGTGAGCATCTTGATGGCGGAGATGCGGCGGAGATCGAGGGCGCGCGCTTTGTAGACGACCCCCACCTCACCCTGGCCTAGCTTGCCGATGACCTGGTACTTGCCGTCGATGACCGTGCCCGGCTCGAGAACGACCTCAACCGAATGTCGATCAGCACTCATGCGACCTCAATCCTCCACGACACACCACGAACGGCAGCCCCAAAACCCTGGCACGAAATTGCCCAGAAAAAAACCGCAAAAGCGGGCGGAGCAGGCGACCAAGCAGCGGCGGCGGCCGATAACTGAGGAATGGAGGAGGGAGCCGTGACTGAACAGACACTTCTACGTCGAGGAGCGCGACTTGGGCGGTACGAGATACGCGAGCTGGTTGGCCGGGGCGGGATGGGCGAGGTTTACCGAGCCTGGGATCCGCTATTGCAGCGAGATGTCGCGGTCAAGGTTTTGACCGCGTGCGAGGAAGGGATGCTGCGCCGGTTTAAGCGCGAAGCGGAAGCCATCGGCAGACTCGATAACCACAACGTAGTGGAAATCCACGACTGCCGGATCGAGGCCGAGCCACCCTACATCGTCATGGAGCTCTTGCGCGGCCAGCCCCTGACCCAGCGACTGGTGCGCGGGCCAATGCCCGTGGCCGAGGCGGTGGCCATCGTGCTCGGCGTATGCCGTGGGGTCGCTGCTTGCCACCGGGTCGGGATCATACACAGGGACGTTAAGCCCGCTAATGTGTTCCTGGCCGAGACGGCTCACTATGGCACCGTGGTGAAGGTCCTCGACTTCGGAGTCGCCAAGCCGGCGCGCTACCTGGCCGCCGATGTCACCGGACCGCAACAGCAAGTGATGGGAACGCCCAGGTACATTGCTCCCGAGCAACTGGTGGGGCTCGACGCTGACGAGCTGTCCGATCAATATGGCATATGTCTTCTGCTCTACGCTGCCCTGACCGGCCGGCCACCCTTCGGCCAGCGAGAGGGGCTGGATCTGGCACTAGCCATCTTGCAGGCCGACTATCCCAAGCTGGGGCAAGTGCGGCCGGACGTCGAGGCCAATCTGGCGGCGATTGTCACGCGGGGGCTCAGCGTCGACCGAAGACGTCGCTTCCCAACGGTGATGGCGCTCGGTCGTGCTCTGGTCGAGATCACGCCGCCCGAGCGCAGGGAACCCTGGGAGGACCACTTCGCCGAGCACGGGGGATTCTCCGCCTCCGCCGATCCCTCGCCTTCGGTCACCATGGTCAAGCGGCGCGGACAAGTAGCGGCCACCCGCATGCTTGCCCCGGACGAGATTGCGCGTCTGCTCCTGGATTCCCTGCACCGGGACGGGTCAGGAGCGGCGGCCGCCGACGAGACGAAGAGGAACCCGCCCGCCTACGCCGACGTCGCCGCTCTTTTCTTCCCATCCGCTCGTCTGAGGGGCGAGCGTAGCCCGGCTTCGCCGGGCTACGCGAGGGGGGACCGGGGGCTTGCGAGCGAGAGCGAGCCAAGCCCCCGTAAAATAGTCGGGCTTGTGAGCGAGAGCGAGCCAAGCCCCCGTGAGATGTCAGCCCGGCGGGCCAAGAGGCATCTCACCGGGAGCCTCAGGCTGGGGGTCGGGTTGCTGTCAGCCTCGGCCGCGCTGACCGCCCTGTGGCTGGTGTTGTGCGAGAGAGATGGGCACCTTGCGCACGTGAGCGTGGAGCTACCCACCCGAACGCCATCGGCGGCTCGCGAGGGCAACCCCGACGAACAGCTCCCGGAGGATGGGGTTGGCTCGGAGTCGGACCGTGGTCGCAGGTCGGCCAACATGGGGGAGCAGGCACCCCTACCCAAGACCCTGAAGAGAAGAGACAGATCCGACAAATCCGACCGATCGAATAGAGCGCTCCCTGCCCCACTCGGTTCGGCTTCTGGCCGATGGCAGAGCTGGAGCACAGACGAGCGCGGCCAGGCTCTGTCGCGGAGAGACAGATCCGGCGGAGCGGGCGAAGCTACGGAGGGATTGCCCATCCTTTGGTGAAAGAGGGCACCACGATGGCAGCCCCCACCCCTCCAGGAGCGCGCCGGCGGGGCCGCGCCGCCAAGCAGCCGCACTACTGTCCAAACCGCCGTCCCGCCTGCACCGCCGTCCCGCCTGCACCGCCGTCCCGCCTGCACCGCCGTCCTGCCTGCACCACTGTTCCGCCGGTCCTTCCTGTCCGGTCCTTCCTTGACCGGCGGGGGCCAGTCGTCTAGCCTATCCGCCAGGTCATGTGTTTCTGGCGCCGCCTGCGTGGGGACAAGCACGGCTCTTCGGCAGCCGCGCGGTGCTTAGCCGTTGCGGTGGTGGTGGCCATGTGCGCCGGGCAGCTGGCCGTCATGGCGCACGAGATCACGGTGGTCCACTTCCGTTGCCCCGAGCATGGTGAGCTGACCCATCTCTTGGCGCCACCCGCAGGGGCAGCCTTGCCCGCAACATCGGCCTTGGCCCGCCTGGCGGTGCAGGCGTCCGGGACGCGGTCGGCCGAGGCACACGAGCATTGCGGTCTGGCCTTCACGGTCGAGGGCCGACCCTCCTCGCCGGCCCACGGGACGGTGATCGACCTCGCGCCGCCCCGTCCGGTGCTGGCGACAGGGGCGCCGGCGCGCGCGCAGGGCCGCGTGTTCGTTCTGGCGAGCGCGCCCAAGACCTCGCCGCCCGCGGCCTGAGGCCGCCCTACCGTCTGGCTCCCGGCGGGGAGTCGGCGGACTTGCGTGGCGTGGCTGGGAGGAAAAATTGGTGCCGGGTGCGCGGGCCCGCTGGGCGGCGCACGGCGGTGTTTAATGGCCTGAAGATGCGAGGTGGCTTGCTCGATGCTTGCTTTGGTCTGGGTTCGTACAATTTCACTGTGCGTGGCGCTGCCGTCCCTGGCGGCCTGGGTGCTCGTCTTGACCCCGCGGGGGGCACAAGCCGAGCCCGGGGCTGGGGCGGGGGTGGCGCCGGTGCAGCCGGTGCAGCCGCCGGTGGCAGGGGTGCAGCCGCCGGCGCAGCCGCCGGTGGCGGGGGTGCAGCCGCCGGTCGTGCTGGAGGAGAGTCGCCCCCCTTATCCGGCCGAGGCGCTTGCCGCTCGACCGAGCGGTGAGGTTCTGGTCACGGTCACGGTGACGCCGAGCGGGGATGTGGCTGGCACCGAGCTGGCCCGCGGGGTGGATCCTGCGCTCGACCGAGCTGCGCTGGCGGCGGCGAGCCGCTGGCGCTTTCGCCCGGCCACGCGTGACGGCCTGCCCGTGGCCAGCCGGGTCCAGTTGTTGTTCCACTTCGCGCCGCCACCGGCCGGCGAGCTTCCCCCCGCTGCCGCTCCGACAGCCCAGCCCGCCGCCGGGGCCCCCGTCACGTCCGAGGCCGCGACCGTGGGCCAGAGCTCGCGATCGGAGGCCCCGGCTCCCGCCGCGGCCTCGGGGGGGTCGGGCAAGACCGACGAGAATGCCGCTATCGATGTCACGGTCCGGGGCCGCCGGCAGGACGTGAGCCGCGGCGCCTCGGATCTCCAGATCGAGGTGGGCCAGCTGTCCGTGATCGCCAACCAGAAGGCCTCCGACATTCTGCAGCTCGCGCCCGGGATCTTCATCGCCAATGAGGGGGGGGCCGGCCACGCCGATCAGGTCTTCTTGCGCGGGTTCGACGCGGAGCAGGGGCAAGCGATAGAGTTTACGGTCAACGGCATTCCCATCAACGAGGTCGACAATACCGACGGGCACGGCTACGCCGATACCCACTTCATCATCCCCGAGCTGGTGAAGAACCTGCGCGTGATCGAGGGTCCCTTCAGCCCCCGTCAAGGCGACTTCGCCGAGGCGGGCAGCGCCGACTATCAGCTCGGCGTGCCCTATCGGCGCACCGAGATCTCCGCCAGCTACGGCTCGTTCGACACCCAGCGCTTACTGGCGCTGTGGGCGCCCGAGCACGAGCGCGAGGGCACCTTCGCGGCGGCACAGCTCTTCCAGAGCGCTGGCTATGGCTCGAACCGGGCCAGCACCAACGCCAGCGCCATGGCGGAGTACGAGGGCGATCTCGGGGCGCGCGGCTTGTGGCGGCTCTTGGCCACCGCCTACGGCACCCACTACCAGAGCGCCGGGGTAGTGCGCGGCGACGATGTGGCCGCGGGACGGATCGGGTACTACGGCACCGAGGATCCCAACCAGGGCGGCGATGCTCAGCGCTACACCCTGTCCCTCGACCTGCAGAGCCCGAGCGAGCAGCATTTCCTCGAGCAGCAGGTTTTCTTGACCTGGCGCAATCTGCGCATCGACGAGGACTTCACCGGCTTTCTCCTCGACGATCAGACCTTCGGCCAGAGCTATCACCCGCAGCGCGGCGACATGATCGAGCAAGACTACACCGCGCTCACCGCGGGCGCGCGCGGGAGCGACCGGTGGACTGGGTTCTTGCTCGGCCGGCCCCAGGCGCTCGAGGTCGGGTACTACGCCCGCTACGACCACACTACCCCGATGATTCAGCGCCTACGTTATGGGACGCAGATTCCCTACGCCATCGATGAGGATCTGGTGACCGACATCATGAACCTCGCCCTTTACCTGGATCTCGACCTCCATCCCACCCGCTGGCTGACTCTGCGTGGCGGCGTCCGCGAAGAGTACTTCGATTACAACGTGCTCAACCAATGCGCGACCGCGGGGGTGTTCGTGCCCAATACCCCCCTCAATCAGACCTGTGAGGCGTTCGACCCGGCGGGCCCGCGTCTGCCCACCCAGCGCAATACCGCCACCGCGCTGGTCACCCTACCCAAGGTCACCGCCTTGGCCGAGGTCTTGCCGCCCCTGACCCTCACCGCCAGCTATGGCCTGGGCGCGCAGTCGCTCGATGCCATCTACATCACCCAAGACGAGCGGGCGCCCTTTGCCAGCATCTCGGCCGCCGAGGGGGGCGCGATCTATCACCAGCGGCTGGCCGGGCTCGAGGTGACCGCGCGGGCGGTCGGGTTTTACACCCACGTCAGCCGCGACCTGATCTTCGACCCGCTGCTCGGCCGCCTCACCACCTCGACGGGCACGACTCGCGACGGTGCCGTGGGCTCGCTGCGCGCCACCGGAAAATGGTTTGACGAGCTGGCCTCGGCCACCTATGCCCACGCCACCTACGATGCCGACGGAACCCTGGTCCCCTATGTGCCATCGCTGATCGCGCGCTCCGACAGCGCGGTTTTCGGGCCCCTCGGCCGGCGCACCTATCACGGCCATCGCCTGCAGGGCACCGCCGGGTTCGCGGTCAACTTCATCGGACCACGCGCCCTGCCTTTCAGTCAGACCGCGGCCTCCACCCTCGAGCTCGACGCCTCGGTCAGTGTGCGCTGGAGCTTCCTGCGCCTTGGCCTTTTGGCCCAGAACCTCACCAACGCGCGCTACCCCTTGACCGAGTATTACTACGCCTCCAACTTCCGGACTCCGCCCTTGCCCCCCACCTTGGTGCCGACCGAGCAATTCACGGCGGCGCCGCCCTTTTCTCTGCTGGCCACGCTGTCGATCCTGCTCGACGGGGAGGGCAGACCATGACGACGACGATGACGGGGCAGGCGCGGGCGGGCGTGCTCTTGCTGCTCGCCCTCGGGGCCGGGGGCGCAGGGGGGTGCGGGGGCACGACCGGGGGTGACCTGATCCAGATCCCCTTCCAGGCCGGCGGGATGGTGCGCGACGTCACCCGGCCCTTCACCTTCACCACCGGGCAAGGCTGGACCGTCACCTTGAGCCAAGCCCAGGCCGTGCTCGGCCCAGTCTACTTCAACATCGATGCCCCCGAGCCGGACGTCTTTCGCAGCGGGGTGGTCATCATGCAGATCACTCGCCAGTTCATCGTCGACCTGGTCGACCCGACGCTCGCGACCGTCGCGGGGGGGGCAAGTGGCGAGACGGGGACGGCGGTTGCAGTCGAGATCGGCCTGCTCTCCACCGTCAATGACTACAATGACAACATCGACGGCGGCCTGGCACCGCCTCTGGCCGAGGACGGGCAAGCGGGAACGGCCTTCCTGGCCGGTCAGGCCAGCAAGGATGGGGTGGTCGTGCCGTTCGCCGGCCGGGTGCAGATAACCAGTGCCCTGGTCACCCCGCTCGACCCGATCGCCTGGCTGGCCCGGGTAAGCGGCGCCTGCCCCATCGGAGTGCCCACAGGCACTGCGAGCAATTCCAATTGCAACCTGACCTTCACCACGACCAGCGGTACGCTCGCCCTGCGGGTCGACCCGTCGCATTGGTTCGATCAGGCCAATTTCTGCAACCTGGTCACGCCTGAGCCCAGGGCCAGCGCCAGCGAGGGTGGGGTGGATGCGAGCGCCCCGGCCGTCACCCCGGATGCGGAGCCCGTCGCCGGGGACAGCAGCGATGCCGCCAGCGCCGGTGCGGCCGAGGGCGGGGCCAGCAGGGCCACGCCAGCGCCCTGTGCCCCGGTCGAGGGAACCGTATATGGCTGGTCCGACACCAATCCCTTCAACCTCGCCGTCCTGGGCGGCATGCAGGGCACCGCCGGCGTCTACTACTTCAGCCTGGGGCAACCGTGAGCGATCTGCCTCGGGCAACACGCAAGCGAGCACAACGAGGGCGCACGCGCCTTCAGCAAGGGAGAACGAACATGAACAAAGTCGATAAGCTGGCCGGTAAGGCTGGTAAAGCGGGTAAGCCCGGCCTGGGATTTCTCGGGGCGGCGCTCCTGGCCGCATGCGGCTCGAGCGCGAGCACCACCGGGAGCGCGAACGATCCGCAGAGCCCGCCCGCGGGCACCACCTTGACGGCGCCGACCATCAACTTCACCCAGTCCTCGCCCAACACACCCCAGACCGTGGAGGTTACCTTCTCGGGTGAGACCCTGGGGATAAACGGGCTGCCCTTCCAGCCCGTCACTGCCGGGGATCCCTACTTCGTCGATGGCTGGAACATGACCATCGACGAGGACCTGGTAGTGGTGGGTAATATTAGGCTGAACAGCAATCCCACCGCGGACCAGACCTGGTACGACATGGGGCAAGAGGTGGCCCACAAGGTCGGGCCGTTCGTCTTCGATGCTCACCAGGCGCTGGGCTTCAAAGGCAAGGACGGCGTGGAGCCGGCGAGCCCGATGTTCGTCTTCGACCACGAGGACGACGGCTCCGCTTTCGACACCAGCCAGCGTTATGCCTTTTCCTACGACACTGTGGTGGCGAGCTACCCGGCCTGGAACCTCAACCTGACCCCCCAGGGGGTGCAAGACTACGTGGTCATGGTGCAGAACGGGTGGAACAAGCTCTTGCGTGGCACCGCCACCTACGTCGGCACCGGGATCTACAACAACCCGAGCGATCCGAACGCCGCCGCGGCCCAGGCCCTGTTCGCCGCCTTGCCCACCAAGGTGAGCTTCATGATGGGTTGGAACGATGCCACGGAAAACCTCAATTGCGTGAACGCCGACCTGGGCGACGAGGCCGACCTCGGCGACCGGGGCATCGTGATCTACCCCAACCAGGCCAGCATCGCCCAGATCACCATGCACGTCGATCACGTCTTCTGGGACAAGCTCAAGCAGGAAGGGGCGGCGCTGCGTTTCGACCCCATCGCCGCCTTTGCGCCGGCGGATACCAGCGCCACGCCCATGAGCCTCAACGCCTTCCACGGCCAGCACCTGCTCGCCACCTTCGGCGATGGGGTAACGCCGCTGCCCGATCGGGCGCCCTACCAGCCCAATCCGTCGCCCAACGCGAGCGCACCCACCAACGACGTGCAAGCCAATCCGCTGCAGGTCACCATGAACCTGAACGGCGTGACTGCCCCGAACGGGGGGGCCTTCCCGGACGACTTGGTGCAGTTCATGGCCTTCAGCGCGCAATCTCAGATGCACCTGAATGCACAGGGGCTATGCTACATCAAGGGGCAGAATCCCGCCGACCCTTACTACGCGCCCAACGTACACTGAGCCAGGGGCGGAGCCGTGGGCGCCAGGGTGCCGCGTGACTTGTGCGGTGCGTGTTGCGCGCGATGCTAGCATGGGGCACCTTTCCGCCATGAAAGCCAAGAGCGAGACCCCACTGACTGTCGCTGGGCTGCTGCGCGCAGCCCCGCGCGCCGTCAATAGCAAACCGCTCTGGGCCCAGATTAACGTCACGTGGCAGTGTAACCTGTCCTGCGCCTATTGCAGCGAGCACGATAACGCTAAGGGGCACGTGCCGTTCGCCGATGTTATAGCGCGCATAGATAAGTGCAAGGAGCTGGACGTCCTGCACACGGACCTGATCGGTGGCGAGCCGCTCCTCCACCCGGAAATCGTTGAGCTAGTGCGGCACGTGCGCGCCAGGGGCATGACCACGGGCATGACCACCAACGGCTTTCTCCTGACCCCTGACCGGCTCGCGGCTTTGCTCGACGCCGGCATCGGGCGCATGCAGATTTCGGTCGACAGCTTGCAGCCCACGGCGAGCTCGCCCAAGTCGCTCAAGACCTTGCGGCCCAAGCTCGAGATGGTGGCCAAGCGCAACCTGTGGTTCTATGTGGCTGCCGTCATTTGCGACGAGACTTTGGCGCAAGTGCAGGACTTGGCGCAGTTCTGCTTCGAGCTGGGGGTGCCCATCTTCTTCGCCGTGATCCATGAGCGAGGTCGGCTGGCCACCGGGGCGTCGTCGCCCGCTTTCCTGGCCAAGCTGCGCTGGATCAAGGACCAGAAACGGGCGGGACGGCCGGTGGCAAACCCCTACTACCTGCTCGAGTACTACGAGCGCTGGCTCTCCGGCCGGCCGCTAACCTGGTGCTGTCAGGGCGGGCACAAGGCCTTCTACGTTTCACCCGAGGGCGACTTCCATTACTGCTGTCACACGCCCAAGGTGGCGCCCTTGGCGCGCATCACCCGCGCTCACATGAGGGAAAATGGCGTGGCCAAGGGTTGCGAGGAGAACTGCGGCGTTGATTGCATGATCCGCACTTCGCTCCCCTTCTCGCGCCGCGGCTGGGCCCTCAGCGTCGAAGCGGCGGAGCGGCTGCGCGGTCTTGGTCGTGGTCTCACCGGCTGGCTTTGGCCGGATGGCGGAAAACGAACCAGCGATTCATCGGGTAATTCCAACCCAGGTACACAAGCAGCGAAATGACGACTTTCGAGGCTTGGTAGGGCAGCCCGAGGAAGCGCGTGAGGGTCCATACCCCCGCGGTGTGGAGAAAGCTCGCCACCGCTTGGACGACCAAGAAACGGGCGAACTGGACCGCCCCGCTCGGTTCGCGCGCCGCGAAGGCCCATACCCGGTTTATGGTGAAATTCGAGAGCGAGCCCACCACCGTGCCGATCCAGGTGGCGAGCACATAGTTCACGGCGAAGAGCTCGACCAAGGCGGTGAGGGTGCCGAAGTCCAGGGCCGTGGTGAAGGCCGACGCCAGGGCGCTGCGCGAAAAGGTTCCGCGCCGGAGCCCGGCGGCGTCGATGGCCTGAGAGCTGGGACGCATGGGCGATGCTGTGGGGGAGCAGGGAAGGGGCGGTCAGGGGGGCGGGCAGGGGGCGGTCAGAGGGCGAGCGGCACGATACCACCGCCGGCCTGGGCAATTGCCAGGTTTCGCGCGGGGATCGCGCATCGTGCCGAGCGCAGTCGGGCCGAGCCCGCCTGCGCTCACGCGGTTACCAGCGCTCGGTGTTGCGTGGGTCGAGCGGGTCCTGGGGCGGCGGCGGCTGGGTGACCGGCGGTGTTGCACCGTTCACGGTCGGCACGGTTACCGGGTGGTGGTGCTTGCCGGGTTTGTTGGGGGAAGGTTCCGGGTGCGTCTTCTTTGGTGGAGTAACGGTGGGCTGCACCTGGGTCGGCTCGGGCGCGAGCTGGGGCCGGGGCGGCGGCTCGGGCTGGGG